>ERZ773224.37-NODE-37-length-154790-cov-33.147930_pt1 | contig 154790 bp, 159 predicted proteins | sample MGYA00580526_ERZ773224 | MGnify/ENA primary metagenome ERZ773224 (study PRJEB29015, sample SAMEA2737743) | human gut metagenome | biome: human gut; feature: human-associated habitat; material: faeces | place: China | collected 2012 ... | reverse complement strand
CGCAGATGGCGGAAAAGACATCGCCAGACGCGCCGCCGAATTGTGCGGTGGTGCCTTAGAACCAGCTGCGGCTTAGCGCATGAAGCCGCAACATTCGCGCGCATTGGAAAGGAGCATTCCGATGATGAAGAAGTACATTGCCTGCCTGCTTGCAGCTATCCTTCTGCTGACGATGCTGCCCGCATCCGCATCGGCGGAGGGCGGAATGCAGGCGTGCCACCGCGTGACGGCGAAGTATACCGATTCCAAGCAGAGCAACAAGAGCGGCATCCGGCTGTGGTCGGTCAAAACCGCATTGACGAGCGTCGATGACGAAATCAATGGGCTGGCGCAGGCGTACGCGGACAAAATCGCCCCGACGCTCCAAGCAGGGAAAGCGAACGGCGATAAGAATAGCCGGCTGGATGTCGAAATCCGCCATAGCAAAACGGGGCTGACGTGGATGAGCTTCCTCGTGCAGGCGCGCACGACCTACCACCGCGACCTGATTGCGCAGGAGTTCACCAGCCGCACGTTCGACATGACGACCGGCGAAAGAATCCTGCTGACGGACATTTTCCCCGAAGGCAGCGAGGGCTGGACGATGCTGCGCGAGAAGCTCGAAGCCCAAATCAACTACTATTTCCCGGATGAAACGCCTGACCCGGATGCCGTTGCGCAGGTGCTGTCGGACGAGGGACTGCGGAACCTCGATTTTACGCTGCACGGCATGTCGCTGGTCATTCACCTCTCGGCGGACGCGTTCTATCCGGAGCATCACACGCTGATTGAGACGACGCTGTTCTACCCCGACATCCGAGAGTACATGACCGAAAAGGCGCAAATCGAGACGGACAATCTTTCCTATTATAAGACCGTCGCGCTGACGTTTGACGACGGCCCGACGCGCACCAACTCCACCAAAGTCCTCAACAGCCTGATGGAGGTCGGCGCGCCCGCGACTTTCTTTATGATAGGCAAGAACATGAAGCCCTACGCCGATTTGGTGCAGCGCGCGCACGACGAGGGTCACGCCGTCGCCAGCCACAACTGGACGCACGGCGACGCGCGGAAAATCAGCGCCGCTGCCCTCCGCGCTATGCCGGAGAAGGTCAACAAGGCGTTGATTTCCATCATCGGCATCCCGACGCGCTATGACCGCGTGCCCTATGGCGTGTATCCGGCGATGATCAAGGCGAAAGTCGGCTGGTCGTACATCCAGTGGTCGGTGGATACCTACGACTGGCGCGGGCGCAGTACGTCGCTGATTATGAGCAAGACGAAGAAGCAGTTCACCGACGGCGATATTGTGCTGATGCACGACATCAAGGACAACACGCCAAACACCGCGAAAGTGATGGCGGAATGGCTCTACGAGCAGGGGTACATTCTGCTGACGGTGGATGAGCTGTTCGCCAAGGACGGCGTGACGCTGGAGCCGGACACAGTGTATTTCCGCTGCGACGACGGCGTGACGACGATTAAGAAGTAACGGAGGGTGCAAGGGATGAAGCGAATCGCTGCACTGCTGACGGTGCTGTGCCTTCTGCTGGCGCAGGCGCTGGCAGAAACGACCATCGACCCGAAGGAAGCGCGAAACATTTCCCTGACGGAAGCGGGGACGAACGAAACGCCCGACGGCATCAGCCCGACGACCGGGCGGACGCTGAGCAAGCTCTATGTACCGGAGGGGTACGCGGGGCTGGCGGCGACAGGGCGCTATCTGCCCATGCTGGTGCAAATCGGCAATGACGGCGGCGGCGTGGGCAACCGCGCGCCGTGGGGCGTGGCGTGTGCGGATATCCTCTACGAAACGCCGCTGACAAGGAGCCATGAAACGCGCATCACCGCCGTTTTTTCCGATATGATCCCGGATTCGGTCGGCTTCGTGCGCTCGGCGCGCATCGGGCATGTGTGGCTGAGCGAGGAGTGGGGCGGCGGCTTCCTGTTCTACGGTCAGCAGGAGGTGGAAGGGAGCGACGTGAAGGCGGAAATCAAGCGGCTCGGCGCGGACTTGAAGAGCGTTGCCTTCAGCGGCATTGCAGGCGGCACGAACTTCAAGCGCTACTTTACCAGCCGCGCGGGCGCGAAATCCCCTTATGATGTGGATGCAAACGTCGCCGCGATGAGCCGCCTCGTGCCGGAAGAACACGTCGCGCCGAACCACGCCTTCCGCTTCACCGACGATGCGCCCGATGGCGACAGCGCCACCCGCGTCTACATCAAATGGGGGGACAGCGCGAAGCTCTACAACTCGCGCCTTGTCTACCGCAAGGAGTGGAACGGCTACCTGCGCTACATGGGCACGAGCAAGACGAACTGGTACGCCGACCGCGATTCGGACGACAGCGCCATTGCCTTCCAGAACGTGATTGTGCAGTTCACGCGCGTGGACTACAACCACAACAACAAGAATGAGCCGATTATGTACGTCATCGGCGAAAACGGCGAAACGGCGGAGGGCAATGCGGATTTCTTCCTGGGCGGCAAGCATATTTCCGGCTATTGGAAGCGCGACGGCATGACCTCCCGCACGGTCTACTACGATGCAAGCGGCGAGGAAATCGCCCTCCTGCGCGGACGCACGCTGATTGTCATTTTCCCCGATGACGCGGCGTCGAAACGCTCGGTGTCTTACGAATGAGCAAATGCATATCCCGCAGGGCGGGAGAATTTGTGCCGCGCCAAAACAATTGGAAACGACATGAAAAGCTGTCATTTCTTTCTCCGGGCATTGCGTCCCGGAGTTTTTTGTTGCCGAAAAAAATAGGAAAATGATAGCCAAATATGGAAAAAACACTTGACAATCCTTGCCGAAAATCGCTATAATTAAACAGGTAAATTCATACGATTTCTGAATCAACATGAGCCATCTGCCTGCACGTTTTTCCCTTTGACGTCCGCGCACTCCACTTCGCGGCAGCCAGATGAAAAAATCCGCAGCGTATTTTGGCTTGTTTTCATTCGGAAATCGTATCAGGTTGAGGGAGTGGAATTGGGAAATGGAAAGCGGTGCAAACACAAAGGAAGTACTGACCCCGAAAAACGTCTATCGCTTTTTGACGGATAATCTGCCGGGGCTGTATCCGCATGGGGTGATTCCGGTGGCGGAACGCAAGGGCTTGACGCTGGTGAAGTTCTGGGCGCAAGTGCTCGACGGAATCATTCCGCCGGAATGGCACGCGTCGCTCTTTGGAGGCACGCAGCGCTCGCGACGGCTGAGCGACATGATGAACCGCACGGGCGTGCAGCCGCTTCCGCCCAAATTGCAGCAGGAGATGAATGCGCTGCTGTCCGGGGAGACGCTGATTCGCCTGAGCCAGCAGGTGCAGGATTTCCTGCGCAGCGCGCACTACGATGCCGATGCCCTCACGCGCGCCCTGCCCGACTTCGTGCGCATGATGATGGAAAACGAGGAGTGCATGAAGCCGGAGCACGAGCAGGTGTTTGAGAACCTGCGGCAATCGCGGGAGACGCTGCCGCGCACGTTTGTGGACATGCTGACGCTCTCGTGGCTGGTGCTGCTGGCGTTCTACGGGGAAGAGATGTGCTGCCGGGAATTGATGGATTTCTGCCAGGCGCAGGAGCACTCGGCGCAGGCGCTGTATCTGCTTTCGTCGCACGTCACGTTCGGGCGGCGCGTGCCGCTGTCGATGACGGGGCGCAACTGCGAATTGTGCCGTCAGGGGCTATCAAAGGATGAATACGTCATGGATGCGGCTTCGTGCCTGCCGCAATTGACGGACGCGATTCGGCAGGGCGGCAAAATCGCCGTGACGGGCATGGGCGGCATCGGCAAAACGGAAATGACCCGTCAGGCGCTGGCGCTGCTGGCGAAGGAAGAGCTGTTCAGCCGCATGGCGTGGGTGCAGTACGAAAACAGCCTTGCATCCAGCCTGCGCATGGCGTTTGACGGCTTGGACGGCGTGGCGGAGGAGAACGTGCTCGCAACAGTGCGCGAGAAGCTGGAAGCGCCCTATCAGGGGCGGACGCTGCTGCTGATTGACAGCGTGGATATGCCGCCGGAAGCGGACGAGGGGCTGCGCGAGATAGAGCATTGGGGCTGCGATGTGCTGGTGACGACGCGCTTCCCGCTGGGCGAGGGCTTCCGGAATATCGCCGTGCCGCTGCTGTCGGAGGAAGCGAGCCGGGCGCTGTTTGTCCAGCACGACCCGTACTTGAAAGGCATGGGCAGCGCGGAAACGGAGGCGCTGCATCAGGTGCTTTCGCGCGTGGCGGGGCATCCGCTGGCGATTATCCTGCTGGCACATCTGGCGAAGATGAAGCGCTGGACGATGGCGCAGCTGCTGGAAGAGCTTGACCGCATCAGCCCGGAGGGACTGCGGCTGGCGGGCGGCAAATTCAGCGCGATTGCGCAGAGAATCGCCCAGATGGTGTCCACCGACGCGCTGACCGACCGCGAAAGGCAGGTGCTGGCGGTTTTCGCCACGTTTCCGGCGTGGACAATCCCGGTGCGGGACGCGCTGACCCTCCTGCGCGACTTCGGCACGGAGGATGAGCTGCTGTCCGCGCTGGAAACGGCGGCGGATTACGGGCTGCTGACATCGAACTGGCGCGGATACGCGATGCACCCCGTGCTGGCGGAGAGCTTCCGGCCGCTGCTGCCGCCGATGGAGAAGGTGCCGAGGCTGGCGGAGGTGTTCGAGGAGTGCAGGGCCTGCTGGGAGGCGGAGGATGTTCGGATGATGTCGGTGATGCCGCTGGCACTGTGCACCATTTCAGAATTTGCCGATGCGCCCGTGGAAATGATGAGCGGCGTGATTGCGGCGATTTTTTACGTCCGGTATGACAGCTGCGAAAAAATTCCTGCCGTGCGGCTGAAACAGTGTCGGCTGAAGAAAAAAGATGAATGCGAAAAGACGCAGCGCGGGCGCTTCCTGAGTGGATGCTTGGGCTTGGCGCTGGATGAGATTATTGGCGGCGATCTGGAGCAAGACTGCACGGAAATGGTGGAGAACCTTGCAGCAAGCCGCGAGGGGGACGTGAAGCTTCTGCTGATGCTCGGCGGCTCTGCTGGGTCGGAGATGGGGCAGAAAAACTTCAGCAAATTGATTGCCAGAATTGGCGAGCTGATTCCGCCGAATCACCCCGATGCAGCGAGGATGCGCATGGAAAAAACCGTGCTTGCGATAATGAATATGGACAGCTTTTCGCCCGAAGAGCTGGAGGCTGCCATTTCCTACGGTGCGAAAGCACTGGATGACCCAAAGCACGTGGGGGGAGCGGCGACAGCGCTTTCATTTCTGCTTTATCAAATGGGAGTGATAGGCATACCCGAAGAAAGAATCAAAGCACTGGCAGAACTGGTGGAAGAAAAAACGAAGGATGTGGACGACCTGCCGAATTCCTTCTATATGGGGATGGAGAACGTTTTTCATAATTTGCGGGAATACGACAAGGCGCTTTCCTATTCTCAGCGTGCGCTTGATGCGATTGAATTGACCCAAAAGGACACAGGGATGTATTTTACGATGCTGCACAATCATTTGCAGCTGAGGAAAGAAATGGGACATCTGATGGAAGTGCAGGATGTCATCATTGAAGCACTTGCCAAAGTGAAAAAACTTTTTGGCGAGAACAATGTGCTGTGCTGCAGCTATAAAGCAGCGTACATCTCCGTTTTGATGGAGCGGCGAGAAAACGAAAAAGCGGATGAAGAAATACAGAAGCTGATACCGATTCTGCGTGAGCTGGAAGGGGAAATCGGCGCAAAAGACATTGAAATGATGCGCATTCGCACGCTTGCGCAGATGGGACGCGAGGAAGAAGCGCTCGAACTGGGCGAACAGATACGTGCGTTCATCCACCAAGTCGGCGGCGAAGATGGGATGATGATGAAATACCTCGAAAGAGGCATCAATAACGTAAAAACAGGGGTTTATCGCCCCAAAACGTAATATTCGCAAGACAACGGTTGCAAGTTCGGCTGCAATGAATGTAACCTGCTTGACAATCCCCATTGTCGCCGTATAATGGAAAGTGGAATCCTGCATTCGGATGAACATTTTCCATTATACGGCATTTTTTTGCTGCCAGACGCAAAAGAAAGGAAATGTACATGACGCTTAAGGAATTTTACGCCGCAGTCGGCGGCGATTACGACGCAACCATCCGCCGCATTCCCAAGGAGTCGATGGTGCTGCGCTTTGTGAAGAAGTATGCCGACGACAAAACCTACGCCCAGCTGACCGAAGCGGTGGGCAAGCAGGACTGGGAAACGGCGTTCCGCGCGTCGCACACGCTCAAGGGCGTGGCGCAGAACCTCGGCTTTGACGGGCTGTACCGCGCCGCGTTCGCGCTGACGGAAGAAATGCGCGGGGGCAAGCCGCTGACGGACACTGCCCTCTACGACACCGTGGCGCAGCAGCAGCAGATTGTGATAGACGCCGTGCGGCAGCTGGCATAAGGGCAAAAAACATGCGTGAACAGAAATGGAATCTTGGTCGGTTTATCGGGAGGAGCAGTGCGCTGCTTCTCCTGTTTGCGCTGCTCTTCCTGCCGTCGGCGCGGGCGGAGGAAGGGGAGAATCTGCCGAAAATAATCATCGGCAGCGACGAATATCAGCCGTACAGCTACTACAACGTGGATGGCTCGCCGCAGGGCGTGGACGTTGAAATGGCGCGCGAAGCCTTCCGGCGCATGGGGTATGCGCCTGTCTTCCGCCATGTGGCGTGGGAGGATAAGGACGAAGCGCTGGCAGACGGCACGGTGGACTGCCTGTGGAGCGGGTTCATGATGAACAATTGCGAGGACAAGTACACATGGGCGCGACTCAACCTGTTCAGCCGTCTGGTGGCGGTGGTGCGCGCAGACAGCGCCTATGCGGATTTGGCTGATTTGGCGGGCTGCCGCGCGGCGGTTCAGGCGACGAGCTGGGCGGAATATCTGCTGATTCGGCAGGATCAGCCGGGCATCCCGAAGGTCAAAACGGTGTACAGCTTCTCGTCGATGGAGGAGGTGTTCGCCGTCATGCGCAAGGGCTACGCGGACACGATTGTCGGGCATGAGTGCGTGCTGAACATCTTCCTTGCGGAGAATGAAGGGCGCTACCGGAAGCTGGAAACCCTGCTGGGCACGGCGGAACTCGGCGTCGCGTTCCAGAAGGGGACGCACGAGGAACTGGCGCGGCAGCTGGAGCAGACGCTGGCTGAAATGGCGGCGGACGGCACGATGGCGGAGATTTTGACGGCATACGGCATCAACGGCACCGTCCGCATGGGAGGAATCGAAAGCAAATGAAACAGGAAACCTCTCATAAGCGGCGAGGCTTCATCAGCATGCTCTGGATGCCGCTGACACTGTATCTGGTGCTGCTTGTCACAGCCTTTATCGTGCTGACGTGGCATGATACGCGCAATGTCTGGGAGGCAATGGATGAAACGCTTGACTTTGCGGTGGCGCGCCTTGAACAGTATTCCAACGTCATGTCGAACGACCGCGCCATGAGCGAAATCCGCCTGCTGGACAAAACGGCGGAGCTTAGTTCCCGCATCGCAGAAGCGGGGCTGATAACAAACGAACAGCTTGACCAGTACGCTTATGCGCAGCGGCTGACGGGCATCGTCATCCTCGATGCGGACATGAACACCGTCGCCCAAACGACAATCGACGGCGACACGGCGGCGGCGCTGCATTCAATGCTGCAAAAGCCGACGGTGCGGGAGATTGTGGATTACCCCGTGAAGGCGTACATGACGCGGACGCAGGTGGGCGACCGCCTGGTGGATTTTGCCGCCGTCGCGCGCGAGGACGCGCGGGGGCTTGTTGTGGCGTACGCCGAGCGCGAGGAAGAGGACGAGAGCGACATGAAGCTGGAGACGCTCTTCAGCGGCTTCACGTTTGAAATGGACGGCGCGGTCACCGTGTCGGACGGCAGAACCATCATTGCCTCCAGCAGCGCCGAAATCATGGGGGGCGACGTAAAGGAAATCGAGGGGGGTCGCATCCCCCATGCGCAGTGGGACGAATCGGGGCGGCTGCACATTGCTGACGGGCTGAAGGCGTGGTCGGGCAAGCGCACGGCGTTTGAGAACTACTCGGTGTACGCCATGTTCCCGGATCATGCCGTCTACAATTCCCGCAACACCATTCTCCTTTACGGCACGCTGATTTACATGGGAATCTGGCTTTGCTTCGCGTGGCTGCGCGCCCAGCAGTCCCGCCGCGCACTGGAGAAAAACAGCGAGCAGGCACGGATTATCAGCGCCATCAGCGAAATCTACTGCTTCACGTTCCTTGTTAACGTGCAGCGCGGCACGGTGCGCATCATCAAGCACCCGATTGAGCAGCTGATGAAGAGGGAACGCGCGTGGAGCATGAACGAAGTGGTGCGGATGCAGGCGGAACACAACGTTGCGCCGGATTTCCGCGAGGCGTTCATCAGCTACTGCGACCTGACGACCTTGGCGCAGCGCTTGAAGGAGAACCCGAACCTGACGCTGGAGTTCCGCGACCCGAAGGAAAAGGTGTACCTGATGACGACGTTGCCGCAGAACTACGACCGCCGCGGCAGGCTCGAATCGGTGCTGATGGTGACGCAGGACGTGACGGCGGAGAAGGAACGCGAACGCGACTATCAGCTGCAATTGAAAAAGACGGCGGAGGACGCTGAACGCGCCAACATCGTCAAAACGGACTTCCTGCGCCGCATGAGCCACGATATCCGTACGCCGATTAACGGCATCCGCGGCATGGTGGAAATCAGCCGCCGATACGCGGGCGACGAAGCGAAGCAGGAGGAGTGCCGCAAGAAAATTATGACCGCATCAGGCTTCCTGCTGGATTTGGTCAACGATGTGCTGAACATGAACAAGCTCGAATCCGGCGCGGTGACGCTGGAAGAGAAGCCGTTCAACCTGCGCCAGATGGTCAGCGAAATTGTGACGATGGTGGAGGGGCAGGCGTGGCACGAAAACGTGCAGGTGTCCTGCAAGACGCTGGCGTGGAATCACGAAAACCTGATTGGCTCGCCGATGCACCTGCATCAGGTGCTGCAAAACGTTGTTGGCAATGCGGTCAAGTACAACTGCCCCGGCGGCAGCGTGACCATCTCCTGCGAGGAGAAAGGCTTTGACGGCACGATGGCGACGTTCCTTTTCACCTGTGCCGACACGGGACGCGGCATGAGTGCGGCGTTCCAGCAGCACGCGTTTGAGGCGTTCGCGCAGGAGGAATCCGGCGCGCGCACGGCCTACAAGGGCACGGGGCTGGGGCTGCCGATTGCCAAGGAACTTGTCGAACAGATGGGCGGCAAAATCCACTTTGAGAGCGAACTGGGCGTCGGCACAACGTTCTACATCACCCTGCCGTTCCGCGTAGATCCGAATCCGCCGAAAGCGGAATCCGCCAAGCCGGAGCAGGCGGCGTCCATCAAGGGCGCGCACATACTGCTGGTGGAGGATAACGAGCTGAACATGGAAATCAGCCAGTACATACTGGAGGGTGCGGGCGCGATTGTCGCTCAGGCGTGGAACGGGAAGGAGGCGGTTCGCCGCTTTTCCGAAAGCGAACCGGGTACGTTTGACTGCATCCTGATGGACGTGATGATGCCGCTGATGGATGGACTGGAAGCAACGCGGACGATTCGCGCGATGCAGCGCCCGGATGCGGCGACCATCCCGATTGTAGCAATGACCGCGAATACCTTCTCCGAGGACGAACAGCGCAGCCGGGCAGCGGGCATGAACCTGTTCCTGAACAAGCCGATTGACGCGCAGAAGATGCTCAGCACCGTTGCACAGTGCCTAAAAATACGGCAACAAGACAACTGAATATCGGCAGCGGCATACTTGTGAAAACCTTGACAAGTACAGAAACGCGGTGTACAATAGAGCCATGATCGGCGCGATTCTGAAAGGAATTCCGAAAATACAGGACGCGCGAAAGGAAGGGTTTGTTTTATGAAGAAGCTGCTTGCGCTGGGTTCTGCGCTTGTGCTGGCTGTCTCGGCGATGCCGGCAGTGCTGGCGGAAGATACGGATGCGTTCACCTCTGCGTCTGTGTCGAGCTACTATGGGGATTTCGCCCTGACCGGCGATGAGCTGATGAACGCCATCAACTCCTTCTCCGGCACCTATCTCATCTGCACCACTAATCCCGATGGCACGCCGAACGCGGGCGTGTTCATCTTCGCGTGCGTGAAGAACGAGGACAAGTACTACATCCAGATGGGTCTGGCGGAGAACCAGACGAAGCAGAACCTGCTCCGCACGGGCGAAGCGCTGGCGGTCTATGCCGCGACGCCGTCTGCTGAGGAAGGCGCAAAGCCTTACATCACCGCCGGCGCGCGCATGAAGCTCAAGCAGGTGACGGACGAGGAGCTGCTCAAGGTGCTCAACACCAAGAACAGCGAAACGGCGCTTTTCTTTGAAATCACTGACCTGCTGCCGCTGGGCTGATTCATGGCTGCATTCGCATCCGCTTCCGCGCTGGGAGCGGGTGCTTTTTTGTCCCCTGAAATTCAAAACACTCAAAATCCATAGGAATTTGCATATTCCTCTTGACAAGCATGGGAATCGGGAGTAAAATCCTATTGCGGAAGTAGGTTATAAACTGCCGCACAAGAATGATTCATCAATCAGCCAGAGAAAGGGCTTTTGCAATATGAAACACGCTGAATTGCTGTCCGTCCGCGACCTGCACGTTCAGGTGGGCGAAAAGGAAATCCTGCACGGGGTCAACCTCTCCGTCGGCACGGATGAAACCCATGTCCTCCTTGGCCCGAACGGCACGGGCAAATCCACCCTCGGCTATGCCATCACCGGCAACCCTGCCTATCAGGTGACGCGGGGGAGCATCACGTTTGACGGCGAGGATATTACTTCGATGCCCGTCAATGAGCGCGCGAAGAAGGGCGTTTTCCTGTCCTTCCAGAATCCGCTGGAAGTGCCGGGCGTGACGCTGAGCGCCTTTATCCGCACGGCGCTGGAGCAGAAGAGCGGCAGCCGCATCCGCCTGTGGGACTTCAAGAAGAAGCTGAAGGAAACGATGGCGCTTTTGTCGATGGACGAAAGCTACGCCGAGCGCGATTTGAACGTCGGCTTCTCCGGCGGCGAAAAGAAGAAGGCGGAAATCCTGCAAATGCTGATGCTCGAACCCAAGCTCGCCATTCTGGACGAAACCGACTCCGGTCTGGACGTGGACGCGGTGCGCACGGTGTCCGAGGGCGTCCGCCTGTTCCGCGAAAAGACGCACGGTTCGCTGCTGATTATCACCCACAGCACGCGCATTCTGGAGGCGCTGCGCGTTGACCGCACGCACGTGATGGAAAACGGCGTCATTGTGCGCGAAGGCGACGCGGCGCTGGTGGAAGAAATCAACGAAAAGGGCTTCAAGGGCTGATGGGGGAGCGGCATGACAGAGAAGAGCCAAGTTGCGGACATTGACCGCAGCATTTATGATATTCGCGACGCGGAGCATGACGCGTACCGCATGGAAGCCGGCTTGACCCCCGCCATCGTCGAGAAGCTGTCCAAGGAGAAGAACGACCCGGCGTGGATGGAGCAGTTCCGGCTGGAATCGCTGCAAATCTACAATAATATGCGCGTGCCGGACTGGGGGCCGTCGCTGGACGGGCTGGATATCGACCACATCGCGACGTATGTCCGCCCGAACACGAAGATGCAGAACAACTGGGAGAACGTGCCGCAGGACATTAAGGACACGTTTGAGCGGCTGGGCATTCCGCAGGCGGAGCGCAAGTCGCTGGCGGGCGTGGGCGCGCAGTACGACTCGGAGCTGGTGTACCACAATGTGCGCGCGGAAGTGGCGGCGCAGGGCGTGGTGTACACCGACATGGAGAGCGCGCTGCACGGCGAATATGCCGAGATGGTGCACAAGTACTTCATGAAGCTCGTTCCCCCGCGTGACCACAAGTTTGCGGCGCTGCACGGCGCGGTTTGGTCGGGCGGCTCGTTTGTGTACGTTCCCAAGGGCGTGCAGGTGTCCATTCCGCTGCAATCGTATTTCCGACTGAACGCCAAGGGCGCGGGGCAGTTTGAGCATACGCTGATTATTGTGGACGAGGGCGCAAGCCTGCACTTCATCGAGGGCTGCTCTGCCCCGAAGTACAACGTGGCGAACCTCCATGCCGGCTGCGTGGAGCTGTACGTCAAAAAGGGCGCGAAGCTGCGCTATTCGACGATTGAAAACTGGTCGAAGAACATGTACAACCTCAACACCAAGCGCGCGCTGGTGGAGGAGGATGGCACGATTGAGTGGATTTCCGGCTCGTTCGGGTCGCATGTGGGCTGCCTGTATCCGATGAGCATCTTGAAGGGCGACCGCGCCCGCATGGAGTTCACGGGCGTGACGTTCGCAGGCGCGGGGCAGAATCTCGACACGGGCGCGAAGGTCGTGCACGTTGGCAAAAATACCAGTTCGTACATGAACACGCGCTCCATCAGCAAGAGCGGCGGCATCAGCACGTTCCGCTCCAGCGTGGTGGTGGAGAAGAGCGCCAAGCAGGCCAAGAGCGCGGTATCCTGTCAGTCGCTGATGCTCGACAGCGAGAGCCGCTCGGACACGATTCCCGCGATGGACATCCGCACGCGCGACGCCGCCATCGGGCATGAGGCGAAAATCGGCAGCATCAGCAATGACGCGGTGTTCTACCTGATGAGCCGCGGCATGAGCGAAGAGGACGCGCGCGCGCTGATTGTCAGCGGCTTTGCGGACAACGTGTCCAAGGAACTGCCGGTGGAATACGCGGTGGAGATGAACAACCTCATCCGCCTTGAAATGAAGGGCAGCATCGGCTGAGCGGAAAGGAGCATCCATCAATGGAGAAAATGACCATCAATCAGCTGCCCAGCCGGACGTGGAATCGTCTGGGCGTGAATGAAGCGAGTATTGACTGGGACGAAAGCGCGACGGTCGTGCTGCCGGAAGAATCCGCAGAAAAGGCGGATATGCTGATTGCATCGGACGCGGCGTATGCCCGCAAGCGCGTGATCGTTCAGGCGGAAAAGGGCGCGAAAAAGTCGCTCTTCCAGACCCTTCGCACGGCGGGCAAGCTGCATGTGCAGACGGAGCTGACCGCCGAGGACGGCGCGGAAATTGAGCTGATTCAGCTGGTCGCGCCGGGCGAAAACGCGCTGGTGTATGATGAAGTCATCGGGCACTGCCACGGCAGCGGGCGGATTGTGCTGCGGCAAGTGACGCTGGGTCACGGCGATGTGTACGCGCAGACGGGCATCGGGCTGGACGGCGAGAACGCCTCGTTTGCGGCGAATATCGGCTATCTGGCGCGGAAAAATCAGACGCTGGACATGAACCTTGTCGTCAACCACTGGGGGAAAAAGACGAAGTGCGAAATCAACGCGTCCGGCGCGCTGAATGACGCGGCGAAGAAGATTTTCCGCGGCACGATTGACTTCAAGCGCGGGTCGTCCGGGTCGGTCGGCAGCGAACAGGAAACGGTGCTGATGCTGGGCGAGGACGCGGTGAACAAGACCGTGCCGGTCATCCTCTGCGCGGAAGAGAATGTCGAGGGCACGCACGGCGCGACCATCGGCGAAATGGACGACGACACGCGCTTCTACTTCGGCAGCCGCGGCATCGACCGCGAAACGGCGGAAAAGCTGCTTTCGCGCGCGGCGATTGCCCGCGTGGCGCAGCAGGTGAAAAGCGAAACGGCGCGCGCGGCGATACTGAACGAACTGGATGGGGAAATGGATGAAAACGACGGATTACAGGCGTGATTTTCCGCTGCTGATGCAGGAAACAGCGGCGTATCTGGACAACGCGGCGACGGCGCAGCGCCCGCAGTGCGTGCTGGACGCGGAAAAAACGTTCTATGAGACGCAGAACGCGAATCCCCTGCGCGGGCTGTATCCGCTGAGCATCGCGGCGACGGAGGCGGTGGAGGAGGCACGCGTGGCGGTTCGTGATTTCCTGCACGCCAAGAGCAGTCAGGAGATTATCTTCACGCGCAACACGACCGAGGCGCTGAACCTCGTGGCGTACAGCTATGGGCTGTCTCACGTCCACGCGGGCGACGAGGTGGTGGTGTCCATCCTGGAACATCACAGCAACCTGCTGCCGTGGCAGATGGTGTGCCGCCAAACGGGCGCAACGCTCAAATTCATCGACTGCGAAATGGATGGGCGGCTCGACCTGAACAAGGTATCGGAAATCATCACCGACAAGACGAAAATCGTTGCCGTGACGCACGTTTCCAACGTCATCGGGCGCGTCAACCCGATTCGCGAAATCGCGGATATGGCGCACCGCGTCGGCGCGGTTATCGTGGTGGACGGCGCGCAGTCCACACCGCATATCCCCGTGGATGTGCAGGCGCTGGACGCGGATTTCCTTGCGTTTTCGGGGCATAAGGTGTTCGGCCCGATGGGCATTGGCGCGCTGTACGGCAAACGCAGGCTGCTGGAAAAGATGCCGCCCTTCCTCTCCGGCGGGGAGATGATCGAGTCCGTCACGCGCACCGGGGCGACGTATGCCGAGCTGCCCTACAAGTTCGAAGCGGGCACGGGCAATGCCGCCGGCGCGGTCGGGCTGCACGCGGCGATTCGCTATATGCAGTCCGTCGGTTTTGACGCCATGCACGAGCGCGAAACGGCGCTGGTTGCCCGCATGATGGCGGGGATGGCGGATATGCCGTTCATCCATGTGCTGGGGTCGGCAATTCCTGAGGAACACAGCGGCATTGTCACGTTCGCGGTCGATGGCGTGCATCCGCATGACGTGAGCGAAATCCTCGCGGCGGACGGCGTGTGCATCCGCGCGGGGCATCACTGCGCACAGCCGCTGCTTAAGCACCTCGGCTATTCCTCGACGGTTCGGGCAAGCTGCGCGTTCTACAACACGCCGGACGAGGTGAATCGGCTGCTGGACAGCCTGAAAACAATCAGGGAGCGGATGGGCTATGGAAAACAGGAGCTTTTATAACGAAATTCTGACGGAACACAACATCCATCCGGAGTTCAAGCACGATCTGCCGGACGCGAACATCGAGCTGGAAGGCGTGAACCCCAGCTGCGGCGACGACATCACGCTGAAGCTGAAGGTGGATGGCGACGTGATTACCGACGGCGCGTTCATCGGCGACGGCTGCGCGATTTCGCAGGCTTCGGCGGACATTATGCTGGGCATGATTGTCGGGCGGAAGAAGGAAGAAGCGCTGCGCTTGGGCGAAATCTTCCGCAAGATGATTCAGGGCGAAGCGACGGCGGAGGAAATCGACGAGCTGGAGGAAGCCGGGGCGCTGAAGGATATTTCGCACATGCCCGCGCGCGTGAAGTGCGCCGTGCTGGGCTGGCGGACGCTGAAGGAAGCCATCGGGGAAGAAGAGGAATAAGAAAACCGGACGGGGCGCAAAACCTCGTCCGATTTTTTGGATTAGAATCCCATTAGAAATGCGGCAAACGGCAGGAAAAGCGGGCGCGCACGCCGAAATCCTCCATAAGAAAGGGGGATGCGCATGAAAGAAATCATGCTGGACTTCGGCGCGATTCTGTCTGACCTGTTTCATGCGCTGCGGTCGGGCGCGAAGAAAGTACTGATTGCGCTGGCGGTGCTGACGGCGCTGCTGACCGCGCTCGTTCTGTATCTCATGACGCCGCACACGGAAATTCGGTCTTTGACGGGCTTTCGGTGCTACTTTGTGCCGCGCTGCGAGGTGAATTACCAGTCCTACCACCGGGACAACGACCTGTACAATATGGGCATTTACAAGCTGAACGGGCAGGACGCCGCGCGGTTTGTGTACTGGGCGCAGGAAAACGGCTGGTCGCCGATGCCGCTGTCGGACGAGGCGCTGACGAGCGGGATGCTCAACGAGGAGACTTGCCCGGAAGCAGCGGAAATCAAGCAGGTGACGCAGGGGCTCTGGAAGCAGCCGAACGGCATGGCGCTGTTCGTCTTTGATTCGCAGACAGCAACGCTGTATATTCGGAAGATGCCGAGATAATCCGATTTCAAACAGAACCCGACCGGGCAGGGGAGAAATCCGCCGTCCGGTCGGCTTTTTGTTGCAGGATGTTTGTAAGCAAAAGAAAAGGTCAAGGCTTTTCAACCTTGACCATCCGTGGAGCATAGGAGATTCGAACTCCTGACCTCGACAATGCGAATGTCGCGCGCTACCAACTGTGCTAATGCCCCAAGCGCTTGTTCTCTTTGTGTCAGGCGGTGAAGCGCTGAGCACAGAAAGTATTATAGCATAGTTCTCGGAAAAATGCAAGGGGTTTTTTGAAATTTTTTCGGGAAAATTGCAAACTTTTTTTCAGGGGGCATTTTGGACAGATTTCAGAATGCACGTTCGCTTATTTTGCGCGAAAAACTGCTTTTCTGCCCGGCGACTCTTGTGCATGTGCGCCGATTATGGTATAATGCCCATGATGAAGCGAACGGAGGAGAGAACGGATGGATGCAGAAATGCTGCGGAATGTGCTGACGATGCTGGGCACGGTGCTGGGCGCGATTTTGGTGCTGATGCTGGTAGCGAAAATCACGAGCATGGTGCATGTGGAGGCGGACGATGCGCGCGCGCCGATTGACAGCATGGAAGCGAGCGTCGTCGGCAAGCGCACGCTGGTGACGCAGGAGGACGGCGCACCGAAAACCATCTACTATATGACCTTCCAGAAGGTGAACGGAATGCGGATGGAGCTGGAAGTGCCGGGCGAGGACTACGGCTTGGCGGCGGAAGGCGATCAGGGTGTGCTGGTCGCGCGCGGGGAAGAATTTATCGTCTTTAAGCGAATGATTTGAAATTATTGGAGCTTCCCAAACAAGTGGCGGCGCCGAAGGGGTGAAGGGGGCGAGCGGAAAGCCCCCTCCTCGCGTCCGCAGACGCGAAATCCTCTGCAATAATCGCATACTGTAAGGAGTAAAACAGAAATTATGGCATATCAAGCACTCTACCGCCAGTGGCGCCCCAAAGACTTTTCCAGCATGGTGGCACAGGAGGCGGTCATCTCCACGCTGCGCAATCAGGTGATGAGCGGGCGCGTCGCCCATGCGTACCTCTTCTGCGGCAGCCGCGGCACGGGCAAGACGTCCACCGCGAAAATCCTCGCGCGCGCCATCAACTGCGAGCATCCCGTGGGCGGCGACCCGTGCGGGCAGTGTGAATCCTGCCGCCGCCTGCTGGCGGACGAGTCGATGGACGTGATGGAAATCGACGCGGCGAGCAACAATGGCGTCGAGGAAATCCGCAATCTGCGCGAGACGGTCAAATATCCGCCGCAGCAGGGGAAATACAAGGTCTACATCATCGACGAAGTACACATGCTGTCCACTTCCGCGTTTAATGCTTTGCTGAAAACGCTGGAGGAGCCGCCGGCGTACGTCGTTTTCATCCTCGCGACGACCGAGCCGCAGAAGCTGCCCGCGACGATTCTCAGCCGCTGCCAGCGCTTCGACTTCGGGCGGATTCCGGCGCACCAAATCGCGGGGCGGCTGCGTCAGGCGGCGGAGGGCGCGAAGGCGGAAGCGTCGGAGAACGCGCTGATGCTCATCGCCCGCGCCGCAGAGGGCGGAATGCGCGACGCGCTGTCGATACTGGACATGTGCCTGGGCTATTCCAATCAGGTGACGGAAGACCTCGTGCGCAATGTGCTGGGCACGAGCGACCGCAGCTTCCTGTTCCGCTTTGCCGACGCGCTGGAAAAAGAGGACGCGTCCGCCGTCATGCGGATGATTGACGAATTGATGCGCGCCGGACGCGAGCCGATGGTGTTCGCCAAGGACGTCAGCCAGCACCTGCGCGCGCTGCTGATTGCCAAGTGCAGCCCGGACGACCTGAGCGCCCTGCTTGACCTGACGCAGGAGGATGCGCAGGAGTACGCGCAGCAGGCGGAAAAATTCACCACGACGCGGCTGATGAACATGCTGGAATTGTTCATGCGCGTGGAAACGGATTTGCGCTGGGCGTCGTCGCCGCGAATCGTACTGGAAAACGCCGCGCTGAAAAGCTGCCTGCGGACGAGCGAGGCGGATACGGCGGCGCTCAACGACCGCATCAGCGAACTGGAAAAGCAGCTGACCGCCTTGCAGGAGAAGCTGCAAAGCGGCGCGTTTACCCCCGCGCAGCCCGCGAAAAAGGCGGCAAAGCCTGCATCCGAGCCGAAGCAGGAAGCGCCCAAACCCGCTGCGCCCGCCGTGATGACCCCGACCGGCAAGACCGACGCGGACGCGTGGAAGGAAGCCATGAACATCCTGAAGCGCTCCGACCCCGGCACGTTCGCGATGCTGACGATGGGCAAATACGCCGGGTGCGATGGCGACACCTACCGCTGGCAGGCGCCGATGGGGCAGGAGCTGTACGTCGGGCTGATGAATCAGGAGAAGAAGCGCACGGCGATTGCCTCCGCGCTGACGCAGGCATCGGGGATGCAATGCCGCTTTGAGGCGATCGGCGCGGTGAAGGAGAAAAAAACCGACCAGAGCGACGAATCCTTCCTCGCGGCGCTGGAAACGACCTTCGGCAAGGCGAACACGATGGTGCAGGAGGACGTGAAGGGGTGAGCAGCGCGGACATTCGCGGGATGTTTGCCGGCCTGCCGGGTGCGCACGGCATCATCGAAGCGGCGCTGAACGGGCAGGGGCGCGTGATGACGGATGATTCGGCGCGTCCGAGCAGCGCGGCAGTGCTGGCGGGCGATTTCCTCTTCTTCGGTGGCGAACCGTCGGAAGAATTGGTGCGGCGCGCACTGAACGCGGAGAATCGCGCGTGGATTGTGCAGGGGAGCAGTGCGTTTCTCGCGCTGGTGCAGGCGCAGCGGTCGGGAACGTGGTCGGAGCGCATCGCCTTTGACCCGTGCTGTCAGCCGGAGGATGCGCACCTGACTGCGCTGCTGACGAATCTGCCGCAGAGCGTGACGCTTGTGCCGATTGGCGCGGCGGAAATGGCGTTCTGCCGCAAGACCCCGTGGGCGGCGGACTTCGTGAATCAATTCACGGAGGATGAATATGCGCGCAGCGGGCTGGGCGTGCTGGTCTGCGCGCACGGTGCGTTCGTGTCGGGTGCATCCAGCTACGCGGCGTATCCCGGCGGCATCGAGGTGGAGGTGGACACAGCACCGGCACACCGCGGACACGGCTACGCGACGCTGGCAGCGGCGAAGCTCATCTTGACGGCGCATCAGCAGGGGAAAATCGCGACGTGGGACGCAGCGAATGAAACATCAGCACACATTGCGCAGAAACTCGGCTACCGCGTAACCTGCGCCTATCAAGTCTTCACAACGGCGTAACCATTGGCGCACCCGTCAGGATGATTCGCATTCCGCGTTTCCTGCCGGGTGCATTTTTTGACGAAATTTCAACGGTTCGGACGATTTTCACAAAAATCCTGCTGGATTCCTCAGAAAAACCACAAAATTTTTCCGGGCAGCAGGAAATAGGGGGGACATGTAGAATTAGAAAAGTCGGGCTAAATTGTAACCTCAACTTTTCCCGCCCCGAAAGGGGCATGACATGGAGGGAGTTTTGAACATGAGTGAGCAGAACCTGAAGCAGGTGCTGGCGAAAAAGCAGAGCATCCTGCAGGGAGACGCGGAACGAATCGCAAAGCAGCGCGCAGCTGGCAAGCTGACCGCCCGTGAACGGGTGGCGAAGCTGCTGGACGCCGGCTCTTTCGTGGAGACGGACGCGCTGGTATCCCGCAATGGGGATTACGCCGGGGTCGTGACCGGCAGCGGCACGGTGCAGGATCGCCCTGTGTACGTGTTCGCGCAGGATTTCACGGTGCATGGCGGCGCGATGGGGCAGATGCAGGCGCAGAAGATCGTCAAGGTGCTGGATCTGGCGCAGAAGACGGGCGCGCCCGTGATTGCCCTGTGCGACAGCGCTGGTGTGCGCATTGACGAGGGCGCGGCGGCGATGAACGCCTACGCTTCCGTTTTCACCCGTCTGGCAAAGCTCAGCGGCGTGGTGCCGGTCATCGCGCTGGTGCTGGGCCCGGTGGTCGGCGGCGCGGCAATGATCGCCCAGCTGGCTGACATCACCATTGAAGCCGAAAACGTTGGTCAGCTGATGGTCTATGGCCCGCAGGTCATGAGCGCCATTTCCGGCAAGACGGTGGATGCCAAGGCGGTCGGCGGCGCGAAGGCGATGGCTGCGCAGGGCGGCGTCGCGCTGACGGCCAAGGACGAGGACGAAGCCATCTCTCTGGCGGTGCAGGTGCTGGACTATCTGCCCGGCTGCAACGCGGAGGATGCCGCGATTGTTGATACCGACGACATGAACCGCATTCTGCCCGTACTGGACGCGGCGGACGCGGAAAGCCAGCTGGCTGCCATGGCGGACGGCGCGGCGTATGTGGAGCTTTTCAAGGACTACGGTAAGGAAATCCGCGTTGCGCTGACCCGCGTGGGCGGCCGTCCGGTCGGTCTGGTGGTTGGCAACGGCAAGGAGAACGACGGCGTGCTGACGGCGCAGTCCGCAAGCAAGGCCGCGCGCTTCATCCGCCTGTGCGACTGCTACAGCCTGCCGGTCGTGTCCCTCATCAACAGCAAGGGCGTTGCCGTCCCGGCGGTTGACGAGCAGGCGGCGACCATCAAGGCGACCACCCAGCTGCTTTACGCCTACGCGGAAGCGACGACGGCGAAGGTGTCCATTGTCACCGGCAATGCCATCGGTCAGGCGTATGTCGCCATGGGCGGCAAGAGCAACGCTGACGTCACCTACGCGTGGCCGGGCGCGGTGATTTCCGCCCTGACCCCCGAAGCGGCGGTGCAGGTGCTCTACACCGACGCCCTGAAGGCGGACAAGAAGCCGGCGCTCCAGTCCCGTGCGGAATTGGAAGCGAAGTTCGCTGCGGATGTGGCGGACGGCGTGGCGGCTGCCGCGGCTGGCATGGTCGATGACGTGATTGATCCCGCCGAAACGCGCAAGTATGTCATTGCGGCGCTGGAGATGCTCTCCTCCAAGCGCGAATCCAATCCCCCGAAGAAGCACGGCAACCTGCCGCTGTGATTGAGGAAAGGATTGTGTGAAAAATGGACTTTGCAGCCTTTTTGAGTAATCTGGGCAATAATCTGGGCTTCGGCTTGACCGTCACCCTCATCGGCATCGCCATCGTGTTCCTCGGTTTGACGATTCTGATTGGCCTGATCAAGCTGATGGAAAAAGCCACCGCGAACCTCGGCAAGGGCGGCAAGAAGGCAAAGAAGCAGGCGGAAGCGCCCGCTCCCGCGCCGGTTGCCGCGCCCGTGGTGGAAGAAGTGCCCGTGGCGGATGACAGCGAGCTGATTGCGGTCATTTCCGCCGCTGTGGCGATGATGATGGAGGATGGCAGCGCCTTCACGGTGCGCCGCGTCCGCCGCGTGCAGAATGCGCCCGCCTGGCAGAAGGCTGGCCGCGAAGAACAGGTGTACAGCCGCTTCTAATATACTATTTCCTGCATTCACCTGTGCCATCTGCTTGCGCCTTTTCCTTTCTGGCGTCCGTTCATTCCACTTAGCGTAGCGCTGCTACGCTGCGTTTCATTCACGTTAGCCAGAAAGAAAAATTCGCGGCGCATCTTGGCACATGCTCATTTGGAAATAGTATCGGCTTGAACATGACAACAAATTGAACGATTTTGACAGGAGGAAATCCCATCATGCGTACCTTCAATATTACGGTCAACGGTCAGACTTATGTGGTGGACGTGGAAGAAGTCGGCGGCGTGCAGACCGCTGCGCCCGTGCGCGCTGCTGCCCCTGTGGCGGCTGCTCCCGTGGCGGCGGCTCCGGCTGCTGCGCCTAAGGCTGCTGCGGCTGCTCCCGTGGCGGGCGGCGAACCCGTTAAGGCGCCCATGCCCGGCAACATCCTGGACGTGAAGGTCAAGGTTGGCGACACGGTCAAGGCGGGCACGGTGCTGTGCGTGCTGGAAGCCATGAAGATGGAAAACGAAATTCCCGCCCCCAAGGACGGCAAAGTGGCGCAGGTCGTTGTGACCAAGGGTGCGACGGTTGGCGCGGGCGACACGCTGGTCGTGCTGGCGTAATCCGACGTATTTACCGATCCCGAAGGAAAGTGAGCTGATATAATGGGAATCAATGTGGGCGAAACCCTCATGGGGCTCGTCACGACCTCGGGTATCTACCAGTATCTGACGAACCCGCTGGCGCTGATCATGGTCGCCATCGCTTGCGTACTGCTGTATCTCGCCATTGTCAAGCAATTTGAGCCGCTGCTGCTGCTGCCGATTGCCTTCGGTATGCTGCTGACCAACCTGCTGGGCAGCGACATCTTCCACGAAGAACTCTTCGCCGGCGGTCATGCCAACTGGGCGCTGTTCGGCGGCGCGGTTCTGATAGACGGCAAGGATTTTGTTGATTCCGTGGGCTACATGGTCAATGCCGCCGGTCAGATTCTGACCAGCAACAATGTCGTGCTGGGTCACTTCGTCAACGCCGTCACCATCGACGACCCGACGAGCCTCGTGCCTTTTGCTGACATCCTGGCGCAGTTCGCCGCCAACGGCAACGCTGCTTCCATCATTCTGGAGGATGCCTTCCTGAAGAACGGCGCGGTCTACACTGCCACCGGCGCGATGCTGGCGACGGCAGGCAAGACGATTTCCGCCGGTCTGCTGGACTACCTGTACCTCGGCGTGAAGCTGGGCATCTATCCGTGCCTTATCTTCATGGGCGTTGGCGCGGGCACGGACTTCGGGCCGCTGATCTCCAACCCCAAGACGCTGCTGCTGGGCGCGGCGGCGCAGCTGGGCATCTTCATGACGTTCATCTTCGCGTATGCCGTGTTCGGCTTCTCTGCTGCGGAAGCGGGCGCCATCGGCATCATCGGCGGCGCGGACGGCCCGACGGCGATTTGGCTGACGGGCAAGCTCGCCCCGCACCTCCTTGGCCCGATCGCGGTCGCGGCGTACTCCTACATGGCGCTGGTGCCTGTCATTCAGCCGCCGATTATGCGCGCCCTGACCACCGAGAAGGAACGCAAAATCGTCATGGAGCAGCTCAAGCCTGCCACCAAGACGCAGAAGATTATCTTCCCCATCGTCGTCACCATTCTGGTTGCGCTGCTGCTGCCGTCCGCTGCTCCGCTGGTCGGCTGCCTGATGCTGGGCAACCTCGCGAAGGAATGCGGCGTGACCGAACGTCTGAACAAGACGATGCAGAACGAGCTGATGAATATCGTCACGATTTTCCTCGGCGTCACGGTCGGCGCAACGGCGACTGCCTCTACCTTCCTGACGGTGCGCACGCTTGAAATCATCGCGATGGGCATCGTCGCGTTCGGCATGGGCACGGCGGGCGGCGTGCTGCTGGCGAAGCTGATGAACAAGCTCTCCGGCGGCAAGATCAACCCGCTGATCGGTTCTGCCGGCGTGTCCGCTGTCCCGATGGCGGCGCGTGTGTCCCAGAAGGAAGGTCAGAAGGCGAATCCCGCGAACTTCCTGCTGATGCACGCCATGGGCCCGAACGTTGCTGGCGTTATCGGCTCTGCCATCGCGGCTGGTGTGCTGCTGAGCATGTTCGGTTAATAGATACTATTCCCTGCATTCGCCTACGCCATCTGCTTGCGTCTTTTTGATTCTGGCGTCCACTCGATGCTACGCTGCGTTTCATTCGTGTTAGCCAGAATGCAAAAATCCGCGGCGCATCTTGGCGTATGCTCATTTGGAAATAGTATCAGCAGTCAGATGGAAACGTATCCAACGTATCCGGTCAGGGGCAGGGGAGTGCTTCTCCGCCTCTGACCGAACTGAAGGAGGAAATTCGTCCTATGGCAAAGGTTCAAATTACGGATACCATCCTGCGCGACGGCCACCAGTCTCAGGCCGCGACCCGGATGCGTACCGATGAGATGCTGCCTGCCTGCGAAATGCTGGACAAGGTTGGCTACTACTCTCTGGAGTGCTGGGGCGGCGCGACCTACGACGCGTGCCTGCGCTTCCTGAACGAAGACCCGTGGGAGCGGCTGCGCAAGCTGCGCAAGGCGCTGCCCAACACCAAGCTGCAGATGCTGCTGCGCGGCCAGAACCTGCTGGGCTACCGTCCCTACGCGGACGACGTGGTGGATTTCTTTGTCAAGAAGGCCGTCGAAAACGGCATTGACATCATCCGCTGCTTCGACGCGCTGAACGACCTGCGCAACATGCAGACCGCCGTCAAGGCGACGAAGAAGTACGGCGGCACGGCGGAAATCGCCATGTCGTACACCGAATCCCCCGTGCACAACGAGGATTACTTCGTCAAGCTCGCTGTGGACATCCAGAAGATGGGCGCGGACGTCATCTGCATCAAGGACATGGCGAACCTGCTGCTGCCCTACAAGGCGTACAGCCTCGTCAAGCGCCTGAAGAAGGAAACCGACCTGCCGATCGTCCTGCATACGCACAATACCACCGGCACGGGCGACATGGTGCTGCTCAAGGCCATCGAAGCGGGTGTGGACGTGGTGGATACCTGCCTGTCCCCGCTGGGCTCCGGCACGTCTCAGCCGGCGACCGAATCCCTCGTTGCGACCCTGAAGGGCACGGAATACGACACGGGCTTCGACCTCGACCTGCTGGCGCAGCTGGCGGCGCACTTCCGCACGGTGGCGGATCGCCTGACCAAGGACGGCTGGCGTGACCCGGCGCGCGTGCTGGGCGTGGACGTCAAGACCCTGCAGTATCAGGTGCCGGGCGGCATGCTGTCCAACCTGATTGGCCAGCTGAAGCAGGCGAACCAGATGGACAAGTACTACGACGTGCTGGCGGAAGTGCCGCGCGTGCGCAAGGACTTCGGCTATCCGCCGCTGGTCACGCCGACTTCCCAGATCGTGGGCACGCAGGCCGTGATGAACGTGCTGGGCGGCGAGCGCTACAAGATGGTGCCGAAGGAATCCAAGGACCTGCTGGCGGGTCACTACGGCCGTCTGCCGGGCAAGGTGAACGAGGACGTGCGCAAGAAGTGCATCGGCGACACGAAGGTCATCACCCATCGCTACGCCGACGACATTCCGCCGGAACTCGACAAGCTGCGTGAGGAAATGCGCGAATGGTATCAGTGCGAGGAAGACGTGCTGTCCTACGCCATGTTCCCGAAGGTTGCGCCGAAGTTCTTCGAGTATCGCGCGGCGCAGCAGCTGAAGGTGGATTCCACCATGCTGAACAAGGCTGACAAGACGATCCCTGTCTAATAGGTAATACTATTTCCAGATTCGCCTGCGCCATCTGCTTGCGCCTTTTTCCTTCCGCCGTCCGCTCATTCCACTTAGCGTAGCGCTGCTACGTTGCGTTCCATTCGCGTTAGGCAGAAGAAAAAATTCGCGGCGCATCTTGGCGCATTCTTATCTGGAAATAGTATAATGGTCAGGGGCGAATCCGCATGGGTTTACCCCTGACCTTGCTGTGTTTTAGCGTGTGTTTCTAAAATGAGACCGGTGCAGTTTCGAGCAGATTTTCTTGCAATTCAAGGATGAAAACCGAAGGTTTACTGGCGGTAAATCGAGGTTTGAAGACGCGGAAGTGCAAGAAAAGATGCCGAAAATGCTGCCGGGCGAATTTAGAAACACACGCTAGACAAAAAGCATCAAGTGTCAAGCTGTTCGCAGAAAATTTGCCAAAGTACATCTTGATTTTACCGCGCAAGTGGTGTATGATATAGATGCGGAGAATCGGGATTTTCCCTGAATCCGCAGTGTATTGTCCCACCAATTTAAAGAAAGAGGTAGGTTCTACATGGCAGAGCTGAATCTGAGCAAGTATGGCATTACCGGCACGACCGAGGTTGTGCACAATCCTTCTTACGATCTGCTGTTCGAAGAAGAAACCAAGTCCACCAACGAGGGCTATGAAAAGGGTCAGGTGTCCGAACTGGGCGCTGTGAACGTCATGACCGGCATTTATACCGGCCGCAGCCCCAAGGACAAGTATATCGTCATGGACGAGAACTCCAAGAACACCGTGTGGTGGACGAGCGAGGGCTACAAGAACGACAACCATCCGATGACCGAGTCCACGTGGGCGTCCGTGAAGGATCTGGCGATTAAGGAGCTGTCTAATAAGAAGCTGTACGTCGTCGATGCCTTCTGCGGCGCGAACAAGGACACCCGCATGGCCGTCCGCTTCATCGTGGAAGTGGCGTGGCAGGCGCATTTCGTCAAGAACATGTTCATCCAGCCCTCTGAAGAAGAGCTGAAGAACTTCACCCCGGACTTCGTGGTTTACAACGCGTCCAAGGCGAAGGTCGAGAACTACAAGGAACTCGGTCTGAATTCTGAAACCTGCGTGGCGTTCAACATCACCAGCCGTGAGCAGGTCATCCTGAACACGTGGTACGGCGGCGAGATGAAGAAGGGTATGTTCTCCATGATGAACTACTACCTGCCGCTGAAGGGCATCGCGTCCATGCACTGCTCTGCCAACACCGATAAGGAAGGCAAGAACACTGCCATCTTCTTCGGTCTGTCCGGCACCGGCAAGACCACCCTGTCCACCGACCCCAAGCGTCTGCTGATCGGCGACGACGAGCACGGCTGGGACGACAACGGCGTGTTCAACTTTGAAGGCGGCTGCTACGCCAAGGTCATCAACCTCGACAAGGACTCCGAGCCGGACATCTACAACGCCATCACCCGTGATGCGCTGCTGGAGAACGTCACCCTCGACAAGGACGGCAAGATTGACTTCGCCGACAAGTCCGTGACCGAGAACACCCGCGTGTCCTACCCGATTAACCACATCAAGAACATCGTGCGCCCGGTGTCCGCCGCGCCCGCCGCGAAGAACGTCATCTTCCTGTCTGCTGATGCGTTCGGCGTGCTGCCGCCCGTGTCCATCCTGACGCCCGAACAGACCCAGTACTACTTCCTGTCCGGCTTCACCGCGAAGCTCGCCGGCACGGAACGCGGCATCACCGAGCCGACCCCCACCTTCTCTGCTTGCTTCGGTCAGGCGTTCCTCGAACTGCACCCGACCAAGTACGGCGAAGAGCTGGTCAAGAAGATGAAGGCGAACGGCGCGAAGGCGTACCTCGTCAACACCGGCTGGAACGGCACTGGCAAGCGCATCACCATCAAGGATACCCGCGGCATCATCGACGCGATTCTGTCCGGCGACATCCTGAAGGCGCCCACCAAGAAGATTCCGTACTTCGACTTTGAGGTTCCGACCGAACTGCCGGGCGTGGACTCCAAGATTCTCGACCCCCGCGACACCTACGCCGACGCTTCCGAATGGGAGAACAAGGCGAAGGATCTGGCGTCCCGCTTCGAGAAGAACTTCGTCAAGTACACCGGCAACGACGCTGGCAAGGCGCTGGTTGAAGCTGGCCCCCACGCGTAATTTGACGGTTGCGTAAATATTGAGCGGCTTGTTCTGAAAAGAGCAGGTCGCTCTTTTTATGTGGAATGAAAAGGGGGACTTGCCGAAAAGACAAGTCCCTTTCTGTGTACTCATTCGCAATCCAAATAATTCCCATACGCTACCAAATGCGGATCATCCGACTTGGGAATATGCCGGAAGAATCGCCATTGCTCATGCTCCGGCGATTCAGCTGCCCAAATCTCAATGCGCAGACCGTTTTCGGTGCAGATGGTCAGGTCGTTCATTTCGGAACACTCGATGCTGACGACCTTCGCGGGCAGGAGAGGCGCAAGCTCGGCGACGTCGTAGTCGAACCAGCTGTTGTCCCTGCCAAGCGGCTTGTCGTCGCGGATGCAGTAAATGTCGCTGCGGCTCAGCACGGCTTCACCGTCGTGCAGAACGCGGAAGGTGCATTGCGTGTGCAGCGAATATTCCGCTCCGTCCACATCGAAAATCCACCAGACCAAATCCGCCGCGCGCCCGATGGCGGTCAGCGAATGCCCAAGCAGCGTGTCAAGAGAATAGTGCGTGAACATGGTGTTCCTCCATTATTCCAAGTGAACGCAGTCTGTAAAGGCGCTCAGACGCACATCATCCTGCGGTCCGAAGCGCCAGTCCTCGCACACGGGCGGTGCGTCGGCGAAAATTTCGATGCGCAGGTGATTTTCGGCGCAGAGAATCAGGTCATTCGTGTTGGAACACTTGACGCCGACAATTTTCACGGGCAGCAGGGAAGTCAGGCGGACAACGTCGTGGTCGAAGCGGCGGTTGGCATCCGTCAGCGGCTCATCAAAGTCGGTTCGGGTGTAAAGCATCCGCTGGGTCAGGATGGTTTCGCCCTCGTGCGTCACACGGAAGCCGCAGTACGTTTGCAGAATGTACGGCGAAGTCCTCCCACTGAACGTCCAGCGGACGATAAAATCCGGCGTGCGGGCGACGTCGGTCAGTTGCTGACCAAGCAGTAAATCGGGACAATAGGCACTGAACACGTCATTCCTCCATTAGGTCAAACGAGGGCAGAGGCGCAAGCTAATTCGCCGCGCTCCTGCCCCCAAAATGGTTATTCGTCGTACTCCACCATACCCTGCGATTCCAAAAACATCTGCTGGGCATCGAGGTAGTCGTCCACCAGCGCGGCGAGCTTGACCGCCTGTTCGGGGTCGAGCGCGTTCTTCGCCGCCAGTGATTCGACAATGTACTCAATTGCTTCGTCATCCTCGTAGTACGCATCGCCCGCGTAGCCGTCGGCGTCCAAAACGCCCGCTTCGTGCATGTATGCCATGTCCGCGTCAATCATCTGCGGCACGAGCGCGGGAATGTCCTCCGCCAGCTCCGGGTGATCCGCCTTGCGGATGCAGCGGGTGATGAACGCGACCGCCGCATCCTTGTCGTAACCGTGCATCATGGAAAATGAACCTCCTGTTTATACGATTTTTAGCTAAGAATGAGCAAAGATGCGCCGCACATTTTTCGTTCTGGCTAACGGGAATGAAATGCAGCGTAGTGGCACTACGCTAAATGGAATGACCGGACGCCAGAGCGGAAAAGGTGCAAGCAGATTGCTCAGGCGAAGCTAAAAATCGTATTACGCCATCATAACCGCCTTGAACTGCGCCAGCGTGTCCTTGAAAACGCCCAGCGCGCGGCGGATGGGTTCGGGGCTGCTCATGTCGATGCCTGCCAGCTTCAAAGCGTCAATCGGCGGCACGGCGCAGCCTGCGGACAGGAACTTGCGGTAGTCGCGGACGGCGCTTTCGCCTTCGGACAGAATCTTGTCGCTGAGCGAAACCGCCGCGCACAAGCCCGTCGCGTACACATAGACGTAGTAGGAGCGATAGAAATGCGGGATGCGCATCCACTCGTTGGCGATGTTTTCATCCACCGTGCAGACCGCGCCGTAATACTTCTGGTTTAATTCGTAGTATGCCTTGGACAGGCTCTCGCGGGTCAGCGGCTGCCCCTGCTCCGCCATCGTGTGGGCAATCAGCTCAAACTCCGCGAACATCGTCTGACGGAACACGGTCGTGCGGAACTGCTCCAGGAAGTGGTTCAGCAGGTACGCCAGCGCCTTCTTGTCGTCCGCGAACGTCTTGAGCAGGTGGCGCATCATCGTCGCCTCGTTGCAGGTGGACGCAACTTCCGCCACGAACAGGCTGTAATCGCTCTTGGGCGCGGGCTGGTTGGTGTTGGAGTAGAAGGAGTGCATGGAGTGCCCAAGCTCGTGCGCGATGGTGAATGTGTCCGACAAATTGTCGTTGTGGTTCAGCAGCACATAGGGGTGCACGTCGCGCAGGTTGCCGGAGGAGAACGCGCCGGAGGACTTGCCCTTGGAGGGGTACACGTCAATCCAGCCGCCGACGCGGGCTTCGCGCAGCTTGGCCAGATAGTCTTCGCCCATGGGCTTCAGGCCTTCCAGCACAAGGTCAAACGCCTTGTCGTAGCTCAGCTCCATGTGGAAATCCTTGACCATCGGCGTGTAGAGGTCGTACATGTGCAATTCATCCAGCCCCATCAGCGCTTTGCGCAGCGCCAGATACTCATTCAGCACCGGAATCGCCGCGTGCACTTCGCTGATGAGGTTGTCGTAGACGCTCGTGGGGATTTCCAGCGGTTCCATGCGGGCATCGCGGGCGGTGGCGTAATGGCGGGCGCGCGCCTGGAACACGTCGTTCTGCACGCTGCCGTTGTACGTTGCGGCGATGGTGTTGCCGAAACTGCCGTAGGTGTTCATGATGCCGTCGAACGCCGATTTGCGCACGTCGCGGCTGTCAGAGCGGATGAACTGGGAATATGTGCCTTCAGTCAGCTCAGCAGTCGTGCCGTCGGGCATCTGCACGGGCGGGAAGGACATATCCACGTCGGTCAGCATCCCGAAGATGTGGTTCGGGGCTTGGGCAACCTGCCCCATCATGGCGAGCAGCTTCTCCTGCTCGGCGGGCAGCGTGTGCGGCTTCTGGCGAATCAGGTTGCGCAGGAACGCGTCATAATCCGCCATTGCCGGATCAGCGGCGATTTCCGCCAGCAGCGCATCATCCAGCGAGAGCAGCTCCGGCTCAAAGAAGGACATCGCGGTGGACAGCTGTACGCCCATCTGGGACGCGCGGGCGCGAAGTCCCTGCGCAACCGGGTCGCCGTTGTCCGTTTCGCCGCGCAGGAACGCGTAGGAGAAAACGGGCTCAGCCTGCTGATTCAAGTCGAAATACTCGCGAATGGCCTGACGGGGATTTTCGGCGACTTTGCCCTCCCACGCGGCGAACTTCTTGCCGGACGCAAGCACATCCGCCAAAGCGGCCTCCCACGCGGCATCATCAGGGTAGATGTGCGACAAGTCCCATTTGTACTGCGCGGGGATTTCCTCACGCTTGCGGAGCTTTGCAGCCATTGTAAGACCTCTTTCTGCCGGGAAAAAACCGGCGTTTCCATTTCATTTCCTAGAGTGTGTTTCTAAATTCGCCCGGCAGCATTTTCGGCATCTTTTCATGCACTTCTGCGTCTTCAAACCTCGATTTACCTTAAGTAAAACCTTCGGTTTTCATCCTTGAATTGCAAGAAAATCTGCTCGAAACTGCACCGGTCTCATTTTAGAAACACACTCTATTGTACACGCATTAGCGGAAAAAAGCAAGGCGTATCAGCGGCGCTTTTTCTCGTACGTCAGCGGGCGACAGGCGCTGGCGCGATCCGACCCGTTGGGGAAGAACGAAATCGCGCCGTCCAGCAGGGTGATTGCGCCCGTTGAGCCGCGCACAACCTGCTTTTCCAGCAGCAGGCGCAGCAGCTTTTCCGTCAGCATCGGCCCGCCGCCGCGCGTCAGGCAGTCCTTCCAGAGGGTGAAGTGGCAGCCGTCCGCCGCGCGGGAGCAGAAAAACGCCTGCGGGCTTTCCAGCACGCCGCCCTTCCGGCAGACCGGGCAGACGCAGCCGTCAATTTTCGTGCCGCGCGTGACGAACGACTGCGTGCGCTTCTTTCGCCGCCCATCATCCGGAAAGACCACGTCGGCGCGGTTATTCCGGGCGAAATTCACCAGAAACGTGGAGAATTTGCGGATGCTGTCCATGAACCTGTCCGCATCCTGTCTGCCGTCGGTGATTTGGTCGAGCGCCAGTTCCCAGCGCCCGGTCATTTCGGGGGAGGACAGCTCCTGCGGCACAATTTGAATCAGCTGCACGCCCTTGTCCGTCGCCAGAATCGTCTTGCCCTTGCGGATGGCGTACCCGACCTGAATCAGCCGCTCGATGATGGCGGCGCGGGTCGCGGGTGTGCCGATGCCGCTGCCCTTCATCTGCCGCGCGATTTCCTCGTCGGTGGATTCGCGCCCGGCGGTTTCCATCGCGGAGAGCAGGGACGCGTCGTTGTGCTGCGCCGGGGGCTTGGTCTGGTCACTCTTGACCTCGGCGGCGCGGACGGTGCGCGTGTCGCCGGGGGATAGCGGCGGCAGGGCGGTTTCCTCCTCGGCATCGGCGGATTTTTTCTTCGCGCGCCCGGCTTTCGGCGGATTCGCCAGCGGCGGCACGTCCCGCCAGCCGTTTTGCAGCACGACGCGCCCGTTCGTGCGGAATCGGTGCTCGCCGACCCCGGTGATGACCTTCGTCGCGTCGTACTCGCACGCGGGATAGAACGCCGTCAGCATCCGCCGGACGACCATATCGTACAGCTGCCGCTCGTCTTCGGGCAGACTGTCCAGATTGATTCGCTTCGGCGTGGGCAAAATCGCGTGGTGGTCAGTGACCTTCGTTTCGTCAATCGTGCGCTTGCTGACGGGCAGCTTCCCATCCGGCAGCGCGCCCGGCACAAGCGCCTGATAGCTTTCCGGCAGCACCTTCATCGTCTGCACAACGCGCGGAATCATGTCCGGCGGCAGATAGCGGCTGTCCGTGCGCGGGTAGGTGAGGGCTTTGCGCGTTTCGTAGAGGGACTGGGCGAGCTTGAGCGTCTTGTCGGCGGTGAAGCCGAGCAGGCGGTTCGCGTCGCGCTGGAGGCTGGTCAGGTCGTAGAGCTGGGGCGGCAGGTCGCGGCGGCGGGTGGTTTCGGCGCTTATCACTGTGGCGGATTGATTCTTGATTTGCGCGGCAAGGGCTTTCGCGTCGTCGATTTTGGGGATGTGCGTGTCCGGCTCCAAGCCTTCGCGGAAGTACATGCCGCGGTAGTCGCCGAAATCCGCCGTGACGGTCGCGTATTCTTCCGGCTTGAAGTCCTCAATTTCCTTCCGCCGCTTGACCAGAATCGCAAGCGTCGGGGTCTGCACGCGCCCGACGGACAGCAGCGCGTCATAGCGCAGGGTAAAGGCGCGGCTGGCGTTCATGCCCACAAGCCAATCCGCCTGTGAACGGCACTGCGCGCTGCGGTACAAGCCGTCGTAGTCGCTGCCGCTGCGGATGGCGCGGAGGCCCTCCTGAATCGCCTCGTCCGTCATGGAGGAAATCCACAGGCGGTCGAAAGGCTTCTTGCAGCCCGCTTTTTCGTAGATGTAGCGGAAAATCAGCTCCCCCTCGCGCCCCGCGTCGGTTGCGCAGATGAGCCGGTCGGTTTCCGGCGCGTTGATGAGATTGCGGACGACGGCAAACTGATCGCGGCTGCTGGCAATGACTTTCAAGGGGATTTCGGCGGGCAGAATCGGCAGCGTATCAAACGACCAGCGCTTGTACTTTTCATCGAGCTCGTCCGGCTCAACCAGCGTCACCAGATGCCCGACCGCCCACGTCACGACCCAGTCGCCGCCCGTCAGGCAGCCGCGCCCGCTGCTCTGGCAGCCAAGCACGCGGGCAATATCGCGCCCCACGCTCGGTTTTTCCGCAATGACTACTGTACGCCCCATAGGTGTCCTCCTGACTGTTTCTTCATCTATGCTGATTATTCCTATGGCAAAATTGGCTTTGCGCAGAGGCTTCGCTCCTGCGGGAGCGATGAGGGGGCTTTCCGATTGCCCCCTTCGGTGCCGACACTTTTGGGGGAATCCCTGCTTGTGTGCAACCATGATATGGGAAAAAATCCGCTTTTGCGGGCGAAATCCGCAAAAATCAGGATAGAGAAACTTGACAGAATTGCATTATACCACATTTGACGGCTTGAAGCAAGCATGGTATAATAGGAGGGAAACCTGTCGGAAGATGGTACGGAGGTCGGCTTGCATGGCGATGTTTTCCTTTGACGAGCAGGCGGCGCTGTTTGACGTAACGCCGCTGCCCAACCAGTTCATCCTTAATTATCTGCCCGAAGCGTCGGGGGACGCGGTGCGCGTGTACCTCTTCGGCTTGGTGGCGTGCTATCATCACGAGGCCATCAGCGATTTGCAGCAAATGGCGCGGGAGCTGAACATGACGGAGGATGATATTCGCGCGGCGTACCGCTACTGGGAGCGCAAGGGGCTGGTGCAGCGCGTGGCGGATAATCCGCCGCAGTACCGCTATCAGAACATCTATCAGGTGATGATGACGGGCGCACAGGCGCAGATTGACCCCGCATACGAGCAATTCGCGGAAGCCATCTACGGCGTGTTCGACAACGACCGCCGGCTGCATGGCAAGGATGTCAGCCAATGCTACGAGTGGGTGGAGCAAATGCGCCTGCCGCCGGACGTGGTGATTGCCATGATGCGCCACATGGTGCAGAAGCACGGCAAGAACGTGAGCATGAAGAAAGCCGAGCAGATGGCGATGCGGCTGGCGGACGAAAAGGTGCAGACGGTGGAGGAGGCGCAGGAGATTTTCCGGCGCGATCAGACCGTTTGGAGCGGCAGCAAGAAGGTGCTGGAGAAGCTGGGCCTGCGCCGCTACCCGACCGAGCCGGAACAGACGATGTACAGCAAGTGGCTGGTGGACTGGCAGTTCACGCCGGATGCAATCCTGCGCGCGGTGGATGAAACCATCAAGAGCAGCAACCCGTCGTTTGCGTATCTGGACGGGATTTTGAAGCGGCTGCACGAGCAGGGGAATGTGCGCACGGAGCAGGACGTGTCGGGCGATATCGAGGGCAGCCGGAAGGAAAACGAGCCTATCAAGCAATTCCTGCGCGCACTGGGCAATTACAGCATTACCATCAACGACACGACGAAAGCGACGTACAAGAGCTTCCAGACCATGTACCCCGACCCGGTGATTCTGCTGGCGGCACAGCAGTGCGCCAAATGGGGCATGACGACGCTGCAGGACGTGATGCAGACGCTGATGGCGTGGCAGAACCGCAGCCTGCGCACGCTGCCGGAAATTGACGCGTACATGCGGCAGATTGACGAGCAGAACGAGTTCCTGATTGTGCTGTATCAGGCGATGCAGCTGGACGAAAAGACGAAGCCGAACGCCGCCGACCGTGCCCTTGTGAAGCAGTGGACGGAAGAGTGGCGGTTCGCGCAGATGTTTGTGCTGGGTTGCGCGCCGTGGGCGGCAGGGAAGAAATCACCGATGGCATACCTCAACAAGATGTTGAAAGTTTTCCGGGAAAAAGGCATCACGACGATGGAGGCGGCCAAGGCGGAGCGCGAACGCTTCGAGCAGCAGCCGAGCCAATCTACCGCACCCGCCGCGCACGCGCCGAAGGTCGTCGGGGAGCAGCAGTACACCCAGCGCACCTACACGCCGACGCAGGATGCTATGGACGCCATGATGCAGGAGTGGGAGGAAAGCCATGCGTAAGGAAATCATGCAGGCGCTGCAGCAGGAGTACGAGCAGCAGCGCCTCAAAAATTCGCAGGAGGAAATGCGGAGGCGGCAGGAGGTTATCACCCGCTGCCCGGAGATTGGGCAGTACCTCGCCGAGCGGCAGAACCTGATTTTCGGCGGCGTGCGCGGCATCTTGAACGGCAAAGCGGCGGCGGATGACCTGCCCGCCCGCATGGACGTGATGAACAAGCGCATCGCCGATTTGCTCCGCCAAAGCGGCTTCCCGGCGGATTATCTTGACCCCGTCTACCGCTGCAAGCAGTGCCGCGATACAGGCTACGTCGGCGAGCCGATTCGCGAAATGTGCCCGTGCCTGCGCAGTGCGTTCTATGCGCGGCTGTACCGCGAGGTCGGCTTGGGCGAAAAGGCGGAGCAGTCGTTCGCCGCGTTTGACCCGAATGTGTTCTCCGACCAGCCGCTGCCGGGCAAAAAGTACAGCCAGCGGCAATTGATGGACATGCTGCGCCACCAGTGCGAACAGTACGCCGAAAAGTACCCCAACGCCGCGACGATGGATCTGCTGCTGATGGGGCAGAGCGGTCTGGGCAAAACGTACCTGATGCACGCCATCGCGAAGCGATTGCTGGAGCGCGGCTTCAACGTGATGATGATTAGCGCCTACCGCTTCCTGGACGTCGCCCGCCGCGCGTACTTCTCCGGCAAGCAGGAGGAAATGGACACGCTGATGGATACCGACGTGCTGATGATTGACGACATGGGCGTTGAACCGCTGATGGAGAACATCACCATCGTGCAGTGGTTCAACCTCATCAACGAGCGGCAGCTGCGCGGCAAAGGCACGGTCATCAGCACCAATTTGAACGTGGAGGAGCTGCGCCGCCGCTACACCGAGCGCATCACATCCCGCCTGATGGATGGAAAGCAGTGTATGCTGCTGCAATTCTTGGGCGACGACGTAAGGAGGAACAAGGCGTGATTCAGCTGTATATCAGCAAGAAGAATTTCGATGCGCAGAAGGCGGAGCGCTTCTTCAAGGAGCGCCGCGTGCAGGTGCAGGTGATGGATTTGAAGAAGCACAAGCTGGGCGAGCGCGAATTGCAGACGATGGCGAAGGACGTGGGGATGCAGGGGCTTCTTGACCGCGAGGACAAGCGCGCGAAGGAGCATCCCGCGTGCTACTGCAACATTGACAGCGTGATTATGACCGCGATTCAGGAAAACCCGTGGCTGCTGAAATCCCCCATCGTCCGCAGCGGACAAAAATGCACCATCGGCTACCAGCCCGACATTTGGGAAAGCTGGCTGAAGGCGGACAAATAATCGCTTAAGCGAAGCGCCAAAAAGCTGCACGCGGAAGAAGCATGAAAGCGCGACGAACTCAATCGCGCGAAGGGGTCAAGGGGGGATCCCCCTTGCGGAGTCCAGAGGCAGAGCCTCTGGTGGGGTTTGGGGCAACGCCCCAACTGTTACACCGTTAAATCTACTCCAAGAGAAAAGTGTAGTATGGCAACTTGGTCGCAGGCAGCGAAGCGTCCCTGCGCAGTAACTTTGCGCGTCCGCAGACGCGCCCCCAAGCTGCTTTTTCCACCAAGATAAAAAACCGCCTGCCCACGCCAATCACCGCATGAGCAGGCTTTCCTTCATTCTAAATAGAGTGCGGATGCCGCCGCGACGCCCGCGTCGTGCGTAATCGTCAGCAGCAGATGTCCCGGATAGCGCAATGCCGCGCCGCCGGAGAGCACCGCCGTCGGCTGCCCCTGCGCCGTGTGCGAGATGGCAATCTCCGTCAGCGGAAAGGCAATGCCGCAGCCGAGCGCTTTGACAACGGCTTCCTTCGCTGCGTACAGCCCCGCCAGCGTGTCCGCCGCCGACGCGCCGCGGCTGCGCAGGTACGCGATTTCCTCTTTCGTCAGGATGCGCTGGAGGAAATGCGTGTTGTCAAGCTGCCGTGCCATGCGGTCGATGCCGCAGATATCCAGCCCGATGCCGCGCAGCTCAGACATAGCCCATGACCCCGCGCACGGATACGTCGCCGGACAGCACGCGCTGCAATACGCCGCTTTCGTCGCGCACCAGCAGCGCGCCCGTCTCGTCAATATCCTCCGCCGTGCCGATGAAGTCAATCTCTGTGCCGATGACGTGCACCCGGCTGCCCAGCGTGCAGCAGTGGCGGCGGTACGCTTCCTGTATGCCGGGGAAGCCGTGCTCCTCCAGCAGCGTCATGTTGTCCTCCAGCGCCTTCAGGTAGTGGACGACAATCTCCCGGCGCACGGGCGGATTGGCGAATTCCTCCAAGGCGGCAGCGCGGTCAGACAGCTCCGGCGGATACGCCCCGCGCAGCACGTTCAGCCCCGTGCCGACGACAACGTACTCAATCTGGTCGAGGTCAGCGCTGATTTCCAGCAGAATGCCGCACAGCTTTTTGCCGGAGAACACGAGGTCGTTGGGCCACTTAATCTGCGCGTCAATGCCCGTCACTTCGCGGACGGCGTGCGCCATTGCCATCGCGGTCGCGAGGGTAATCAGCGGCGCGTTTTTCGGCGGGAGCTTCGGCCGCAGGAGGACGCTCATCAGGATCGCCTGCCCCGCGGGGGCTGACCATGTGCGCCCCAGCCGCCCTTTGCCCGCCGTCTGGCATTCGCACAGGCAAAGGCTCCCGCTCGGCGCGCCCTGCACCGCCATCTGCTTCACCAGCGTGTTGGAGGACGTGATGGTGTGCTCGTAGTGGTTGATGGTACGTCCAAGCGTCTTGGTCGTCAGCTGATTCACCCAGAAAATGGGGTCGAGGCTGTCGCCGGGGATGAGGCGGTAGCCGCGGCGGCCGGCGGCTTCAATCTGCCAGCCCTCTTCGCGCAGCTGGGCAATGCGCTTCCACACGGCGGCGCGGCTGATGCCCAGTTCCTGACTGATTTTTTCGCCGGAGACATAATCGCCGCCGGAGAGGATTGCAAGAATATCATTCATTGGTTTCATCTCCTGAAAAGAGGTGCTTTTGTTGGAATATATGGTTTTGCCGGAGCAGGACGGAATGCGCCTGCGCGATGTACTGCGCCGCGTGATGGGCGTGAGCTACACGGCGATGAAGTCCGCCAAGTGGAACGGCGGCATCACGGTGGACGGCGACGTGACCCCGGTGGATGCGTTTGTGCGCGCCGGGCAGGTGGTGGCAATCCGCTTCCGGGAGAACGCCCCGGTGTACGCGGTCAAGCCGTATGACCTGCCGCTGACCATTGCGCATGAGGATGATTGGCTGTTCGTCATTGACAAACCCGCCCCGCTGGCGAGCCAGTCCAGCGCCCTGTACCCGGACGACACGCTTGAAAACGCGCTGTACGCCCATTTGCGCTGTCCGACGGATTTCGTCTACCGTCCGGTGAATCGGCTGGATAAGGGCACAAGCGGGCTGATGATTGTCGCCAAGGACGCGCATATTCAGCACCGTTTGCAGGCGCTTCTGCATACGCCGGAGTTCATCCGGACGTATCAGGCGGTGGTGGAGGGATGCCCGGATGACGACTGCGGCGTGATTGACGCGCCCATCGGCAAGGAGGACGCTGCCAGCATCCGCCGTATCGTGACCGCATCCGGCAAGCCGTCCGTGACGCACTATCGCGTGCTGAAACGCGGGAAAACGCGCACGCTGGTGGAGTTGACGCTTGAAACCGGGCGCACGCACCAAATCCGCGTGCATATGGCGTCCATCGGCTGTCCGGTCGTCGGGGATTTCCTCTACGGCACGGAAATTCCGCAATTGCCGGGGCGGTTCGCGCTGCACGCCAGCGCCTTGACGCTCCATCACCCGATGACGGGGGATTGGCTGTCGCTTACCTCGCCTTTGCCGGCGTCGCTTGCGACACTGCTTGACTGATGGCGGATTGCAGGAAGTCCAAACCCCGCTGCCGCTGGATGGCAAGCTGCTCGTCCACCACGGAAAAATCCGGATGTGTCGGGTCGGCGACTTGCAGCGTGCGCAGCAGCTGGTCAACGCGGCTGTTGCGGCTTTCGGGGTCGTCCTCGCGGTAGCGGCGGAGAATCGTGCAGGGCGTGTGCAGCAGGAGGGAAAACGCGGCGGCGTGGAAGCTGTCCGTCAGCACCATGCTCGCGCCCGCAATCAGCCGAAGCCACTGCGCGGGGGTCACGCCCTTTGCCAGCGGATACGCGGACTGGAGTGCCGATTCCGTCCGCGGAATGACGCGCACGCCCAGACCTGTTTTCTGCCGAATCTGCTCCACCTGCGTCCAGTACGCGAGATTGTCCGCCAGGAAGAAGCACAGAATATCATTGCCCATCGGGATGTCGCCGCCGATGAGTTCCAGCCACTTTTCGCGCGGCAGGAGCATCACGGGGTCGGGCATGACGGCGGGCTTTTTGCCGATGAGCGCTTTAAGGAGCGCCGCGCCCTCTTCCTCCCGGACGGAGATGGCGGCGAACCCCCGTATCAATGCGGCGATTTTGCGCCCTTTCGCGCTGTCCGTCATCGTCGATACGCCCAGCGACGGCGCGTAGGCGACTTTCGGCTTCTTCGTGAAATTCAGGAAATACGCCGGATTGAGCCACGTCGGCGACCAAATCTGGTCTGACCCGCAAATCAGCGCGTCGTATGACAGCGCCTGATGCGCCAGCGCGCTCTGGTCGCGGCAGACGGGCGACAAAATCATCTGCGTCTGCCGGAACTCATCAAAGCCCTCGTTCAGCCCGCGCGCCGCGCTGCGCTTTTTCATGCCGTCCAAAATCAGGCGGGGCGAATTGCCGCTGCACAGCAGATTCTTCATCTTTTCCGTCTGCGAGGGAACATAGTCGATATGCTCCGCGTCGTACCCCAAGGAACGGACGGCGTTTTGCAGCGCCCACGCTTGAAGAATCGACCCGTAATTGTCATTGTGCAGGAAGGTCATGATGCCGATTCGTGCCATGCGCTCACCTCTATCGCGAAAGTTCGCTATCATTATAGCATACTTCTTCGCTGGAAGCAAACAAAACCGCGAAATCCGCTGGACAAGCGGCGCGAATCGGCGTACAATGGGGTGGGGGATTTACGACTGCACGCTTTCCAGCCACTTCTCCAGCGTGACCTCGTCGTCAAAGCCCATGCCCGCGCGCACGTCCTCCTGCACATCGTCCGGCAAGTCGTTCAGCGGCACGCCGAGTTCGCGCACCAGCGCCAGCGCGTCGCCGTAACGGTTGCGGAAGATGCACAGCTGCCCGCTTTCGTCCGGCATCAGCACAACATGCTCCGGGCAGTAGAGGGCAAGCGCGCGCTCCATGCTCACCTGCGCGGGTGAAAACGACGTGATGACCCACTGGTCGTACTTCGCGGCGAGTTCGTCCTTCGTCATGCCGGCAAGTTCGGCTGGCAGGCGCTGGCGGCGCGTCATTTCGTGCCCGCAGGGGGAAAAGGTGACGCGCTGGAGCAGCTCGCACTCGGCGCTCAGGCGGGCGGAGGCGTCGGAGGCGGTCAGTGCGCCGTCCTCGGCGTCGGGCGCGGCGGCGCGGCTGGGCTTCAAGCCGAAGCAGATCAGCAGGGCGAGCGCCGTCAGCATCAGCACCCCGCGCAGCAGGGCGGCACGGTCAACGGTTGCGCGAATGACGGAATCCTTGCGTTTTTTGTCCATGTTCATCGCTCCTTTCTGTCTAACGTGTGTTTCTAAAATGAGACCGGTGCAGTTTCAAGCAGATTTTCTTGCAATTCAAGGATGAAAACCGAAGGTTTACTGGCGGTAAATCGAGGTTTGAAGACGCGGAAGTGCAAGAAAAGATGCTGAAAATGCTGCCGGGCGAATTTAGAAACACACGATAGCATGGCAGCACGGCGCGAAATCCATTCATCCCATAAAGGAGATTTTTTGATGATTCAGGCGGTTTTGTTTGATTTGGACGGTACGCTGACGAACACGATTGACGACATTGCCACGGCGATGAACCGCGCCTTGAAGATGTACGGTCTGCCCGGCTGGGAGACGAAGGAATACTGCTACCTCGTCGGCAACGGCGCGAAGATTCTGGCGCAGCGGGCGGTTCGCGACCGGCAGGACTTGGCGGATGCGGTGCAGGCGGAGTATCAGGCGTACTACGAGAAGCATACGCAGGTGAAAACGCAGCCCTACGACGGCATTCCGGAGCTGCTGCACGCCTTGGCGGAGCGCGGCTTGAAGCTGGCGGTGCTCTCCAATAAGCCTGACGCGGATACGAAGAACGTCATCAGCCACTTCTTCCCGGATGTACCGTTCAGCGTCGTGCGCGGGCAGGTGGAGGGCGTGCCGGTGAAGCCGGACAAGGCGGGCGCGCTGCTGGTGGCGGAGCAGCTCAGCATTGCCCCGGCGGATTTCCTCTATCTGGGCGACACGAAGGTGGATATGACCTGTGCGTGCAGCGCGGGCATGAACCCGGTGGGCGTGCTGTGGGGCTTCCGCACGGCGCAGGAGCTGCTGGACAATGGCGCAAAGGTGCTGATTGCCCACCCGATGGAATTGCTGGAGAAGTTCAACTTGTAACAAATGCGTAATAGTTCTTTACAATTGCGTGATTTTCTGATACAATAGCCACAGTACCTGTGGGAATCTCTGATTCATTCGGCAGCCATCTGGCGAATGTCTTTTCCGCCATCTGACTACCTCATTTCATCAGAGCTTCCCGGATTATTTGGAGGGGAATGCTATGAAAAAGAGCATCGTGCGTGTGCTGGCGCTGGTGCTGATGCTGACGCTGGTCATCACAAGCAGCGCGGCGGCCTTGAAGCTGCAGAAGAACGACAAGAGCGACAATGTGCGCCGCTTGCAGCAGGCCTTGACGCAATTGGGCTACTACTCCGGCACGGTGGACGGCAGCTTCGGCAGCGGCACGAAGGCGGCGGTGACCGCGTTCCAGCAGGCGAACAGCCTGACGGTGGACGGTATCGCCGGTTCCGCGACGATTGCTCTGCTGGAAAAGCAGACGGGCATTGACATTGACGGCAATTCGTCGTCCTCCTCTTCGACCGCAGCGGGGCTGTTCAAGGGCGATTACAGCAAATTGCAGTACACGTCCAGTGGCTCGCGCGTGCGGGTGCTTCAGCAGGCGCTGAAGGACTTGGGCTTCACCATCTCCAAGGTGGACGGCGTGTTCGGGCAGTCCACGTTCGAGGCGGTTATGGCGTTCCAGAAGGCGACCGGGCTGACGGTGGACGGCAAGGCGGGCAGGAACACGCTCGTCAAGTTGGAAAGCTACTTCGACAGCAATGGCAACGTCACCCAGCCGATGATTACGCCCAAGCCCACCGCGGATTTGGACAACATCGCCTACGGCGTCCCGACCCGCACGCTCCGCGAGGGCATGGGTGGGCAGGATGTGCTGTACACGCAGGACCGTCTGGCGGCGCTGGGCTACCTGACCGGCATCTCCGACGGGCAGTACGGCGCGGCGACGAAGGCGGCGGTTCTTGCCTTCCAGAAGAAAAACGGCTTGTCCGCTGACGGCGTGCTGGGCACAAACACCCGCAAGCGCCTCTTCTCCGAAGGCGCAATCGGCGCGAAGGAAACGTCGCAGCCCGACGGTGTGGGCGAACGCAAGCTGACGCTGGGCATGAAGGGCGACGACGTGAAGAGCGTGCAGAAGAAGCTGATTGCGCTGGGCTACCTGACGGGCAAGGCGGACGGCGTGTACGGCACGGCGACGGAAAGCGCGATTCGCCGCTTCCAGACGCGCAACGGGCTTACGTCCGACGGCATCTGCGGCGAGGACACGGTCAAGGCGCTGTACAGCAGCACCGCGATTGACGCAGGCAGCTCCGTCACGCCCTCTCCCAAGCCTGTGGATGAAAGCGCACCCACGCGCATTCTGCGCCCCGGCATGTCCGGCGACGACGTGAAGAGTGTGCAGAGCCGACTGGACAAGTTCGGCTACTACTCCGGCGCGCTGGATGGCATCTACGGCGCGGCGACGGTGGCGGCGGTTCAGGCGTTCCAAGCGCGCAACGGCTTGACGGCGGACGGCAAAGTCGGCGCGAACACGGTCAAAATCCTCTATTCGAGCAATGCGGTTGCGGCTGATCCGTCGGCTGCCACGCCCACGCCGACCCCCACGCAGTCCTTCGGCATCGTGCCCACGCGCACCCTCCGCGAAGGTTCGTCCGGCGATGACGTGAAGAGCGTGCAGAGCCGCTTGAAGGCGCTGGGCTACTACACGGGCACGGTGGATGGCAACTACGGCACGGGCACGATGGCGGCGGTTGCGTCGTTCCAGCTGCGCAACAATTTGAGCGCGGACGGTGTGGCGGGCAAGCGCACCTACAAGAAGCTGTATTCTTCGGATGCGCTACCTGCCATCAGCACGCCGACGTCCACCCCGACCACGGGCGTGACGCGTCCGACCCGCCTGCTCTATTCCGGCTGCACGGGCGACGACGTGAAGAGCGTTCAGCAGCGCTTGAAGGATTTGGGCTACCTGACGGACAAGGTGGACGGCAAGTACGGCGCGAACACCGTCGCCGCCATGCGCGCGTTCCAGCTGCGCAACGGCTTGACCGGCTCCGGCAACGGCGATACGGCGACGTACACCATCCTCTACTCCGTCAACGCGATTACGGCGGAAGGCAAGCAGGTTGATTCCACCACGCCGACGGTGTACACCAACCTGAAAGTCGGCGCGACGGGCGACGCGGTGCTGCGCCTCCAGCAGGCGCTGAGCAACCTGCGCTATACCGTGACCATCAACGGCACTTATGACGAGACGACCCGCGCGGCGGTGCTGGCATTCCAGAAGCGCAACGGGCTTGCCCCGGACGGCATTGCGGGCGTGAACACGCAGACGAAGCTGTACACGGGCGACTGCGTGACCGGCGATACCGCGCTGCCGGACGAAAATAAAAACGGCGGCACGGGCAACAGCGGCGCGTCCTTCGGCAATGGCCCGGCAAAGAGCCAGATTAAGCTGCAGATGTGGTACACGGAAATCAAGCCGACCATCAAGAGCGGGCAGACGGTGCTGGTCTATGAGCCGAGCAGCGGTTCCTCCTTCCGCCTGCGCTTCTATTCCTTGGGTCGCCATGCGGACTCTGAGCCGCTGACGGCGCAGGATACCGCGATTATGAAGGCGGCGTGGGGCGGCAAGTTCTCGTGGGACGAGAAGCCGGTGTATGTCCTGCTGCCCAGCGGCACTTGGGTGCTGGCCTCCATGCACTGTATGCCCCACCTGTCCGGCAGCATCAAGGATAACGACTTCGACGGGCATTTGTGCGTTCATTTCCCGCGCACGATGGAGGAAACCATTCGGAATGGGGACACGAAGAACGGCGTGCGGCATCAGAAGGATATCCGCAAGGCGTGGAAGGCACTGACGGGCGAGGATATTACTTGGTAAGCGGATTATCCGCAAAATAGGGCATCCTGCGGTCAGATGGCGAAAAAAGCTGTCTGACCGCGTTTTTTGGGGTGTGCAAAAATCCCCCGAAAGGCTTGCTAATCGGGCGGGAATATGGTAGAATGTACATGTCAAAATCGGCAAGTATCACTCGTTTTCGGATGGGCAGAAAGGAGAAGCGCGGTGGCTGCAACGCTGTCTGTGGTCGTTCCGGTGTATGGGACGAAGCGGGATTTGCCCGCGTGTCTGGAGTCGCTGCGCACGCAGTCGCTGCGGGACGCGGAGTTCCTGCTGGTGGATGATGCCTCGCCGGATGGCGCGGGCGCGGTGCTGGCGGAGTATGCCCGGCGCGACAGCCGCTTTCGGGTGCTGATGCATTCGCAGAACCGCGGGCTTTTCGCGGCGCGGATGACCGGCGCGGATGCGGCGACGGGCAAGTACCTCGCTTTTCTGGACAGCGACGATTTTGTGTCGGTGGATTTTTACCGTGCCGCCGTCGCATTGGCGGAAGAAAACGACTTTGACCTCGTGATGGGCGACACGGTCTGGCAGCGCGAAAACGGCGACCGCTTCGTGCGCCCGGTTCATGCGGACTGTGTGCTGGAGGACGAGCTGCGCGGCAATGCGGTGCGGGATGCGTTCTTCCAGCAGGCGGTGACGTGTTACAGCTTCCATACCATTTGGAACAAGGTGATTCGGCGCGATTTGTGGCTGCGGTGCGCGCCCTACTACGCGCCGCTGGCGAAAAAGCACATTGTGATGACGGAGGACATTGCGTTTTCCGTCGTGCTGTATTTCTTTGCGCAGGGTTTCGGGCGGCACCGCGGCGACGGTGTGTTCTACTGTGAACATGCGTCTTCCTCGACGGGGGCGGCGGGAAATCCGGCAAAATTCCGCAAAAATTACGCCGATATTGCGCAGGTGTTTGCCTTTGCGGATGAATTTCTGCATCAGCAGGGGGCGAATCAAGCGCGTCAGCAGCTGCAAAAGGCGCGGCACTGGTATGCGCGGATGTGGGCGGAGCAGGCGCGGAAGGCGGCGAATCAGCCGGAAATCAGCCGCTTGACGGCGGCGCTCTGCCAGGATTTTTCGCCGGATGAGGACGCGAATCTGCCGGAAATCTTCTGGTTCGACCAGCCGATGACCCCGTGGCGGGACGGGACGGAGCGCATCAAGCGCGCGATTCTGGGGCTGGACGGCATCGACTGCCCGGTGATTTCGCTGGATGTGTTCGATACGCTGATTCTGCGCCCCTTCCGCACACCGACTGACCTCTTCCACACGCTGGAAGGCAAATGGCAGCGGGCGGCGCGGCGGAACATGACCTCCTTCGCACAGGCGCGGACGGAGGCGGAAAGCTGCGCGCGCGCGTGGCTGCCCGAAACGCAAGCTGACGTGACGATGTGGAACATTTACAGCGCCATGATGCAGAATCTGGGCGTGTCGGACGACTGCGTGGGGCAAATGACCTACAACGAGCGAGAGGCGGAGGTGCATTTCTGCCGCCCGCGCAAAACCGGCGTGCAGCTGTTCAATCTGGCGAAAGCGGCGGGAAAACGCGTCGTGCTGACGTCGGACATGTACCTTGACGCGGACACGATTCGGCGGATGCTGGAAAAATGCGGCGTCCGCGGCTGGGACGGCTTCTTCCTCTCGAATGAGCAGAACGCGCTGAAATGGAACGGCGCGCTCTATCGCAAGCTGACGGCGCAACTGGGCGTGAAGCCGGATCATGTGCTGCACATCGGCGACAATGCGAAAATCGACGTGGAAGCCGCGAAAAAAGCGGGTTTGCGGGCGATGCTGCTGCCGCGCCCGGCGGACGTTTTCATGGATGCGGACTGCACGCAGGTGGCGAATCTGGGACACGGGTGTCTGGCGGGCTTCACGACGGCGGACGCGATGCAGCCACTGGCGCTCAGGTGCGCACAAGGGCTGGCGGCAAACCGCTTCTTTGACGATGGCTATGCCCCCGCGACGGCGGATTCCGCGTTTGCGGCGTATCCGTCGCGGCTGGGGTACTACGCCGTCGGCACACACCTGCTGGCGCTGGCGAAGTGGCTGCTGTGCCGCTGTCGGGCGGATGGCGTAAAGCGGCTGGTGTTCCTCGCGCGGGATGGCGCGCTGCTGCGGCAGGCAGTCGAGCTGCTGCGCACGGACGCGGATGTTGTCGAAACAGACTACATTCCCGCGTCGCGCCGGTGCTTGCTGCCCGCGCTGATGGCGAATCCGACCGACTGGGCGGCGCTGCCGGTGCGCTGGGCGGTCTACACGCCCGAAAAGGCGCTGAAGCTGCTGTCCTTCTGCACGCTTGACGCGCCGGAAAGCGAACTGCGCCATCAGGCGGAGGCAGCGGGTTTCCCGTGGCAATCGCCGTTTCAGCAGAAAACGCGCTGGGAATCGTTTCTGCGCTTCTTCCGCGACAAGCTCTACGACGGCTGCCGTCATCAGGCGGCATACAGCGCGGCGCGGGCGTATTATGAGGAAAAGCTGCCGGAAGGCGCGGCGTGCTTTGATATGGGGTACAGCGGGCGCTTGCAGGCGGCGCTCTGCCAGCTGACGCAGCGCGCGGTTCCGGTCTACTACGTTCATGCGGATGGGCGGAACAGCGAGCGTTTGTCTGCCGCCTACGATTTCCCCGTACACTGCTTCTATCCGATGCCGCCCGCCATGTCCGGCGCGTTCCGCGAGTTCCTGCTGTCCTCCGACGAAGCGCCCTGCGTGGGCTTCGAGCGGCAGAATGCGCGTGTCGTTCCGGTGTACGCGCAGGAGGGGCGCAATGAAGCCGCGCACTTCCTGTCAACCTGCGTCCAGCATCACGCGCTGCAGTTCGTGCGCGACTTCCGCGATACCTTCGCCGGAACGAGCGTGATGCAGTCGCTTGACAATCCCGGCGTGCAGCTGGCGATGTCGCTGCCCTTCGAGGGGGCGCTGCGGCAGCTGCCCGAAGCGGACGCGGAGCTGCTGCGGAACATCCCGTTCGAGGACATGGTGTTCGCGGGGGAGAACGCGCTGGATTTGCGGACGCTGGTGCGCGACCAGTCGGCGGAAGCAGCGCTTGCGGCGCACGAGATGGGCGCGGCGGACGCGCCGAGCCGCATGATTGGCTTCATCCCGGAGCAGACCGGGCTGGTGAAGCGGACAATTGGCTTCCTGCTGTTCGACCGCGAAACGTTTCGGAAGAAGCTGCGCAAGCGGATGAAACGAATGAGCAATTAGCAATGCTCTTCGTTCCTCCAATAAACACGCGGGTAAATTATGCAGTTGTCACCAACTCAATCGCGAGAAGGGGTCAAGGGGCAATTGCCCCTTGTGGAGTCCAGAGGCAAAGCCTCTGGTAGGGTCTGGGGCAACGCCCCAGCGTCTCCCCACGCCCGGAAAGGAGGAAGCGGATGGCGGTTGGATTGTTTTGGAATGATCGGGTGTCGTTTGAGAAGCATGAGTGGGAAAAACGCTTCTTTTTTCTGGGAAATAACACGGGAAATCTCGTGTTTATCCGGGCGCTGAAGGACATCTTTCACCCCGTGATGATTCCGCTGTGGGATGTTACGTCGGACACGTTCCGCGACCGGGCGGACATCACCCACTACATCACGACCGAGCTGATCTGGCTGACCCCGAATCAGACGTACCCGCACGTTTGGACGATGCTGAAGCGAATCGGCGATAAACCGCTGGTTCCAATCAGCGTGGGCGTGCAGAGCATGGCGCGCAATGTGGACATCACGCTCCACCCGGATACGGTCAAGCTCCTGCGGACGATGGCGGAGCGCGCTGTGCTGGGCGTTCGCGGCGAGTACACCGCGGCGGTGCTGGAGAAGAACGGCATCGTCAACTTCCGCATTATCGGCTGCCCCAGCCTGTATCAGGGAATGAACGAGAAGTTTCGCGTGGAGAAGAAACCGTTCGACCCGAAAATGCGCGCGTGCTGCAACTTCCGCACCTTCTACGGCACGCTGTCCGCCCCGGAACGGCAGTTTTTGACCTTCTGCGCGAACCGCGACCTCGGTTTTGTGGAGCAGAACGCATTCCCGCTGACGCTGGAAAACTGCTGCGGCGACGAGTACCAGTTCCGCTATTTGCAGGACTGGCTGAAGCGGCAAATGCACGTTTTCTTCCACATTGAGGATTGGCTGGCATGGGTCAGGCAGTACGACTTTTCCCTCGGCAGCCGCTTCCACGGGAACGTGATTGCCATCACGAGCGGCATTCCGGCGCTGACGATGGTGGTGGACAGCCGCATGGACGAAATGACCCGTCTGTTCCGCCTGCCGACGCTGCCGATGGAGGACTTCCGGCTGGAAAAGCCGCTGGAATACTACTACGACTTGGCGGACTATACCGATTTCAACAAGGCGTACCCGGAAAGAATGCGCGTTTTCCGCGATTTTCTTCAGCGGAACGGGCTGGCGGAGGCGGCAGGCGGATGATACACGCGGTTGGCACGGCGCTGGGCGAAATCATCCAAAACCTGCGGCGAACCGTGCGCCTGACGCTCTACGAGAACCGCTCGCGGCGGGCGGGGATGCTGCTGGGGCGCTGGTGGGACTTGCTCAGCCCACTGCTGCAAATCCTCATTTACTGGTTCGTCTTTTCCGTCGGGCTGGGAACGCAGGAAAAAAACGGATTCCCGTATCACCTGTGGCTGATGTGCGGCATGATGCCGTGGCTGGCGCTCAACTCCGCCATTCTCGGCGCGTCCGCGTCCATCCAGCAGGCCGCGTCCATCATCCGCAACGTGCGCATTCCGCTCTCCATCATCCCGATGAAGGCGGTTGTGCGCGCGTACTACGAGCATTTGTGGACGATGGCGATTCTGCTGATTGCGCTGCTCCTTGGCGGCGTGCCGGTGACGTGGCATTATCTGGAACTGGCGTATTACCTCGCGGCTTCGTGGGTGCTGCTGATCGGCGCGGCGCTGCTGACGAGCAGCCTGACGGCGGTCTTTCGCGATTTCGGCGAGCTGCTTCAGCCGCTGATGCGCCTGCTGTTCTACGTTTCCAGCGTCGTGTGGGCGATTGACGGGCTGTCGCCGGGTTTGCAGCGCGTGATGCGGCTGAACCCGCTGGTTTACGTCATCGAGGGCTACCGCAAGTGCCTGCTGTATGGCGAAGGCTTCTGGTCATCGCCGGGGCAGGGGGCGTACTTCTGGCTGGCGGCGCTGGCGCTGCTGGCGGCGGGCTGCACGCTGCATATGCGGCTCAGAAACCGCTTCATCGACCAGCTGTAATCAATAGGAAGAAATCGCGCAGAAAGGGGGCGATGCGCTTGGCGGATGTAATCGTCCGCTGCAGGGAACTGACGAAGGTCTACGACCTGTACGGCGAGGAAAAAGACCGCCTGAAGGCGCTGCTGGGTCTTCGGGCGAACGTGAAGAAATTTCCGGCGCTCTGCGGCGTGACGCAGGACTTCCACCGCGGCGAAATCGTCGGGCTGGCGGGGCTGAACGGCTCCGGCAAATCGACGCTGGCGCGTATCATCGCGGGCATCACCCAGCCGGATTTGGGGCTCTGCGAGGTCAGCGGCACGGTCAGTATGCTGGCGGCGAACATCGGCATGAATGATCAGCTGACCGGGCGCGAAAACATTGCCTATAAGTGTATGCTGATGGGCATGGAGAAGCGCGAAATCGCCCAAATCCAGCAGCAAATTATTGATTTTGCGGATGTTGGCGTGTACATCGACCAACCCCTGCGGACGTATTCCAGCGGAATGCGCTCCCGGCTGGGATTCGCCATTTCCGCCCACATGAACCCCGAAATCCTGATTGTGGATGAGGCGCTGAGCGTGGGCGACGCGAGCTTCGCGGAGAAGTGCATGGCGCGGATGCGGCATTTCCGGGCGGAGGGCAAGACGATTTTCTTCGTCACCCACGCGCCATGGCAGATGCTGAACTTCTGCGACCGGGTGATGTGGCTGCATCAGGGGCGCGTTGTGGGCTATGACACGGCGGAACGCATGATTCCGGCGTACGTCGCCTTCACGCGCGAGTGGACACAGCTTGATCATCTTCAGCGCACGCAGCTGGCGCCGGATTACGAGACGTATCGGGCGCAGGTGGAAAATCAGCAGCGCGCCGTGTGGCAGCAGCGCGCAAAGGAAACGGCGCAAAAATCGCCGTAAGCAGGAGAAACTTTCCTGCGATTCAACTTTTTAGGCTCATCCCGGCGAATAAGAGGAAAGTTGCCCAGATTGCTGGAAACAGAATCGGCAGCTCATTCGTCGTATTTGCTGGAAGGCATATACCATTTCCCCCAACAGATAAAAGGAGTGACGCAGACCATGAAACGACTGGTTTCTGTATTCCTGGTGCTCTGCATGATGCTCTCCTGCGTGGCATTCGGCGAGACGCTGGACGGCGCACAGGGCGAAATCATGAACGAAGTGTCGGATGTGGCGTCGGACGAGGTGCAGACGCCCGACGAACCGACGCAGGCTCCTGTGAACGAGGACGACATCGTTCTGCCGGATATGGATGACGACATCAGCATCCTGCCGTCGGACGACGTGAACGGCCCCGATCCCTACCGCGAGCTGGTGCTGCTCCAGCCGACGGACCTCATCGGCACGACGCTGTCCGAAACGAGCGTGCGCATCGGCTGGGGTTCTGTCGCCTTTGCGACGCAGTACGACGTGTACCGCAAGTTCGGCGGCGAAACAAGCTACACGCTGCTCGGCTCTGTGCCGAACAATCGCCTGTACTATGAGGATACGAACGTGACCCCCGGTCAGGCGGTGTACTACCGCGTGCGCGCGGTGAACGTGTCCTACGACGGCGAGCAGGCGAAGTATGTGTACAGCCCTGATTCGCAGACGCTGTCCTACATGACGCTTGCCAAGCCGAAGCTGGAAGACCCGCGCGGCTTGGGCGCGGATACCATCCGCCTGAACTGGTCGAGCGTCTCCGGCGCGCAGACCTACGAAGTGCAGATGTCCACCAATGCGACGAGCGGCTTCACCACCGTGCGCACTGACCTGACCGGCACGCTGTGCAACGCCACCGGCCTGAAGAAGGCGACGGGCTACTACTTCCGCGTGCGCGCGGTGCGCGTGTTCTCCTCCGGCGAAAAGTTCTACTCTGAATACTCCAACGTCGGCTGCGGCACGCCCATGGATCGCCCGGAACTGACCGTGGTGCAGAGCGGCAACAACGCCCTGCTGTCCTGGCCGGCATCCTCCGGCGCGACGGGGTACATCATCTACCGCAAGACGGGCGCGAGCGGCAGCTACACCCTGCTGGCAAAGACTGGCGCGGTGACTTCCTTCGTGGACGCAAGCATCAACCTGGGTGAAGTGTACTACTACTTCATCTACTCCATGCGCCCCGTGGGCAGCTACAACTGCTTCTCCCTCTCCAGCGAGCGCGTGTACTTCACGGCGCTTGGCTCTGTGAACCTGTGCGCGGTGCGCAACACCGGCAAGCAGGAGCAGACCATTGACTGGGATACCACCGTGCTGGGCGCGAACAAGTACTATGTGTACAGTTCCACCACCATGGACGGCCTGTACACCAAGATTGGCGAAACCGAAGGCACGACCTATGTCGCCAAGAACCTCGTCGCCGGCACGACCTACTACTACAAGGTTCGCCCGGTGCGCGTGTTCTCCAACGGCACCATTTGCTACGGCCCGTGGTCGAACGTCATGTCCCAGCCTGAATCCGGCTCGTTGACGCTGGAGGGCTTAAGCGCGGTGAACCTCTCCGCGGGGCAGGATATTTCCGGCGGCTATGTGGGCGATGTGTTCTCGTGGAGCGCGATCGTCTCCGGCGGCAGCGGCTCGTACACCTTCAAGTACAGCCTCGTCAGCCTGAGCGGCGGCAGCCCCATCGTCCTGAAGGACTTCTCCGACGGCTACACCTCGCTGCCCGCCGGTAAGACCAGCATGACGACCACCTTCACCCTCACCCTGACGGAAAACTACATCAACCTGATTAACTCCCAGAAGTACGCCATGCAGATGGAAGTTCGCGACTCCCTCGGCGCGACGACGGCGATGTACGCTGCCCCCGCGACGCTGAACGAGATGAACTTCGTTGCCCCCGCGCCGGTGAGCAAGGTCGTCAACAAGACCATCCGCGTGGGCGAAAACTTCACGCTTGACCACGGCATCTACACCGAGGCGGGCGACGTGGCGAACATCGAAATCGCCAACACCAACAGCGCGATTTCCCTGCGCGACAACGTGATTACCGGCGTCAACAACGGCTACGCGACGCTGCTGATTACCTCCAAGCGCTATCCCGACATCCTGATCGTCTACAACATCACCGTCGGCTACGCGCCGCTGACGATTGCCAGCGTGCAGCCCAGCGCCTCGAAGCTGAACAACTACGAGACGCTTGCGTGGGATATCACCTTCGCGGGCGGCCGGCCGAACTACAACGTGAACTTCAAGGTCTACCGCGGCACGACGGTGGTTGTCAACAGCAACCGCACGGAAACCGCAACGGGCCGCATCTCCGTCAACTATCAGCCGACGGTGGCGGGCACCTACCTGCTGGAAGTCACCATTACCTCCGCTGACGGGCAGTCCATCACCCAGCGCTCCAGCGCGACGGTGGTGTCGAACTACACGCCTGTGACGGTTGTGCCCAGCACGACGGCGAGCGTGACAAACCGCAACCTGACGTGGACGACTGCCTACAAGGGCACGAGCAGCGTCATCCGCCGCGACTACACCCTGTTCCGCGACGGCTCCGTGGTGGCGACGGAAGTCGGCCTGAATAACCTGACGTTCAACTACACGCCCACTGTCGCGGGTTCCTACATCCTGCGCGTCATCGTGTATGAAGCCAACGGCAACAAGATTGAGGTCACTGCGCCGACCATCACGGTTACGCAGGGAGGTTCCGGCACGTCCGGTACGGGCACGGTGACGGGCGTCCGCGTGGCGCTGCGCCGCGGTGCAAGCACCAAGTACGGCATCATCCTCCGTGTGGACAAGGGCGAAACTGTCACCATTCTGGAGCGGTCCGGCAGCTGGTACTACGTCAGCTACAAGGGCACGACGGGCTGGATGATGGCGCAGTACGTCAAGGCGAACTAAACCAAAAGGTAACATAAAAAAGGGGCGCTCCGGGGTGGAGCGTCCCTTTTTGGGTGCAAAAAAGCGCAATGACGAATGCCACTGCGCCGGAAACGAGGTCAATCATTTTGATTATGAGGGGCGTCGAGAGATAAACTGTCCAATTCGCGCATGATTTCGTCAAAAACTTCCTCTATCGGATGCACACGACCCGCCTTGACATCCGCCTCGCCCTGCGCTAAATGGGCGTAGAGGCGGCGTCTTGCATCCTCCAGCTCTTCCTCGGTAGGCTCTTCCTCGGTCAGCTCTTCTTCAGTCAATTCTTCCGGAGTCAACTTTTCCGAATCCATGTCCTGCTCACCCCCTGATTGATTCTATGATAGCACAATTTTCCTGCCGCGTCAACGGGAAAACACCCGCATCCCGCACGTCAAAATCCACCGAAAGCATACCATTTTTCCGCTGTAATTCCCTCTTTCTTCCAGACTCGCACATCGCCCCCACGCGACGAACGGCACCTGAAATGGGATAAACGCACGAAATTAGGACGAATATGACAGCTTGTGCGAGAATTTCGACAGTTTGTGCGAGACTGCTTGCGTCACCCGAAAAAATTGCTATAATAAAGTAGGAAAAAAGCACAGTGGGTGGTCTGTGCAAACGCATAAGGATGGAATGACCATGAAACACGGTAATTTGGTTTCCCAAATGACTTTGGAGGAAAAGTGCGCCCTGCTTGCCGGCAAAGATGTCTGGCACACGCGCGAGATTCCGCGGCTGAATATTCCCGCCATCACGCTCTCCGATGGGCCGAGCGGCTTGCGCAAGCAGGCGGGCGAAGGCGACCATCTGGGCCTCAACGCATCGACGAAGGCGACGTGCATTCCCTCCGCCGCGACGCTGGCGTGCAGCTGGGACGCCACGGTGTCCGAGGCGATGGGCGCGGTTGTCGGGCGCGACGCTGTCAATCAGGGGGTGGATGTGCTGCTTGCGCCGGGGCTGAACACGAAGCGCTCCAGCCTGTGCGGCCGCAGCTTCGAGTATTACTCCGAAGACCCATACCTCTCCGGCAAGCTGGCGGCGGGTTTCATCCGCGGCGCGCAGAAGCAGGGCGTATCCGCCTGCGCAAAGCACTATGCGGCGAACGCGCAGGAGCTGCTGCGGATGCACTCCGACAGCGTGATGGACGAGCGGACGCTGCGGGAAATGTACCTGACGAACTTCGAGATTGCCATCAAAGAGGGCAAGCCGGGCTTCGTGATGACGGCATACAACCGCGTCAACGGCGTGTACGCCAACGAAAGCCGCCATCTGCTGGGCGATATTCTGCGCGGCGAGTGGGGCTTTGACGGCGCGGTCGTGACCGACTGGGGCGGCAGCAACAGCATTGTCGAGGGCGTGCGCGAGGGCATGAATCTGGAGATGCCCGCGGCGGGCGACGACAGCCCCTGCCAGCTGGTGAAGGCGGTCAAGGACGGCACAATCGACGAGAAAATCATCGATGAGCGCGTGGATCAGCTGCTGGATTTCGTGCTGGCAGAGCACAAGTCCGGCGAATCGTCGTTTGATGCCGCAAAGCAGCATCAGGCGGCGGAAGCGGCGGCGGAAAAGTGCCTTGTGCTGCTGAAGAACGACGAGCACCTGCTGCCGCTGAAGAAGGACGCGCGCGTGGCGGTTATCGGCGAGTTTGCGGCGCGCTCCCGCTATCAGGGCGCGGGCAGCAGCATGGTCAACGCCGCGCAGGTGGATGACACGCTGCCCATGCTGGATGAATTTTTCCCGGCGCGGGTCGGCTTCGCGCAGGGCTTTGAGCGCCTCGACATTGCGAACGACGCGCTGGCGGATGAAGCGGTGCAGCTTGCCAAGACGGCGGATTGCGCGGTGGTGTACCTCGGTCTGCCGGAGTGCTTTGAGACGGAAGGGCTTGACCGCACGCACATGCGCCTGCCGGAGAACCAAATCGCCCTGATGAAAAAGCTGCGCGCCGTGTGCAAGAAGATGGTGGTGGTGCTCTCCTGCGGCAGCGCGGTCGAGACGGACTGGGCGCAGGACTGCGACGCGCTGCTTTACGCGGGTCTGGGCGGCGAAGCGGTGGCGCGCTCTGTGCTGCGGGCGCTCGTGGGCGAGATTACCCCCGGCGGCAAGCTGGCGGAAACGTGGTATCGCCACTATGCGGACGCGCCGGTCAGCCACTACTACCCCGGCACGGAGGCCACAAGCGAATACCGCGAAGGGCTGTACGTCGGCTATCGCTACACCGAGTCGGCGGATGTCGCCCCGGCGTTCGCTTTCGGGCACGGGCTGTCCTACACGACGTTCCGCTACGACAACGTGCAGGCGGATAATGCGGGCGTGTCCTTTGACGTGACGAACACGGGCGACTGCGCGGGCGACGAGGTGGCGCAGCTGTACATCCACAAGCCGAACGCGGAGATTTTCCGCCCGGCGAAGGAATTGAAGGGCTTTCAGCGCGTGCACCTGGAGAAGGGCGAGACGAAGCGCGTCACGATTCCCTTTGACGGCTACACGTTCCGCTACTTCAACGTCCGCACGAACCGCTTCGAGGTGGAGGGCGGCGAATATGAGCTGCTGATTGGCGCATCCTGCCGCGACATCCGCCTGACGGCAAAGCACACCGAGCAGGGGACGAACGCGCCCAATCCGTATTCTCAGCTGACGGTGCAGAGCTACCGCACGGCGCGCGTGACGGACGTGAGCGACGCGGAGTTCGCGGCGTTGCTGGGCCACGCGATTCCGCCGCATCTCTGGGACAAGACGCAGCTGCTGACGCTCAACGACACGGTGACGCAGCTCCGCTACGCCAAGAACCCGCTGGCGCGGCTGATCTACCGGATTCTCACGCGCATGAAGAACAAGGCGACTGCCGCCGGCAAGCCGGATTTGAACCTGCTGTTTATCTACAACATCCCGTTCCGCGGCATGGCGAAGATGATGAACGGCATGGTGTCGATGGCAATGGCGGAGGATATGCTGCTGATGGTCAATGGACATTTCTTCCGCGGGTGCGGACGGCTGATTCACCACTTCTGCCACCGCCCGAAGCTGAACCTCAACCCGGATAAAAAGAAGAAGTAATTGCGGAAAGCAATTATATAAAATAGGAAGCAACTCACAACAAGGAAAGGAAGCATCTCCCCCATGAAACAATCCTTCTGGCAGTCCCCCCTGACGCGCTCCAGCGTCCCGAAGGACAAGGTGACAACCCCCGAAACCCTGCTCGGCTACCTGATTGGCCCGTTCGGCGCGCTGCTGTCCTCCGGCATCTTCACCAGTTACCTTCAGGTTTATCTCGGCAAGGCACTGGAATTGAGCAGCGCCTACCTGTCCATCCTCCAGCTGGTTTCCACCTTCCTGATTGTGGCGGCGAACCTCATCGTCGGTCAGCTGATTGAACGCACGCGCACCATGGCGGGCAAGGCACGCCCGTGGCTGTTGCTCTCCGCGCTGACGCTTTCCGTTGCCAGCGTGCTGATGTTCATCATGCCCTTTGAAGGCACGGCGCGCTATGTGTGGATTGCCATTGCCTATAACCTCTACTACGCCGTCGCGTACCCGATTTACAACACCGCGAACGCGACGATGGTGCCCGTGTCCACCCGTGACAGCGAGAAGCGCAGCGTCTTGGCGTCAATGAGCAACTTCGCTGGCTTGGGCGTGATGGGCGCAGGCTCGATGGTGTTCCCGGTGCTGATGACGATGTTCCTCTCCACCACGAATGAGGCGGGCGAAACGGTTTACACCGGCTTCGGCACGCAGTGGTTCGTCATCATGCTGGCGGTCGCCATCTTCACGGCGCTGACCGTCATCCTCCAGTTCAAGTTCACCCGTGAGCGCGTGACCGAAGAGCTGATGGAAAGCAACGCGAAGGAAGAAAAGAAGCAGAGCGTCTCCATGGGGCAGCAGCTGAAGGCCGTCACCAGCGAAAAGTGGTGGTGGGTCATCATCGTGTTCTACCTGCTGTTCCAGTGGTCCGGCGCGGTGAAAAACGGCTCGATGGCGTACTTCTGCTCTGATGTGCTCGGCGCGGACTGGTACATGTCCATCCTGTCCATCCTTGGCGCGGTGCCGATGGCGATTGCGGCGGCGTTCGTGGTGCCGCTGGCGAACAAGTTCTCCAAGCAGAAGCTGACGCTGGCGGGTCTGGCGCTGGGCGTTGTCGGCGGCGTGATTGCGGGGCTGGGCGGCAATAACCTCGTGGTGGTCGGCATTGGCATCGCGCTCAAGTGCCTCGGTTCGTCCCCGGCGTGCTACCTGATTCTGGCGATGCTGGCGGACGTTATCGACCATGTGGAATACAAGCACGGCATCCGCACCGACGGCCTGACGATGAGCATCTACTCCTCCCTGATGGTCGCGGCGACCCCCATCGGCGGCGCGATTATTCAGGCGCTCAACGGCATGCTGGATGCAGGCACGGCGGCGTCGGTCAACTACATCTGGATTGAAACGATTGCTTACGCGGTTTGCGCGGTGCTGATGATTTTCTTCGGCGTGGAGCGCAATCTGAAGGCGGAGCAGCAGGAAATTGCCAATCGCGTGTCGAAATAAGACAGTAGATTGGTGAAAAGGGCAGCGCCTGCAAGGGACGGCGGCATCCTCACCGATGCACGACCTTGCAAGCGCTGCTTTTTCTATATAGAAAGGATGAAACCAATGAAACTCTTGTCGATTGCCATTCCCTGCTATAATTCGCAGGATTATATGCGCCATGCCATCGAAACGCTGCTTGCCGGCGGCGAGGACGTGGAAATCCTCGTCGTCAACGACGGTTCAAAGGACAAAACCGCGGATATCGCGGCGGAATATCAGCAGAAGTACCCGACCATCGTTCGCGCCATCAACAAGGAGAACGGCGGCCATGGCGACGCGGTGATGACCGGCCTCAAAAACGCGACCGGGCTGTACTTCAAGGTCGTCGATTCGGACGACTGGGTGGACGAAGCGTGCCTGAAGCGTGTGCTGGCGCAGTTGCGCGCGTTCACGGAGCAAAAGGGAGAAATTGACATGCTGATTTGCAACTACGTCTACGACAAAGTGGGCGTGAAGCACAAGCACGTCATGCAGTACCGCCACGCCGTGCCGCAGAACCGCGTGTTCGACTGGAATGAAACGCGCTTCAAAATCGGCGAATATCTGCTGATGCACTCGGTCATCTACCGCACGGCGCTGCTGAACAAGTGCGGGCTGAACCTGCCGAAGCACACGTTCTATGTGGATGAACTCTACGTTTATCAGCCGCTGCCGATGGTAAAGAAAATGTACTATATGGATGAAGACCTGTACCACTACTTCATCGGGCGCGAAGACCAGTCCGTGCAGGAGAATGTGATGATCCGCCGCATTGATCAGGCGCTGCTGGTCAACCGGATGCTGGTGACGGAGGTGGATTTGAGCAAGGTGACGAACAAGCGCAAGCAGGCGTACATGCGGCGCTATCTGGAAATTGTGACGACGGTTTCGTCGATTCTGCTGCTCAAGAGCGGTACGGCGGAGAACAAGCAGAAGAAGGACGAGCTGTGGAAGTTCATTCGCGAAGAAAACCCGTATGTTTACAAGAAGCTGCGCCACGGGCTGATGGGGCATGTGCTGCATCTGCCCGGAAAAGGCGGGCGGCGGATTGCACTGGCGGGGTATAAGGTGACGCGGAAAATTTATGGGTTTAACTGATTGTTAATGAACAATGGCGGGGGAACGACCTCATCCGCTGCTGCGTGCAGACTGCAATCCACCAACGCCAAAATCAGGAAAGAAAGCAAAGCCGGTCTATCGGCGAATCGCGAATTACCTGAAAGTATCATCCACAAGGAGAATGAGAATATGAAGTATGATTATCTCGTCGTCGGTGCGGGGCTGTTCGGCGCGGCGTTCGCGCAGATGGCGAAGGAAAAAGGCAAGCGCGTGCTTGTGATCGACAAGCGGAACCACATCGCGGGCAACATCTACACCGAGGACGTCGGCGGCATTGCCGTCCACCGCTACGGCGCGCACATCTTCCACACTGACGACGAGGAGGTTTGGCAGTACGCCAACCGCTTCGCCACGTTCAACCGCTTCACAAACGCGCCGCTGGCAAAATACCAAGATCGCTTGTACCACATGCCGTTCAACATGAACACGTTTTACGCCATGTGGGGCGTGACGAAGCCGAATGAGGCGCGCGAAATCATTGAGCGGCAGCGCAAGGAAATCACGGGCGAACCGCAGAATCTGGAAGAACAGGCGATTTCACTCGTCGGACGCGACATCTACGAAGCCCTCGTGCGCGGATACAGCGAGAAGCAGTGGGGGCGCCCCTGCCGCGAGCTGCCCGCCTTCATCATCCGCCGTCTGCCCGTGCGCTTCACCTATGACAACAACTACTTCAACGACCGCTACCAGGGCATCCCGGACGCGGGTTACACGGCGATGGTGGCGAAGATGCTGGATGGCATCGAAGTGCGGCTGAATGTCGATTTCCTCCAGCATCGGGCGGAACTGACGGAAATTGCGGACAAAATTGTCTACACCGGACCGATCGACCAGTATTACGACCAGTGCTTCGGCGCGCTGAATTACCGTTCCCTGCGGTTCGAGACGCAGGATTTGCCGGTGCAGGACTATCAGGGCAACGCCGTCATCAACGACACGAACGCCGACGTGCCCTACACGCGCGTGATTGAGCACAAGCATTTCGCCTATGGTCAGGCGGATGTGCTGAATCTGCCGCACACGGTGGTGACATACGAATATCCGGCGGACTGGAAGCAGGGCGACGAGCCGTACTATCCGGTGAACGACGCGAAGAACGGCGCGCTGTACGAGCAGTATCGGCAGAAGGCGGCGGGGGAGCGGAACGTCATTTTCGGCGGCAGGCTGGGGCAGTACCGCTATCTGGACATGGACGACACGCTGCGCGCCGCCATCGACTGCGCCCGGAAGGAACTGGAATAAGGGGGAGTAACGGTGCGGCTTGCCATCGTGGAGGACGACGACAAGGTGCGGCAGCAGCTGCAAACCTATGTGCTGCAATATTTTCAGGGACGCGAGAACGACGTGGAAATCCGCCTGTTTGCCGACGGCGACGAGATTCTGGAGGACTACGCGGCGGATTACGACCTGATTTTCCTCGACATCCAAATGAAGCGCCTGGACGGCTTGGCGACGGCGGAACGCATCCGTGAGCGTGACGAGGACGTGTATCTGGTGTTCATCACGAATTTGGCGAATTATGCCATCCACGGATACGCCGTCCACGCGCTGGACTTCATCCTCAAACCGGTGAATTTCCTTATGCTGCGGCAGGTGCTGATGAGCGTGGAGCGTCTGCTTGACCAGAAGCCGAAACGCTACATCACCCTGCCGACGGACACGGGGCTGACCCGCCTTGATGTGAGCCAAATAACCTACGTCGAAACGGACGGCCACGCTGTGAGCATCTACACGGAAAAGGGGGCATATCGCCTGCGGCAGAGTATGCGCGGGATGGAGGAACTGCTTGGAAAATACGGATTTTTCCGCTGTAACAGCTGCTACTTGGTGAATCTGCGGCATGTGGAGCGCGTGGAGAATGGCGGCGCCATCGTCGGCGGGCGGGCGCTGACCATCTCACGCCCGCGCCATAAGGCGTTTATGGAGGCGTTGACGAAATATCTGGGAGGAGCGAAAGTCTAAATGGTAGCGTTCCTCGAAGTCGGATTCTTCCCGCGCGTCCATACGGCGATTGCCGAATGGCTGGCGTGTATGCTCTTCATCCTGCCGCAGAAAAAGCGCTTCGGCGAAAGTAGCTGGCAGCAAATTGGCTGCTGCATTGGCTTTCTGGCGCTCCTGCTGGGGCTGAACCTGTTGAATCAGGAACAGAGCGGGCTGACATGGATGCTGCTGATGGCGGCGTGCATGGGCACCATGCTGGCAATGATTGTCTGCTGCTGCAAGCTGAAGCTGATGAAAGCAGGCTACATTTGGGCGCACGCCTTCATCACGGCGGAGTTCGCCGCGTCGCTGGAGTGGCAGATTAACTATTATCTGCTGATGGCGGATTCGGTGGATTCGCGGGGCACTTGGCTGGTGATGGCGGGGACGTACATCATCGTGTTTTCCGCGATTTACCTGCTGAACCAGAAGCACCATATCCTGCGCAGTGGCACAAGCGTCACGCGGCAGGAGCTTATCAGCGGCAGCGCGATTGCCCTTGCGTCATTCTGCCTGAGTAATTTCAACTTTGCGTTTACGAACAACGTGTTTACCGAAACGCTGGGGACAGGCATCATCTATTCCCGCACGCTGGTGGATTTCGGCGGCGTCATCATGCTGTTCGCGTATGACATGGCGCGGTCGGAGCTGTACCTCAGCCACGAGCTGGAAGCGACGGAGAACCTGCTGAATCGGCAGTATGAGCAGTACCGGCAGTTCGACGCGAACAACAAGGCGATGCACCAGATTTACCACGACCTGAAGCACCAAATCGACTTCATCCGCAACGAAAAAAGCGCCAGCAAGCGCGAATCCTATCTGGCGGAGATGGAAAAAGTGGTCACGCTGCGCGACGCGGAGATGAACACGGGCAACGCGATTCTGGACACGGTTTTAACGAGCAAGAGCCTGCGCTGCGCCGAGGAAGGCATCGTGATGACGTGCTTTGCCGACGCGCACGACATGGGCTTCATCGACATGATGGATATATGCTCCATTTTCGGCAACGCGATTGATAACGCCATCGAGTGCGTGGAGAAAATTGCCGACCAGAACATGCGGCTCATCAAGCTGACCGTGCGCACGCAGAACCGATTTTTGCTGATTCGCGTGGAGAACTGCACGGACAAGGCGATTGACCTGAACGGCGGTCAGCCCGTGACGACGAAAGAAAACAAGGAGAGCCACGGCTACGGCATCAAGAGCATCCGCAAAGCCGCGGAGAAATACGGCGGCTGCATGACGCTGGAGCAGCAGGACGGCTGGTTTATCATGACGGTGCTGATTCCGCTGGCGGAGGAAAAAAAGTGAATCAAAAAACCCGGCTGGTCAAGCGGCACAATTCCGCTTCCAGCCGGGGATTTTTATGCACTTAGTCGAGGTCAACCCGCTCATATTCGCGCGAACCGAAGCCAAGTTCCGCCGCACATTCGATGGTGTAGATGCCGTGGCGGCTCTCGATGCGCTCCAGCATGTGTTTCTGCCCCGGGTCGTCCGTCGCGGCGTACACCATGTCCACGCAGGCTTGGTCGATGGCAATCGGGTCGAGCGACGCCATGATGCCAATGTCCGCCATGCAGGGGTTTTCCGCCACTGCGCAGCAGTCGCAGTCCACAGACAGGTTCTTCATCACGTTGATGTAAACAGCCTTGCCAGCGAAGCGCTTGGCGACGGAAGAGGCCGCGTCCGCCATTGACGCAAGGAAGCTGTCGTGATCCGCGCCGAAGCCGACTTTCGCGTCGCCCGCGCCGTGGATGTACGCCTTGCCGTAGGAGGATGCCACGCCGATGGACAGCTGCTTGAGCGCGCCGCCGAAGCCGCCCATCGGGTGCCCCTTGAAGTGGCTCAGCACGAGCAGAGAGTCATAGCGCGTCAGGTGCTTGCCGACGTAGTTCTTCTGGATGACCTTGCCATTGGGGATGAGCAGCTGCAAATCAGGCCCTTCTTCGTCCATGATGTCCACGGTGAAGGCATCCGACCAGCCATGGTCGCGCATGGTCTGCCAGTGGGCGGCGGTGGTGTTGCGGCTGCCCGGATACGCCGTGTTGCACTCGACGACCGTGCCGTGCACATACTCGATCATCGGCCGCCAAAATTCGGGGGACAGGAAGTTCTGGTTGCCCTTTTCGCCGGAATGCAGCTTCACGGCGACGTTCCCCGACAGTTCCAGACCACAGGCTTCGTAGAGCTTCAGCACGTTTTCGGGAGTGATATTGCGCGTAAAATAAACCTTCGATGGCATAAAACGTTTCTCCTTTTACCTATTTGTGTGGATGTTACGCCTCGTAGGCGCGCTTGCTGAGTTCGTCGGAGACGTACCCGGCAAGAATATCCACGATGCGGGCGTTCTTGCCGCCGCCCGCGACGATGATATCCGCAAATTCCACATAATTGGCGATATACTGGCTGAACATGGGGCGAACCGTCGCGCGGTACTGGTCGGAGATGCTGTCGATGCTGCGCCCGCGTTCCAGAATGTCGCGCTCGATGCGGCGTAGCAGGCAAATATCCGCGTCCACCTTCATGTACAGCTTCAGGAACATCAGCTTCATCAGCCGCGGGTCAAAGAAGCAGTGGATGCCCTCCAGAATCACCACATCGTGCGGGTAAATCAGCTCATCGGTGTCCGCGCGGCGGTGCTGCGTGTAGTCATACGCCTTGCGGGTGATGGGCTGACCGCTGATGAGCGTGTTCATGTCGTGCAGCAGCAAATCGTGGTCAAAAATGCCGGGTTCGTCGTAATTGAGCTTTGCGCGCTCGGTAAAGGACAAATCCGGATGGTCACGGTAGTAGCAATCCTGCTGGATGACCAGACAGCGGTCGCCCAGCCGGTTCGCCAGCGCGTCCGCCAAGGTGGATTTTCCGCTGCCGCTTGCGCCGCAGATGCCAATCAGAATCATCGTTCTGCCTTCCCATGTATTTCCCTCCAAAAGAGTACACCGAAAACGCCGCGCTGTCAAGGGGAACAGCAAAAAAAGCCGGAAAGTTTCGGCAATTCGGCGGAATGTGGCGAATTCTGACAGTGACAAAGCCGCACGCATCATGCTATCATAGCGGAGCGAAAGGAAGTGAACCGCGGTGAGCAAGCAAATGCCGCGCACGAAAGAGACAAAGGGGAGGCGGCTCAGCCGGGTGATGCTGACGGTGCTGTCCGCCGCCATCATCGCGGCAAGCGTCTTTATCCCGGCGGCGCGGGCGGAAAATCCCCCGATGACCGTTGTGTATGCGCTCGACAGCGCGAATTTGACCTTCCGCGACTCGGACGCGGCGAACATCAACCAAATCAACTACGCCTTCGCCCTCATTCGGGACGGCGAGGCGGTCGGCAGCCATTGGGCGGCGATTGACCGCGTTCGCGCGTATCTGCGCAAGCACCCGCACATCCGCGGGGTGATGGCGGTCGGCGGCTGGGGCGCGGAGGGCTTCTCCGACGCCTGCGCGACGGCGGATGGACGCGCGCGGCTGGCGGACAGCATCCTCCGCCTGATGGACGAAAACGGCTTCCGCGGCGTGGATATTGACTGGGAGTACCCCGGCACGTCGGCGGGGGGCATTAAGAGCCGCGCGGAGGATGTAGAAAACTGGTACGCGCTGCTGACCCTCCTGCGCGACGGGCTTGACAAGCGAACCGCCGAGACCGGGCAGAAACACACGCTGTCCGTCGCCGTCGGGACGGGGGATAGCCTGCTGAAGCCGATTGACCCGGCACGGCTGAACGCGCTTGCGGATCAAGTGGTGGTGATGGCGTACGACCTGTGCGGCTTTGACCGCGAGACGGGGCATCACGCGGCGCTGTATCCGGATGACAATACCCGGCAGTCCGGCGCGCGGGCGGTGCGCACGCTGACGCAGGGCGGCTTGTCGGCGGATAAAATCCTGCTGGGGATTCCGGCGTATGGGCGGATGTGGCGGCAGGTGAGCGGGCGCGCAGTGACGCAAACGGCGGGCATCAGCGGCACGAAGGTGCTGAATTTTCCGGATTTGCTGGCGCTGGAATCGCAAGGGTACACGCGGTATTATGACGGCGCGGCGAAGGCGGCGTACTGGGTCGGCGGCGAGAATTTCGTCAGCGGCGAGGATGAACAGTCGATTCGCGACAAGGCGCAATGGGCGGTGCAGCAGGGCTTGCAGGGCGCTGCGGTGTGGTCGTACGGGCAGGATGATTCGGGCAAGCTGCTGGCGTGGGTGAAGGATGCTTTGGCACAGTGATGTGACACTTGCGTAGCGGCTTTTCCTTGCCGCAGAGGGTTTCGCGTCTGCGGACGCGACGAGGGGGCACGAAAACAGGCGAAGTCTGCGATTGCCCCCTCGACCCCTTCGGTGCACACTCCCATAGTTGATTTGTATCGAAAGTTTTTTATTTGACTGCTCTTTTACCCTCAAATGATGCAGAGGCGACGGGAGCAGCAGACAAAATCAAGATTGAAATAAGCAAAAAGCGGCGAGTTCCTCCGAAAATCAGGAGAGAACCCGCCGCTTCTAATTTACTGCGGCAGCGTAATGCTGTACACCTCTGTTCCGCTGGTTACGATGGCGTATCCGCCGGACGTGATGCCAATCAGCGAGGTGACGCTGCGCCCGTCCGGGAGCGACGCGGCGTATGCCACAAACCGCTGACTCTCCAGCGTGCTGGTGAACAGGTAGGTGGGGGAGAAGGCATAGATGCGGCGGCTGTCAATCGCCGCGCCGACGCAGGTGGTCGGCAGGGTAATGTGGTTGTCAACGCTGCCCGCCAGCACGCGAAGCTCCGTAATCGCCATTTCGCTGCTGGTCTGGTTTGTGGGGGCGAACAGCATCTGCGGCGTGCCGCGCGCGGACAGGCTGTGGTTCATCAGCCGCCAGCCGTAAATCAGCTGACTGCCGCTGGTGTCCTGCACGCCGCGGTAGTCGTACGTCGTCAGCTGCTGCGTGTCAAAAACATACAGCTTGCTGCCCGTGTAAAACACCTTATAGACGAGGTGGTCGCCCAAATTGACGTTGCCCGTGTTCATTTTGTTCACTTGGAAGGTGTGCAGGTACGTCGCCAGCGCGGGGCTGTATACATCCGCGCTCAACGTCCAGCAGTACTCTTCGCCAGTGCCGAAGAAGCCGCAGTCCAGCAGCATCTTGCCCTCGAACACGCCTTTTTCGCTGTCCAGCAGCTGACCGTTCAAATCCACCATCATCACTTCGGGGTTGATTTCGTCCCCCAAAACAATCACCGCGCGGGTGTTGCCAATCCGCGCAAACTGAATTTCGCTGGTCATCGGCTCGTTGTACGTCGGGCGGCCGTTTTCGTTGACGATGAACAGCTGCGTGCCCGACCACGCAATCAGGTACTTGTCCGACACGCTGAACGACGCGCCCGACCCGACCGGATACGACCAGAGCACCGTGCCCGTTGCGCCGACGTAGTGGATGGATTCGCCGTCGTAGTACACCACGCCGTCGCGGAAAACGGTCACATCCTGATGCGCAAAGCAGGGGAGCGAATATACGCCGATGGAGCGGCTGCGCGTGAAGTAGCGCACGAGGTTGACGGCGAGGACAATCAGCACGACGACCAGCACGACGATGGTGCAGTTGCGGAGCATCCGCAGGCGCTGCTTGCGCTTCTGGTCGGGGTCCGGAATGGCGGTGGATGGATTTCTGCCTTGCATGAGTTATCTCCTTCAGCCGATGCGGCTGCCAAATTCGCAGAGGAAAAACCGATTCTATTATAGCAGGATTTTCCCCGTGTTGCAACCGTTTGCTTAAAAAACGCCCGCCAATCATCCGATGGCAAGATTCACCTGCGCGCCTCTTCCGCATGGCGCGGCGTGCTATGCCGAGGTTCATCCTCGTTAGCCGAAATGAAAATAGAATAAAAACGGCTGGTTTTTCGCCAGATTTGGAGAAGATATACCGTGAACATCTTGACAAAATAGATACTTCTATTATAATAAGCATATAGGGATTTCCGAATTTCATCAGGAAGGAGAACAGGCACAATGGCGCACGAGAATAACAAAATCTGCCGCGTTTTCAAGGCGCTGTCTGAACCGAAGCGCTACCGTATTGTGACGATGCTGGCGAATGGCAAAATGTCCGCAAGTGAAATTCTCAAGCACTTCAACGTCACGCAGCCGACGCTGTCGCATGATATGCGCTTGCTGATTGATGCGGAACTGGTCAACAATCAGCGCATCGGCAAGTCCGTCATGTACGAGCTGAACCCAGAGATGCTGCAAAACATGATTGATGTTTTGACGGCTATCCAGCATCCCGAAACGGCTGATTCCGCGGACGAGGCGGAATGAAAGCCAGCCCAAACGACCCTCCAGCGCCACGAAAGCGCGGGAAGGCCGTTTTTAATTCAAAATAAAAGGTTTTCTTCACGGAAAGTTGGGGGAGCAAACAAGGGCTTAGGCGAAGCGCCAAAAAAGCTGCACGCGGAAGGAGCATGAAAGCGCGACCAACTCAATCGCGAAAAGGGGTCAAGGGGCAATTGCCCCTTGCAGGGTCAAGGGACAGCGTCCCTTGTGGGGTTTGGGGCAACGCCCCAACTGTTTCGCGGGAGACCAGCATCTCAAACGCACTCAACAAAGGCGCAGGCAGCGAAGCGTCCCTGCCAGTAACTTTGCGCGTCCGCAGACGCGCCTCCAAGCTGCTCTTCCCCCCAAGATTCCGTGAAGAAGCTAAAAAACGCGCCGCCGGAGCGACGCGCTTTTTGTTAGGGCTTGATGATGTTCTCGTAAGTGCCCGCGGGCATGGTGTTCAGCGCGGACTGGCTGCCGGCGGTGCTCATGCAGCCGTTATCCAGCAGCGCCTGATACATCGGCGCGAACGCCATGATATCTTCTACCTTGAGCTGCTTCAGCTCGTGCATCCACTGCAGGCGGCGGAACGGGTTATCACCGTTGACGACGTCGGTAATCACCGACAGCGCGCCGGTCAACTCGCCCGAAGAGAGCGCGTAGTAGCTGTAAGAGGAGAGAATGTAGCCATCCAGCGTCTCCTGATCCAGCGACATTTGCAGCTGCTGGAGCAGCATCGGCACATAGTTGTAAACCGTAAAGGTCTGCGCCACGTTCGGGTCGCGGTAGCTGATGATGTACATGCCGTCTTCATCCGCGCCGTGGAATACGCCGTACGCGCCGTATTGGTCGCGCAGGAGCGGATAAAGCAGACCATCGCTGACGAGGCTGCACATGGCGTCCATCGCGCCGGAGTAGCCGCCTTCAACGCCCATCTGCTCAAAGGTTGCGTACACCAGGTTGAAGTTCACCGTGCTGTTGATGACGATGCCCTCGGCGCTTGCCGGAACGGGCAGGTCGTACGTCTGCGGCGCGACTTCCGCCATCGGCAGGGACGCGAGGAAGCTGTCTGCCGCCGCGCGGTTGTTCTCGATGGAGGCGGCGTTGCCCGCAAAGCCGATCACCGCGTTCGCGCCGTTGTGCAGCAGCGCCTGAATGCGCTTCATCTTGGCGGCGAAGGCTTCCGGGTCGCTCTCCAGCAGCGCCTGCGCGTCAGACAGGAAGTGGTAGTAATCAACGCCCGTAGCGTAGGTGTAGAGGTTGAAGCCCGCGTCCGACTGGGACACGGCGCGGTACAGCTGCGTCATGTAGATTTCCTGCTCATAGGACTGCTTCATCGTCTGGCGGAACAGCGCGATATTGGAGGCAATCAGCGCCGTGTCGGTGAACTCGCTCTCAAAAAGCAGCTCGTTGAGCAGCGCGTAGCTGGCAGCCATATCGGCGTCCGTCGCCTTCCAGCTGGCGCGGATGTAGGGGCGGAAGCCCTGCGCGTCGTCCGTGTTCAGCACCGCCAGCTTCACCACGCCGTCGTAGAGGTAGCGGCTCTGAAGCGCGTAAACATCCGCCGAGGAATGCTCCGTGGTGCCCAGCGAGCCAATCAGGTTGAGGTACAGGTTCAGCCAGTGGATGTCCTCCTGCGGAATCGCGGCGGCGTCCAGCAGGAGGTACGTCTGCCCGATGCCGTCCACGTCCGCCGTCACGTCAATGCGGCGGATGCCGCTTGCGTCGGTCACGTCGGTGTAGTCGTAGGTGCGGATTTCTTCGGGCAGGTTATCCACCGTGACCGCCTGAAGCTGCGCCACAAGCTCGGACGCATCATCCATGCTGCCGCTGGCCAGCGCTGCGGTGTCCGCCACAAGCTGGTCGATTTCCTCGGCGGACATGGCGGCCTTGGTTTCCGCCAGCTTCGCCGCCAAATCGGCTTCAATTGCTTCCTGCTGCCCCGGCGCGGGGACGGTCGTCACGGTGATGACGCGCTGATTGTCCTCCGTCAGGTACTTCTTGGCAACTTCGGCGTACTTGCCTTCCGTCTGGTACTTCTCGAAGTTGTCCATGTTCGCGATTGTCTTTTCGTAGGCGTGCACATCGCCGGTGGTCGCCCAGCAGTAGGCGATGTTCTGCGCCATGTTCACGCCGAGGTCGCTTTCTTCGGACATCAGCGCGGTTTCCATCGTCAGGGAAGAAGCGATTGCGTCCAGTATGTCCTGCGAAACGCCGTTTTCGGCAAATTCCAGCACGGAGGCGTAGATGCACTCGCGCAGCGTCTGCACGTCGCCCTCGTTCATGCCGGTGGCGACAAACACGACCGCGGGTTCAGGGCCGTCCGTCTCCAAATAGACGCTGATGTCAGCGTTGGGCAGCACATCCACCAGATTGCTCACCAGCGCGGAAGAGGAATCGCTCAGCAGCATCGTGAGCAGATCCAGCACGTTCTGCTCTTCCTCAGTCGCGTTTTCGCAGATGAAGGTGATGTAGGTGACGGCGGCGTTCTCCGTCTCCGTGCCCTCGTAGACAGGGTACTGGCAGACCTTCTCCACGGGGGAGGTCACAGGGGTGTAATCGGGCGTGGAGAAATCAAACGCCTTCGCCTCGTAGGGGGAGAACGCCTCGTCCAGCAGCACAAGGAAGGCGGCGGGGTCGTCAATCGCGCCGTAGACGGTCGTCAGGGAGTTGGACGGATGATAGTAGGCGGTGTGGTAATCCTTGACTTCCTGCCACGTCATGGACGGAATTTCGGTCGGTTCGCCGCCCTGATTGTAGCCCATGTGGCTGCCGGGGAACGCCGCCTTCATCGCGTTGTAGGACGCGGAGGTCTCCAGCGAGGCAGCGCCCTGCATTTCGGAATACACCGTACCGCTGATGGTCAGGGGGCTGTCCGCGCTTTCCAGCGAATAGCGCCATGCCTCGGAGCGGAACAGGGATTCATCCTCATAAATCATGGGGTTGAAGCAGCTGTCAAGGTAAAAATCCGCATACTTGAGCAGCTGCGCTTCCGACAGGGACGCAACGGGGTAAGTCGTCATGACCTGATACGTCGCGGCGTTCATGTAGGTGTTGTAGGTCTGGTAAATGAGGTTGAAGAACAGGCTTGCCGACGGGTACTTCTTCGAGCCGTCCAGTGTGGAGTGCTCAAAGACGTGCGGGATGCCCTTGTCGTCGCTAAGCGGGGTGACGAACGAAATGTCGAACGCGCGGTTCGTGTCCTCGTTGATGAGGAAGAACACCGTCGCGCCGGTCTTTTGATGGCGCAGGACGGTCGTCTTTGCGTTCAGCAGTGCGAACTCGCCGTTCTCCACCACTTCAAAGCCGTGGATGACAGCACCGACCGCCATCTCGGTGGACGGCGCATCCGCCGATTCCGCCAAAGCCGCGGGCGCAAGGCTCAGCAGCATCGCCATGCAGACCATCAGCGACAGCAGCGAGCGCAGGAGACGCTTACTCATGTGTTTTTCCCTCCTTTTTCTGCCCACCAAAACAGGAGCAGTATCATTTTCATGATACCACTCCGGGAGCGAATTGGCAAGTCAATTTTTGCCGTATGCGTGGAAATGCACGGAAAAAACATCCGAAAACAGCCTGAATCAGCGGAAATCACTCGTAATCGAAAATCGCCTTCTGCTGGATGCGCGCGCCGAACGTCTCTTTCCAGCGGTGATGCGGTTCGCTTGCGTCGTAGGCGGGCAGCATGTCGGGCGTCATGGTCAGCTCAATCAGCAAATCATAGCGGTTCGGGCGGTTGATGACGTTGCGGCGGATGGTCAGCGCGGTCGCTACGCCGTCCGCCACCGCCTGCGCGAAAATCGCCTCCGCCTCTTTCGCCAGCGCGTCCCTGTCGCCCGCGTCGGGCGTCCACTTGACCAAAATGCAATGCTGCATGGGGTTTCCTCCTTGCGAAAAACTTCCTATTATATTTATATGGGCGGATGAGGTCAGTTCTGCTCCAATGCCCCAAAAGTAGGGGAGTGCGCACCCGAAGGGGTCAAGGGGGCGAGCGGAAAGCCCCCTTGTCGCATCCGCAGACGCGAAATCCTTGCGACGAATTGCAATCCGCCGCAAAAAATCAGATTACGAAGCGGCTTCCTCCGCAGCCTCCGCCGGCGGCTCATTCAGCATATCGCGAATGAAGTAATCAAAGAACGCCTGAACATTTTCTTCGTTGCCGTTGGCGCGGAAAATGCACGCGTAGTACGAATCCGCAGTCGGATACAGGAATGTGTCCAGATACGGCAAATCCGCACACGGGATGCCGAACAGGTGCTTTTCGCCCGTGTCGCTGTCCGTGCGCCAGCCGCGGCTCAGGCTGATGCCGCGCGATTCCAGCGCGCTCACCAAGTTCGGCATAGTTTCTTCCAGCGCCACAAATACCCCTTGCTGGGCATACGTCTGAAAGAGATCCTTCGGCAGCAGGTAAATGTCGCACTCGCGCGCCGTCATGCGGGTCATCAGCACCGATGAACCCCAGGTTTCGTCACTCATGATGAACTGCGTGTTCATTTCCTCCATGTCGGGCAGGAGCAGCTGACGCACGTCCTCCATGTAGGCGTCCAGCGCCGTCTGATTGCCCGCGCCGTATACGCCGACAACGACCTTCTTTTCTTCCGGCGGGCGGTAGCGCGTCGTCGTGAAGAGGATGCTCCAGAAAAAGATGACCAATACCATCATCAGGACATACTTCCACCATGAATACGTCAGGTGGTTTTGCAGACGCTCGTGCGTCACGGGTGTTTTCACGGGTCGTGTTCCTTCTTTCGGGGGGATTTAGGGGGATGATAGCACACGGATGTGAAGCCTATATGAAGTATTAGCGGTAAACCGCCGTCCAGCCGTCGCCGTCGGGCGCGTAGAACATGCTGGTCACGTCGGGATTTTCGTACACGGGCAGGAAGTCCAGCAGCGATTTCCCACGCGGATGGGCGGCGATTTCCGCCCGTGTCATCCAGCGGTTTTCGCCCTCGGCGGAGGAGGTCAGCGTGCCTGTGTACGCCGACGCTTCATAGCACAGCACCAGCGCGCGGGTCTGCCCGCCGTGCTTCATCCACTCCTTGATGCCGACGAGCCGCGGCGAAACGACGGTCAGCCCGGTTTCCTCCTGCATTTCGCGGACGACGGCATCCGCGCACGTTTCGCCGATTTCGACGTGCCCGCCGGGAAAGCAGAGCACCGGCCACGATGGGTCGGTGCGGTCTTGCACGAGCATACGGTTCGCATTGTCGCGCAGGAGGCAGACGTTCATGAGTTCAATGGGGGCGGGGGTGTGCATAAGTACCTCCAATTTGCATATTGTATTGCAAATCGCCATACAATATGGTATAATCAGTAGTAGAAAGGGGATGCAGCAATGAAAAGTGCGAATGTGACAGTGCGGGTTGAGCCGGACGTGAAGGAAAAGGCGGAAGCGATTCTGAGCGAATTGGGGATTCCGACCTCGACCGCCATCAACATGTTTTATCGGCAGATTGTGCTGTGGAACGGGCTGCCGTTTCGCCCCGCAAAGCCGCCCATTCGCCCGCTCAGCCGGGACGAAATGACGGACGAGGTGTTTAACGCGCGGATGGCGGAGGGGATGGCGCAGGCGAAAGCGAATCAAACTGCACCGATGGAGGACGTATTTGCCAGACTGCTTGGGGAAATCGACAATGGAAAGGCAATATGACATCCACATTACCCTGCGCGCTGAACAGGCTATGCGGGAAATCGCCAGCTATATCGCGGTGGATTTGCAAGTGCCTGAAACGGCAATGCAAATGCTGCGGACGTTTCAGGTGGAGATCGCGAAGCTGAAGATGATGCCGCAGAGAATCCCATTGACACCGGAGGAACCGTGGCATAGCGTGGGTATTCGGCGAATGCTGGTTAAAAATTACAACATCTATTTCTGGATTGATGATGAAAAGAGCATTGTCCAGATAACGGATGTAATTTACGGGCGGCGCAATCAGCCGAAGCAGCTGATGGATATGCCGATGGAGTGAGCAGCCACTGCAAGCATCTTGGAGCAATCCGAGATGCTTATTTTTTACGCATTAACGCGCAAAAATTTGTATAAGGGCGTCACCAACTTCATCGCGCGAAAGGGAGTCCAGAGGCAACGCCTCTGGCAGGTTCAAGGGCAGCGCTCCTGGGTTTCCCTTTTACTGCCTCTGCACCACAAAGCACTCCGGCGCGCCAGCCCCGGCGTTCAAAAACCGGTGGTGCAGCACGTTGTACTCCTGCGGGCGCAGCGCCGACAGGTACGCCATCAGCGCGGCGCGTTCCTCGTCGCCCGCGGCGTGCCCCGGATAGGCGCAAATGGTGCAGACGCCGCCTTTCACCAAGAGCGACAGCGCCGCCGAAATCGCCGCGCGCGTCGTCTCCCAGTGCGTCGTGATGCGCTTGTCGCCGCCCGGCAGCCAGCCAAGATTGAATGTCGCGGTGCGAATCGGCACGGTCACCCGCTCCGACAGATGCTCATGCCCCTCGGCGTAGAGCGTGCAGCGGGACAGCATCCCTGCATCCGCCAGACGCTGCCGGGTGCGTTCCACCGCGTCGGGCTGAATGTCGAAGCCGATGACGCGCCCCGTTTCGCCCACCAGTTCGCAGAGCATCAGCGTGTCATGCCCGTTGCCCAGCGTCGCGTCCACCACCGTGTCACCCGGCTGAACTACTTGCCGCAGCACATCGGCGGCAATCCAGCGGGCGCTGCGAAGCTCGTAGCTCATGCTCACAGCTCCTTCAATTTGCGTACTTCCACGTCCGTCAAGCGGCGCCACTGGCCGCGCGGAAGGTCGTGCAGCTTAATCGTCGCAAAGCCGACGCGCTTGAGGGCGACGACCTCGTGCCCAATCGCACTGAACATGCGGCGCACCTGCCGATTGCGCCCCTCGTGAATCGTCACCAGCAGCACGGACGCGAACGTCTCGTAGCGCACAAGATGCACGTCCGCCGGGGAGGTCATGCGGTCGTCGTCGAGCCGGACACCCGCGCGCAGACGGCGGATTTCCTCGTCCGTCACGCGGTTGGACACCTTCACCAGGTACTCCTTGCTCACCTCGCGGCTGGGGTGGAGGAGGTTGTTCATCAGGTCGCCGTCGTTGGTCAGCAGCAGCAGACCCTCGCTGTCGTAGTCCAGCCGCCCGACAGGGTACAGGCGCACCGGGTAATCGCGGAACTTGTCCATCACCGTCGGGCGGCCTTCGGGGTCGGCGACGGTCGTCACCTCGCCCATCGGCTTGTTGTACGCCAGATAGTGCTTTTCTTCCTGAATTTTGCAAACCTTGCCATCCACCGTCACCACGTCGGCGGATTCATCCACCTGCACGCCCATTTCGGTGATAACCTTCCCGTTTACCGCCACATGCCCATCGGCAATCAGCTTTTCGGAGTTGCGGCGCGACGCCACGCCGGAGAGGGCAAGAAACTTCTGGAGACGCATCATAATGTGTAATTCACCTTTCTGTTTATCATGTTAAGTCCAATGGACGACAATGCCGTCCGGCCGCCGGCGCAAAAGCGCTTTTTTCGGATTCACCAGCACCGCGCGGTTCACCAGCGCCATCATGTCCGCATCGGACGGGGAGTCGCCATAGGCGGAGGAACACTTCATGTCCAGCACGAAGCCGTTTTCCTTCAAATACTGCTTGATTCGGCGGACCTTCTCTTCGCCCTTGCAGTTTTCGCCGACTTGCCCCGTGTAGCGCCCGTCGCCGCCGACCTCGCAGCGCGTGGACAGCACCGCGTCAATCGGCATGAACTCCGGCAGGGCGCGCATGTACACGTCCGGCGACGCGCTGACGACGACCAGCTTCATCCCCTGCGAGCGCAGACTCCACAGCTCCGTCAGCCCATCCTGATAAAAGCGCGGCAGGTATTCATCGCGGAAGAACGCGCGGGCGACATCGAGCATTTCGTCCGCCGAACGCCCCTTCAAAAACGACAGCGTGGCGGATTTCGCTCGCGACGCCCGCGACGGCCGCAGCTTCCAGTACAGGAACGCCCCCGCCGCCTTGACCAGCTGCCGGCGCGGCGAAATCCGCTTGCGGATGCAGTACAGCAGGAAGGGGAGGATGGAATCGCCGCGGGCAAGGGTATCGTCAAAATCAAAAAACGCAATGCCTTGTGTCATAGCGGGCAGTCCTCGTGCAGCACAAGGTGGGTGTACGCGCGCTGACCGGATTTCATCTCTGCCATCAGCTGCCCGTCGCCCAGCAATTTGTACTTGTAGGTCGTCAAGCCGTCCAGCCCCATCGGGCCGCGCGCGTGCAGCTTGCCCGTCGCAATGCCGACTTCCGCGCCGAAGCCGTACACAAAGCCGTCCGCAAAGCGCGTTGACACATTGCGGTACACGCCGGCGGAATCCACGCGGGTCAGGAACGCCTTCGCCGCCGCGTCATCGCGGGTGACGATGCAGTCCGTGTGGTGGCTGCCGTAGCGGTTGATGTGGGCAATCGCGGCTTCCAGCGAATCCACGACGCGGATGGACAGCACATAATCCAGATACTCCGTGCGCCAGTCCTCTTCCGTCGCGGCTTCGACGGGGATAATCGCGCGGGTCGCCTCGTCGCCCAGCAGCCGGACGTGCTTTTCCTGCATCGCGGGCAGGAGCTTGGGCAGAAAATCAGCGGCGATATCGCGGTGGACGAGCAGCGTCTCGCAGGCATTGCAGACCGCCACATTCTGCGCCTTGCTGTCCACGGCAATCGAAACCGCCATCTCCACATCGGCGGATTTATCCACATAAACGTGGCAGATGCCGTCGGAGTGCCCCAGCACGGGAATGCGGCTGTTGTCCATGATATAGCGGACGAACTCCTTGCTGCCGCGGGGGATGATGAGGTCGATGAGCGCGTCCTCCTTCAGCATGGCGGCGACGTCCTCGCGGGAATGCAGCAGCTGCGCGAAATCCGCCGGAAGCCCGACATCCGCCGCCGCCTCCCGGAGCGCATCACACAAGGCGGCGTTTGTCCGCTCCGCCTCGCGCCCGCCCTTGAGCAGCACGGCATTGCCGCTCTTGAGCGCCAGCGACGCAATCTGCACCAGCGCATCCGGGCGGCTCTCGAAAATCACGCCGATGACCCCAATCGGGCAGGTCACGCGGTACATTTTCAGCCCCGGCGTGATTTCGTGCGTCATCGTCGTCGCGCCGATGGGGTCGGGCAAATCCGCCAGCGCGCGAAGCCCGTCCGTCACGGCGCGCAGCTTCTCTTCGCGGAATTTCAGCCGGCCAAGCAGGGGCGCTGCCAGCCCGTCCGCCTCCGCCTGATGAATATCCGCCGCGTTCGCCGCAAAAATATCCGCCTGATGATTTTCCAGCGTCTCCGCCATCCGCAGAAGCGCCGCGTTTCGCGTTTCCAGCGACGAAGCCGCCAGCGTCCAAGCCGTCTCCCGGCTGTTTGCCGCCATCTCGTGAAGATCGTTCATCCTGTCCTTCCTCCTGTACCACAGAAAATCTTCCTTTTTATTATAGCATGGAAGTTTGGGACTTGCAATAAAAAAACGAATATGCTATAATAGTTCCTGCTGAAACAGGCAGACGCGCAAGGGAGGCGAGGAACGTGCCGCATCAGAAGGGAATTAAGTCCGTGGCACAGAATCGCAAGGCGTGGCACGATTATTTCGTCGAGGAGAAATATGAGTGCGGGCTGGCGCTGTTCGGCACGGAGGTCAAAAGCATCCGGCAGGGACGCGTGAACCTGAAGGAGTCGTGGGCGCAGATTCGCGGCGGCGAAATCTGGGTCGAGGGGATGCACATCAGCCCCTACGACCAGGGCAACATCTTCAACCGCGACCCCATGCGCCCGAAAAAGCTGCTGATGCACAAGAGCGAAATCCGCAAGCTGGACGGGCTTGTTTCCCGGCAGGGCTACACGCTTGTGCCGCTGGAAATCTACCTGAAGGACGGGCGGATGAAGCTGCAATTGGGTCTTTGCCGCGGCAAAGCGGAACACGACAAGCGCGACACCATCGCCAAGCGCGACGCCGACCGCGACATCCGCCGCGCACTCAGGGAACACAACAAGTAATCTCGGCACAACCTTTGCACATACGATACAAAACCGGGCAAACAAACTCCTTGCTGTAACTTTACCCCAAAAGCAGCATGGGAGAGTCCGCGCCGAAGGGGTCAAGGGGGCGATCGGAAAGCCCCCTGTCGCTCCCGCAGGAGCGAAACCTCCTGCCACAAAAGAAATCAAGCAACAAAGAACTACTGACAGCAGGGCGGCGCTGCCCAAAAGAAGCGCCATCTCATTCATGGGGATGATCCGGTTTCGACGGGGGTTGTCGAGGGCGGGATAAGCGAGCCGTGGCCCCTGACCACGATAAAACGGGGAACTTAAATGTAACTGACAATAATCAGTACGCTTTCGCTGCCTAATTAGGCGCGACGCTGGCCCGGTCTGCCCGCTTGACCGGTTCCCAGCGCCATTCAAGCGGGGAACGAGCGCATGTAAGCTTTGCCATGCGTCCGTAACATGAAGCTACCAATCGCTGAAGCCTGACTGCGGGCGTCATCGTGCGGGAATTTCAAATCACAGTCTGCGCTCGGAGAAGGTCCTGCAAGCGAGCCTTCGGACAGGGGTTCGACTCCCCTCATCTCCACCATAGCGCACAGGTACGAACCTGAAATGTTGATTTTCGGAGACGTATTTGTGCTCACATATAAAACGGCGGAAGTGTAAAACCTCCGCTGTTTTGATTTTTGGGAGTGTGAACGAGAGCGCTTTGGGTTCACACGCTGAATCAGATGATACCACGGTTCAGGGCATCATCGACAGGATGGGGTGGTGGTGTTCTGCCACCCCATCCTCAACACGCACCTCAATCGTAAGTCAGCGGCGTAATCTATAACGCGCAAGATCATTCACGTTCCTGCGCTTTTTTTTTCTTATGCCCATAGAACCCGGCTTCGTCAGGGTGGACAATCTACCCACCCCCGACCGGTATCATCCGCGCTGCCGAAATGCAGCTATGTAAATATATCTTGCGCGCGTTTTTGAGTTAAAAATATTTGACTTTCGAGCGAAAATATGATAGAATCAAGATTTGGAAGAAATTTCATAAAAAAAGATTGACTTTTTGCCACGCGTTTATTATACTTTTGGTGTGGCAAGAAGGAGGTGCGATACCGCAAAGCGCTTCAAACACCGGGTGACGAATGAAGTGCTATCGGCCATCCGCAAGACGGGAAAGTACAAAATGACGGCTACACAGGACGAAGTGCCGCCGCGTGAGCTGACCAGCGACGACTATTTCCGCACCGCCTCCATCGTGGCGACGTGCAAGAACGAGCGCTTGCCCTATGTGCTGTCCTACCCGAAAATGGCGGGCATTTCAGCGGCATACGCTTCCCCCAAACGGGACGGGCGGAATACATCAAGGCGGTCGTTACTCCGATGATGAACGACGAAGAATAAAAAAAAAGCAGGCGTGAGGGTCAAACGACTCTCACGCCTGTTCACTTTAACTTGACGGCAAGTTGCTGGTAACTTTCAGTCCGCAGACCAGACCACGCTCTCGCCCTTGAAGTACCGCTGGAGCTTCCCGAAAGCGGAAGAGGCAGTCTTATAAGACTTGCAAAACTCCTCATGCCTTGCGCCCGCGTCATCGACGTAGCACACCCGGAGCTCAAAGGGGTACTCGCCGTCCGTCCGCCAGATGGTTGCTTTGTAGAGACCGCCATTGTGGACGGCGGTATAGGCATTATACTCGTTAAGGTTCATCTTCATTGGGCGTTCTCCTTCCACCACACGATGGTGCAAGGCACGGGTGACTTGCTGAATACGTCCTCGATGATCTGACGCACCGTGCGCCAGTCGCCGCCAGCAATGCCGCAGCCCATATTCCCCGGCAGGGCGACGCGCTTACAGCCGTTTTCCCGTGCCCAATGCTCAACCTGCTTCAAGCAAGAGCGCATACAGTCATACCGGGTCAAGCCTCTGTCTGCCTGCGCCCGATCATCCTGACAGAACAGGTTGAACACGATGTACGACCGTCCTCCCGGCTCTTTGGCAGTGCCCGGAAGGTATTGCACCTCGCCCAGCAGATCACGCCCCATCTTGCGGCAAAGCCGCTGATAGGCGCCGTATGCGGCAGGAGACAACAGCTTGCTATGGATGGACGCAGCAACACCCGCCCCCATCACGCCGTAGAAATTCGTCTGATGGCAGATGTAATCCGCCTCACAGGACAGCAAGTCACCCACGATTTCGTGAACCATTTTCTTTATCCTTTCCGGGCGCATCTTTCTCGCGCCCCATCAGCTTGTCGATGCTATGAAATATGCGGCGGTAGCGCCACACGTCTGAAAAATACATGGGTGTGTACCAGTAGTTCGCGCTGTCGTCACCCGCGGTCATGGGGTCCGTCAGGCTATTGCCTATCTTAACATACCCCGCCGCACCGAGCAACGAAAGCTGAATATAGCACATCATCCCCACAGAAGAATCTATGTCCTGCGCCGTAACCAGCACACAGTTCTGCCAGTTGCGGCCGAGTAGCCGCAGCCTCTTCCCCGCGGCGTGACACCCCGCTATCAGTGTAGCCCCTGCCCCGCAGGCGCAATCGTTGAACGTGACGTAGCCGTCCTGAATCACCTGCTGAACCAGTCCGGGGACGCTTACCTCAGCCATCAGGCGGCACACGTCATAGGGCGTGAAAAACTGTCCAGCATGATCGTTGCCCAATTCCAACTCCATGTACGCGCTGCCGAGAAAGTCCTGTTCCGGGTTCTGTTCAAGCGCGGACACCACATCAGCAGCAAGGAGCGGGAAAACCTCCCGCTCCTTCGCGTCATACTTCGCCATAATACGCCGGTACAGGGCCTCGCGTTCATCGAAACGCACCTTGTCCACGCTGTTTGAAATGGCCAGAGCAAAGGTGTTGATGAAGTCTGACCAGACCTCCCAAATGCTGTATTTGCCCGCCAAAGACAAAAGCCGCTTGCAAAACGGCTTTTGCTCTGAGGCGACGTTTCGAGCGGCTTTTGCCATAGTCTGTCCTCCCGCTCAGTAGGTACAGTTGGTTAGGACGCAGCGGATGTCGTGGTGAACGAGACTGACAAGCCACTTCGCGTTGAGGAGCACATGCCGGATTTCTGCCTCCGTCAGGCTCTGCAGATCATCCCCGCCGTCCGTCTGCACCACGAACAGATTACCCGCCAGCATCATTTCACCATTGACGCCGACCGCGCTCACGCGGGGATCGGAAGTGAGCAGGGCTTCATCATCACAGACGATGTAGAACCGCTTGCCGCCTATGCCGCGCCACACGACGTCGATGCAGCGGCAGTTGAGAATCTCGTAATAGCTGTCGAGATTCTTTTCAACGGTCGCTTTGGCCACAGTTCCGGTTTTCACGTCCACCAGAACACCCGTGATCTTGCGCCCTGCCTGTTCGCGCTTCCATTCCTCGACGTGCCGCTTATTTGCGGCTTCGATTTCCTTCATCACGCCGAGCTTGCGTTTCGTGTCCATGCTGAACCCTCCCTCTGTCCTTACTGATTGTCAGCGGCTTCACCAGTGGTCGCGTCAAGGGTCTCATCGGCGGTTTCGTCAGCGGCTTCGTCAGCGGCTTCACCGGTGGTTTCATCAGCGCTGTCGGCTTCACCCCACGCGACCTCCTGCCGGTCGTAAATGGCCACCACCCGCTTGAAATCCGTAGCGGGCAAGATGTTGAACATGTCACGGAGCAGACGCTCTTCGTAGTCACCACAGTAGCTCGTGCTGACCGTCACGCCGAGGGCGGTAGAGCCATTCGCCAGCTCCACCTCAACGATCGTTCCGCGTTCCAGAACGACACAGGTCGGAAGCTGATACAGACGGGTAGCGTTATCCTTGAAGCGGCACACCTTGACAAGGTTTTTCATATGGGCAACCTCCTTTTATGTTCAGCTCAATATATTTAGCTGATGACTGAATGATAGCACAATAAATTTAACTTGTCAAGTGGTTTGGAAAAATATTTTTAACTGTGAGCCAGACCGGGCGATCCTGCCGTTCGAGCGTCGGCATCCCGCTTTTTCTCCACTGGTAACTCTCGCGCGCCCGCGCGCGTATAGACGGGCACGATCAGGCGGATAGGCGTTTCGCGCGCGCCCCTAACGCCCATATTTGTAAAGTCTATTAAGAAAGAATGTTCCAATGTTACCACTCACTTAAAAAGCCTTATTTTTCAAGGGCTTTGAGATTTTTTCTGGTAACATTCGCGGGAACATTCGCGGGAACATTCTCGAATTGGAAAAAATTGAATGTTACCGCTTGTTGGTAACATAAAAAAGATTGTTCCCATAGAATGTTACCACTTTTCCGAGAATGTTCCCGCTTTTTGGGGGAGAATGTTACCATTTTCACGGCACAAAAAAAACGCGCCCCGTCAATTTCGACGGGGCGCTCATAAGCGTTATTTGTTCAGTTTGGCAAAGGTGATTTCATATTCGCCCATAGCGGTAAAGGTTGCCAGCACAGCGTTCAGGGCTGCCAGCGCAGCATTCTCAATCGTGAGACCGGTGGTAAAAGCCGTCGCAAGCAGCATGGTAGCGAGGCACACGGTGTACACAAATACTCTGGTAGGAATCTTCCAAACCTTGTCCAGCGGAACCTTGAAAAGCTGCACGACAAGCAGTGTGAAGGTGGCCGCGCCCGCGATGGTGGCAAGGTATGCCCACGTCAGCGGTTCGGTCGGAGTTGCGGCGGTTTCGCCCTCCGCCAGAGCCATGACGGGGACAGCAGCCAGCACCAGAAACAGGGTCAGCATCAGCGGGGTAAACAGTTTCTTCATGTTCTTCATAGGTTATTCTCCTTTCAATTTCGGGTCGCGAGGTAGGTGTCGAGTTCCGATTTCACGGTTTTCAGCTTTTCAATGCCGTTTCCCGTGATCTCGTGCATCAAAAGTGCGTTCTGCACTTTGAGCAGTTGTGCCATGTCCGCAGACAGCTTGTCAAACTTTTTGTCTCCGGCATCGAGGCGGGTTTGATGCGCCGCTTCCACGCGCTCCACACGGTTCAGCCGGTCGTTTTGGTCCGCTTCTTGCATAGAACGGCAGCGAAGAAAAAGGTGTCGGAAGGCCTCCACGCCTTTATCCACAGCCACAAGGGCAGCCAAAACTCCCAGAACAAAGAGGATGGTGGTTTCCAAATTGGACAGGTTCACGATGGTTGTGTCCATCGGTTACACCCCCAGAATTTCGCCGATGCGGACGTGGAGGGCTTCAAGCTCTGCTCGGCTGATTTCGATTTTTTCTCCGTCCCCGCGTGTAGCTTCGTCCCCTTCCGTTTTTCCCGGCGCATCTTTCGTGCTGATGCGGGTAAGGTAGGTTTCGCCGTTATCGCTCGTCATAGCGTAGCCAGTCATGCCGCCATAACGCACCCGCCACCACGCCGTGTCCGTATCGTCCAGCACGTCCACAGTCTCACCGCGGATTACCCGCCCCAGTGCGGTTGTGTTTTTGCCTTTGGCCGCCCGGATATTGAGATAACTGCCCGGACAGGTCACTTTTGCTTGATACAAGGGAATCACCTCGCTTTCGTTATCGTTGGGTTGACCTTCGACGGTTTCAGCTTTGCCGCTGTCACAGTCGATGTACGTCACGCTCACGCCCTCCCGCATAGCCTCCTCAACGGCGGCACGGAACGTGTCCATCGTCACGCCGTACAGACGGGACCAGTGCAGGATGTCGCCGTGATTGCTCGCCAGCTTGCGGCTGTTCAGCTCTCGGTGATCCATGACCGCCAGCGCCGCGCCTTGCGAAAAGTTGTGAACGACGGCTTGCGGGGTCGTACCGAACAGCGTACACAGGTGCGCAGTCAGATTGACTGCCGCACCCATGACTGCCGCTTGAAAGTACGCTTCGTCCTTTTTGTTGTCCTCGCAGATTTCAAAACCAACGTAGCCGAGCTTGTTGGCATTTCCGTTCGTACCGCTGCCGGACAGCCAGCAGCGATAGTTCCACGGGAGAGTTTGATAGATCGCCACCGTACCGTCCGCCAGCTTGCCGATGTATGCGGATGCGCACACGTTCAGCCCTTTGCGGTTGTGCGAGTTGCCGCTGGTGTTCTTGCCAAGCCGTCCATCATCTGGCTGAACGTAGCGCTTCAAATACGGGTTATTCGCCCCCGTGCTGTGTACCTGTACCCCGACTGAGATCTGCTTTGTACCGCGGGTATAGCAATCTGCGTTCGTGAAGAAGCGCCGATAGATAATCAGTTGCCGCACGGTTCATCACCTCCGTTTGTGCGGCTGACTGGCGTATTAGCTGCCGCCCTTGGCGAGGTCAGGAAACTGCTCTTCGAGCTCGTTGATACGCGCCCGCCACTCAGCGCGCTTGGTCGCAATGTCCTTGATGTCGGCGGTCACATCCTTCAAAAAGGCAATGATGCCGGTGGCGCTGGTACAGGCCAGCAGACCTTCAAGGGTTTTAAGGATGCTGTAATCGCTATCAGCGAGCAGCGATTTGAGGGCGGTGATTTCGCCCAGTGCGTTGGTGGAGTTCTGAGTGTTGTTTGTGGTATTAGGCATGATGATTCTCCTTTCGACGTTGTTTTTTACTAATCCACGGCTTAACCGCGAACAAGTCAAAGTAAAGCAGATCAACTGATCTAAGGACGGTGTGCGCGTCTTTTTCCTTGAAGACACCGCGCCACGACATGTGGGCGCGCTCCATGTCATTGAGCGTCATTTCTTCGGCATCCTCCTGCGTTCCCGCCACCCACAAGGGGCGGCGGGATTGTTTCGGATTAGCCGGAAATTCGGAAGCAGATGGGAGCGCGATACGCGCCGGACGCGTTGTTGGCGTACGCGCAGCCGTTGTGGCTGACAGCCACGAAGCCGGAGGTAGTGCTGCCAGAAGCAGAAGCCAACCACCAGTAGCTCCGCAAGTTACCGCCCTGAACGCGCTTGACGCGGTTCATGTTGTGAGCGAAGAGCGGATACTGGATTTCGTTGCCAGCCGTCCACCCCGTCGTAGTCATGATTTTGGCGCCCATGACTTCAAACTCCGCGGGAAGCCACAGCTTACCTACGTTCGTCCACTGCTTTTCGTTGTCGGTGGAAAGGACGTTGCTCTCGTGATAGCGTGTCTGCGTATAAATCAACTTGTCCGCGATAACGCTTTTCAGCGCATCGGGCAGATAGTAGTAAATACCGTCCGCCGTATAGTCCTTGTCCACCATTTCAAACGGTTTGGTCGTGCTGTTGGGAACCTGCCCCGCCAGAGAGTTGACGAACAGATAGCCGTTGCTTGCGCACCATGGATCTTTCAGCGTTTCAGACGTACCGTTGTTGATGGCGATAAGATTCATCTGGAACGTCTCCGGCCACAGCTCACGAGTCACGAAGTCGATGTGGTTGCCGAGTTCCGTCGCACCGTAGCCCGTATACGGGTTGATACCCGCGACCTGCGCATTGAAAACGCGATTGTTGGAAGTAGTGAAGGGGATGTAGTCCGCCACATGGATCTGCGAGTAGTTACTCGCCGTAATGCGCGCCTTAATCCACGCCCACACGTTGTCATAGCTCGCGATTTCTTCCGCGTGCTTCACCGTCAGGTCAACACCGGGGTAGTAACCATCGTTCGAGATGCCGATGATGTCCGCAGTATTGCCGTTCAGGCTGATTCGGTCAACGTAATTTGCCATAGTTCTTTTCCCTCCGTTCTTACTGCTGGTTGTTCAGGATGAATGTGCCGTTTGCGAGGGATGCCGTGATGGCACGACTGTCATACACGGTCATTTTCATCACCCCGTTTTCAAGGGCCAGTCCGTAGGCAAGCCCCACCAGCCCGATCATGCGCGAGTCGGTGTAGGACTTTGCGTATTTCCGGGCCATGACCCAGAACGGCAGTACGAGTTGCAGAATTTTGCTCATTGTGCGCGCCTCCTTACTGCGGTACGAACACGCCGGATTCGTTGGTGATATACACCTTCTCGTCCGTGTCAGCCGTAACGTACAGGATAGAAAAAGGGGCGAACACCTGCTCGATGCTCATCCCCTCGATGCCTTGCCCCGTCGTCGGGAGCGTTTCGGGCGTTTCGCTCGCCACAATGAGCGCCCGGACTACCGTTTTTCCGTCTCGTCTGGCGACGGGTTCAACACTTACTGCTTTCACGCTTCGTTCTCCTTTCCGCTTACAATATTCTCCTTGTCAATCTCATCATGCAGATACGCAGCAAGAGCGTTAAGGTCGTTATCGCACGCCACGACGATGTAGCAGTTATCGCGCCCCTGCACAATGAGCTGGTTCAGAGCGTCTTTGATTGCGCGGACAACTGCCGCCGCCTGCGCAGTAGACTTGATTTTATCCATGATGCATCGCACCTCCCGTTATGTGCCGATTGCGATCCAGTGTACCTCGCGGCTGCCCGACCCCGAACCACCTGACATACATACCTGAAAGTTGCTGCCGGTGATAGCCTGCGTTTTAAGGGCGTTTACACCGTAGGCGCTGGATCCGTTAGCCGCGTCGCCATACGACACGATGACAACAGGCGTAGACGAAAAGCTCGACGCGCCTGAGCCGCTTGAGTAGGAAACAGAGGCCCATGAAACCCCCGTAACGTATGTTGTGCCCCATGCGCACTTGAACGGCAGTAGTGCCAAATCAATCTGTCCCGATGTGATGTCATTGCCGCTGTGCGAGTGTGATGTTGCTGCCGCGCCTATGTTGGCAGGTGTGATGCCCAGATTGCTTCTGGCTTCTTCGGCGGTACTTGACCCCGTACCACCCTTTGCAAGCGGGAGGATGCCATTGGAGAAGCCGAGCGCCGTCAGCAGGTTTGTAAGCGTCACATAGCCCGCTGTCTTTCCGTCTGCATCTATGAAGGGGATTCTGTCTCCCGCAACGGGCGTGACGGCGGAAAGCGCGTTAATCAGATTGTACAGCGCGGCGGCGGCAGTCGTTCCACCTGTTCCGCCGCGGCTGATGGGAATCGTCCCGTTGAGCTTGGTAGCACCGTGGTAGATGTCCCAGTCACCGTTGATTTGCACAGCGCGCTGTCTCGTGCCCTGCATACCGATACTGACGTTCAGCCCGCCGTCCATGCAGAAAATAACATGGTCGGAGGTTAGTGCGGTAACGGTCGTTTGAGAGTAGCTGCCAGACTGATTTTGCAGGCCGTCGATTGCCGTAACCCGTACCTGATAGCCACTCGTGCCGCTGATACTGCCGCCGATGACGGTTGCGGAGCCGTTGGTGACGGCTTGTGCGGTGCTCCATGTATCGGACCCGGCAGGAGCATACTGTGCTTGGAGCGTTACAAGACTGTTTTTTCCGTTTACGCTTGCGATTGTCACGCTTGCGGTTACACTGATGTATGCGCCTGTGTCACTTGGTGTGCCGTTGCTGGTGCATCGGTACGCTGCAAGAGACGCGAAAATTGGGGAAAAGTAGTCGTAAACGGTGATCGTTTTGTCCGTTGCTGATGCTGCGTTGCCGTAGGCGTTCGTGATTTTTGCCTTACACGTCAGCATCCCGGTTTCCATCAGCGCATCCGTCGTAAAGGTTGTTTCGCTTTGCGAACTTTTTTGCTGAGAACCGCAGGAAAGCAGGACGTTCTTGTAGGACGAGCCGCTCCCCGGAGAACTGCCGCTTAGTGTCAGCTTGGCAGTGCTGTACCCCTTCACATATACGCCCCAGCTTGCCGGGATGGTTGCAGGCTGTACCAGAGCAACTGACAGCGTACCCGCGGTCGGCACAACGCTCGCAGGGTCAACCGTGATGGTGAATGAATAGACTTCTGTGCCCACGCAGGATGAGTAGCTGTCATCCGTGTACGTTTCGAGCTGTGCATACGCCGTACCGGTCGGCCAGCTCGTCGGTATGCTCATCGACGTGTAGCTTATTCCTGCATCCAGATGCTGCGTTTGCGCGTGAGTGCTGTCTCGACTCCAGCGCACGATGTGGCAATAGCTGTCCTCATAAGCGTTCAGAGTCAGTCCGATTGCGCTGTCCTGCGCGATGGAGGACGCGCTGAGGTAGCCAGTAGACTTGGAAGCGGCGGAGTAGTTGACGGTGATGGTGATTGTACAGCCAGTGCGGACGTTTAGGACGTTGCTCGTGCTGCTGCCGCCGCCCCACACGGTAAAGGTGATACTGCCGCCCGTGAAATTGAGAAGTGCGGAACTGACGCTGTACGCGACTTGCGTCTGCGAACCTGCGCTGTCAAGGTCGAGGCTGATCTCAAAGTAGTTTGTCGAGAATCCGGCTGTTGTCTGTGAATAGACCGTGACGTCGGAGAACGACACGACCACACTCTGGATGGAACTGCCCGCGCCGGGGAGACTGCCGCTGCTCTGGTAAAAAGAAGCGGTTACAGTATTTCCACGTTTTCGGTAGGAGTTGGTCGGAGAAATACTGCTCGATGAAAAGACCACTGACGGCATAGTTCTTTGTCCTCCTTAGCTTTCCGCGCTTACATAGCGCAAGGAAAGACCGTTGGATGTTTTTGCCCACACGAAAGTGTTCTTGCCCTGCGCGCCGATAGCGAGGCTGTTTGTGATTTGCGCGTCGGTGATATACAGCTTTTTGTTGCTGATGTACGCAACCTCTGTTGCAACTGAGCCGCTATACTGCATGAATGAGAGCCGCTCGTTTGTCAGCAGGGTACGGAAAGCGCTGTTGGACTTGCCGATTTCCACGCCGTCACCGCTTGCGCGAATCAGTGTAGAGTACTTGGTATCCACGCTGCCCGCGGCGTTCTGCGTAGCCGCTTCAAATTCCGCTTGCAAGGATTCTGCTGTTTGCTTTAACGTACTGTTGAAGGTTTTAAGCAATGAGTCGTACTGATTCGTGACGTAGGTTGACGATGCCTTGCTCTCGATGGAATCCTGCAAAACAGAAAAAGTAGTGTTGACGGAAATAAGCTGTTCAAGGATTTGCGGGATGTTCATGTCCTGTACAGACTGCCATTCCGTCCCGTTATATCGGTACAGTTTGCAGTTGTCGTCTGTATCAATCCAGAGATCCTGCTCCTTTGCGTCGGTGGGCGGGGTGTCCTGATAGTAGGTTTTTGCACCTGCCTCGCCGTCCTCTACCAGCTTTATCGGGGCTGCCCAGACGGAGACGGATACGGTTGCCGTTCGCGCCACAGCTTGGGATTGGATGACCCAGCATGGGTTGCCGTCCGCGTCGGGCAAAGATTGTGTCCAGCCGTCCAATGTACCTGTCAGGGATGCGGTGGCGAAGGTGTACAGAAGTGCGCTGGCAGGTACGTCCGGGGCGCTTTCTGCTCTTTTGTACAGATGAACGACGGCGGAATTGTAGCCGTTCGTGCCGTCTGTACCGTTCTTACCGTCCGTCCCGTCTTTGCCCGGTTTTCCGTCCGCACCGTTTGTGCCATTTTCCACCAACTTAGTGGCGGTAGTCCATGCAGAGGCGGGAATGGCGATGGACGCTTCTTTGGAAATGGCGGCGGCGCATGTGGTGTAACATGCGTTTTCGCCATCTGGGACGGTTCGGCTCCAGCCGCCCATGTCTCCCGCCAGTTCGCCGGTTGCAAAGGTGTATGTTATTACAGCAGTGGGAGGTTCAGGGGTGGAGGCGAGGCGCTGATAGAGCGTGATGATCGCCTGATTATAGCCATTTGTGCCGTCTGTACCGTCCTTACCGTTTGTGCCATCCTTGCCATTTGCCCCGTCTTTGCCCGGTTTTCCGTCTGCACCCTTTGCGCCAGTGTTGACCTTGCACCAGTTGATACGATGAGTCATGGCAACAGGGGAGGTAACGTTCACGCTGAGTACTCCGTTGAGGGAATCTGCGTTGCCCAACGTTACGCCATCGGCTACGGTGATTGTGATGGGGACTTCTTTGCTTTCCAGCGCCGCGCCGATGGTAACGGTCATGCCCTTCGGGGCGCCAGTCACGCTTGCAACAGTCGGGATGACGGAGTTTTTTCCCGTGTACGCCGCGACGTTGCTCGTGAACGTCTTTTCGCCTGTTACCGTACCGTCTGCCGCCGCAGGGAAAGCAATGCTTGTGGCGGTCAGCGTCACGCCGGAGTATTCGTCCTGTTGGTTAATGTGCAGACCGTCGAAATCAAGGGCGGTAGACCATGACTTGCCGCCGTCCTTTGTGAAGCCGATACCAAGGTTTGTTCCGTCGAATGCACCGATGCGGATCTGCCGCTGGTCACTGGTCGGGTCAATGAGGTAGATGTTGTCATTGTTCCAGTAGAAATCCCGTGACCCGCTGATTTTGACGAGCTGCGCGTTCAGTGTGCCGGTCGTAATGTTATCACCGTTGATGACCGTTTTGCCGCTGGTAGCGAGGTCAACCGATGTGATTGCACCCTCAACCGTTACATCGCCAGTCAGGCGATACTTTTGTTCAACTGCGTCGAAGTAGATGCAGTCTTGCCATGCGCCGTCGTGGTAACGCTGCATGGAGAAGGTCGTTGCATTGGCAATCAAACGGGCGGTGGCCGCGCCATCGTGCAGCAGCTCACTGACGAAGCCCTCCTTGCGATTGATGCGGTTGCCGAAGTAGCTTTTTCCCGTGCTGACGTAGCGCATTGCTTGTAGCTCTGCGGCGCCGACATACGGTACCTCATCCTCATCGTCATCAGCAACACCGTTTTGCAGGTCGCAGACAAATGAAGGATTGCATCGAATGCTGATTGACGCGGCAATCAAAAGGATAGTTTCGCCCTTTCGCGTGACGGAAAAGGTGTCTCCTACTTCAAGTAGCGGGTCGAGATATGTGCCCGAAAGTTCGTAGGGGATAAAACTGCGCCCGATTAGTCCTGTTTTGGAAGCGAGAACGACAACGTTGCCTTGCAGAGCGCTTTCGTCGGAAAGTGTAAGTACGCCGTTTGAAAGAGCACCGTCTGATACGAACAGTACCCCGCTCTTGAGCGAATAGCTCGCGCCTATTCTCTCCACCATTTCCTGTGTAGCATATTCGCACCCCGCCGCCAGCTCGATACCACTGTCATTGCCGTAGGTAAACTGGTTGTCCGCTGAATCTGTCAGCGTAATACGCGATATGCTTTTCTTGCCGGTTGAAAGAGGGGTGTACTGCATGTACGCTGTGCCGAGTGCCTGTATAGGTGAATCGGTGTCTGGGTACTGTACAAGCCTGAGTTCGCCCTTCTCTGTCATAACGAAGCTACCGCCGTGCGCCGCGGCAATCATGGAAAGAATTTCTGACATAAGCACATCCTCGTTAGGATATGCGACTCTGTAGTCCCCGCCTGTTTCGATGATCGTGCGCGAGTCAACGGTTACACCCATAAGACTGACGATCTCGTTGAAAACGTCTGCCATAGCCACGGGCCAGACGGTATACTGCGTTTTATCGAGGTAGGTACGTCCGGCCAGCATCATGCCGTCGCGGCAGGTCAGCGTTACCAGACTGCCGGAGGTAGAACGCCGGGAAACCCAGTATTTTCCCTGCTTTACCCAGTCAGTAACGGTGTTTCCGTTCCTGCTTTTCAGCCTGCAAAACGCCTGTACGCAAGCCGCTTTCGGGATGGTTTCGTTTGCGTGCGGACGCACGGCGAGGGTCAGAGAACCCGTGCAGCAGCGCCCGATACACGGTTCTTGCATGAGAGGCTTTTCAATGATAGGCGTTCCCTGAATGTCGGATTCTCGATACTCACTGCCGCCAATCAGAAAACGATACTCAGTGATGTGCGGGACGGCGAATACCGCCGCCCAGTTGTCAGGGCGGCTTTGCATTATACCGTCGCCTCCTTAACGCTGATAAGCGTGAAGGATATATCGTCCAGCTTGATACCCTCATCAGTAAACCGCTCAATCGCCGCTGTGATCGAGGTGTTGTAAAACAGGCGGGTGCATACCCCGTCCAGAAGGTCGGGGTATTGCACCTGTACGCCATCGTCACCGCCTTGCAAGTCGGCTTCAAGCTGCTGCGCCGTTTCAAACGGCATAGGCCCCAGCTTTAGCGTCAGCTTGCGCTGATGAGACTTTACGTTGGGGTGCATCACGTCTCCAGCGTCACGTCCCGCATCCTCATCGTTGGTGTTCTCACGCGCCCAGCCCAGCCCGGTTTTAGCTTTGACATATGGGGCATAATCATGACCGTTGATTTTGAAAACGCCTTTTGCAGACATGCTTATGCACCTCCATAACTTCTAATCTGCGATCTTTGCAGATAATTCAGAGCTTTCATCAGGCTTTCGCCGTCAATCGTCAGGTTCTTGCCGCGCAGAACATCAATCAGCTCGCGCAGAAGGTCGCGCTGGTCGGACATGGTTTCGTCAAAGTTTGTCGTGAACGCCGTAATGGGGTCGGAATCGCTCGCAGACGGGCTTTCAGCGGCTACCCTTGTCTTATACGGGATTACCGTTCCAGCCGCCACAGCAGGCGCGTAGAAGCCGCCAGCGGCGGTCAGCATGGAGGCAATTTGCATGAAGGTTGTGGCAATGTCGGAAAGCCGACTCGCAACTCTATCCATGCCGGATACAACTGCGTTGCTTGTCATCTCAATGTCTGGGGCGCTGATGCTGGAATCGGCGATAGAGCTTGCAAGGTTGCCCATTGTCCTGAAAACCGCATCTTCTTCGTTCACGATGCCATCATTCAGACCTTCCATCATGAAGCCGCCGATGGATTTGAAAACCTTCGACGGGGACGCAATGCCCAGTGTGCTTTTGACGCTGTTCACGAGACTCTTGAACTTGCTGACGACGCGGCTCTTGAAGTCGCTCCAAAGTCCAGTGATACCGCCCTCTGTACCGTTAGTGATACCTTCACCGACGCCGCTCCAGTCAACCTGCTTCGCTTCGTCGCGTGTGCCGGTAAACCAACCGATAACGGTGTTTTTGATGTTCTGCCATGCGGTATCCGCAGTAGACTTCACGCCGTCCCATGTGTTGGAAAGAAACTCCGTCGTGTTAGTCCATGCGGTTTCTGCGCCGGACTTTATGTTGTCCCATGTATCGGAAATGGTTTGTTTAACGTTGTCCCACGTTTCCGTTGCGCGTTTGGAGAGGTCGTCCCATACGCCGGAAACCGTTCCTTTGATGCCCTCCCAGATTTCCGATGCCGACCCCTGCAAGCCGGTCCACACGTCAGAAATCGTGGCTTTAACATCGTTCCATTTTTCGGTTGCGGCATCTTTCAGATTGTTCCATGTGTCAGAAATAGTAGTCTTAACACTGCTCCATACGTCCGTCGCGGTTCCTTTCAGATCGTTCCATACACTGGAAACAGTGGTTTTAATGTCCTTCCACTTTTCACTTGCGGCATCTTTCAAGTTATTCCATGCGTCGGAAACAGTAGTTTTGATGCCCTCCCATGTTTCAGACGCACTTTTGGAAAGTCCATCCCAAATGCCGGAGACGGTATCCTTGATACCCTCCCATGCCGTGGAAGCCGCGCCTTTGATGTCCTCCCATAGACCGCTGAAAAATCCGGCAAAGTCTGCGACGATTCCTTCAACCCATTCGAGAATGGCTTTCCAGCCCTCTGTCAGTCCGCACAGCAGGCCATCAATGATGAAGCCGCCCTGTTCCTTCATAACGGTGGAAGGGGAGGCTATGCCGAACGCTGCTTTGAAGCCGTCAATGAAGGGCTTGAAGATGTTATCGTAAATCCATGTGCCGATGTCGAGAATCGCGTTCAGAATACCGGCCAGTAGACCGGCAATGATGTTTCCGCCGTACTCGTCGAAATATTCACCGAAATACGTCTTTACATCTTCCCACGCCTGCTTGATGCCGTCCCAGATATTAGACGCGAGAGAAGCAATCAGCGCCGTAGCACCGCCGATAGCCGCACCCAGCAGCTCAAACATGCGGGAGACGAGACCGTCCCAGTCAATCGACTCGTAATAGCCCGTCACAGCATTGTAGAGTGCAGTGCCGAGCTCTGTCCACTCAATCCCCTCGATGAATCCGATAGCGGCATCCATTGCGGATTCGGTGAAGTTGGAAATGAACGTGCCCCAGTCGGCGAGCCACTGTTCGATGTCGAGACCGTTTACAATGCCTGCAAACTGCTTGCCGAGATCCTCCCACTTCACAGAGGTCAAAACGGTATTTGCAAGCGTGAATGCACTCGATACGAACGTGTTCAGCGATGTCGTGATGCTTGCAATCATTCCCGCAACGTCGAGGCCGTTGACAATATCGCCGATTTTCTTACCCACGTCTGCCCACTGAATGGACTGCATGAAGTTGGTGATTGCGTTGAAAACGCCCTTGATGCTTGCGTTGACGGAGGTAACGAGGCCGCTCCAGTTGATGGTGTTAAACCAGCTTTGCACACCTGTTCCAATCGACGCGCCCATCTGCTGCCAGTTGACGGTTGTGACAAAGCCCTCGATGGTGTTAATCAGCGCGTTCCATTTGTTGGCGAACGTCGCGCCGATGGTCGCCCAGTCGGTGTTTTCAAAGACGCTGTTCAGCCCCGCAGCCAACCCTGCGCCCAGTGTAGCCCAGTCAGACGTGCTGAGGAAGGTGTTGAGCATACTGAACACAAGGTTCAAGCCATCAGAAATCAGCTTACCGAGGTTTGCCCAGTCGAAGCCGGACACAAGGCCGTTCAGGATAAGGGCAATTCGGTTTGCCCATTCTACGGCAAGCGGCTGTACCGTCACAATCCAGTCATCAACTGCGGTCACGATGCTGTTCAAACCGCCAGCGACAATTTCGCCGATGCCCTCCCAGTCACCCGCTTCAAAGGCAGTTTTGAGGGAGGTGAAAAAGTTCTGCACGGATTCAGGAAGCAGACTTTCAATAGGCACATCTTCGTACAGGTCGCCCGCGCTGCTCCCGCCGCCCCCTCCGCCTCCAGAATCGGTGGAGGAAGCCTTGTTCAGTTCATCAAAGCCGTAGACCTCATTTTTCAGTTCCTTCGCTGCTCCTGCCGCACCGCCGAGGCTTTTGGCGTACTCGTCGGTTTGTTTTTTGGCGACCGTGACCGTGCCTTTGCCAGACAACAGAGCGAAGAAAGCGTTCAGATAGGAGATTGCCCTTGAAATCCAGCTGATAATTGTAGAAATCGCGGGTGCGACGGCGTTTACCAGATTGCCGAAGGTAACGGCCAAATTGGCGGACAGCCCTTTCACAGCGTTCTTCATGCTCGACATAGAAGCGTTAAATGCCGAGGAATACTGCGCGAGGGAACTCATACATGCCTTGATAGACTGAATGGTACCTGAAATGAGCGTGCTCTTGATGCTCGAAAGCAGGATGGTTTTCAGACTTGTCAGGGACTTCACGAGTCCCTGAGAGCTGAGCACGCCATCTTTTGTCTTGCTGAAAAACTTTTTCAGCCCGTTCGCCGCTGCTTTTGCGCCGGTAGATACGCCCTTAAAGACCATTTTCGCCAGTGCCGCATTCATGCGCAGAGCGGTAGAAGCCGCGCTTTTCAGAACGCTTCCAAACTTCCGCATAGCACTACCTGCGGCGCTTGCATCTTCGGGCTTTTGCCGAAGTTCGGAGTCAACGCGCCTGAGGGAGGCTTCGGAGCTTGCGGCAGGGGCAGAAATCACGTCAAACCCTGCGGCAGTTTGCTCATAGCCCGCGAGCTGTGCCTGCATATCCCGCAGCGCACTGGACATTTCCTGATACTGCGTTGTATCCGCGCCGTTTACATAGGCTGTGCCGTTCGCCTGCATGGACTGCATAGAGCGTTCATAGGATTCCAGCGCGTATTCTGCGTTCTGAATCTGGATTTCAAGACGCTGCCACTCGCGAGAAGTCTTACTGGTTCCCATCTGCTCCATTACGTCGCGGCGGTCATACAGCCTGAAAAGCGACTGTTCGGCTTTTTGTGCGGAAGCCGCAAGCTGCTCATACTCAGGCGTTGTGACTTGCTGACTACCCAGCCTTTGCAATTCTGCCTCCAGCCGTGTAGCACTGTCCCTCGCCTTATCCACGTTGACTTGGAAGCGCATCATCTGAGCATCTGTCTTGATGCCCATCCGTTCGCTATCAGCAAGACGTTGGAGCTGATTGCCCAGCGACGTACAGGAACGTTCTGCCGCGCTCATGCTCTTTCCGAAATCGGACGAAGATACCGCGCTGGACAGCCGTGAGTTCAGCGTTTCAGCACTTTGCGCGGCGGCGTTAATCGAGCTTCCTGCCTGCTGACAGGCAGAAAAAAGCGGCTGCATACCATTTGCAGCCGCACGCCCGGACTGGTTAATCGCCTGCGTTACTCCCCGGATGGCCTGTTGCATCCTCTGAGATCCGCGTTCAAAGCCGGTATTGTCCAGCCCGGTATCAATGATAATAGAGCCGTCTGCGCCGTTTGCCATTAAGTTTCACCTTCTTCCGGGAGAGAATCAAACATGGATTGCAGGGTGCCCTCCGCCTTTTGCGGGGCGGGTTTTTCTTCGATACGGCAAAGATTGATGTTGGAGCGATAAAACTCCTGCTCGTATTTTTCCAGCTTCTTTCCCCGCGCTTTCTTCTGTCGGATGGTCAGAACGAAGCCAAACAGCCCGTCGTGGTCTACGGACTGGTAGTAGCCGAGGAATGTCCACCAATGCAGGTAGGGTAGAGCACGGACTTCCATTCCTGCTGCTTTATTGACGGCGGGAAAAATCAGTTGCTCGTCCTTGTCCCAGTTGATTGTTTTAGGCGCGGGCGTATCCTCTCGCGTACAGCAGTCGATAAACGCGGTTGCGGCAGCATAGGCTTGTGCGTACTGTTGACTCGGAATTTTATTAAAATCCGTAAACAGGCGTTTCAAACAGACGTACACCTTTTCGCTATCAGAAAGACTTGAGTCGTTATAGGCGGAGAAAATTTGCAGAATGTTACGATAGTCCGTGCGGATTCTGTATACTGTGCCGCATACGTCAAGGCTTGTCGGCAGTTGCCCCAGCATCCGGCGTCACATCCTTTTCAAGGTCAGCCAGATACTTTTTGATGCGCTCCTGCGACAGTTTTGTTTCCGTTTCAATGGCCTGAGCGATAACCTGACCGAGAACAGTCAACACGTTCTCGACGTAGAAAACGCCATTGACGGACGAAAAAGGATGACGAGTTGCAAACAGCGCGTCTGCGTCATCCATGTCGAACAGCGCGTTAATGCGCTGCTTAACAACGGTTTCAACCTGTTGCAGCTTTTCCCAGTTATCGTCGAACTCCGATGTGCCGTCATTTTTAATGTCCATATCGGACAGCGGCTTAATGATGGAATCAAAATCGTCCATCAGTGCCTTATAGCGGTCATAGATGGACACGTCACCGGGACGGATGTGCAGCTTGCAAATGATTTTTCCATAAGGGTTGACGAGGGTAATCTCTTTCGTACCGTCGTCCAGCGTGAAAACGTTCTGATTCGTGTTCGTCTGCGGGAGCTTTGTTTTGTTCGCCATATCGTGTTTACCTCCTACAAAATGCGGCGAGGCTCCGCGTGTAGCTTTGCCCCGCCGCTCTCATCTCTTCACGCGCCGCTCATCAGGAACCGGCGGTGAAGTTGGTGATGGTGGCCTCGTTGGTTCTCATGTCGTACACGATCTTCTTCTTCGTGGCCGGGCCAACGGGCGTAATCGTAACGGGAATCGCATAACCCGCCGTGTCGCCGCCAGTAGACTGAGGCACAAACCACGCCTGACGGACGTAGCAGTAGCCGGTCATCTTCTGGGTCTTTCGGTTTGCCGTCTGGAAATATGCCTCGGCAAAGTAGCCCATCAGGTCGCCTTCACCGTAGAGCTCCTCCAGCGCCACCTCGCGCAGATGGTCGTACATCTTGCGGGAAGGGTCGATGTAGTAGGGGTCGAGACCAATTTCAGGCGTATAGCCGGAGTGCTTGAAATTGGTCTCGCCCAGCACATTCTGACTGGTCTCAGTATCGGGGTTCAGCTCCTTGGAGAGGTCGTCGTTATCCTTGCCCAGCGCCTCCCAGCCACCCGTAGCGGCAGTGTACTCGACAACGAGAATGTCACCGTCCGCGGGGTCGCCGGTGATGGACAGACCATAGGCGGTGCTGATGTCGCTGACAACGTTCCCGTTCAGCGTCCAGTTCGAGCCATCGTAGAGGAAGGTGTACTCGCCGGATACGTCGCTGACCGCTGTGCCGAAGGTGGCGGCAGTAACCGTGCAGGCAGTAACGCCCGAACTATCGCCGATGGAGACGCTGGCCTTTTCCTCGATGTCTTGCCCCGTCCAAGAGCCAAAATACATACCGCGGTTACGTTCAAGTTTTGCCATTTTCTTATCCCCTTTCACGGAAATGATGGTTAGGTCGGACGCGCTGAAAAACGCGCCGTCATTGAGATACAAAGTCCCTTTTCTGATTCGTCCGGCGTCGGAGGAGAAGAAAAGGGAACCGCTTATTAGTCGCGCATACACTTAATCAGCTCCCTTGTTCTTAGCGTCTGCGATAAGTCAGCTTGATTTGAATCTGGTATTTTGCGCTGCTTGCACCGGGCGCGGAGACGTACTGTGTCAGCGTGGGGACAACTGACAGTACGCGCCCCTCATTCACGCAAGGGAGATTGCGGGAAGAGTTTTGGTTGATAATCCAGTCAATTACGTCTTGATAGAAGCCATAATTGGCAATGTTCTGTGCTTCTGCCGCTCCGAACACTTCTTTCGACGCAAAGATGAAATTCAAGGTCTGAATATCGTTCGGAACGTGCTCGCCAAGCACATTTTCATGGTAATTCACGGTAGACGGAACCGCATACAGCGCGTACTCCGTCGCTTCTTCGGCCAGATAGTCAACCCTGAAATGGTTAGCCTTTGACAGTGCCGGACATTGGCGAAACCACTTGCGGAGGTGTTCTACGTTATTTACCGTTGGCAACGTTTCTCGCCTCCTCCAAAATGTCCTGCATGTGGTCGGCTTTCATGCGCTCAAACCAGAACGCACCCGCCAGCGGATTAGAATCCGTTCGGAAGGTCAGCGCCCTGCCGGTCAGGTGCTTCTCCTGTCCGGGCGGCGAAAAGAACCGTGTAGGCGTTCCCGTATCGTCCTCGAACACGGGGATGTTCGGCCCCATGACCTCCCCGTAATACAGGTATCTGGCATACGGCGTTGCATATATGACCTGTCCTCCGCCCGGAGGAGAAGCCGCAAACGGACTTCGCGCCAGTGTGCCTGTTTCCCACGGGCAGTACGGCATACAGTAGGAAATGACCGCATTGTCGATAGCGGTCTGCACCCGCCCACCCGTTTCAAGATTTTTGGCGCGCAGAAGGTTGCCGTCGCCGTTCCATTGAAAGGCCGCTTTAATGGTCACACTCAAGTCCCCACCACCTTCCAATGCGGGGCGTTGGGTGCCCGTCGATTGTCCGTGACCGCGAGAATCGTTACACCGTGCAGTGCTTTGATTTGTGCGGGTAGCGTCAGCATGTCCGTGTACGCTCCCTTTACCATCAGGTCGCCCTCATTCAGGGTATATAGCCCCGCCACGTCCGCAGAATTGCGCCAGTACACCGGGTCAACGTAGCTTTTGCCCCCGGCATCAGCTTTCAGTGGTATGCGAATAGTGTATTGGCTTGCGGCTTTCAGACCGTTCGCGTCTACCGTGGACTTTTCGCCGCTGTACCACGATACGCCGTGAATCACGGTCGGGACGTACACCGTCGCATCGAGGGTTTGATCGAGCTTTGCGTTGAAAACGGTAATCGTATCATTGCACAGCTTCATCCTCTCACCCCGCGATACAAAAGTGGTACGCCGTCGTCATCCCGTTCGCCGTACAGATACTCGCCTACCAGCTTGTTCATTTGCCGACGCGCTTCATCAGCGTTCAGAGTATTGCCGTAGGATTCTGAATAACCGTCCGTGTTAAAAGAGGTGACGGCGGGATTGGTGGCTTGCGCTTCCACGCCCACAGCTTCCTCCAGAGCAATTAGCGCAAACGCACAGAGCTTGACCGCATCCGGTACAGTCTGCATGTTCTGTACGCGGGAGTCGGTCAGGTAGTCTATGCGTTTGCGGCTTTTCAGCTCCATCGGAGGATAGGCGGCGGGCGCAAGTGCGCCACCGTATGCCTTGTACTCGTCATACGTCAGGTATTGCGCGTGCGCCATTCAGACCGCCCTCCTTTCATCCCTGCGGCGATTAGCCGAGGGAGATAATGCGGGCAATGGGAATGGTCTTGGGGTCGATGTACGTCTTGGTAGTACCCGCAGAGGATACCAGCTCCCAGTTCGCGCCCTTCGCCAGCTCCGCGTCCGTGGGGGAAGCAGAAGCCATAGAGACCTTGGTGAAGGAAATACCGTAGGGCGCCCAGCACTTGCGCTGACGGCTGTACAGCAGATCCTGACCGCCCTTGACAGCAGGGTTGCGGTCCATTTCATAGGGGGTCTTAGCGCCGCAGTCGGTATACTCGATAGCACCGTCACCCAGTACATAGGAAATGTAGTGGGTGGCCTCGACCACATAGGCGTCCGCCGCAACGTTGGCAGGGTAGAAATCGCCCTTCTTCACGTCCGCAAGGTTGATCTGGCCAGTGGTCGCACCGGAAGCAACCACCTTGACCGCACCCGTAGTGCTGGCGGTGGCGGCATCGTAGCCGTGCTCAACGGGCATGGAGTCATCCACCAGCACCAGACGACCGTTCAGCGTCGCAAGGCCGATGTCGCGCTGCATACCGTCCGCATCGTTGTACTTGAGGTAGGTCAGCAGTTTCAGGTTCTCCAGATTGGTAGCCACAACGCTGTGCATCAGCACAAGCGTAAACTTGCCCTTCTGGTCGCCGGAGGCCCGCTGGATGGCGGTGTTCATGGTCGTAGCATCCATGACGCCGGTCTTGCCGTCCGCATTCAGCAGGGCGGTCACGTCGTGCGTATGGGTCGTCACGAACTTCTTGCCCTGCGTGTCGGTCATGCTGAACACGCCCTTGAGGATAGCAACGAGGGTATCCTGATCGATTTCGTTCCAGTAGTCGTTGATTTGCTCAGCGACGTTCTCCATGAAGTCCTCGCCACCCGTAATGTCGTAGCTGAAATCCAGCTCCGCCCACGCATTGGCGCGACCGACGACCACACGGGACTGCATAAAGGTCTCCGTGCTGGAGGGGGTGATGTCGGTGTTGCCGTCGTAGTTCATGGGGACAGAGCCGGAAATCAGACCCTTGAGGGGCGTGCTGATGTAGTTGCCGCCTACTTCGTCGCGCATGGAGGAGGCCAGCTCAGGGCGACTGCGGATAGCGCGGGACTTGAGCAGTTCCGTCTTGCGGGGGTTGGGGATGCGGTCGATGTATTTCTGGAATACTTCACCGTTGAAAAACTTGGCGTTAAACTTGCCAGCCATGATTCATCTTCCTTTCTTCGTTCAGGTTTGCGCCGGTCACTCATCAAAGGCAATCGGCGCGTCGGGGTTTTCGTTGTGTCGCATCATGAGCTCCGACAGGGAATACTTTTTGCCGGGAGCGGGCTTGCCGCCGCTGGGCAGTACCACAGTCGGCTTTCCCTTTGGTGCTCCTTCCGGCTCTTTCTCCGCCGCAAACGCGCCGGGGTCATCCGCCTTATACTTGGTTACGAAATCCTCGTAGCCCAGCAGACTTTCACCGTCTACCTTGAAGTCCTTGCCGATAGCCTCCTGCAAGAACGCCTTTTTTGCCGAAGCAGACGAAAACTGCAAGCTGTTTGCGCGCTCGCGCACCATGTACTCGTAGGCTTGGCGCGTCAGCTTGTTTTCGTAGTCGGTCTTATCGGTGTTGTACTTGGTCTGGAGGTCGGCGAGGGACTGCTGAACGGCGCCGAGCTTGCCCGCGTCAGCCTGCGCCGCCGTAAGCTGTTCACGAAGGGAGGTCAGGTCGCCGTCGCGGGAGGTGATTTGCCCCTGCAATTCCGTTACCTGCCCCTTGAGGCCGTTCACCGTGTCGTCGTACTTGCTTTTGGAGACGTACCCGCCGTCCGCAAGATTGACGATGTTCATTTTCTGTTCCTTGACCGCAGCTTCAAACTGCTCGAAGGTCAAGGGACCATTGGAGAAAAGAGCCTTGAGAAATTCCATGTGTTACCTCCTGCCGCCGTAGATTTGGCTTATATATCCGCGGCCACTCCGCGGGCGCGGCGCCCATGCAGTTATGTCCCGGCATGGTAGGGTGATATATTAAAAGCCTGCCGGATACAGGCGGGCCTTTAACAGCTTTGAAATTTGGGCTTGAGGATTATTCCTCGTAGATGATTGCGATGCCGTATGCTTTCGCTGCTTCGTGCTCAATACGGCATCCGCGGGCAGTCTGCCATCCCTTGCAGAAGTAGGCGACATGGCACTTGCTCATATTCTCAAGAGATTTGGCGAGGAAGCAAAGCGGAATCTGCACAACTCCGCGTTCCTGCATCGCCTTGTCGCTGTACCAGTCATCGGTGAACAGGGTGTTCACGATGTCGTATCCGCGCTCCTTGAGAAAAGTGATCGCGTTTTCGCGGGTTTCGACGATCTCCTTTTCGGTTTTCCCCGCCATAGGCTGACTAATCATCGCTTTTGCCATTGTCACACCTCCATATTGACACCATTGATGCAGACGTTCCCAATCTTGTCATAGACATCAAGGTACATCTGCTCCTTGTCGCCATTGTACGTTGCTTCAAAGAGATACTGGTCCGGGGTAGGCGCGGCAAGAATCGCCTTGTGATTCTGCAAGGTCTTGCACTGCCACACGATGAAAACGTCCGTCCAGTCGATAGCGACCGTCCGGCTTTCTACCGCATAACGGTTTGCAATCCAGTTACAAACCGCTTTCTTCGCGGCAACCATGAAGTCGTAGGTACTCATACACAATCCTCCTTAAACCTTTACCATTTTGAATCCTTCCACGCTCATACGCTGCTTGCGTATGGGCAGACCGGACAGCTTCGCAACCTGTTCATACTTTGCGGCGACTGCGTTGATGCGCATTTGGCACTCACGCCGCAGGGTATCGTCTCCGGCAATGCGGGCGGCGTTCGCCGTGTCCTTATATCGCCGCACCCGCGTTTCCATCTTGCGCATAAGCTGCTGTGCCTGATAGGTGGTGTAATGCTTGCCGTCGATGTCGCACCCCGCATTGTTCTTCTCCGCCCATTCGTGGAGCTGTGCAGGGTCGTAGCGGGGTTTGGCATACCGGGAGTCGAATGGCAGGGCAAAATGCCCGCAGTTCCACTCAGCGATAGGGCGCTTAAAGCCCGCGTAAACGTTGCCGTCGATGTCGGTGCAGGAAAGTCCGGCTTGCATCCTGTCAAACTCAGCTTTGGGGAAAATGCGTCCCTGAACGGGTTCGTGGTCGGGGGCGCTGTGCATGTGCGCGGATATTTCCACCTCGCGGTATTCCAGTGCCTCGCCGATGGCATTTGCGCCGTGTTGGGTGATTTGCTTTACGCCGTCAACCACGTTCTGCCGCACGGCGGTATCCAGCCGCCTGTGATAGCCGCTTGCATATTGCACCTGCAAGCCGTTATACCCGATTTCCTTCACAATCTCCCGTGTAGCTGTTTGGTAATCCATCAGTCCTGTGCTTACCGCCAGTATGCCCCGGTCAACCGCCCTGCGGTACGGCGCTGCAATCGCCGTCGTGTTGGACAGGTTTTGCGCCGTCTGCGCCGTCTGCCGGGACACGTTCTGCGCGAACTGCACAAGCCGCTGTCGCACGGCGGCGGAGGGCTGTGCGCCTGCTGTGAACGCTTGTGTGAAACGCGGGTCGGTGTATGTCTGCTGCATAGCCGCATTGTACACCGCCTGAATGTCCTGCGCATTCAGACGGGTGACGATCATCAGCCGCTCGGTAATCTCGCGCACATCGGAGGTCATATCGGCCATGATGACGAGGCGGTTGATGTTGGCTTGACTCAGCCCGCCGATTTTCTTAATTTGCTCGGCAATCTTGCGAATGTAGAAGCTGTTCACCTCATCGAAACGCGATTGCAGGCGTCCGAGCACCCTTTCCAGCGCTTCATTCGATAGCATGGGATTTCACCCCTTATTCGCCGTCGTCGGGCGCAGAAGTCCCCGTAGCGCCACTCTGTGCGGTCAGCAGCGCGTCCATAGACTGCGAAAGCTGTTCCTGCTGCACCTTTTGAAGGGCGCGTTCGGCTTGCGCTTCGGTTTCACCGAAATACCACATGCGGAACTCTGTCTTACTCATAAGCCCCTGCGACATAAGTTCCAGCCGTTCGCCGAGCTGCTGGGATGCGTCGGTGATGATGCTGTCATCCCATTCAAAGGACAGGTCGTAATCGCCAGCCGGGGCGAGGTCATACATGGTGGCGTACTTATCCATTGCCCGCACCACATCCCGCAGGCAATGCTCAAGCGCTCGCTGGTTGTCGGCAATGGTGGCATATGTGCGCTGCTTGACGATGCGCAGCTCCGTAGCCGTCCGCGCTTCCTGATTTGCGTCGGACAGCGTGCCTCTTGCAAGACCGCAGGAGTCCTCAACGCGCATGAAAAGCTGATTCAGACCGTTAAACAGCGCGGAGTCACGGATGGCAGGGGAAAACACCTGATAATGGTCATCGCCGAGGTCAACGCCGCGGAACAAGCGCTCGTTCAGTTGTGGCATTTCCTGCCGCCCGTGCCCGTGTATCTGCGGGCGCAGCACGGTCGGATCCACGTCGATAGCCAGCTCACTGCCCTCGTATTCCCACAGAATGCGGGAATACTGCATGTCCGCCTCCCGGATGATGTTGACGGCTTTATTGAACACCGCCACGCCCATAGGCGCGTCAATGTCAACGTTGTTCGCGTTGGCGGTTTTGAACCAGCCGAACATTTGCCCTTCCGTGTCCGTCAGCAGGGCTTCCGGCTCTGCTTCCGCCCACTGCGGCACGTCGGTCAGCGGGATTTCAACACCGATGGACTCCCGGTTATTGGAGCGAAAAGCCCTCTGCGTGATGGAAATACCCTTGTCCGTCACCGTGTGCCGCTCAAGGCGGGTGTACGTCGTTTTGCCGTCCTGATAGGAATCGCGGAAAATCACGTCTTTCAGGTTGCCGTCATCGTCGAAAGCGACAGGATATAGGCTCCATGCGGTGGAACAGTCGAAATAAATATGGCCGTCCTTGGGGTAAGGCTTGATGGTCATGCCGCCCGCCGCGCACGCCTGCTCCAGCTTGGGGCGAAGGGACTGCATCAGCTTTCCGAACTCCGCTTTCAGGTACTCGGCGCGGAGACTGTCCTGCGCATTGCCGTTTTCGTCTGCCTTGCCGCTGATGTTCCACTTGACCTCCAAAAGCACCTGACGAGCGATTTCGGAGCAAATCAGCGAGGGGAGGTTCAGGCTTTTCACCTTGCCGGAAGACAGCCACGGGGGCGAGTCGGTGTACATTTTGTACCACAGGTCGAGGGCACCAATCATTTCGTTGGACAGCGGCGTGTCGATGTGCTCAACCGCAGCCACGTCCTTAAAGGGGAACATCCGGTGTATCACCTGCCTTATAAACTGCCATAATCTCGAAAACAAAGGGTATCACCGCCTTTAATTGGCATAGAAAAACCGCCGCACTGAATCAGTGCAGCGGCTGAATGGGGTTATTCCTGTTCAACCAGCATGGGTTCAACCACAGCTTTGATGTATTCCGCCCGTCCCGCTTTGGGGAAGCGCTCGCCTGTGCGGTACATCCTGATCTGCGCCCGGTTAAGTCCCGTCGCCTTGCCGATGGTCGTGTCGCTGATGCCGTAGTCGTTATACGCTTTCACCAGCAGACGCATGATTTCATAGCGGTCTCGCTCTGTTCTTCCTGCGTCTGCACGGGGCAGACGGTGGAAAGCCCTGCCTTGCTCAGGTACGCCAGCACATAGGGCAAGCGCTCGTTTTTGCAGGAGGCGACGATGGACGCGGCGCGGAGGTAATCGTCGTTCGTAGTCTCCCGTGCCGGAAGCGTTTCCGCCGCCGCTGTCTCCGGCCCCGCCGCTTGTGTAGCCGTTCCATACCCTCCCGTCCTGCGGATGGCTGGCAGCACTTCGGACGTGACCCAGCGCTTGAAACGCTTGGCGGCGGGAGCTTACTGGACAGGATGAGACTGTACAGCCCGGACTCGTTGATAATGGTCATGTTGGGGTTCCCTTGAGTACCGCCCTGAATACCGCCCTGAATCAGGGCGGTATTCTTATCCTCGTCATCAACGTGAACGCTGATGGCGTTTCGCAGCTTTACATACCCTAACGCCTTTGCCACGTCGTATCCGACAAACCACGGCATGTCCTCAATCATCAGGGAGCGGACAGCACCGAACTCTTCATTGGCGAAGGTCTGCAACCCGTTCATTCGTCCTCCGCCTTTCGGATGTTCTCCATGCAGTCCAGCACCTCACGAAGGAGAGCGTCAGAAATGCGGTCGGCAGGGTTCATACGGTCACATACGATGGACAACGCTTCGTCAATGACGGCGATTTCACGCAGGATGAGTTCGTACATTGAAATTTCCTCCTATCAGCTAAATATTATTGACTTTTGGCTGACAGGATGGTATGATGTAAATGAATTTCACACCATCCCGTACAGTCGGTGTGGTTGTGGGGATTCATTGCGGTAAGCGTTGTGATGTTAGCGGCATGTGCAACGCTTACTTTTTTATTTCGGCATAAAGCCGTTCGATTCCCATGCGCACGACAACAGATACCGGAATGTTGTAGTGCTGTGCAAGTTCTTTGAGGGCTTGCTCTGTTTCCTTGTCGATTCTTACCCTCAATTCCTTGTCCTTGGGATTCTCAGCTTTGGGCCGCCCCACTCGTGGGCTCATCGTGTCACCTCCTCTGTGCCACGATGCTATTATAATTTATGTCGCTACAAAAATCAAGACCCTTTTTGAAAAAACCGTAAATCAATTATTTTAACACAAACCACTGCTAAAGTCAAATATTTTTAGCTGGCGGCGTGAAAAAAGGAGCGCGTTGTGCGCTCCTTGGGGATGTGTCAGACTGTGTGCTTATCCCTTCAACCGCTTATTGACCTTCAAGAAGCCGATGCCGCAGAGGATAGCCACAACGCCGGTTGCACCGAAGGACAGACCGATGTCACCAAAGCCGATGGTGGAGGCGACCAGTGCCAGAACGCCAACAACGATTAACGCAATGCCAATGAACTTCATGACGTGTTCTCCTTACTGCACGTTGAAGTGAAGCGTGATAGCTGGCACTTCTGCAAAGGTCTTGTAGGTCTCGCCGTCGAACATGCGGAACGCGATTTCCAGCTCCTCGATTTCATCAAGGCTCTTTACTTCCGCGTCCTTTACGTTCAGCGTCAATTCCTGCTTGCTCTTCTTTCCCTTGGTGGTAGTAGACAGGATGCTTGCCGAAACATCCCAGCCGTTTACCGAAGGATTGACAGTATCAATGCCCACGTCACGATCGGAGTCGTTTACGACGACGATATTGATTTTTAGCCAAATATCATCACTGATACTGCTTTCCCGTATCGTGTAATCGCCGGTCATGTACACCGTTACGCCGTCCTGCGCAAACAGCACCGTCTTTTCTGCGGCCACAAGCTCCCGTTTGGTCAGCTCGTTTCGCGCCGCGTCCACGATGTCGTGAAGCTGCGCGTCGGTCATGGATGCGTAATTCAGACCCTCCGCAAGGCAAGAGCCGCACAGAAGCAGCAAAGCAAGAAGCACCGTGAGAAACTTTTTCATGGTGAGCGCCTCCCTATGAAGTGTTATTGAGTTAAAAATATTATACACTTACGGGGGAGAGAATGTCAATCGTTTTGGGCGGTTCGCACAAAATTTTCGACTTTTTACTGCCCTTTTCGCTTCCACACGCGGTTCAGCGCGTAGCGCACCGCGTCGATGGAGTGGTTATTTGCGTCCGGGTAGCCGCTTACCACGTCGCCGTCCGCCGTGCGCTCATATTCATAGTGCGTGAACTCCCGCGCCGTTTCGGGGCATCGGGCGGGGTCTATGACGATGGCTTTCAGCGATTGCAACCACTTCATGCTGTATCGCACGCTGTCCGGGCCTTTTTCAGCGCCCCGGCAGGAGCAGCCGTAGGAGCGCAGGTCGGAAACGCTTTTCGGCTCGGCGCTGTCAGCTATGATAGGGTCGCTTTCAGTCATGCCCTTTTCTTCCTGCAAGCGCCGCCAAAGCTCGGCGTTACTGGTCTTAATCGCCCGCAGTTCGTCGAAGATGTAAAGAGTCAACTGTGCGGGATTGTAGCAGCATTTCACCCAATGGGCGGGGTCAGGATACCAGCCAAAGTCCAGCCCGAAGTAGATGCTGCCGAACGTTGCGATTTCGCTGTCCGTAATTTCACGGATAACAAGGTTGTCAAACACCTCGCCGCCCGTACCCGTCACCTCGCCCAGATATTCATGCCGGTACGCCTTGGAGTTAATCAGCGCCAGCTCCAGAGCATCGTTGAAAAACTGCTGTCCAAGCCACTCAGGCGGCACGCTGCGGTAGTCCGACGAATGCACGAGGGTATCATGGGTGGGACGCAGCACTTCTTCATTCATGAAGTTCGACTGCGTTTCAGGCGGGTTAAACGTCATAAAGTTCCAGTACAGGTCGCCGCCGCGTCTTGCGGATTGCAGCACGGAACGGATTTCCTTCATGCCGGAGAACTGGTCGGCTTCCTCGAACCATGTCACGCCAAAGTAGCCGCGGGGTGCTTTGATGGACTTGATTTTCATGGGGTCATCCAGCCCTCGGAAAAGGATAACCTGCCCCGTTTTCTCGCGCTTAATCTGCATGGGCGACACTCGGCAGGTGAACTCGTCGCTCAAGCCCAGCTTGTCGATGGCGAATTGCATCTGCCCAAACACGGAATCGCGCAGGGTTTTCGCCGTCTTGCGCAGAATCAAGGCGTTCACATCGGGATGCTCCAGCATAATCAGCGGGATGACAAAGCCTGTGAAAGAGGATTTCAGCGAACCACGTCCGCCCTTGAGCATGTACTGCGAATGCTTATGCGCCAGCACATCCTCCAGCAGCGCGTCATAGTTGGGGGCGAGCAAGTCCTCGATGTAAACATCACTGCGCATCTTGATCCGTTCCCGCTTTCTCGGCTGCCTGCCCGATGGCTTTCAGCGCTTCCGCCGTCGCCTTTCTCGCCTCTTCCCGTGTAGCTTTGTCCTCTTCGCTTTCCTGCTCCAGCGGCTTATCCCCCCGTATCAGGTGGATGCTGATGCCGTCCTTTTTCTGTTCCGCCGCTTCGCCCTCCGGGAAATCCGGCAGAGGAGCGTTTTCGCCGAAAGCGTATTTGAAAAGCCAGTCACGGGACTCGGTGTTTCCCGTCGCCAGATACTTCTCCACTTCCTGCATGACGATGAGCGTCTGGATAGGGACGTTCTTTTTCTTCGCTTCTTCCAGCGTGTAAATGTCGTTTGGGTCGGCTACTGCGCCCTTGCGGTAGCCCATAGCCAACACCGAACGGATAATCTGCGAAAGCAGCGCTTGTTCGTGCCGCTGCTTCGCCCGCGCTTTACCGCCCTTGCTTCGGATGGCCTGCGCTTCTTCGGGCGAACGCTGCGTCACCGGGATCAGGTTCTTGGATTGTGGCCCGCCCGGCTTACTTCCTCCCTTTGCCAAAGCGTGTCACCTCCCGTCTGCTTGGCACGGAAAAAGCCGCAGGGGGCATTGCACCCTCTGCGGCTCTGCGTATGCGGTTCTGATTACTTCTTCTTGCCCTTCGCCGCGGGTTTCTTCTTCGCGGGGGCGGGCTTCTTCTTGTCGGGATAACAGGAATTAAGATGACCGGCGAGCTTGTTCGCCTGTTCAGGGGTCAAGCTGCGGAGCTTTTCGTTGATGTCCATGATGCTTCCTCCTTGCTGTTAATAGCGCTTACGGGTCATGGTCAGGGCGCTTCGATCAAGCACCGTATAGTACGTTTCGTTGCTGTACTGGTCTGACGAGATAACATTGTAGCCGCGTATCAGGGCGAATTGGCTGTAACTGTCGTGCGAGCTGTGCGACTTCGCAAAGCCCAGCGCCTTGCGCGCCTGCGGATGGGACTTCACAAAGGCGTCGTAGTCCTGCCTGAGCTGAGTCTCGGAAATAACTCTTGCTTTGCTGTTCAGCACCGCACCAACGGTCTGACCCGTATGGTCGCCGTAGGCTTTGGAGCCGGACAGCGAGTTAGAGAAGTACAGACCGTCGCCGTGAATGCCCCTGCCGACAAAGGTCAAGTCGCCATCTATAAGCATATCACAACAGTCGCTCGATGTAAAGGGGACGCCATCAACTACGGTGTCGTTTACTGTGCGGTATAGGACAGGCGAGTTCTGCGCCAGCCCATCGAACGTGTTTTGATCGACGACTTCCGGCTTGCCGTTCATGCCCATAGCGTAAAGCATACGCTGGAGGTGGAGGTCGCTCAGGAATGTCGGTATGTCGGTCTTGTTCACGTCAATCAGAAAATCGTGAAGCTCTTGGTCGCTCATATTCGCAAGAGCCGCCTGTGTTACACCGGTCGGCGGCTGTGTGCCGTTCAACGGATCAGGCTGTAACTGCTGCGTCTGTATCGGCGGCGACACAGTGCGCTGAAAGTTTGCACCGCGTCCGCCCATTTACTTGCCCTTCTTTCCGCCAAAAACGCCCCGTGCTCCCTTTGCGGGCTTGAGCAGGGTAACACTCTTGCCCGTGGCGATAAAGCGTTCCTCGCCCGTCTGGGGGCTATTCTCGGCGGTCTTTCTGCCGCTCTTCTTCTCCACCGTCTTGGAAGCCTTGCTCGTCTTGCTGGTAGCCATGTGATGCTCCTCCCTTACTCGGTAACAATTTCAATGTCCACCACGACACGCGGCAATGCGCCGCCCAATCGTGGGTAGGCCGTTGTGCCGTCAAAGTGCGCGCCCGTAGCGCGGAATACCGTGCCGCGAGAAAGAATGATTTCGGCTTGCTTCGCGTTGCCCAGTACGCATTTCGTACCGCCCGGAGCTTTGATATTCAGGTACACCTCGCGTCCGCCTGACTGCGCCCCACTGATGAACGGGTTCTTGGAGCGGTCAAAGGCGGTGGACACAAACTTTTTCTCCTTGTACTCCGCGCCCTTCACCGCCGCGTCAAGCTGTGCCGGGGTCATGTTCTGGTAGTTCTGCACGCCCAGTGCCTCCAGAAAATCCTTGTGCGCCGCACGGAACAGCATCGTGTTCTTGCCCAAATCGTGCATAGCCGCGTCGAGGCGCTGCGCAACATAGGTTTCCGTAGCGTCCAGCGTTTGCCCGTTCTCCAGCTTGTGGTTCATGTTCTGCGACAAGGTAAAGCCGTTGGACTGCGCATCCTCGCGGATGTACTGATTGATTGCAAGCCTTGTGTTGATGTCATAGCGGTTCTGCACCTGCGCCATGTCGTCCGCGTCCTGCTGCGTCATATGGACGAACGGCCCAGCATACACACGCGCCGCAGGGCCGCCGGTCGGCGCGGCGGTTTGCGTCTGTGCACCGGTCTGCGCTTGTGGCGGCCTCGTGCTTACGATACGCGAGCCTGATCCTCTGCCTCCCATGCTACTTCTGCGCCTCCTTCCTGCGCTTCTTGATGGTGTCCTGAAACGCCTGTATCTGTACGATGTTGCCGTAGCATTCATCCGGCACATCGCCGTAAAAGATAATCTTGGACGGCTTGAGCCTGTCCATCATTTCCCGGTAGCCGTCGATAAATAACTGCTTTTGTGCCGCCGCCATCTGCGTCCCAACAGCAGAAACAGCCACGCACCCGCCCACGGGTTCACCGTCAAAGCACCAGTCATAGGAACGGTGGTCGCTCCAACTGATGGTCGGAATCACCAGCATTCCCTCGTACTGCCAGTACGCGCCCAGCCAGTGCTTGCGGTAATGGTTGTAGAGCTGAATAGCCACAGGAAAGTCGGTGTATGTTGAAAAGTCGGGAGTCATGACGGCAGGAAAGCGCTGCAACAGCGGCAAATAGGTGTCCGGCTGTGCCCATAGGCGCGTAAACTGGTAATCGTCGATAAAGAAGTGTACGCCATGCCGCGACTGTTCTTCCTTCGCGGTTTTGGCATAATTGAAGCTGATCCAGTTTTCTACGTCGCAGTCCTCCGGGGCGATATACGGAATGCCTAAATCCATCGTGCCCTGAAAAATGCCCTTGTTCAGGTTTTCGTAGTTCCGTTCGGCGCGATATTGCGGCATAGTATCCGCCCCCTTTCTGCGCACAATAAAGGACTCACACGGCGCTGCCCTTACGTCGTATGAGTCCTTGCAAACACCCCGAATAAGGACCTCCGCATAGATGCGGGAAGGAGGCGAACCCGCCAGCGCCGGAAAGACCAAAATGTGCGCATTGCGGAAGCCGATGTCTGCCCATATAACATAACACACTTGACAGGAAATGTCGCGGGACAAAGCGGGACAACCTCCACGTCAGGTGCTCTTATCATCCTTGAGATAGCGATAGCACATCTTGCGCGCCGTCTCACCCCTTCCGCTGGCGCCCCACAGGGAGAACGCCGATTGCTCCCACGGCAAACCATTGACAAAGCGCAAGGTGAAAAGCTGCCGCAGAAGCGAGTCCTCTATGCCGTCAATATACGCCTCCAGCCGCTCACGCTCCAGCAGACAAAGGGTTTGCCGAGTGCTGATGGTCACGCGCATGTTTGTGATGGCGTTACGCTTACGCAGAATATTGCTTTCAAGCTGTCCGACGCGCATAACCATGTTTTCGACCGGACTGCTTACGTTGTGCGCCTTGGGCATGTCCGACAGGGGAGGGGACGAACAGTCGCCAATGGCAGACCGCAGTTCTGCCAGCAGTCTTTCATCCTCGGCGCAATCCGTTTCCAGCCGCTCAAGCTGCCGCTTATTCAGTTCCACCTCGCGGTTCAGGTGGTACAGCTTCGACAGTTCTTTCACCGTCATACGCAACTCTCCTTTCGCGCCCTTTCCAAACGCACCCGCAGGGCGTTCAGGAGGCTCTCCTGCGTCTTTTCCTTGCCGGACAGGGCTTTCATCACGTCCTCATCCACACCGCCCTGCACAATCAAATGGTGGATGATTACGGGATACTCCTGCCCCTGCCGGTGGAGGCGCTTGTTGGCCTGCTGGTACAGCTCCAGACTCCACGTCAGCCCGAACCAAATCACATGATGCCCGCCCTGCTGGAGGTTCAGACCGTAGGCACAAGACGCGGGATGCGCCAGCAGAATGTCAATCTTGCCAGCGTTCCAGTCCGCCTCATCCGCCGCGCCCTCATACACCCTCACGTGTAGCTTCGTCTTTCCCAGCGCCTCCAGCAGCCGCGCCTTATCGTGCTGGAAATTATAGAACACAAGTGCTCGCTGCCCGTTTAGCTGCTCCACCGTCTCCATGAACGCCTCAATCTTGCAGTTATGCACCACAGTCGCATTGCCCGCCTCGTCGTATACCGCGCCATCGCACAACTGCAACAGCTTGTTGGTCAACACGCCCGCCGAATTTGCCGTGATGAGCGTTTCGGGGTCAACCTCCAGCAGCATATCCCGCTCCAGCCTGCTATAAGCCGCCTGCGCTTTCTCGTCCAGCTTCACGGGGATTTCTTCGCTGATGCAGTCTGGAAGGGTCAGATAGTCGCTTGCTTTCATGCTGATGCATATGTCACTCAGCAAACCGTAGATTGCCTCCTGCGCCCCTTCACGGGGCTTATAAGACCACACCGTCGCGCCGTTACGCTTGTCCGGCAGAAAAAACATATCGCGGTACACCGATACCGTGCGCCCTAACCGCTTGCCGCCGTCCAGCAGATAAATTTGACTCCACAGGTCAGTCAGCCCATGCGGGGTAGGCGTACCGGTTAGCTCAATCATGCGGCGAATCCGGGGACGCATGACTTTGAGCTTTTTGAAGCGCAACGCCTGATGGTTTTTGAAACTGGATGACTCATCCAGCACTACGCAGTCAAACGGCCATGTCCTGTCCTTGTGGTGTGGGTCAGAGTAATAGTCCACCAGCCACGCCACATTGTCTCGGTTGATGACATACACATCCGCTTCCGCCGCCAGAGCGGCCTCTCGTCGCGCCGCCGAACCGAGCACCACAGACACCCTTAAATCGGACAGGTGATCCCATTTTGCGGTTTCATTGCTCCATGTTGCTTCTGCTACCTTCTTCGGCGCCACCACCAGCGCACGCCGCAGGGCGAACCGATGATATTTCAGTTTGTAAATGGCGGTCAGGGTAATCACCGTCTTGCCGAGTCCCATATCCAGAAACAGGGCAATGTTTGGCGTTTCGATGATCTTCTCCTCACAGTACCGCTGGTAATCATGAGGGACAAACTTCATGCCCCGCCGCCTCCTTCGCATCGGCCGCAGTAGTCAATCACTTCCTGAACCTTCTCAGGAGAATCTACCGCAGAAAACACCTTAAAGCCCAGCTTCCGCAACCCAGCCTGTACGAAAAGCTGCCGCTGCCGTTCCACTTGTCCCGGACGTTTCAGCTCTACGAACACCGTTTCCGCACCGGGAAGCAGAATAATCCTGTCAGGCACTCCTGTAAAACCGGGGGTCACGAATTTCAGACAGCGGGCCTTTGGAACGCGCGCCTTAATCCCGTCGCGCAGCATCCGCTCAACACTTTTTTCCAGCATCAGTTACTTGCCTCCCAAACCGTAAAATTCACCAACTGGTAACTCTCGCGCGCCCGCGCGCGTATAGACGGGCACGATCAGGCGGATAGGCGTTTCGCGCGCGCCCCTAACGCCCATATTTGTAAAGTCTATTAAGAAAGAATGTTCCAATGTTACCACTCACTTAAAAAGCCTTATTTTTCAAGGGCTTTGAGATTTTTTCTGGTAACATTCGCGGGAACATTCGCGGGAACATTCTCGAATTGGAAAAAATTGAATGTTACCGCTTGTTGGTAACATAAAAAAGATTGTTCCCATAGAATGTTACCACTTTTCCGAGAATGTTCCCGCTTTTTGGGGGAGAATGTTACCATCATTTCTTGCTGAATCCGCGCTGTTTATCACCGTAGGCTTTGCCAAACCGGCCATGAATTGAACGCCAGCCGGGGAGCCGTTCCAGCACGGCGTTAATCTCCCGCGCATCCGATTTGCGCATATCGCTGATGGGCTTGCAGTACAGCTCGCACCACACCTCTGCCGCGCAAACCTTGTCTCTCTCCACCATCGTGTAGCTTTCTTCCCCGCCCTTCGCCAGTCCGCTCCAGAACGCCCGGCGCTGGTCGATGTCCCACTTCACCCAGTCGTCAGGGATGGGGCGCTCAATGAACTCAAGAATCAAACCTTCCTGCACGCTGGCTTCACGGTGCTCTTCCTGCTTGTCTCGCGCCAGCGCCTCCACCTCACCCGTCAGATACAGTGACTCGCCCATTTGCCAACGCACTTTGGCTTCCGCCCACACCTGCCGGATTACGTCATCCGTCAGGTCGTTAAACACGGTCTTGTCGTGCGGCACTATGCCCACGTCCACGGGCCAGAAGCGGCGGTTGCCGGTCGTGTCCTGTAAGAAGTCTACCTGATTGCAAGTGCCAAAGAAAACGCAGCAGCGGGGTAAATCCTTAACGTGACGACCATAGGCGGCGCGGTAGCGGTCAGCGCGCAGGGAGAGAAACTGCTTGATGCACGTTACGTCAGAACGCCTGAAAGCATCCAACTCAGCGATTTCCACCAGCCACACGCCCTGCAAAAGCTCAGATGCTTCCTTGCCCTCGAACGTTCTGATGGAGTCATTGAAAAAGCCGAGGCTCATCTTGTCCAGCAGCGTTGACTTGCCGATGCCCTGCGGGCCGCACAAAATCAGCATATTGTCGTACTTGCAGCCGGGGAGCATGGCACGAGCGACAGCCGCGACGAACGCCTTGCGGCACACAGTGCGGTTGTACAGCGAATCCTCCGCGCCCAGATAGTCGATGAACAGCGTATCCAGCCGTGGCGTACCATCCCATGTCAAGCCCTCGATGTAATCCTGCACTTCGTTGAAAGCATGGGTTGCGGCGTGGATGTCCAGCGCAGCGTCGATATTCCCGCGCCCGGTTATGGCGTACTGCTTTTCCATGTACCAGTACAGGCCATTGGAATCCGTGTCCGACCACATACGGCGGCGGTGCTCACCCTTCGCCACGTCCCACGGCAGCTTCTCCAGCACCTCGCCGCGCCCGGCAAAACGGTTCAGCGCAAAGCGCCCTTTCAGCAGCGGGTCGTTTTCTAAAATGATTCGCACGTTGTCGATGGAGCCTTTAATCCTGCCTGTCTGTGGTTCACGCTGGAGCTTGAGCATCCAGTTTCCGGGGTCATCAGCGTTATCCGCGCCCACGCCCTCAAAATCAGCTATGGCGCTGTCGTAGCGTTCCTGCATCAGCAACACAGCCACATCATCAAGGCTGTTGGCATACTCCAGCATTCGCTTGTAAGATGGCAGACGGTTCGCTGGCGTACTCGCATCGCTCACATCATCCGCGTCTCCGAACCTGTGTAGCCTCACCATGTCGAAGCTGTTTACCAGCCTGCCGGAACAGGGATCCGTGGCGTGATGGCTGAACAGAAACTTGCCGTTATCATACACGATGGCGCCGCCCGTAGTTGAGCCGCCCAGATAGGTATAACGGTCTTTCTCATTGTCCACCGCTTCGTAGATGCCGGGCAGCAGCTCGTCGATGGCGCGGTAGATGTTGTAGGTACGGCAGAACGCGCCCACGATGCCGGGCTTTGCTTCGGGGTCGCCTTGCTTGACTGCCAGCTTTTGATAGCTAAAACTGCCGGGAACCTGCGGCCACTCGCTGATGTCGTGCCAGTCCTTATAGCTTGCCAGCAAAGAATCAACCGACGCAAAAGGCTCGTCAGCCGTGCGGAATACAAACTCACTGTCCGAGCAGCAGGACGGCCAGTACATCAGGCGCGACACCTCAAAGGTCGTCGGGTCGGCCATACTGATGCCAATGTAATCCGCCATACGCCGGGCGCAAGGCTCGTATTCGTCCGGGGTCATGGTTCTGTCCGTAGGGATCAAAACGCGCAGTCTGGGGGCGTTGGGCGCGTGCTTGCGGGTACTGTAAACGCAGTAGTTGCATTTGAGACCGTCCAGCGTCGCCAGCACCGCGTCTGTTTGCCAGCCGGGGACGTTATCAAAGTCCAGCGTGATTACGTCCCTGCCCGTTACGGCGTTCGCTTTGCGCCGTCCTCCGGCGAGAGCGCCAGCCACAAAGCCGCCCACATCCTTCAAATCGTCCTGCTGGGCTTTTTTCATTTTGGTGTATTCGGACAGAGCTTCCACGCCGCGGGCGGGCGTTTTCAGGCGGTCATAGAGCTCAGAAACCGTCAGCGTTTGGCGCTGCCAGTTAATGTCCTTACGGCTCTTGCCCGCCGAAATGATAATTGGTCTGTCGTAGGTCATGGTGGTTCTTTCGCTCCCTTTTCCGCATTATCTGCAACGCCTCATGGCGGCTTTTTCTGTGGGGCTCGGCATCGTGCGGTTGCACACCGTTTCATAGCAGCCGTAGATAGCGTTCAGTTCTTTATCCTCTGCATCACGGCGTATCCTCGCTTTTTCTTCGCCTGCCGCACAGATAGCCTGAAATTCTGCTGTGCTCATCCTGCCCGTGCGAACCAGCGCATTGTACAGCTCAGATACCTTGTAGGCATCCACATTGTGGGCGGCGCAGTCACGCTCGGTTAGGTGGTGCATAAACGCTTTGTACATGGAGCGGTATTCAGCCGCTTCCTGCAAAAGCGCATTTTTCTCAGAATGGTATTTCGCGCGCCGTGCCTTGCGGCAGGTGTCCTCCATCGCATCCATGATGTTCTGGAGAAAAGTCTCCTCACTGATAACTACGGTTCCGCACTTCTGACAACGGATCAGCTTCATTTACTTCGCCCTCGCTTTGCGTCGATTAACGGGCCGTGTAGCCCCTTTCACTTCACCTTGCCGAGAGGACAGCGATACTCATACAGCGCTTTGTGTCCATCCGCAAACTGAATCATCAATCGCTGAGGATGGGGATTATGCGTGTTGTTTTTCGCCAGATATTTTGCGTCAGTGATGATGCGCTCTGCGCCTGCTGGCAGCCGCAGATGAAACGCTTCGCACTCTCGGCACGTGTCCTTGTCCGCATACGTCGTGCCGCACACTTCGCACTTGTATACCTTGCTTTCAATCATGTGCGCTCCTCCTTTAACCGCGTCAGCTCCCACAACTCATAAGCGCGCTGATGCAGCAGTTGCCATACGTCTGACAGTCCGTTACAGTATCCGATTTGCCGCTGTATCCTCTCTTCCAGCACCTTCAACGTCGCGTCGCGCACGATGTTCGGTGGATCTGTTTTCTCGATGCGGTCGCGTTCACCGGCGAGAGTGGACAATCCGGCGCGCGCTTTTTCCAGCATCTCATCTACGCGAGAACGCAGACACAGCACTTCTTTCTCACTGATGGCCGCGACCTGCCGCGCCTGAGCAGGCGCATACAAGAGGATCGACTTGTCGGGTTCTACTCCTATGCGGGTGCATTGTGACTCTGCGTCATACAGACACAAAAACGGCACGCCACGCACCATGTACCCTCTAAGGGTTTTATCTTTGATATGCTTGCAGTAAACATGCCCCATGACAGCAACACCCACTTACCTCTATCGTCGTTCTTACCGCGCTATGCAGTCGTTCGGACGTTTATCCCGCCACCCACGAGGGGCGGCGGGATTGCTCCGATGTCAGATGTCAGGAAATTTGGAAGCAGATGGGGGAGCGAAGCGCGTTGGATGCGTCGTAGCTGTCCGTGCAGCCGCTGCCGCTGACAAGCACGAAGCAGGTGGCAATGCCGCTATAAGCAGAAGAAGTCCAATACCATCTTGTGCCCCCATCCTCATCAACTCGCACACGGGATTCAGAAGTGGAAAAGACCGGGTAGCGCACCCCGCACTCAGCGGAAGAAAAAATCGCAGAACCGAACAACTCACTTTCGGTCGGAAGAAACAGCATATCGGTACTGGTATGCTTGCGTCCCTTGCAATCCACGCTCTCGCGAATGGTAGGCTGAATCAACTCTCGCAGCGCGTCAGGCAGGGATTCAAGCATATCATGGTTCAGCCAGTGACGAAGCTCCGTGTCCACCCAGCCGTTAGGACACGCACCGCTGTGCATACGATGCGCAGGTAGCAACTCTTTGGACATAACGGTAACAGTAAGACGCTCTTCATCTTCCTCTGCCCGGTCATGGCAGCAGCCGATGATCTCGAAGTGATAGCCGAAGTCCTCAATCACGTCGCGGAGCTTGAAGCGCTTAAGAAAAGTGCCGTTCCGCAGGGAGTCACGCACAAGAGCCAAGCCCTGAACGGACACGGGCTTCTCGCAGAAGCCCAGCTCCTTGATCTGTTCCGGGGTCAGGAGCGTTTTGTTACCGTTGATGCAGATGTAACCTTCCATGATTTCTCCTCCTTATCGGCGAATATGGACGGCAGCGCGTCCGTTCGTCTGCAAATTGTTCCAAAAATCCGTAGAAATGACGTTGCCCTCTTTCACGGGCTCAGCATCGGGAGGGGGCACGGGAATCGGAACGGGTTGTCTCCGTGCGACCGCGTGCACGGTGCTTTCGGCATCGTTAGTCGTTCGGGCAGTGATTCGGATGTTTTCTTCCTTCTGCGCCTGACGATAGCCGGAGCTATACGCCCTGCTCTCACTGTCACGGCGAATGCGATTGTGTACCGCGTCCGTCGCAATGCCGAGGGCGAAGAAGAAAAAGGCAAGTACGATGTCCATAGTCTTTCCTCCAGTTATTTATTTCCACCACCAGCAGTCCAACCGCTGTGACAAAACACACAGACCGTTGTACAGGATGGAAGGTAACAGAGTTAGCAGCATGAGCGGGTAGATAAGCGGAACCTTAATCAGCCTGCGCACAAAACGATTCAGACTCCAGACGAAGTAGGTCATTTGTGATCTTCTCCTTCATCGAAGCAGAAGTCCGCCCAGCTCTTTTCACGGTCTACCTTGAAAACGCGGTCAAAAACTTTGGCAATACCGTGCTTGCAGTGATTGCAGTCTTCTTCGCAGAGGAAGCAGTAAAAGCCTTGCACGAGCTGGCACAACAGGACCAAATCATGCGCGTTGATGGCCGTTGCATCTTCGTCCATGTGACTGACGGGAGCATTGTAGTACACCTTGTACTTCATGCTCGGCAGCATGCGGCGGATGGCGCGCTTCTTCTCTGCCGGAATGGTCTCTACGATGCGCGCCAACAGCCGTGACAGCGTAGCCTCCGCCAGCCGCAAATCGCGGTATCCGTTGGGGATGGCTTTGAGCCTGTCCCGCATATCGGTCTTTACCCCGTCAAACTCCTGTAACGCGGCAAACATGGCAAAGAGTCCGTCCATCTCACCCTGCCGCATTCGCATTTCAGGAAGGGGCTTTCCTACGTCGTTACTCATGGTTCTGCGCCTCCTGCTCATCGAGATCGTGCTTGAATTGATGACGGCTTATGACCGTCCACAATAGCTAAATATTTTTAGCTGCTGAGTTTATTATAGCAAAAATACTTTGCTTGTCAATATGTTCAGCAAAATATTTTTTACTATTCTCTCGGATAAAAGACCCGCCGCAAGACAGTACGGCGGGTCACCAAACTCTCAGCGAGGAATTTTATCAAGGTGCATTCGGCTTCCTGTTGCTTCCGTCTGCCCGCAATACTTGCCAGTGTACGGACGCTCGACACCTTGCGCTTGCTCGAACACAATCTGAGCCACAGGATAACCGGGGCGTATCAAAATCGTGTTTTTCGTTTCGTTTTTGAGCTCCAGCGTAATGTGTCCATGAAAACCGGGGTCAATAAAGCCAGCGTTCTGCACTGTCAGCCCTGCGCGACCGATGGAAGAACGTCCCTGCACAAACGCCGCAAGATGCAGCGGCAAGTTGATGGACTCTATTGTCGTGGCGAGGGCAAACTGACCGGGACGCAACTTGAACGCCTTACCTTTTTGCAAAACGATTTTCTTGTATTTTACCTCGTCGCCCAGCGCCACACTACCGAACCACTTGCGTCGAGGAACCAAGAAGGATGTGCCAATGCGCACGTTCAGGCTCGCTGGGTTAATAAGCAATTTAGGATACGCCGGGAAATAACCCTCCGCCATCATCCGCTTAATTTCAGAGTCGCCCAAAATCATGTGCGTTCATCTCCTTCACTTCGTGTAGCTTCTTCCACCTGCTCAAGCTCACCACCGCAGGCCGCATATCCTGCGAGATCGATCCAGTTATCTGCTTTTCCGTGCCCCGTTGCGATACGGGCGATTTTCAGCAGTCCCAGCATCGCCGCAACGTCTTTCGAGTCGATGCCGATAATGTTCGGGCGCATACAGGGGCGAAGATAAGCATTCCAAAATGCAGCAACCAATCCAAAGTTGTTTTCGGGAGAACCGTAGTCCTCTTGCCTGTCACCGTTCACACACTTCGCGGCGGCTTGTAGCACTTCTTCACGAGTCATGGTTTCCTCCTCCAATCGTTTCTTCTTTTGCCGGTTCATCGAACGGCACAATATCGAACAGACGGCGGCCATTATCTTGAAGCACCTGATAGATTCCGCCAGAGAGCGCCCGCACAAGCTGTTCTTCATCAGGCACTTCAATCTGTGCGTTATTGATTAGGATGTGCAGGATTTCGTGCCAAAGAGTGACGCACATGTGCTCATATCCCTGCGTATCAGGGTTTAGTTGTATGCGGTTGTGGACGAAATCGGCGTATCCGTGCGCAATGTTCGTCCCATCGTTCAGCGACTTCACACGCTCCACGGGATAATCAATGCCGTTGATTCGCACGAAAGACGGTATCTTCAAGTTGCGGCCTCCTGTTCCTCTGGCGCTTCATTGCCCCATACCTTCCAGCCGGGCGCTGCTCTGCGCGCAAACAGTTCAATGCGTGGGGTATAGGAAACACGTTCGATCATTTTGCGCATGGTTTCGGGCTTGCGGCTGTGTTCACGTTTCGGTTCAACAAAGCCTGTTACTCCCTGCATACGCTTTCCTTCCTCCAACTTGTAAGGTAGTTTTTTTTGTGTGGTTGTAAAGATACAGTGCTCCGTCATACCGCGAAAATACTGCCCCAAGCCCATGCTATCCTTGCACCAAGTAATCAGTGTAACATACTGAAAGCCCCATGCCTTTACGCATTCCAGCGCGTCAGGCAGGTAGTTGTTCGTCGTCCACATATACAAGTGACAGCCCTCTGGATCTGCGAGTGAAGCGATAGGCAAGGCCTTGATTTCCTTTATGGACATCAGAGCGTAATGCCGGTCAGCCCCGCGTTTAATCTTCCCGCCGCCGCGCTCTGGCCATGGCGGGTCTATGTAAATCGTTTTGTATTGTCCTTGCGGAAACATTTGCACATCTCCTATTCTTTTTCAGGGAAATGCCGCTTTGTAACGGCCATCGGAAACTCTTCGATTTCGCTTGCCCATACGCATGAACCTGACCCGTTCAGCGACTCCCACAGCAGCGGAAAGCCGCCTATCCCGTCAAACAGGCTTGCCATTGTGCGCTCTGTCCCGCAGCAGACCGTTAGGCGCTGCAATACATATAGCCACGGCGGGAGGGCAATGCTGTTGCCGAGTGCCTTATAGCGTTCGCTGTCCGTGCTCTCTTTGTGACACTTTCCTTTGCTGTCCATCCACTCACCGATGTCTGTCCAGCCATCAGGGAAGCCTTGCAGACGTTCACACTCAAGCGGCGTCATACGTCGCACACAGTAACCGCACCGCGGGGTATTGTTCAGGTTCAAGCTCTGCCCGCCATTGCTTTTGGCTTGCAGTGTTCCATTGACACCTGTGTTTTCCGTGCCGTTGCGGCAGTCCACCGCAGCAACGTCGGACACGACCAGCGCCGTATAATCCGTAACGCGGCTTTGATGATCTCCCGTCTGTGTAGGCGCTATCTCGCCCTTCCCGTTACCCCTTGCGTCGTAAACCACGGCAGGCCGATCAACGGTGTTCAGCGTATAGCTCTGTTCTGCTTTCCAGCCCTTGCCGTTGCACCCGGCCGTATCGGCGCGGTCAATACAGTTTTCCTGAGATGCTGTCATTCAGTTCCTCCGCCATCAAACGGAGCATTTCCGCCCGTTCATTGTTGTTCACACGACCTACCTCCTTTGGCAAAGATCAATTTCAGGTAACTTTATCTCTACGGGGACGAGGTTCCCTTCACTGCCGTACCGCAGAAGAATCGCTACGATACTGTGTGGATAGTGTTCAAAGCGTTCCGGCGCATCCGTCCGAACCAGAAAAGAACATTCTTTCGTAGGACGGCTCAAAGCCGCGCCGGGACGGTAATGCTTGAGGTTGACGTAAATTAAGCCACCCTTGTACCAATCCTCTGCTTTGGCAAAAACGCCGTCGTACCACCCTTCAAAGTAGACACGGGGCATGATGCCGTACCTCCTCACAAAGTCTATTGTGGATTATCCAGAAGTACCTTGGCTCGATTTCAAAACCGATAAAGTGCCGATTCATCCGAGCCGCCGCAACCGCCGTCGTACCGCTTCCCATAAAGCCGTCGAATACAACGTCACCCTCTTTGGAATGCTTCTCAATGCACCGCTGTATCAGCTCTACCGGCTTTTGATTTTGGTGAAGCTGTTTGCGTCCGCGTATGCCCGGAAACTCCCACACGTCACCCAGCCGCTTTCCGTTAAACGGAGCGCGACCTTTATTCAGCAGCAAAAGCACTTCGTATTGCTGCCCAAATTGCGCTTTCAAGTCACCCATCGTCCACTCACTTTTCACCCAAACAATCGCGTTTTTGACCGTAAAATGAGCATTTTGAGCCGCTGTTTTGAAGAAATCCTGCGTTTTTGCAGAACAAAACATGTAAAAAGCGCAATTTGGCTTCAGTATGCGATAGCACTCTTCGACGTACTTCTGAATCAGCTCCGGGTTTGAGTCATTCTGAATCGGGGTGCAGAAGTCGTGCGCTTTATCTCGCCTGTGTCCCGTAGCATAGTTGATTAGATACGGCGGGTCTGACACAATCAAATCTACGGATTCATCCGTCATCCGGCGCATCCCGGTGATGCAGTCAGACAGGTACACCGTATCCGACGCAATTACGGGGAGGGGAGACTGCGAAGCGCACGTTTCGCCGTTGGCATGAACGAGCACGCTATCAAGCCACGGATGACCGCAGCGGAGTCCCGTACAGGCAACGCTTTCCAGCGCCTTACCGCAGACGGGGCAAACGCCCACTGTCATACCCACGCCCCCATTCGCGGCATCGCCGCCAGCATCAGCTCCTTCGCCTGTGTAGCCACTTCCCTCATTTGCGGATGCGCCGCTTCCGAGCAGCGCAAACGGAAGAAGTGCAGCCACTCCTCAACCGTCGCGGTCATCACAACCTCCGTTTTCAGGCAGGTCGGCAGTACCGCACGCGTCTCCTGCGCCGTTGCGCCAATGTTCAGCAGGTCAAAATAGTACCGTTCCGCCATGACAGCGGCCTCTATGAATGTCCCATATGCGGCTGAATCAGGGCCGAAGCAGGCGGGCTGAATGACTGCGATTTCACCGCCAAAGTCCCCGCGCTGGTAGTTGCAATAACGAGTGCTCTCCTGACGGAAGGATGCAGGGCGGTGACGCACTAACTCGTGCGACACGCCGCGGTCGCAGGTGAACCAGCAGGTCATGCAGACGTGCTTCCTGATTTCATGGCCGCTCGTCAGCTCGTCGGGATGCAGTATCCATGCCTCCTCGTCACCGGCTGAGAACACATTGCCAAGCAAATCCGAAAACAGTACGCCGTATGCTTCCAAGATGCAGTGAACCGCGGCGGGTATGCGGGTATTCGTCGCAGCGCACACGCGCAGCACATCTCGCCACGCCCGCACATTGCCGGAAACGATGTTTTGTGCATCAGCGTGAGTTTTTCGGATATATGAAGCCGTACCTGTCCGCTCAAAGGCTTCGTCCAAAGCGGAAAGCCACGCGCCCGAACCACCGTCAGGATCCTTGCCCATGCCGATTATCAGATTCCCGTGCTCCAGCACCGCTTCGTGCCCGCGTTTGATAATGCGCTGGATGAATCCCTTATGGCTGTTAGACGTAATCTTTCCCTCAGACTTGTAGCAGACACGCCCGCACAGCTCAACGCGCCGCATTACATCCTCAGGAGAGATGGGCTGTTCCAGCAGCAGAACAGACGGCTTGACGATCCTCATTCGCCATCACCGCCTCTCGATGCCGCCAACGCAGCCATTACCACCAACACAACGGGATACAACAGATAAATCAGCGCAAATTTCCAATCCACAGTCAGCGCGAGATACAGCGGCAGTCCGAGGATAGTAAGCGCCAGCGCGGCGATTACTATGACGAAACTCCACATGACGATATTTTCAACCAGCCTCTTGAAAAACTCCGTATCGTGCATATTCCTACCTCCAATCAGTCCTTCGTGAAAAACGCACCAACCCATCCGTCCGCGTTAAGCGGCAAGCCGGGCGCCCACGAAACGGGTTCCGACATAATGCGCTCGACCAAATGCAGCATGTTTTCAGGCGTGTCAAAGGGTGCAATGTCGATGACCACCTCGTCATGTACATGAAACACCACTGGCAGTCCTGCCGCTTCGAGTCTCTCCAGTGCCCCAGCAAGGCAGTCGCGCGCGATAGCCTGCACACAGTTTTCAACCAGCTTGCCGCCATAGGTTTCAATACTTTTCCACTTTTTCGTTTTCTGGTCCATGCCCGTATACGCGATAGATGGGCGACCCCACTGATTTGTGCCCAGAGACGGATTGATATAGTACAACTTGCGCCCGGAGGGCAGTGTAATTGTCATGCAGGACACGCCCTGCACCACGTCGTACTCACGGGCAAACACAACGTTACGCACTCTGGCCGTGCCGCCGCACTGTATCACCTGTACGGCCGCCGCATCCATTGCGTACCACAGGTCACGGATTTTGGAGTTGGCCTCTCGCCAACGCTCCACGATATCCGGCAGTTCATCCTCGGTCAGTCCCATGTCCAACGCTCCCATGTTGATAAGCGCCCCGGCAGATCCCTGATAGCCCAGCGCCAGCTCTGCAACCTTGCCCTTCGCGCGCAGGGCATACTCTGGATTGCCCTTTTTAATGCGCTCAATGGGCACGCCGAACATCTGTGACGCGCTTGCTTCGTAGATTTTGCCGTGTGAACGGAACACCTCAAGCCGCCATTCTTCGCCCGCCAGCCACGATATGACGCGAGCCTCAATAGCCGAGAAGTCCGCGTCTATCAGCACATGCCCCTCCGGCGCTATAAAGGCTGTACGGATAAGCTGAGAAAGTGTATCCGGCACAGACCCATACAGCACGCGCAGAGCATCAGCGTTCTTCTGCTCTACCAGCTTTCGCGCCACCTCAATCGCCTTCGTGTAGGTTCTCGGCAAGTTCTGCACCTGCACCAGTCGTCCAGCCCAGCGTCCCGTGCGGTTCGCACCGTAGAATTGGAGAAGCCCGCGCACGCGTCCGTCACCGCAGACACACGCTTCAATCGCATCATACTTTTTGGTGGAGGTTTTACTTAGTTCCTGACGGATTTCAAGCATACGCTGAACCTCGGCACTGTTACCTTCCTTTGCCAGCAGACGCGAGACCGTTCCCTTGCGCAGGTCTTTAATTTCTTCATCATCCATCTCCGCGTTCAGCCATTCGGCAAGCTGCTTGACTGAATTAGGATTACGAATGCCGGAAACCGCAACAGCTTCGGCGGTAAAGTCGCGCTTGACACGCGCTCCCACATCCAGTGCGCCTCGCACCAAATCAATGTCCACCGCCACGCCGCGGGAGTTAATCATCAGATCGACCTCCCACTGATGCTGTACCCATTCAGGAACAGGAAAAGCGCTCAGGCGGCGCTCAATTTCCATCTCCGTTACCACGTCCTGACGGTTGTACTCTTTGAACAGCTTCCACTTGTCAGAATCGTGGTGCGGTAGATTGCGTGTGCGCCCACCATTCGCCCGTGAAGGCTTGCAGGGTACACAGAAATAGCGAATCAGGGCTTTACCTGCCGCGTTCTTCTGCTTGTCATCCGGCAAGCCGAGCGCCTTGCCCGTTGCGTCCAAACCCGCCGTGTACCCGCAATACAGACCGTGAAACATAGTGCAGCGCCACTGTGACGGCTGCATACCACCGTAAACCTTTTGCAAGGCGCCGTACTCAAAGTGGGCGTTATAGGCGTGCTTAATATAGTTGGGATCCGTTAGCGCGGGAATCATCCAGTCAGGAAGTTTTTCCCCACACGCCAAATCAACCACCTGTACAGGAGCACCGTCAAGAGAATAGGCAAACAGCAGGATTTCAAAATCAGGGCTTTCGATATATTTCCAGCTTCCCGTTTTCTTAATAGATTCACTGGAAAAGGTTTCAAGGTCGATGGAAAGGTGATGCGGCATCTTGCACCCTCCCTTAGTCCAAATACGGAAGCGACGTGCGGATGTCTGCTGGAACGTTGCCGTTCCAGACAAAAGAGTTTTTCAGCACATATTCGTTATAGCTTGCCGCCGTTTTGTTTGCGCGCATCTTCGCCTGTTCAGCCCATGACAGCTTTTCTGCATTTTCGCTGTCTTTGTACTGCTGGTAAATCAGGCTGTCACTTGTGTAACTTGTCATCATTGCGCGGCAGGTGTCCTCAACCTGCTTACGAGTGCTGTACGCTGTCGCATCATCAGCCTTTTGGACGGCAAAAAACCATGAGTTCCACATGGCGCGTCCAACAGGGAAGCAGGAGAAGAAAACCGTGCAGAATAGCAGAACGACCATCAACAGACACAGCAAACCAACAACGACCTTATTCATCTGCCACACCTCCTTCGTACCGAACAACCGGACTATCAACGATGAAGGGAATGTCGGAGTAAAGGTACTCGCACGTCCATTCTATGTATTTTCCATCCGGGGTGAAGAAGAAAATGCCGTCATCATTCTCACCATAGCTACCATCCACGTCAGCCAGCCACTTGTTATACGCCCGGAAGTCGCCGCCTAAATACTCGTAGTATTCACTGTCCGGGGACAAGAAGCTATTCAGGCTCGTTACCTTTCCGTCTACCACGAAATTGCCGACAACAGTATTCCCGGCAAAGAGCACGATATAGCCCAGCGGTTTTTCAACCGCACACATGAGCGCGTTTGCCTTTTCGCGCTGACCATTAACCCAGTAAGCACGCCGAATCAGGTTATACCGCTCCAGCGAGTAGCTGATGTCCGTTGGTGTAGGCTGGTTAGCCGTCAGGGAATTTGCCACCGCCATCTGTGCCTGAACATCCGCTTTCGTGCCGCTTACGGTAGGAGTGTCTGAGCAACCGGTCAGCACCAGTAACGCCAGTGCGATAACCACAATCAGGCTGACCACGCGAACCGTCTTTTTCATACGTTTTTCCTCCCTGCAATGATTGCCAATGAGTTCTCAAGCTGTACGCCGCGCTTAACAAGTTCGGCTTTAACCGCTTCGCCCAGCGGAGAAGAAAGGGCGTAGTCAATCAGTTCTGCTTCTGACATGCTCGTCACATTAGCAATGGACTGTTTTACGTCCTCCGTCTTACGCGGAAGCCATACGCGCTCTGCATACTCGCCACTGTCAATGTCGGAAACAAGCATTGCCATCGTGCGATCTGGACGACGAACGAACATGCTGAACAAATTCATCAGGTGAATGGTAGTCATTTCTTTAATCTGGATTTCTTCGCCAGTGGCGGTCGTCCAGCTGTCGGCACAATCAAAACGAGTTTTCACACTTTACCTCCTAAAAAAGGAGCGCCGGGATTTAGACACACAGTCTCCCGGCGCTCCGTCATCGTATTACATCGGCTGGCCGGTGATAGGGTTGATTGCGCGCCCGGTCACGGGGTCAACAGGCGGCACAACCGAATTGCCGATGCCCGCAAAGTCTGCGGCGGCAGATGCACCACCGGACAGCGGTTCACCCTCGCGGGTTTTCAGCACATTGCCGAGTCCGCAACCCACGCCGCGATTGCCGGACTGCGAATAGCCGAAGAAACGAAGGGTCACACGGCCGTACATGCCGCTGTAAATGTCCTGCGGGGCAAGCTCCGCGTTGATATTGTCAATACCGACAACCTGCGGTTTCTGCTTTGTAGAGGCAGTCAAGACCCAGTGCCCCTTGCACTCCGAGCCGAAAGGCAGACCGTTTTTGCGCGTACCGTCGCCGTCCCACACGATGGAATCGAAGCGGGGACGCACACCGCCCCACAGCTTGCCCACGGCGTCCCGCGCCGCCGCCTCAATGGAAGCGTCGATGTCCGCTTTGGTAGCAACGTCGGTCTTGGGAATGAGAATGGTGACGGAATACTTGGGGTCGCCCTGTCCGCTCAGGGGCGCACGGGGCTGAATCAGGTTGCAGTAGGAAAGGCGAACTTCGCCGGTCAAGACTTTCTGAGCATCATTCTGATACATGATGGAATCCTCACTTTCTCAATTTACAGTTCATTTTGTAGCATTCTCACAGCTTCGTTGTACCTTTTTATCGACACCCTGCCACTCGTCCACGGACGGCATAGTTCACGCTCCTGCGCATCTGCCAGCACGTCCAGTGCATCTCGAATGACATTCTGATAGTGCTCTTGCAGCCCATAGGTGCGGTCACATTCACCGGGGCACAGGTCGAGGTCAAAGCACAGATTCGTCACCGTGTCTCGGAAATAGTCAGCCGCATCTCCACCCAGTTTGTCATCCAGCAGCCACGCAAAACGCTCTGGGCAGTCAATGTGAACCGTTTCGCCGCCAACGTTAAGTACGAGGTTTTCCTTCCGGTAAAGCGGCCCGTCTCGCACGTCAGCCATCCTGCACCACCCCGGCAAAGTCCACGACGGCGGAGCTATACGCCGCGCGCGGATCTTTCTCATCCGTCAGTGTAGCCTTGCCCTTTGGCTTCACAATCTGGTCTCCGAGCAATTCAGCAAAGCGCTTTGCGCCCACGATCTTTTCAAGCTGGGCAAGCGTTTTCGGCTCGTAGTCGTAGATAATCGCCTTGTCAAAGCCCGAATCCATCAGCTTTTGCAGTGCCGCATCCGTATCACGGAAAGCGCGAACGCTGCGCCCCTCGACCACCTTGTAGCCGGGAATCTCTTTCCCGTCCAGAATCGCTTGCAGGGCATAACTCCGCAACCCTTCGTACCATTCGACCAGATTTGCGCCTCTGGTCAGCAGGTCACCAACCTCCGCATCCGTCAGAACGGGCGGCAGTCCCAGCACTTTGCGTGCAGCGGGGTCGAGCGGATTCTGCGCCTTATCCGGCGTGATGCAATCCTTAAAATCCTCCAAGGCGGTATTGAGCTTTGCCCGTGCTGGGCAAACGTCGCGCCCGCGGCAGAATTTACAGTGCGCACCTGCGCAGAACTCGCCCTCGCCGTTGAAAGCCTTTTGCGCCGCAGGCTTGACCACGTTTTCTCCCCATGCCAGAAGCTCATCCACGGTCATCTCGCATTCTTTCACATCCTGCGTGACGCGAGGCTGTACAATCGCCATAGATACCCGCTTGATTTTGTCCCCGAAAACAGGCGTATACCGTTTCAGCGCTCCCAGCGCGTAAAGCATCATTTGCGGATTGCCCTCCGCCTCTACGACAACGCCCTGACCGTGCTTGTAGTCCGTGATGTGCAGGGTGTCACCGCCGATGATGATGCAGTCGCAGGTACCAAAGCCCTGCGGCACATAGTCGGACAAATCAACTCGGACTTCCATGTTGACGTGCGGCATCCCCTCGTATCTCATGCAGACCCCGTACAGATACAGGACGTATGACTCTGCGGTAGTCAGCATTTCGGGCTTGTAAAGCGGATGTTCTTGCAGCTTTTTCAGCTCACTGTTGAATTTCCGTGTGCTCATGACGGTGAACTTCTTGCGGGCATACAGCTCGCAGATGCTATGCGCCAACGTTCCCTCCTCCGCATACTCTGACGTTTTCGGGGGAAACTGCATTTCATACGTCGGCGCGGCTGTACATTTCAGCCAGCGATGAGCCGCAGACGCGCTGAGTAGCGCGTGCTTTGCTGGAGTGGCCATCAGTCGTTCCTCCTTAAATGTTGGCGCCCATCGAACGCAAGCAGTCAGCGAAAGACGCGTACTGATCTTCGTGGAGTAGCGTAATGGCGGCCACGCCGAAGTTCTGGAGCGCGTTGATGAGCGCGTCCATCTTCCCGGCGTCAACCAGCTTCGCACCGGCAAGGGACAGGTCATCCAAGGTAATGCGCTTTGCCGCCGCAGGCGCTTGCTGCTGTGCGGGAGCGGATGCCGTGGTCGCGGTGGGGATCACAGAGACCGCTGCTGGCGCAACAGGCGCGGGGGCGGAAGCAGTCTGCACAGGCGGATGAACGGGTGCTACGGGGGCCACAGGGGCCGCCACGGGCGCGATAGGCGCGGATGCCTGAACGACAGGAGCTTCCTGCTTCACGGCTTCGACAGCAACAGGCTTCTTTTCGGCGATAGCCTGCGCAAGATTGTTGATGGCCTCAGCAATGCCGGGAATGTCAACGGTCACTTTAATCTCAATCATCTTTCAATTTGCCTCCTTGAGTCTTTTTCTCGGACAACCATGCTTCAAACCGCTGCTGATTTTCAGGATTCTCGTAGAAACGCCGAACAGCGTCAAGCAGGGTGGCGCACAGCACTCGCGTATCAGCAGCGGGTAACAGAACCTCAGCCCTGTCCATCGTTATCAGCGGCTTCGTGCTCCAGACGAGCCAGAGCGTCCATGATCTTTTTCTGCGTCGCGCTGTCACCCTTTTTACCGTGAAGCACAGTGGACAGATAGCTCTCCGTATAGCCGCACTCAGCGGCCAGCCGCTTACCAGTAATCTCGGCAACGTGCATCCTGCCCACCGCGTCGGCGATCCACTTGTCTAACAAGCCCTAAACCTCCTTTTCGCAAAAATTTTTTTATCTGGACAGTTGAAAAAATTTAACTCTTGCGGTATAATCAAATTGCCACACCTGATGTCACCGCTGAAAAGACTCCTTTTGCGGGGGCTTCCTTTTCGTAGCCAAATTTCTTTAGCTGTCCTCTGCATTATAGCGCAAGAAATTTAGCCTGTCAAGTGTTCTGGCAAAAAATATTTTGCTGGCGGAGGAAGTGTAAATGACCTTCTATGAACGATATGAGGCCCTGTGCCGCGTGCGCGGTATCGACCCGTGTTCACAAAGCACTGCTGAAAAGCTGGGCACGACCCGCTCTAACGTCTCGTACTGGAAAAAGGGTACAAAGCCGAATGTCGAAATCGTGCGCAACGCAGCGAATTTGCTCCAAACGTCTGCGGACTATCTGCTGGGTCGTACTGACGACGATACGGATTACACGGTAGCTCAAAAGTGCGACCCGTCTCTGCCAGAGGATGTTACTACTATGCTTTCTGGGCTCGACAGCGCGGACCTCGAAAAAGTTATGATCTACGCCCGCGGTTTGCTGGACGGGGACAAGTATCAGAAACGCCGTCCGCGGTAAAGCAGGAAGTGCTTCTGGCACGAAATAGAAAGGGGCAGACAATGAGAGTATCCGTAAACTTAAACGCACAAAAGCCGGATACCACGACAAACGCCGTCATTTATGCCCGCTACTCTTCCCACGGACAGACAGAGCAGTCCATAGAAGGACAGCTCGCCAAAGGGCATGAGTACGCGGCAGCGCAAGGATATACCGTCGTACACGAATACATCGACCGTGCCATGACAGGTCGAAACGATAACCGAGAGGCTTTTCAGAAAATGCTTTCCGACACTGGAAAGCATCAGTTTCAGGTTATTATCGTCTGGAAGGTTGACCGCTTCGGCCGCAACCGTGAAGAAATTGCGTTTAATAAGCACACCTGCAAGAAAAACGGGGTAAGGGTGGAGTACGTCGCGGAAAGTCTCCCAAACTCACCGGAAGCCGTTATTCTGGAGAGCGTACTGGAGGGTATGGCGGAATACTATTCCATCCAGCTATCGCAAAACATCCGTCGCGGACAGCTTGAAAGCGCGAAAAAGTGTCAGTGCGTCGGTGGATCAGTCCCATTGGGATACACGCTTGACAGTGATAAACATTTTGTTATCGACCCGCAGACCGCACCCGTTGTCAAAAAGATTTTCGACCTGTACGCAGAAGGGGCAACCATTTCAGAAATCACAGGACAGCTAAATGAACAAGGCATTCGTACCATCCGGAAGCAGCTATTCACGAAAAACAGCCTGACAAAGCTACTGAAAAATGAAAAGTACATCGGCGTATACACCTACAAAGACATTGTACGCGTGGAAGGAGGCGTTCCAGCTATTGTGGACAAAAGCACGTTTGACAGGGTGCAGGAACTTCTCAAGATAAACCGGCGCGCTCCGTCTCACACATGGACAAAAGTCGAATACCTGCTGACCGATAAGCTGTTCTGCGGTCATTGCGGCTCCCCGATGGTTGGGGAAAGCGGTTTCAGCCACACGGGCGCTAAGTACAGCTATTACGGATGTATCAAACGACGGAGAGAAAAAGCCTGTGATAAAAAGCCGGTGCGGCAGGACTGGATTGAGGCGCTGGTGCTGGACGAGACGGTGAAATTGCTACACGACGATGAGCTGATGGAGTACATCATAGACCGGACGTGGGAGTATTACCAAGTCACCGATAAAGTGCAAGAAGAAAAAGCTGTGCTTGAAGCACAGCTTGCGGAAGTGGACAAAGCTATAAACAACCTTGTGCGGGCCATAGAGGCGGGCATCTTCAACGCCGCTACAAAGTCCCGCATGGATGAACTGGACGCGCAGAAAGCCGCCCTGACCGCTTCTCTGGCCGATTTGGAGCTGACCTCCGGCATCCGCATCACGCGAGACCATATCGAGTACTTCCTCTTGCGACTGCGGGATCTGGACGTTAAGGACAGGGAGTGTCAGAAACGCCTTGTGCAGACCTTCGTCAATGCCGTTTTCATCTACGACGATGGGCGCGTCAAAATCACCTATAACTATTCCGGTCAGTCGAGCACCATCACCCTCAACCAGATTGCCAGCGCAGAAAAGGGAAAAGGGTTCGTATGCTGCTTGCCATGCTCCACTTCTTCACCGCGATTCCCAAGAGGGGTCGCGGCACTTTTTTTGTTTTGGGGAAAACCGGGTGTAAATAGACTACCAATTTCAGCTGTATTGTGCTATAATGGAAGCGAAAACGGCGGAGGGGGAACGGAAAATGAAAAAGCTGCTTGCTGTGTGCCTGATGGCGCTCGTTTGCTGGGTTTGTGCGGGGTACGCGGAAGAAACGCGGGTCGGCGATACGGTCATGTTCGGACAATATGAACAGGATGGAAATCTGGACAACGGCAGTGAGCCTATTGCGTGGCAGGTGCTGGATGTGCAGGGCGGCAAAGCGCTGCTGATGAGCCGCTATGCGCTGGACTGCCTGCCGTTCCATGACGAGAAAACCGATGCCGCGTGGAATCAAAGCGCGCTGAATGCGTGGCTTCAGGCGGATTTTCATGCGGCGTTCACGGATGCTGAGTGGGCGGCGATTGCCCCGGTGACGCTGGCGGATACGGCGGCGGATGGGAATCCGGAATGGCAGAATACGGATGCTGAACCGGCGGAAACGCACGTTTTCCTGCTCAGCTACGCGCAGGTGATGCAATATCTTCCGGAACAGGAGCAGCGGAAAGTCAGCGGCACGGAGTATGCCCGGTCACGGGGGGCGAAGTTTCTGGGCTTCACCACTATCGGCATTGGCGAAACGGACTGGTGGCTGCGCTCGCCGGGCAAGGAAAGCTACGACGCGTGTTTTCTGGATGTCCGCGGCGCGGTCGGAACGAAGTGCGTGACGGAGAAGCTGGGGGTTCGCCCGGCACTGTGGATGGACTTGTCCGCCGACCGCAATGCGTTCCCGTATGAACAGCAGGTTCAGGCAAAGCAGTTTGCGGAGCAGGGGGATTATGCCGAAGCCACCGCCCTGCTGGACACGCTGGGCGACTATGCGGGCAGCGCGGCGCTGGCGAAGGAGTACCGCTATCAGCAGGCGCAGGCGGAAGCGGCAAGCGGAAATTACGATGCCGCGATTGCCCGCTACACGGAACTTGCGGGTTATGCGGACAGCGACGCGCTTTGCCGCGCAAGCCGCTATGAAAAGGCAGTAGCGGCGCAGGAAGCGGGGGATTACGCGGGCGCAATGGCGCTGTTTGCTGACGCGGGACAGTACGCCGACAGCATGGCGCGTCTGCGCGAATGCTGCAAGCAACAGGGCATATCCATCTATTACTTCTCGGCAGATGCCGTAAATGCTGGGGTTGACACGGGCTATGCCAAGCAGGATACCATCAGCGGTGACGACAAGCACTTTGGCTGGCGGCTGGGAAGATTCTTCCTGACGGGCTTTACCCGCGTGACGGCGGACGAAAATCAGCAGCCTGTTTTCATCAAGACGCTGGGCGATTCTGTTACCCTGTGGTTTGATTTGGAGCAGGATATCGACGCGCTGAACGGCAACGCGCAGCTTTCTCTCGCGGCGGATGCGAACGGCTATGACCAGCAGTTCGGCATCCCCAAAACGAACTTCGGGCGCGGCACGCTGATTGTCCGCCACACGGATTATCAGAATGCTAAAAATGAACCGGCGGTTTACACGGATTATCTGCTGGCGAAAGGCACAACGGGCGCGAATACGCGCATTGTGCTGCACGAAGAGGGCGACTACGAGGTGGCGCTGGATTACGAGGTGCAGGACAGCGAGTTGACGCACATCACCAGCAAATTTGGCAATTACCGGATTTTCCTGCGCTTCTCCATCCGCAACGGCAACTGCATGGTCTACCCGTTTGACCTGCTGACGGGCGCGGAGCTGCAGAATACGGCGGTCGCGGAGGCTGGATTCTCGCTGGATTTGGCGCGCTCGCGGTATCTGGACATCAACGTTCGGCGCGCGGTGCTGGTGGAAACGGCGAACGGCGTCATCGAGGATGAGCGCTTCAACCGCCCCGCGAAGGACGGCGACCGCTACACGCAGGAGGGCATATACATCATTTCGGTCAGCAACCGATACACGGGCGAATCCACAACAAAAACGATTTTCGTTGGCTCGCAGGAGCTGCTGGAGACGTATGTGCGCAACGGCTTCTCGCTGGAGCGCCTGAAATGAGGGGAATGCGGATGAAAAAGCTATGTTCGCTGCTGCTGGCGCTGGTGCTGCTGGCGGGCTGTGCGCTGGGTGAAAGCGCACCGGAATTCCGCCGGTTGGGGGATGCGGCGCTGCTGCCGTATCTGGAAAACAGCCTGTACGAACAGCTGGTGTCCGATTTGGACAGCGGCGACTATTTTGTGGAAAACGTACAGGCGGTGTACATCTCTCAGGAGTATCTGGACGAGCTGGCGTTCAACTCGCAGGAGAACGTCTACTTCGGCTATACGCTTTCCGAATTAAACGCGCAGTTTCAGGGCGAGAAGTACATCTTCACCCTTGGTGAAAACAACGAGACGGTCGTCGTGCCGTGGACGGACTACGATGATGCCTACGAGCGCGTGATTCGCAACGTGGCAATTGGCACGGGCGTGATTTTGGTGTGCGTGACGGTTTCCGTTGTGTCGGCAGGCGTGGGCGCACCGGCGGTCAGCATGATTTTCGCGATGGCAGCCAAAGACGGCGCTGTCGGCGGTCTGCTTGGCGCGGCGAGTTCGGGCGTGCCGGCGTTCGTCGCGACGGCTGTCCGAACGGGCGACATGCAGCAGGCGGCGCGCGAGGCAGCCTTGGCGGGCAGCGAGGGCTTCAAGTGGGGTGCCATCGGCGGCAGTATTTCGGGCGGCGTGACGGAGGCGGTCGGGCTGAAGGGCGCGACGCTGAATGGCTTGTCCATGAACGAAGCGGCGCAGATTCAGCGCGAATCGGGCTATCCGCTGGACGTCATCAAGGGCTTCCGCACAATGGAGCAGTACGAGGTCTGCCAGAAAGCGGGGCTTGTACCCAAAATGGTGGATGGCAAGATGGCGCTCATCCGCCAAATTGACCTCGATTTCGTGGACGAAAAGGGGCAGACGAACTTGACGCGGATGCAGCAGGGATTGGCGGCACTTGACCCGGCGACGGGGGAGGAATATCAGCTATATTATATAATAGAAAAGCGGGAGTCGACGATTGCTATCCTGACAAAAACGGAGTACATGCAGAGCGACAGCAGCGAAATTTGGCATACGGCGGCGGAAATGCCGCAAAACGACAGCTGGTTCTTTGAAAATCAGCGCGAAGATTTCTGGAAAAACATGGTCAATATAGTAAAAGAGATTTTTCCGACGGACGAGCTTTTGGAGCGGCTGTTTGCGCCGCAAGTGCCCGATTCGGAAGAAAAGCCGGAGAATATCGCGCAGCAATGAACGGGCAGGAGCGCCGTGTCACCCCTAAAAAAAGTACATCCATGACCTGATGCGGATATACCTGATCCGCTTTTCGGAGCTGAGCTGTCTACCCATCCCGATGGCGTGGAAGGGTCGCGACTTCGACACGTTCAACGCGCGCAGTACGAAATGCCGGAAAAGTGATTGCAAAGGCGGCGTACATGCGGTATAATGAGTGCAAATCCACAAAAGAAAGGGTGTGCTTTGCATGAAATGTCCACGCTGCCGCAGCCGTGACGTGCGGGTGGAGCTGGTTCGCGAACGCCGGGCTACGCGCCACAGTTTGGCGTGGTGGCTGCTGATTGGCTGGTGGATATGGCCGTTCAAGCTGCTGTTCCTGCCGGTGATTTGGTCGCAGGAGGCGGAGCGGAAGGGAAAGCGTCCGCCGCCCCGGCGCGACGAGATGGTGACAAGGAGCGTCGCGGTCTGCCAGCACTGCGGACATCACTGGCGGGTCTGGTGAAAAGGGGAGCACGCTTCCTGTTTTGAATAGCAAAAAACGCAGGGCATCGCCGTTTTGACGATGCCCTGCCTGTGTTTACTTCATCAGGTTCATGCCAATCTGACGGCCGGATGCCAGCGCGTAGCCGACGCCGGAGCCGGAAGAGTAGGCGTAGGCGTACATCTCGCGGTTCGAGGTCTCGCCGCCAGCGTACAGGCCGTTAATGACCGAGCCGTCCTCGCGCAGGACTTGGAAGTCCAGATTCGTCTTTACGCCCGCAATCGTGCCGCCCGTGCAGACGTAGATGCGCACCGCGTAGTACGGCGCCGCGTCGATGGCGGTCAGGTTGGAGGCGGCCTTGCCGAATTCGGCGTCGTTGCCCGTCGCGCAGGCGGTGTTGTACGTTTCAACGCTCTTGACCAGCGTGTCCGCGTCCACGCCCATCAGCGCGGCAAGTTCTTCGATGGTGTCCGCCTTGACGACTTCGGTGCCGTCCACCGCCGCGTCCAGCAGCGCAGCGCCCGCGAACTTGCTGTCGCCCAGCGCCCACGCGATGCCGTCTTCCGTGCGGCTCAGCGCGACGGTCGCCTGATAAGGCATGTAGCCCTCGTTGAAGAAGCGCTGCGCCTTGCTGTTGACAACCATGCGCCCCCACAGATTCACGGACATGCAGAAGCCCGCGATGCTGCCGTTGCGGCTGGTCGAGCCAAGGGTGATGACATAGGGGTCGTTGTAGAACACGCCGCCGACGTCAAGCGCCATCTGCATCCCGTCGCCAGTGTCGCCCGCGCCCGCGGTGGTCAGGTCAATCCAGTCGGCAAACTGGGGCAGGTACTCGCGCATCATGGGTTCGCTCGCCGCGAAGCCGCCGGTCGCCAGCACAACGCCGCGGGAGGCGTACACGTCGTAGGAGCCGCTTGCGTCCTGCACGGTCGCGCCGATGACGTCGCCCGCGTCGTTGGTCAGCAGCTTCGTGCCGGTCGTGCTCAGGCGCAGGTCAGCGTCGTGATTTTTCAGCCAGTCCACCATGTGGTCAATCAGCATGTAGCCGCCTTCGGGGTCAGCCGCGCCGGTTTCGCTGTCGATGACGTAATCCGGCACCTGATAGCGCCCGTTGGGGAAGAAGGGGTAGGTCACCCAGTGCGCAACGCCCTCGTCCTCCAGCCAGTTGACCGTTTCGCCAACCTGCGTGAAGTAGCTGCTCACGCGCTCGTAGGTCGGATAGCCGGGGTCTTTGCCCAGCACGCCGATGTCCGAATCGGAGGATGCTTTCCACTCCTCCAGCCAGACTTCGCTGTTCGGCTCCAAGCCGATGCTCTGCGTGTAGTAGGTGTTTTCCGCCGCGACGACCGCGCCGGATACGGACGTAGAGCCGCCGAAGCGCGACAGCTTCTCGACCACCATCACGTCCTTCGCGCCGTTGTCCATTGCGGACATGGCAGCCGCCAGACCCGTGCCGCCGCCGCCGATGACCAGCACCTCAACGTGCGCCGTGCGGTCGCCGACGTCCGCGGTGTTCTTTTCGACCGGCGTGCGCAGGGTATCCGGGTCAGCGCCCGCCTGCTTCACGCAGTCCTCGACCGCCGCCAGAATCGCCTTGCTGGTGATGGTCGCGCCCGTTACCGTGTCCACCGCCAGCGTCTGATGCGCCACGATGTCCGCCGGAATCTGCTCCAGCGCGCCGGACGCAATCGCGGGCGTTTCGGCCTGCTCCGTCACCTTCACATCGGTGATGGCGCTGTCCGAGAAGGTCACTTCAACCGTCACCGCGCCGTTCATGCCGTTGGCGGAGGCGGTGTACGTTCCCGCGTTGAAGGTCGCCGCGAATGCCGCCGGAATCAGGCACAGCAGCATCGTCAGCGCCACAAACAGGGAAATCAAACGCTTTTTCATAGGGAAAAATCCCTCCTTTCATGCCTGTATCATACCGCTTTGTGAAAGGAATGTCAAACAAGCGTTTTCTTTCTCGTCATAAGCGGAACTTATGGATGCCGCTCCGCCATGTCCGCCTGACGAAGCTGCTCGACGAATTGCAGGTGCAGCGGCGTCGTCTGGCGCATGACCGCCTCGGTGTGGTGGAGAATCGGCGTGTCGCTGACGATGGGAATCAGGCGGATGCCGACGGGATAGCTGCCCTGCGGCATGAACGAAATGCCCTGATTCAGGTTGATCATCAGCAGCTGATCCTCGATGGTGTCCGCAAAGCGCAGCGCGTCCTTTGTCCACCCAAGCCCCATCAGCCAGCGGGCGATTTGGCTGCTCGCCCTGCGATTCGCGCCCGCCTGCAGGAGGATGACGGGAAAATGCGTCAGCTCCGGCAGGGTGACGGAATTTTTCCCCGCCAGCGGGTGCGATGACGCGACGGCGGCGCAGATGGGGCGCTCCATCACCGTGACGTGCTTCATCTGCTGCAAGGGAATTTCGCCCGGAATCGCCAGCGCAATGTCGCAGTCGCCCGCCTCCAGCGCCGTGCCGATTCGCGCCATCGACAGCTGCCGCACGCGCAGTTCAACCTCCGGGTGATGCGCCCGAAACGCCGGAATCGCCCGCAGAAGCAGCTGCTGCTCCATCGGCCCGGTGTAGGCAATCGTCAGCGTCCGCGGCTGACGGCGCTGCGCGTCCGCAAACGTCTCTATCGCCTGATAGCACTGAACCAGCTGCTCCGCCATCGGCACAAGCGCCTGCCCCGCCTCCGTCAGCGACGTGCCGGACTTGCTCCGCTTCAGCAGCGGCAGCCCCAATTCCGCTTCCAGCGCCGCCATCTGCTGGCTCATCGCGGTCTGGGTGATGAAGCTCTTCTGCGCGCCGAGGGTGATGCTGCCCGTCTGCGCGACGGCGAGGAAATACGCGAACCGCTCCAATTTCAAGGGAGTCCCCCCTCCTTCCTGCGGGATGAAACGACTTCTTTCTTTATACTATTTCCAAATGAGAATGCGCCAAGATGCGAAGTGAATTTTTCATTCTGGCTAACGGGAGTGAAACGCAGCGTAGCAGCGCTACGCTAAGTGGAACGACCGGACGCCAGAAGGGAAAAGGCACGAGCAGCTGGTGCAGGCGAATTTGGAAATAGTATTATTTTATCACGCATTTTCGTGCCGCGCAAGGGGGATTGTGATTCGATTGACAAGCGGCGGGGGCGGTGGTACAATGAGGGAGACGGGGACAATCGCCCCAAACGATGCAGAGGGGGAGAAAACGATGCGAAAATACGAAGTGCTCGTGCCTGAAAACGTTGAAATGGCGGACATTCACGCCATCCAGACGCGCGTCAAAAAGCATAACCTTCTGACTGCTGCACTGCTGATTCCGCTGTTTGCTGGCTGTGCGCTGCGGGAATCCAGCGAAACGCTGGGCGGCATTGTCTTTCTCCTTTCGATTGCGCTGATGGTGCTGGGCTTCATTTCCGGCAGGGGCGACGAGAAGCGGCTGCCCGCGTACTGGGCGAAGTACCAGCAAATCCACCGGATGGACAACCTCCTGCGCGCGAACCTTGTCGGCGTGTGGCTCTGCGCCGAGGCGCGCGTGGCGGTTTACCGCGAGGGCAGCGGCTACCGCGTGCAGCTGGATGTCCTCAATGAAAAGACGGGCGCGTGGGAAAACGACGAGCAGGACGAGGTTTTCCCGACGCTGGCGGACGTGCGCGAGTACGCGACGCAGGAAGGGTACGAGCCGATGGACGTGGACTTCGAGCAGATGACGGACGAGGAGTTTCAGCAATTTCTGGACAGGAGCAGAATATAATGAAGAGAAAACACGCATGGGACGTGCCAGAAAACGTCACCATAGAGAAAATTCAGGAAATTCGGGAACGAATAACGCAATGGGCGATTCGGGTGGTGCTGCTGATGATTTTGCTCATCGTCGGCATCATCCTGATAGCGCTGGGGGATGACACCAAGCGAATCGGCAAGTACGTTGTGACGATTGCCTATCTGCTGATGATGCTGGGTGTCGTCTATATGGCGTACCTTCGGAATATTCAAATAAAATGCTGGGCGAAGTACCAGCAAATCCACCGGATGGACAATCTGCCGCAGACGAACCTTGTCGGCGTGTGGCTCAGCAATGAGACGCGAATCGCGATTACCCGCGACGGGGAGGCGTACCGCGTGCAGGAGAGCATCAGCAACAGCCGGAACGGCGCATGGATGACCGACGAGCAGGGGAAGACGTTCTCGAAAATTGGCGACGTGCGCGAATATCTGGCGCAGGCGGGATTCAAGGCGGGAAAGGCGGACTTCGGGCAGATGACGGACGAGGAGTTTTAGCAATTTCTGGATGCGCATCGAATCTGATACTATTTCCAGATTCATCTGCGCCATCTGCTTGCGCCTTTTCCCTTCTGGCGTCCGCTCATTCCACTTAGCGTAGCGCTGCTACGCTGCGTTTCATTCACGTTAGCCAGAATGAAAAATTCGCGGCGCATCTTGGCGCATTCTTATCTGGAAATAGTATGACAAAGCGCGTGCCCCACAAAAGCACATAAAAATCCCCCTCCGATGCCATTCATCCGAGGGGGATTCCTTTGCGCACAATTACCACCCGCGCCCGAAGCAGCTGCGCCGTGCCGCGCCCTGCTCGCCGGAAACGTACCGTGCGTTAAACGCCGCGTTTACCTCGCGCAGTTCCATCTCGCCGTCGATATACGCTTGGTACATCTCGATGATGCCCTCCGCGTAGCCGTCGCAGGACGCGGAAATGTTGCCAATCGCGTCGTCGACAATCTGCTGGCGTTCCTCGCGGGTCGTGTCCTTAATCAGAATGCTGGTCATCGGGAAAAAACGCTCCTTTCAGGCGGTCGCTTTCACGCCGTCAATGTCCGGCGGCAGCTTCTGCATCTGCTCACGGTAGACGCGGCGCAGGCAAATCATCTCCGCCGCCGCCGTAATCGCCCACGAAACGATGTAGAGCAGGTACAAGCTCTCAATGGTGTGGAAGTACGCGAACACCGTGTACACCCAGATAATGCGGAACACGCACGAACCCATAATCACGATAACCGTCGGCACAAAGCTCTTGCCCAGTCCGCGGTTCGCGGCAATGGTGCAGTCCATGAAGGCGGAGAAGGCGTAGGAGCAGCCCATGATGCGCAGACGGATCATCCCGGCTTGCGCCACTTCCTCGACGTTTGTGAAAATGCCGAGGAACTGCCGCCCGAAGATGACCAGCAGCGCGCTCATGACAAGGGCAATGCCGAAGGAGAACACCATCGAGATGAAGTAGCTGTGGATGATGCGCTTGCGCTTGCCCGCACCGTAATTTTGGCTCATGAAGGACGAGCAGGCGGTGTAAATGGCAGCCATCACGTCGTAAACGAGCGCGTCGGCGTTCGCGGCGGCGGCGTTGCCTTCCACCATCAGCTCATCAAAGGAGTTCACGCCCGCCTGAATGAACAGGTTCGCTATTGCGAAAATCGCGTTCTGCAAACCGGCGGGAATGCTCAGCGACAGCACCTGCCTTGCCTTGTGCGGCTCAATCCGCAGCATCGACCGTTCCAGCCGCACCACGCTTCCCGAACGGCGCAGGGACAAAATCACCAGCGCCGCCGAAATATACTGGGAGATGATGCTTGCCAGCGCCACACCCGCCGCCGCCAAATGGCAGACGATGACGAAGAACAGGTTCAGCAGGATGTTGATGACGCCCGCCATTGAGAGAAAATAGAGCGGCTTTTTCGTGTCGCCGGCGGCGGAAAGCACCGCGTTGCCAAAGTTGAACACCGCCATAGCGGGCATACCGAGGCAGTAGATGCGCAGGTAGCTGACCGCACCCGCCATCAGCACCGGCTTCGTGCCGAGCATGGAGAGCATCGCGGGCGTGAAAAGGAAACCCAGCGCCATGATGATGACGCCGACAATCAGCGAGAGAATCAGCGAGGTATGCACCGCCTCGTGCACATCCTGGTCGTGCCGCGCGCCGATATACCGGGCGACGACGACGTTGACCCCGCTGCCCGTGCCGATCAGGAAGCCGGTGAACAGCGAGACAAGAATCGAGGTAGACCCGACTGAGCCCAGCGCTTCCGGGCCTGCAAACTGCCCAACCACCGCCACGTCGGACATGTTGAACAGCACTTGCAGCACGTTCGTTGCCATCAGCGGCAGGGAAAACAGGATAATCTGCTGGACGAGCGGCCCGTGCGTCAGGTCGTGCGATTTGGATGCCATGATTTTGCTCCTTTGCGAAATCTTCCGCCGCTGATTATACACCGGAAAAACGAAACTGGCAAGAGGAAAAACGAAGGTTGACAGAGAATATTCTTTATAAGGAAAGAACTGCATCAAGAAGGAAGGCAAAAATCCACCATGCACGATTACCGCGCCATCTTCCTCGACATCGACGGCACGCTCACCCAGCCGGGGCATTCCGCGCCGCCCGTATCCGCCGTCGCTGCCATCGAATCCGCCCGCCGCGCTGGACGCCGCGTTTTCCTCTGCACCGGCCGCTGCGAAGCGATGCTCAAGCCGCTTCTCCATTGCGCTGATTTTGACGGCTACGTTGCGTCCTCCGGCGGATTGGTGGTCGTCGGCAGCCGCGACGTCTTTGACTGCCCCATGACCCCGCAGGAGCAGGCGCATGTGCTGACGGCGCTGTCGGATAACGGCGTGTTCCGCACCGTGCAGACCCGCATGGGCGCGTACTGCGACGAGGGCTTCCGTGATTTTCTCCGCGCCCGTGACGTGCAAAACGGCAGCAGCGAGCTGCTCCGCTGGCGCGAGGCCATCGAGCAGCGATTGCAGATGCAGCCCATGCGCGATTACGGCGGCGAACCCGTCTATTCCGTCGTGTGCATGTCCCCGACGCGGGCGCAGCTGGAGCGCGCCATGGCGGAATGCAGCGAGTTCGACTTCGTACTGATGGACGACCGCCAGCACGACCTTGTGAACGCGGAAACCGCCAACCGCCGCTATGACAAGGGCAGCGGCGTCAAGCAGGTGTGCGCGGCAATCGGCGTTGACCCGGCGGACAGCATTTGCTTCGGCGACAGCCTGAATGACCTGCCGATGTTTGCCGCGGCGGGCTTTTCCGTCTGCATGGGCAATGGCGGGGATGCGGCAAAGCAATCCGCGGACGCGGTCTGCAATTCGGTAGATGACGACGGGCTGGCGAAGGCGTTCGCGGATTTCGGCTTGCTGGCATAAGCGGCGCATCCCCCGCATACCCTCAACCGAATCAACCGAGCGGGGAGGGAGACGAATGCGCAAACGCTCCTGCGGCGAGCGGCAATGGGTCATCTGCACGGGTCAGCGCGCGCTGATGATTGCGGGCATCGTGCTGGTGGCGGCGGGGCTGATTGTGCTGCTGCTGTGCATCCCGGCGTGGGCGTGGGCGGCGCTGCTTGGCGTGGCGCTGGCAATCGCCGGGCTGGTGCTGATCTGTGTGGGGAGGAGGTGACAGAAATGCGGGTGCGGATGGTGTGCGTGAAGGTGCCGAAGCCCCTGCGCGGGGTTGTGCGGTTTCTGGTGAAGAAACGGCGGAAATCTTCATGATACTATTTCCTGATTTACCTGCGCCATCTGCTTGCGCCTTTTTGATTCTGGCGTCCACTCATTCCACTTAGCGTAGCGCTGCTACGCTGCGTTTCATTCGTGTTAGCCAGAATACAAAAATTCGCGGCGCATCTTGGCGCATTTTCATCAGGAAATAGTATAAGTGATTGACAGATAAGCAAAAGCGTGCTATGATAGCATTGGTATCCGATAATTGCATAGGAACGGAATCAGAGGTGCGCACGCATCGTGTACCGCGGCGGAGGATGGCTTCCGCAGAGGCCGCGGGAAGGGGTGGTGCGCCGAAAGGCAGGGCAAACGAAGCCGCAGACCCTGTGCTTGGGCGCGGGCCGGACAGGTTCGTGACTGTCATCGGGGCAAAAAAATCCCCGGCGGAGCGCTGATTCACTGAGACACCGCCTGTTCCTTATGGGCAGGGCATCATGCGGGCGACTGCATGGAAAATCGGGGGTCTTTGGCGCACCGCGAGCAGGATGGCTTGTGGTGGCTTTTTTTTCAATCCGAATGGACAGGATACCGCAAAAAAATCAGCAGAAACACATGGATGGAGGATACAGCCAATGGAGAAGTATCGTGTAGGCATTGTTGGCGCAACGGGCATGGTCGGTCAGCGCTTTATTTCGCTGCTGAAGGATCATCCGTGGTTTGAGGTGAACTGTGTGGCGGCGTCGGCGCGCAGTGCCGGAAAGACGTACCGCGAGGCGGTCGGGGAGCGCTGGGCGTTCTCGTGGGAGATTCCGGAAAAGGTGGCGGGCATGACCGTCGTCGACGCGGCGGATATTGACGAAGTAAGCAAGCATGTGGACTTCGTTTTCTGCGCCGTGGACATGAAGAAGGACGAAATCCGCGCGCTGGAGGAAGCCTACGCGAAGCACGAAATCCCGGTCGTGAGCAACAACAGCGCCTGCCGCGGCATCGAGGACGTGCCGATGGTCGTGCCGGAAATCAACGCCGATCACCTTGCCGTCATTGAAGCGCAGAAAAAGCGCCTTGGCACGAAGAATGGCTTCATCGCCGTCAAGCCGAACTGCTCCATCCAGAGCTATGTGCCCGCTCTGACCCCCCTGCTTGATTTTGAGCCGGAGAAGGTCAGCGTGTGCACCTATCAGGCGATTTCTGGCGCGGGCAAGACGTTCAAGACGTGGCCCGAAATGGTGGATAACGTGATTCCCTACATCGGCGGCGAGGACGAGAAGAGCGAAAACGAGCCGCTGAAGCTGTGGGGGCATGTGGAGGATGGCAAGATTGTCAACGCCGCGCTGCCCGTCATCTCCGCGCAGTGCCTGCGTGTCGCCTGCTCCGATGGCCATATGGCGGCGGTGTCCGTCAGCTTCAAGAAGAAGCCGACCATCGAGCAGATTAAGGAACGCTGGGCGAACTATGAGACGGAAGCGCAGCGCCTTGAGCTGCCGAGCGCGCCCAAGCCTTTCCTGCAGTATTTTGAAGACCCCTCCCGCCCGCAGACCCGCCTTGACCGCGATTTCCAGAACGGCTTCGGCGTGTCCATCGGCCGTCTGCGCGAGGATAAGCTGTTCGACTACCGCTTTGTCTGCCTGAGCCACAACACGGTGCGCGGCGCGGCGGGCGGCGGCATCCTGACGGCGGAGCTGCTCTGCCGCAAGGGGTACATTCCGCACCGGGTGTAATGCAAAAATCGTATAAATATCTGGAAGGAAGTTATCACAATGAAACCTTTGTTCACAGGCACTGGTACGGCGCTGATTACGCCTTTCAAGAACGGCGAAATCGACTGGGACGCGCTGGACAACCTCGTAGAGAGCCAGATTGCGGGCGGCGTGAGCGCGCTGATTGCCGCGGGCACGACGGGCGAACCATCGACGATGACGTGGGATGAGCACATTGAGGTCATTCGCTTCGTCGCCGAGCGCGCGAAAGACCGCGCCTGCGTCATTGCCGGCACGGGCAGCAACTGCACGCGCGAGGTCATCCACGCGGCGAATGTCGTCAAGGACTTCGGCGTGGCGGCGCAGCTGGTCGTCACCCCCTACTACAACAAGTCCACGCAGGAGGGGCTGGTGGCGCACTACACGGAGATTGCCGAAAAGACCAGCCTGCCGATTGTCGTCTACAACGTTCCCTCCCGCACGGGCGTGAACATCCAGCCCGCGACGCTTGAGAAAATCTGCCGCCTGCCGCAGGTCGTCGCCGTGAAGGAAGCGAACCCCGACGTGGCGCAGGCAATGGAGAAAATCAACCTCGTCGGCGACGACGCAACCTTCTACTGCGGCAACGACGACCTGACGATTCCGCTGATGGTGCTGGGCTTCCAGGGCGTCATTTCCGTGCTGAGCAACGTCATGCCCGCCGAAACGAGCAAGATGACGTCCCTCGCGCTCTCCGGCAACTGGGCGGAAGCATCCAAGATGCAGCGCGACCTGCTGCCGATGGTGAAGGCACTGTTCTGCGAAACCAGCCCGATTCCATGCAAGGCAGCCATGAGCATGATGGGCATGTGCCGCAACGAACTGCGTCTGCCGCTGATTCCCATGCAGGAAGCCAACCAGCAGAAGCTCGCCGACATTATGCGCGGCTGGAAACTGATTTAAGCGCTCGGACTCCTGCGCGTCCGCAGACGCGCCTAATCCAGTGGTAAAAATATAGCTGCATGGGTGGCGAACCCGAAGGTTTCCAAAGGGCGATCGGAAAGCCCTTTGGTCGCCTCCGCAGAGGCGAAATCCCCTGCGTAACAAGAAAAACTACTATCTTTTCCTATCACAAGGAGCAAAAAAAGATGACCATCCTCATCAGCGGCGCGTGCGGCTTCATGGGCCGCGAGGTCGCCGCGCAAGCCAAATCCTCCGGCATCGACGTCGTCTGCGGTGTGGACATTGCCGCCGGGGTCGCCCCGTATCAGCCGGATTTCCCCCTCTATGCGAACTATGCCGACGCCCCCAAGGCGGATGTGGTGATTGACTTTTCCAACTGGAAGCCCGGCGCGAACGTGCTGGATTACGCCACGAAGCACCGCGTCCCGGTCGTCATTGCCTCGACGGGTCTGACCGACGAGCAGCTTCACCAAATCGCCGAAGCGTCGAAGGTCGTGCCGATTTTCCGCTCCGGCAACATGAGCCTTGGCATTGCCCTGCTGCGTGCCCTTGCTAAGAAGGCGGCAGGCGTCCTTGGCGATGCCTTTGACGTGGAAATTGTCGAAGCGCACCATAACCGCAAGCTCGACGCGCCCTCCGGCACGGCGCTGATGCTCCTGGACGCGGTCAAATCTGCCTATCCGGATGAGCGCGAAGCCGTTTTCGGCCGCCACGGACGCGACTGCAAGCGCCAGCATCAGGAAATCGGGATGCACTCCCTGCGCGGCGGCACGGTCACGGGCGAGCATGAAGTCTGCTTCTTCGGCACGGGCGAGAGAATCCGCATCAGCCATAGCGCGGAGAACCGCGGCGTGTTTGCTGCGGGCGCTTTGCGTGCGGCGGCGTTCCTGATGAATCAGCAGCCCGGCATGTACAGCATGGACGACGTGGTGGGACAACTGTAACCAGTTAGTGGGATGACGGAAATTTTCCGCCGTCCCATTTTCGGTATTCTCGCAAAAAGATATGAAAACAGTTGTTACTTTTCGCTGAAAAGGACAAACTGAGTTCATAAAGCCATGGTAGAATCAACATTGATGGGAGGGATACCAACGCATGAATGAAGTCAAAACCCCGAAAAAACCGCTGATTGTCTATTACGCAATCGCGATTCTGGTCGTGCTGCTGATTAACACGCTGCTCGTGCCGATGGTGAGTCAGGCGCGCGTGAAGTATGTCGATTACGGCACGTTCATCCAGATGACCGAAGAGGACAAGATTTCTGAAGTTCAAGTGCAGGACAATCAGATCGTCTTCATCACCAAGGAGGACGAAGCCAATAAGAACGCTGTTTATTACCGCACAGGCAAGATGGATGACCCGGAGCTGACCAGCCGCCTGTCCGAACACGGCGTGAGGTTCGACAAGGAAATTGTGGAGGAAACGTCGCCGCTGCTGTCGTTCCTGCTTTCCTTCGTCTTCCCGATTGTGCTCTTTATCGCGCTGGGGCAGCTGCTCACACGCCAGATGATGAAGCGCATGGGCGGCGGCAAGGACGCGATGTCCTTCGGCATGGGCAATTCCAATGCCAAGGTATATGTGAAGGACAGCGCGGGCAGCATTAAGTTCGACGATGTGGCGGGCGAGGACGAAGCGAAGGAGAACCTGAGCGAAATCGTCAACTACCTGCATGACCCGTCGAAGTACCGCGACATCGGCGCGTCGATGCCCAAGGGCATTCTGCTCGTCGGCCCGCCCGGCACGGGCAAAACCATGCTCGCCAAGGCAGTCGCGGGCGAAGCGAACGTGCCGTTCTTCTCCATTTCCGGCTCGGAATTTGTGGAGATGTTCGTCGGCATGGGCGCCAGCAAGGTGCGTGACCTGTTCAAGCAGGCGAAGGAGAAAGCGCCCTGCATCGTGTTTATTGACGAAATCGACGCCATCGGCAAGAAGCGCGACGGCGGCAAGTTCGGCGGCGGCAACGACGAGCGCGAACAGACGCTCAACCAGCTGCTGACCGAGATGGACGGCTTCGAGGGCAGCAACGGCGTTATCATCCTCGCCGCAACGAACCGCCCCGAATCCCTTGACCCCGCGCTGACCCGCCCCGGCCGTTTCGACCGCCGCGTACCCGTGGAGCTGCCGGATTTGCAGGGTCGTGAAGCCATCCTCCGCGTCCACGCGAAGAAGATTAAGACCGAGCCGAATATCAACTATGCGCAGATTGCACGCATGGCGTCCGGCGCATCCGGCGCGGAACTGGCGAACATCGTCAATGAAGCCGCCCTGCGCGCTGTCCGCAACCACCGCACCGCCGCGTCTCAGGCGGACATGGAGGAATCCATCGAGGTCGTTATCGCCGGTTATCAGAAGAAGAATGCGATTCTCACCGACAAGGAAAAGAGCATCGTGTCCTACCACGAGATTGGTCACGCGCTCGTCGCGGCGCTGCAGAGCCACTCCGCGCCCGTGCAGAAAATCACCATCGTGCCGCGCACGTCCGGCGCGCTGGGCTACACGATGCAGGTCGATGAGGGCAACCACTACCTGATGACCAAGGACGAAATCATCAACAAGATTGCGACGCTGACGGCGGGTCGTGTTGCAGAAGAGATTGTGTTCGGCTCGATTACGACCGGCGCGTCCAACGACATTGAGCAGGCCACGAAGCTCGCCCGCGCGATGATTACCCGCTACGGCATGAGCGACGAGTTCGGCATGGTGGCAATGGAGACGGTCGAAAACGCCTATCTGGGCGGCGACACGTCCCTGTCCTGCTCGGCGGAAACGCAGGCGCGCATTGACGCGCTGGTCGTCTCCATCGTCAAGGAGCAGTACCAGAAGGCGACGCAGATTCTGACTGACAACCGCGCGAAACTCGACGAGCTGGCGAAGTACCTGTACGAAAAGGAAACCATCACCGGCGAAGAGTTCATGAACATCCTGAACAAGAAGGAAGCCTGATTGCGCCTGTAATCCAAACCAACAAGTAAATAACCAATCGGAGAATAGGGAGCGAAAATCAACCATGAAGAAATTGCTGACCAGCAAGATTGGCAACATCCTGCTGTGCATCGCTGAAATCATCGTCGGCGTGTTGCTGCTCGTCAACCCCGATGCCGTTACCTCCGCCTTCATCATCGGCGCGGGCGCTGTCATGATTCTTACGGGCATCGTCTTCTGCACGCTGTATTTTGTCGGCGAAGCAGAAAAAATGGTCATCAAGCAGCTGCTCTTCAAGGGCTTGCTGCTCATCATCCTCGGCGTTCTGTGCGTGACGCAGTACGGTGTACTGCTGGCGGCGCTGCCGTTCGTAACGTGGGTGTACGCCATCGCCATGCTGATTCTGGCGGCGTATAAGGTCCAATGCACCGTGGATATCCTCCGCCTGAGCGGCATCCGCTGGTACTTCCCGGCGATTTCCGCGGCGCTGGCAGTTGTGCTGGCGCTGTTCATCCTGCTCAACCCGAATACCGCGATGAACATCGTCTGGGGTTTCATGGGCGTGTCCATCATCCTCGAAGCCGGGCTGGAAATCGCGACGATTATCCTGCTGAAGTAAAGGCTGCTATCGGCGTCCGCTGGAAACACTTCCGGCGGGCGCTTTTGACATACTGGAGGAAGGAAAATGGAAGAGAAAATCAGGCGGAAAGCCCTGCTGATTCTGTCCTGCGTCCTGATGCTGGAAGCCGTCGGCATCCGCCATGTCCCCAATTTCCAGCGTGTCGGGCTGATTCTGTACGCCGCCGGGATGCTGGCGATGTACGCGATGACGCTGCGCCGCAAAATCAAGGGGCTGGCAGTGAACGAGAACGACTTTATGCCGTTCCTGTTCGGCGCGGGGCTTCTGGCGATAGAGGTTCGCCGCTATGATTTCGGCGAAGAGGGCAAGCTGTGGCTGTGGATTATCATCATTTCGCTGCTGCTGGCGTTGCCGATGCTGCTTGCGGAGCGCCGCGTTCCGTCCGGAAAGGCGGGGAACAACAAATACTGGATGCGCGCCATCACGATTGTGTTCCTGATTGTCCTCAGCTGCTTCAACTGGGTCTACGCGACCAACGTTGCTTTTGACACGAGCGAAGGTACGGCGACGACGGGCGTCATCACGCGGAAGCGGATGGAAAAGGGGACGAAGCACCGGATGAGCTATTATCTGGAAGTGTCGAAGCCTTTGACGAACGAAACAAACACGTTTTCCGTCAGCAAGAGCGACTATAACCGATATGACGAACAGCGGGTTGTCACCGTGACGGAGCATCCCGGCTTCTGGGGCGCGCCGTACTACGATGTGACGCTGCCGAAGACGCAGGGGGAGGATTGGCATGGTCAATAGAGCAAGAGAAGCCAGAAGAAAACTGTTCACCCCGAAACCCGTGGTTTACACCGCGTGGGGACTTCTGGCGGCGGCGCTGGTGGCGCACTTCGTCCCGGCGCTGGAAGCCGTTGCGCTGATACTCTACGCGGTCGGGCTGATTGCGCTCTGCCTCCCTGCCCTGACCGCCCCGAAGAAGGGGACAATCGCCGTTCCGCGCGTGTTCCTGCCGATGCTGGCGGCGGCGTTTCTGATTGTCGGTTGCCAAATCGGGATGCGTCCGGACGAATCGCCGCTGGTGTGGCGGAGCATCCTGCTTGCACTGATTCTGCTGATTCCGCTGATGATTTCGGAGAAACAAGCCGCTGCCGACATTGACCGGGGCAGATTTGCCGCGCGGGTGTTCATCGTCGTCGGGGTGCTGTGGATGAGCTGCGCGTTCTGGCTGATTGCGACGAACTCGGTGTTTGACGCGGACGTCGGCATGTCGCACATCAGCACCGTCACGCAGACGCGCGCGACAAGCCGCTATTGCTACATGGACGTGGTTTGGGACGGCAGAACGCTGGATTTTCCGGTCAGCAAGGAGGATTTCAGCGCCATATCTGCCGGGGACGAGGTGCTGGTGACGGAGTACGACGGTTTCTGGGGCGCGCCGTATTATACATGGGACTATCCGCAGGAGGAGGCGGACTAACGTGGCGAAATCCGCCAAAATCAAGACGCGAAAGCCCATCAGCACCGTCACGCTGCTGGCGTGGGGGCTGCTCGCGCTGGCAACTGCGTTCGACCACATTCCATCGTTTCGCGCCGCCGCGCTGATTCTCTACGCGGTCGATTGGCTCGCGCTCGCCATTGCGGCAACGCTGACGAAGCGCAAGCAGACGCTGATTATCCGACCGGGGATGATTCTGCCGCTGTTTATCTCCACGCTGCTGCTCTTCCAACGCAAAATCCGCATGACCATGCAGCCTGCGGCGACGATTTGGCTTGTCACGGCGTGCTTCATGCTGCTGACGTTGCCGATGCTGCTTGCGGCGGAGAAGCAAGTGCCGGACGAGCGCGCGGACGATGAAAAATACTGGGGGCGCGCGGTGATTCTGGCGCTGGTGGTGCTGCTTTCCGCTCATAGCTGGGCGTGTTTGAGCAACGCTGCGTTTGACCAAAGCGCAGGCAGTGCGCAAACGGCGTATATCACCGAAAAATGGCGGGAAAAGCATAAATTTAGCTGGGATTATCATCTTCGGGTCGCGGCGTCGGGGGAGACGGAATCGCTGACCTTCCAGATTGGGGCGGGGAGCTACAACCGCGTGTCCGAGGGCGACAACGTCACCGTGACGGAGCATCCCGGTTTCTGGGGCGCACCGTATTACACATGGGAAATCCCTCAATCCCCCTGAAAAAACAGCAAGAATCCCGAAAAAGCCTTGCACTTTTGGGCGAAATGGCGTACAATAGCCTTGCCTGTGATTCGCATCGGGCAGAGTAGCTGAATCCGCGTTAAGTGTTCATGAACGGGGAGTTGTCATGAAACGAAGCCGCACGGCGGCGCGGTGGGTTCGGCGCATCCCGCTGTCTTGGTGCTGCCTCCTGCGAGTTGCGGAAAATACGCAATAGGAGGCTTTTTTTGTGATGTCACAATCCGTTTTCCATGCCCACTACTGGCGGGACTGCGCCCGGCTGACCACCCAGAAGCTCTGCGTGATGGGCGTGCTGATGGCGCTGCAAATCATCCTCAGCCGCATCACTGCCATCAACCTCGGCAACTGGCTGCGCATCAGCTTCGGCTTTCTGCCCAACGCCATTGCCGGATACCTGCTCGGCCCCATCGGCGGCACGCTCGTCGCGTGGGGGAGCGACGCCCTCGGCACCATCCTCACCGGGCAGGCGATTAACCCCGGTCTGTCCGTCACGGCGGCGCTCGGCGGCTTCTTCTACGGGCTGATGCTGCATAAACGTCCGGTTACGATTTGGCGGACGATGGCGTGCCTGCTCGTCGTGTCGCTGGCGTGCCACTTCCTGCTGAACACCTACTTTCTGGCGATGGCGGGCTTCACCGCGGTGTCCGACGGCGCGGATTATCCCGCGTTTGTCCGCGAGCTTGTCCGCCCGATTTACGGCGAAGGCGCAACGATGCCCGCGTGGATTAGCGTCTGCAACCGTTTCATCAAGCAGGTCGTCGTCTACCCGGTCAATGTCGTGATGCTGCTGATGATGCTGCGCGGCGTGCAGCGGATGCCGAACGCAGTAACGCACCTGTGAAGGAGAATCCCTCTGAATGACACCTGAAGAAAACAAACAGTTAATCCTCGCCGAGCTTGACCGTCTCTATCCCCAGCCCAAGCCCGAACTGCATTTCACCAACCCCTACGAGACGCTGGTGGCGGTCATGCTGTCCGCGCAGTGCACCGACAAGCAGGTCAACAAGGTCACGCCCGCTGTGTTCGCGCGTTTCCCCGACGTGAAGAGCATGGCGGAGGCGGATGTTGCCGAGCTGTACCCGCTGGTGAAAAGCTGCGGCTTCAAGAGCAAGGCAAGCAACATCATCGCCGCGTGCCGGATGATTCTGGCGGAGGACGGCGGCGAAGTCCCGCACACCATGGAAGCGCTGACCCGTCTGCCGGGCGTCGGGCGCAAAACGGCGAACGTCGTTATGTCCACGGCGTTCCATATTCCGGCAATTGCGGTGGATACGCACGTTTTTCGCGTCAGCAACCGCCTTGGGCTGGTGGATGCGCCCGACGTGCTGAAGACGGAGATGCAGCTGCGCGCGCTGATTCCGCAGGACAGGTGGAGCGACGCGCACCACTGGCTGATTTTCCACGGTCGAAGGGTGTGCAAGGCCCAGCACCCCCTGTGCGGCGAATGCACGCTGCGCCCGTGGTGCAAGAAGTACAACAGCGAAACCGAATAACCTTCGCCCGACTGCGCCCCACCGCCAGCCGGGCATTTCTCATGCCCCAAAGCGCACACATAATTCTGCATTCCGCATTCCGAACTCCGCATTTCCCTTCACGCCGCCCCATGCTCCGCCCTGAACGCCGCCAAAAGCGCCCGCCCCTCCTCCCGCGTGTGCATCAGCGCGTTCCCTTGCGCCATATCCCGTGCGTACAGGTAGTCCTCCATCTCCGCAACCGTCCGAACACTCGCGCTGCCCCAGTCCGTCAGCAGCTGAATCAGGTAATTCACCGCGTTCGTCGGATTCGCCTCCGCCGTTTTGGCGACCGCCTGAATCATCAGCCCGTCCTCGAACGGGTACGCCCCAAACGCCGCCATCACCCGATTCAGCTGATTCTCCGTGAACACCTGATGCAGCAGCACTTTACCCGCCAGTTTCGCACTCTCCCGCACTGACCGCGGAAACGCTCCCTCGCGCGCGCCCGCCTCCGTACACGCATACGCACCCGTACACGCGCCTGCGCCCGCGTATCCGGCAGAGGAAGCAGATGTCTCCTTTTCATCATCATTCGTTTTCCCTGTTGGGTTTACGGTTGCCGTTTCTGTTTCTGTATAGTTTATATTAGTGTCGTGGAAATCGGGCGTATTTCCGTGGCAATCGGTTGTGCAATCGGTTGGACAAACGGTTGTGCAATCGCTTGGGTAAACGCCTGGGTAATTCGGATGATCACGGGGATAGTCGCGGATTTCGGGGGCATCAGCGGGGCAATCGGCTGTGCTATCAGCACTGATTTCACGCGGATAGTCACGCTCAACAGCGCCTTTT
>ERZ773224.36-NODE-36-length-156169-cov-7.553531_pt1 | contig 156169 bp, 147 predicted proteins | sample MGYA00580526_ERZ773224 | MGnify/ENA primary metagenome ERZ773224 (study PRJEB29015, sample SAMEA2737743) | human gut metagenome | biome: human gut; feature: human-associated habitat; material: faeces | place: China | collected 2012 ... | reverse complement strand
AATGTCAGTTGTTTATTCATAACTATATTATACCATTTTTCTTCCTGATTTTCAAGGATTTGTGCGGTATTGCCTTAAAGTTGACCTTGGGTCACACCCTCACGGGTGTGTGAGTTGAAATAGTATGAACTTCAACAGTTTGCTTGGACTGATGGTCACACCCTCACGGGTGTGTGTGTTGAAATTGCACGGTCGCAGGCTTACGGCGCTTGGTGGCGTGTCACACCCTCACGGGTATGTACTGAAAATTATGACAATTTCCAGATAGCTGATTTGCACCCATTACGCCCAAAATACAAAGCTAAAGCCAATCACAATCATATCTTAATAAATAAAAACAGCGCAGAAACCCTCGCTTCTGCGCCGAACATTATTCCCTAAAAATATTAAGCAAAGCCGAAAACAGCAGATAATAAATACAGTCTGAAAGAACCGTGCAGATAACACCCGCAGCTATCATTTTAGCTGTGCCGAACAGCGGCTCTTTGATGTGACTTACCTGCGGAGCCTTGCTTTTGGCGAACAACAGGGCAGTCGCCGCAATATGCGCCGCAATGCCGATAATCAGCAGCCAAACAGCGTCGTATCTGAAAATAGAATACAGATAAATGCAGCCTGCCATAAACACAATGTTGATGATAAGATGTATGCCTGCGGAAATGTCACGCCTTGTTATTTTGCTGCAAAGAAGATTCGATGGAAAGGTTATGACCGCCGCCAAGACCGCCAGCAGCAGATTGCTTCCTACAAGTGATGCAAAGAAAAGCGAGTAGAATTCCATTGGAAAGATATTCCACAGTATCAGCCACAGCACTACAGCGGCTGCGGAGCATATTGAGGCGATTTTTTTGCGCTTAGGCGTGAAAAATGGCTCTCGGATTGTTTTGGCTTTTTCGGACATGGCTTTATGTGCGGTCAGACAGACTGACCCACGCTCCTTTCGAATAAAATAGACAACTTTTCATGCGTTTCCCATAAATATGTATTACAATGATTATACGATTTTCACGCTCTTTTGTCAAGCGGATAAAATGGCCCTGTACCGTATGAGAACCGTTCCTGCCTTGACATTCGCAGATAAAAGTGGTAAGATATATCCATATTATATATGTATGAAAGGGTGTTCATATGGATTTTTCAAAGCTGAATTTCGGCGTGGACGGCGACAGCATCACAGCAGGGGAGCAGTGGTCGTATCACGTATATAAAGAGCTGGGAATGGCTTCCCATCACAATGTTGCCGTAGGCAGCTCCGTTTGGTACAAGCGCACTATCGCGTACAGCGGCGGAAGCGTTACCACTCAGGATTATACTTCTCCCGATTTTGCTGGCATCAGCGACGGCTGGGAGGAAACTGACGACCCTGTTGAGCTTCAGAAGAGAGCCAACAACTGCGCTGTCGTTCATACCCAGCGCTTTATTGAAGAGGTAAAGAGCGGAAAGGCTCCCGTGCCCGATGTGTTTGCTTTTGCAATGGGCACAAATGACGCTGAGGACTGCCTCGGCTGCCCCGATAAGGCTCTGGAGGGCAAGACCCTTGAAGGCAATGAAAGCGTTGACCTTTTCACCGAGGCAGGCGCAGCAAGATGGTGCATACAGCGCATTATGGAGGAGTTCCCACTCTGCCGTGTGTTCGTGCTCACACCTATCCAGACTGCAACACCCGAGCATAACAAAAAGATCGAAAAGACTATCGAGGTGCTCCGCAAGGTAGCGGGCGGAATGAGCGCACAGGTCATCGACTGCTTCCACAACAGCGGTATCTGCGAGAAGTTCGAGGTGATCGGCGGCACAGGAAAATATCTCCGTGACGGACTTCACCCCGATGTTCCCGGCCAGACCCTCGAGGGAATGTATGCCGCCAAGGAGATACGCAACAATATGTTCAACTGATGTGAATGTCAGGGGTTTGTTCTGATGTTGTAGAACTCTCTTTCACGCATGGCGTAAATGGCGTTTCTGCGGCGTTCTCTGCGCTTCTGTGCAGCTTTTTCCTCAGCCTTTGCGGAAGCTCTTGCAAGTCCTGCGGAGAAGATGAGCACGCCCATGAAAGCACCGTAAAGCGCAATAAAATATGTCATTGCAGTGGGGTCGCTGGCGGCTGACAGTCTGGTGAACCTTATTGTCACAAGAGCGTCGGCGGCAACGCAGAGGGCTGCGGCAGCGGGATATTCTCTGATTATTGACATTATTTTTTTCATATTATCATATCCTCTCTTTGATTTGAATAAGCTTTTCTGCTGTTCATCATATTTACATTATAGCACACGATCTGGTCGGAAAATCGGACAGCAAATCAGACATTTTGACATCGGATATATAGAATGTACTATGAAAACGTTTGAGAAAGTTAGCTTTGCTGTTCAAATGTTAAAAATATGATAAATCGCAAAAATCCTATTGGCAATACCGAAAAAATGTGGTATAATGAGTTGAATGTGAAAATTGAGGCGGGCATTCAGCCACGCCGTTTTCAGACAAAATAAATTATGAGGTGATCACAATGAACGAAATGGAACTTTACTCACTCTGGTGCGAAAAGGCTGTTGATGACCCTGACCTTCAGACTGAACTTAAGTCTATCGCAGGTGACAGCGACGCTATCAAGGACAGATTTTACCGTGATCTGGAATTCGGTACAGGCGGTCTCCGTGGTGTTATCGGTGCAGGTTCATACAGAATGAACGTTTATACAGTAAGAAGAGCAACTCAGGGTCTTGCAGACTATGTTAACAAGGCTTTCACATCTCCCTCTGTTGCAATTTCCTACGACAGCCGTATCAAGTCCGGCGTTTTCGCTAAGGAAGCAGCATCAGTTCTGGCTGCAAACGGCATCAAGGTACATATCTATACCGAGCTTATGCCCACTCCCATGCTTTCCTACGCAGTAAGAAACCTGAAGTGCAGCGCAGGTATCATGATCACAGCTTCCCATAACCCTGCCAAGTACAACGGCTACAAGGTTTACGGTTCCGACGGCTGCCAGCTCACACTTGACGCAGCTGAGATCGTGCTCAAGAATATCGAAAGCGTTCCCATGTTTGACGGCGCAAAGACCATCTCCTATGATGACGGCGTTGCAGACGGCAGAATAAACTACATTCCTCAGTCCGTTATCGACAGCTATCTTGACGAGGTATCCAAGCAGGGTATCCACACCGATCTGGTTAAGTCCAGCGGACTCAAGGTAGTTTACACTCCTCTTAACGGCACAGGAAACAAGCCTGTAAGAGCTATCCTCAAGAAGATAGGCGTTGAGGACGTTACCGTAGTTCCCGAGCAGGAATATCCCGACGGAAACTTCCCCACCTGCCCCTTCCCCAACCCCGAGATCAAGGAAGCACTTGCAAAGGGTCTGGAGCTTTGCAACGTTGTAAAGCCTGACCTTCTCCTCGCTACCGACCCCGACTGCGACAGAGTTGGTATCGCAGTTCCTTCCGACAACGGCTATGAGCTGTTCACCGGTAACGAAGTAGGCGCAATGCTTCTCGAATACATCTGCTCCGAGAGAACAAAGATGGGCACAATGCCTGCCGATCCCGTTGCAGTAAAGACCATCGTTACAACCGATATCGCAGCTAAGATCGCTAAGGAATACGGCGTTAAGCTTATCGAAGTTCTTACAGGCTTCAAGTTCATCGGCGAGCAGATCGGCTTCCTGGAGGATAAGGGTCAGGAAGACAGATACATCTTCGGCTTCGAGGAGAGCTACGGCTACCTGGCAGGCTCCTATGTAAGAGACAAGGACGCTGTTGTTGCTTCCATGCTCATCTGCGAAATGGCTGCATTCTACCGCACCAAGGGCATTTCCCTCATTCAGGCAAGAGAGAATATGTACAAGAAGTACGGAGTATATGTTCACAGCCAGTCCTCTTTCGTTTGCGAGGGTGTGACCGGTATGGAGAGAATGAAGGAGATCATGTCCGACCTCAGAACCAACACTCCCAAGACTATCGGCGGTCTTACCGTAACACGCTTCGAGGATTACCTTGCAAGCACCTCTGTTGATACCGCAACAGGCGCAAAGACAATGCTTACACTTCCCAAGTCCGATGTGCTCACATTCAAGCTCACCGACGGCGCAAGCGTTATCATTCGTCCCTCCGGCACAGAGCCTAAGATCAAGGCTTACTACACCACCACAGGCACTACCAAGGCAGAAGCTGCTGCTCTTGAAAAGACCATTTCCGATGATTTTGCAAAGATCCTCGGTTTCTGATCGACACAATAACTGACAGATATACAAACACCGCCGGCAGGCAATGCCGGCGGTGTTATTTTTGATGTTCGGAGATGATCTGTTGAATAAAGATCCGGCAAAAAGAGCAGTTATCTATGTTATGGGACTGTTTATAATGACATTGGGAGTATCCATATCCGTAAAATCTAATCTTGGCGTTTCCCCCGTAAGCTCAATACCATACACAATGACCTGCGTGTGGGGGATAGAGATGGGCAGAGCCACCATAATATTCCACATTGCACTGGTGCTGCTGCAGATAGCAGTGCTGCGCAGAAAATTCAAGCCCATAAATCTTCTTCAGGTACCTGTGGGAGTAATGTTCGGCGCATTCACTACGTTCTGCAACCACCTGATGACCTTTCTTCCCACCCCTGAGAATATCGTGATCCGTCTGAGCATGATGCTGGTCAGCACCCTGCTCATAGCGACTGGGATTTTCTTCTATGTTCCTGCAAATATAATGCCGCTGGCAGGCGAGGGCGCAATGCTCGCCATATCCCAGGCATCGGGCATAGAATTTTCCACCGTAAAGGTGATATTTGATATATCAATGGTCATCATATCCTTTGCGGTCTGCATGATATTTATTGGCAGCCTGGGAAGCGTAGGCGCAGGAACTATAATCGCCGCAGTGCTTGTGGGACTTGAACTGAAGCTTATAACAAAGCTTTTCGGCAGGTACCGTGACAAGCTTCTGCCGCAGAGCTGATAATACATATGCGCAAACAAAAAGCTCCCCCGAGAAATTTTCTCGGGGGAGCTTTGGATTATTATGTCATCAGCTGTCCTTTTCAGGGGCGATAGTCGTAAGCGAAAGCTTCTCGCCGTCGCTGTCAACCTTGATAGTAGTAAAGGGGTCAAGGTCGTTTGCAATCATAGTGCGGGCGATAAGAGTTTCAAGCTTGCTCTGGATATATCTCTTAAGGGGACGTGCGCCGTAAATGGGGTCATAGCCCTCCTTAGCGATAAATTCCTTAGCTTCGTCAGTGACTTCAAGCTCAAGCTGCTTGTCCTCCAGACGCTTTCTCAGACCGTCCAGCATAAGGTCGATGATAGGATATATCTCCTTCTTGGAAAGGGGCTTGTAGAATACTATCTCGTCCAGACGGTTCAGGAACTCGGGACGGAAGTGAGTTTTCAGAAGCTTATCAACCTGAGCTCTTGCCTCGGGAGTTATCTCGTTGTTCTCGTCAATACCTTCAAGGATATACTCGGAGCCAAGGTTGGAGGTCAGTATGATTATGGTGTTCTTGAAATCTACCGTTCTGCCCTGAGAGTCGGTGATACGGCCGTCATCAAGTACCTGGAGCAGAATGTTGAATACATCGGGGTGAGCCTTCTCGACCTCATCGAAGAGGACTACGGAGTAAGGCTTGCGGCGAACAGCCTCAGTCAGCTGACCGCCCTCCTCATAACCAACATATCCCGGAGGCGCTCCGATAAGACGGCTCACGGAGTGTTTCTCCATGTACTCGGTCATGTCGATACGGACAATGTTCTTTTCATCGTCAAACAGTGCCTGTGCCAGAGCCTTTGCAAGCTCGGTCTTACCAACACCTGTAGGACCCATGAAGAGGAAGGAACCGATAGGACGGTTGGGGTCCTGTATTCCCGCTCTTGAACGGAGTATTGCCTCGCTGACCTTTTGAACAGCCTCGTCCTGACCGATAACTCTCTTGTGGAGAACCTCGTCCAGATGCAGCAGCTTCTCACGCTCGCCCTCCATAAGCTTGGATACGGGTATGCCTGTCCATCTGCCAACGATCTTGGCGATCTCTTCATCTGTTACCTTGTCACGGAGCAGAGTATGCTTTTCATAGTCATCAGCAGCAGCCTCAGCCTCTTCCAGCTCTTTTTTCAGAGCAGGGAGCTTGCCGTACTTCAACTCGGCAGCCTTGTTAAGGTCGTAGCTGCGCTCAGCTTTGGCAATGTCGGCGTTGGTGTGCTCAATGTCCTCACGGAGCTTCTGGAGACGGGAGATAGAGTTTTTCTCGTTTTCCCAGCGTGTTTTCATGGAGTTAAACTCGTCACGCAACTCGGAAAGCTCTTTTCTTACCTCTGCCAGCTTCTCCTGAGATATCTTGTCCTCTTCCTTTTTGAGGGCAGTCTCGGCGATCTCCTTCTGCATGATCTTTCTTGCGATATCATCAAGCTCGGTAGGCATGGAGTTCATTTCCGTGCGGATGGTAGCGCAGGCTTCATCAACAAGGTCGATAGCCTTATCGGGGAGAAATCTGTCGGTGATGTAACGGTTTGAAAGAACAGCGGCGGTGATAAGTGCGCTGTCCTGGATTTTTACGCCGTGGAACACCTCGTAACGCTCTTTAAGTCCACGGAGGATAGAAATGGTATCCTCAACGGTAGGCTCATCAACACGCACGGGCTGGAAACGTCTTTCAAGCGCAGGATCCTTTTCGATGTACTGACGGTACTCGTTAAGAGTGGTCGCACCAATGCAGTGAAGCTCGCCTCTTGCAAGCATAGGCTTTAAGAGGTTGCCTGCGTCCATAGCGCCGTCGGTCTTGCCGGCGCCGACAATAGTGTGCAGCTCATCAATGAAGAGGATTATCTTGCCTTCGGACTTTTTAACTTCGTTCAGAACGGCTTTCAGACGCTCCTCAAATTCGCCTCTGAACTTAGCGCCCGAAATAAGAGCACCCATATCAAGGGAGAAGAGCTTTCTGTCCTTTAAGTTGTCGGGAACATCTCCACGGACGATACGCTGTGCCAGACCCTCTGCAATGGCAGTTTTACCGACACCGGGTTCACCGATAAGAACGGGGTTGTTCTTGGACTTACGGGACAGGATACGGATAGTGTTTCTTATCTCGCTGTCACGGCCGATAACAGGGTCAAGCTTGTTCTGACGGGCAAGCTCCACAAGGTCCTGACCGTACTTTTTAAGCACATCATAGGTGTCCTCGGGAGTATCGGTGGTAACACGCTGGTTGCCTCTTACCTCCTGAAGAGCCTTCAGGAAGCTGTCCTTGTCAATGGCAAAGTCTTTGAATATCTGCTTGATGTCCTTGTCAGCGTTGTCAAAGTAGGAGAGCATAACGTGCTCTACGGATACAAATTCATCGCCCATGTTCTTGGCAATGGCTTCGGAGGCGTTGAGCAGTCTGTCAAGGGACTGGGAGATATAAACGGTGTTCATATCACGTCCGCTGCCCGTTACCTTGGGTATATTTGCCATAACACGCTCAAGGCTGCCTGCAATAACGGTTGCGTCCTTGCCCAGCTTTTTCATCAGCTGAGGGATAAGACCGTTTTCCTGAGTCATCAGCGCATAAAGCAGATGAGGCTGGTCAACGTTGGTGTTCTGGTACTCAATAGCGGTATCCTGTGCAGCCTGAATGGCTTCTATAGTCTTTTTGGTAAGTTTCTGCATATTCATAAAATTCATCTTCCTTTCAGACGGTGAGTTATATTTTCAAGTGGGGGAGTGCTTCGGTCAGCTACCTGTTGCGGCTCATGACCTCATAAAGAATATTCATATGTGACCGCTCCTTTGTACGGATATTTTGCGGGAAATTTGTATTTTAACGCCGAAAATTTCGGCACCAAAATGCTTGACAATCAAATGAAAATGTGCTATAGTTTATTTTGTAGCTTTTTTGATGAAAGGATGTGTCGTGATGCCCGCCGATAAAAACGGATTTAAAACTATTGCCGAAAACCGAAAGGCAAGGCACGATTACTTTGTCATCGAAAGCTATGAAGCCGGTATCGAGCTTGTGGGAACTGAGGTCAAGGCCATCCGCCAGGGCGGCGTTAATCTCAAGGACTCATGGTGTACTATTGAAGACGGCGAGCTGTGGGTGAAGGGAATGCACATATCTCCCTACGAACACGGCAACATTTTCAATCGAGACCCCATGCGTGTCAGAAGGCTGCTGCTCCATAAGAAGGAGATCAACAAGCTTTTCGGTACTATCAAGCAGGAGGGGCTTACTCTCATTCCTATCTCTCTTTACTTCAAGGGTTCAAGGGTCAAGATGCAGGTCGGTCTTTGCAAGGGCAAGAAGCTTCACGATAAGCGTGATGCAATGGCTGCCGAGGCTGCCAAGCGTGATATTGACAGAGCCATCAAGGAGAGAAACAGGTAAAACGTTCGCTTCATAACCTGGGGATGTAAAGGTTTCGACGGGGATTGTGAAGCATGATAAGCGAGCAGAGGACTGTGCTGATCTCTATAACCCGCACACGTTTTAAAATTAGACGACAACGATAATTTTGCTTTAGCAGCTGCGTAAGCGCTGCTCGTCTGCCCGGAAAGTACCGTGGTTCCGGCTCAGACGTCGATTAACGGTGAACGTCATTCGGGAGTGCCTGCGCCCGTCTGATGTATCGCAGGCTACTGAGTTCGGCTGTGTGTCTGTTCACGGCTGAACGAGGGAATGTAAATAACAGACTACGCTCGTAGAAAGTCGTGTGGATCGGTTTTCGGACACGGGTTCGATTCCCGTCATCTCCACCAGATATCCGTCTGTAAGGATTTCCTTGCAGGCGGTTTTCTTTTTTCTGACTTTTTACAAGTATCAGTATAACTGCTTATTGTGACAATATAATGTTAGATTTGTGACAAATAAGTAAATTTTAGCACTCTGTGCGTGAGAGTGCTAATCTCCTGTTTTCCCTCTTTTATGAGTTTATTTTACCATATTATATGTGCAGATGTCTATAGATTTCGGAAGTTTTAATTTGATTTTAATGGAATAAAATTCCCCTTACTGATATGGTTGATACATAGATCAGTAAGGGGGATATGTATGTGTTTATTGTAGATAGGGGAGACGGCTGTGGAAAGCTACCATTTATATTTACAGTCATCACACTCATAGCTTTTGCCGAAGCTGCTGCTGAAAACGCCGGCTAACAAGAAGTACAACCGAAGCAAAAGACACTATGGACGCTTATCTTGCAACATGCGTTGCCGGCAACAAGGCAGTTTCCGAAGAAGGATATCAAAAATATATTGGTTCGACCTATATTGACTATGCTTATAACAATAACAACGTTCAAAAGATATTTGACCGCTATATTGAGCTTAAGGGTAAAATAGACGATGCGCAGGCAGTTCTGAAAGAATCAGAAAATAATCTGGGGCTGTTTGAGCCGTCTCTCGATAACAATGCTTACGAACAGGCTAAGAAGGCTGTAGAAGATAATAAAAAAGTCGTTGAGAGTGCCCAGAAAGCATATCGTGAGTTCGATAATTCTATACGAACCGTAAATACCGGCATAGCAGATTTTGCGCAAAAACAAACACTCGGTGCCAAGTCCGGTAAAATCTATGAACATCAGGCTCGTGCTACCGCTGCCGCCAAAACAGTAGAAGCAGCAGCTATGACAGCTGCAAATATTGCTCTATCGTTTGGAATCAGTTTGATTGTTCAGGCGGCTGTCCTTTCACCAATCCCCACCCGCCGCATAATATAAAAAAGCGGAGTATCACAGGAGCAGCGACCCTGTGATACTCCGCCGAATACATTACCGAAAGGAGAGGGAAGATGAACGAAAACGACAAATGCAGTACAGACGGACTGACCATACCCCGGGGACGTTTTCCTCAGGATACACCTCTTGCCATGGCATATGTGCCCTATCAGGAGTGGGAGGACACCTACGCCGAGAATGTAGCTCTGGCAAAGGGCACCATATTCCCGTCGCTTGATATGCCTTTTCTTGGAAAGGAGGGCGTAGCACAGTATGGAAAATAAACGCCGTCAGCTTATGTACGCCATTCAGATGTACGACTTTTATCTGTATGAGCTCCAGCTGTACCTCGACACTCACCCCACCTGCCGCAACGGACTTTTTGCGTTCAGACGATACAAGGAACTGCGTGAAAAGGCAGTACGGTCATATAATGAGCTGTTCGGACCTCTGACACCTATCCAGTCAGGCTGCGAAAATGTCTTTGAATGGGCAAAGGGCCCCTGGCCGTGGGAAAAGGAGGCTAACTGATATGTGGATATATGAAAAAAAATTACGATATGCTTGATACACATAATAAACATGCTAACATCATTCACAACAAAAGAGGAGAGTTCTTGCTGCGGCAGAGTACTCTCTTCTTTAAAATTTTTTCTTGACATTTGCTTATGCGTGGTATATAATATAGATATGGGATATATACCATATTGCAAAAGGAGAGTAAAAGCTTGTTTGATGTTGAATACTATGAGAAAGAGGACGGCACATTTCCTGCCGAAGAATTTATTCTTTCTCTTGACGCAAAAATGCAGGCTAAAATGTTCAGAGAGCTTGAACTGCTCGAAGCATTCGGAAATGAGCTTCGTGAGCCGCACTCCAAACCGCTGGGCGACGGGATTTATGAAATTCGTGCAAAGGTTGCTTCTGACATTACACGAGTGCTGTATTTCTTTGTAGTCAATAAGAAGATAATTCTTACCAATGGATTTGTAAAGAAAACACAGAAAACGCCCGAAAATGAAATTACACTTGCAAAAAAATATCGTAAAGAATATCTTGAACGAAACAAGGAGTGATCGATATGAGTAAAAATTTCAGAGAAACCTTAAACGCCCGTCTTGAAACCGATTCCGAGTTCCGTAAGGAGTATGAAGCACTTGCTCCCGAATATGAGCTTGCCAAAATGCTTATTGCCTGCCGCAATGCCGACAACCTTACTCAAAAACAGCTTTCCGAACTTACTGGCATAGATCAGGCTGACATCAGCAAGATTGAGAACGGTAACGCCAATCCCTCTATTAAAACACTTACTCGAATAGCCTCTGCAATGAATATGAACTTAAAAATTGAGTTTGTCCCCAAAACTCAGAATGTTTAAGTTGATACAGTTAAAAAATGATAAAACGAGCCAATCCCAAATTCTGTGTAAACGAAGAATAGTGTAATAAAAGAGTGTATGATGAGACCGATTGTGAAAGCAGTCGGTCTTATCTGCATATTAGCACATGATTATTTGATTGTCAAGCTGAAAATGTTATTCGGGTATCCTGTCGCCATAATAGATCACGAGTTGAGCGTAGATACGGCTCCAGTCCTGACGGCGTCCGGTCCACTTTTTCGTTATGTCCTTCATAGCCAGATACAGCATTTTGAAAAGGCTGTCATCAGTCGGAAATACGGACTTTGCCTTAGTCACTTTCTTCAGCTGACGGTTGAAACCTTCTATGGTATTGGTCGTATATATCAGTTTTCTGAGCTCTTGCGGAAACTTAAAATATGTGCTGAGATTAGGCCAGTTTTCGTACCAGGACTTTGAGATCTTGGGATATTTGCTGTCCCAGGTGGCTGCAAAAGAGTCAAGAGCATCCAGAGCAGCTTCCTCGGTGGCGGCGGTATAGACCATCCTGAGGTCAGCCATAAGTGCCTTGATATCCTTGTAGGAGACATATTTGCCGGAATTCCTGAGCTGATGAATTATGCAGTTCTGTATATCGGTTTTGGGGAATACAGCCTCTATTGCCTGCGAGAAGCCTGTCAGATTATCGGTGCAGGCGATAAGAATATCTTCAACGCCTCTGTTACGCAGACTATTAAGTACGCCTGCCCAGAACTTGGCACTCTCATTTTCGCCTACCCACATACCGAGAACGTCCTTCCTGCCGTCCAAATTAACGCCTATGGCTATGTATACAGCCTTCTTGATGATCTGTCCCTCGCTGCGGACATGATAATGGATAGCGTCGAGAAAGACAACTGCATAGACGCTTTCAAGCGGTCTCTGCTGCCATTCCTTTGCAACAGGGAGCACTTTATCAGTGATACGACTGACGGTAGTATCTGATATCTCCAGACAATAAATATCGCGAATATGATCCTCAATATCGGATGTTGACATACCTTTTGCATACATGGAGATGATCTTGTTCTCCATATCCTGAGATATGCTTGTCTGATTCTTAGGCAGTATCTTAGGCTCAAATTCGCCGTTTCTGTCACGAGGAACTTCGATATCCACCTTGCCCATACTGGTACGCAGAGTTTTCTTGCTGTGTCCATTACGGCTGTTGTCTGTTTCCTTGTTCTTAATGTCGTATGGTTCATACCCAAGCTCAGAATCAAGCTCTGATTCAAGGCTGCCTTCAATAAATCCGGCAAGTGCTTCCTTGAACAGCTCCTGAATATCATCCATGCTCTGGATATTAGCTGCCGAAAGAAAATCGCTTATCAGTTCTCTTCTTGCACGCTGTTCTTCTGTTTCATTTCTTCGTCTTCTGCTCATAATTAAACCTCCGAAGTAGTCTCTCTTTTATTATACACTACTTCAGAGGTTTACACAAATTTTAGGATAGACTCGATTTTATGGGAGATTGATAATTGCAAAAATCTTTTTGTAACAGTTCAATATACTCTTTATTATTCTTTTTTTGTAAAAAGCAATGATGTTAACTCTTTTAATTCTTTATTTAATTTTATGTACTCTTTACCATCTTCTAGTGTCATTTGTGATATCTTTTCTTCAAGTTTTTTCTGTTTCTCATAAATCTTTGTGCATATCCATATTTCTTTCATTGGACGCATTTGAAATTTAAAAACTGAATTGCACATATACTTACCTAGTTCTGTCACACCTTCTATTGTTCCGTCTTCAAGGCGTATTAAATGCTTATCATATTCTGTACTAGCAGGATCAACAAAACCTTTTTTTCCATCATTACATATATTTTTATCATTGGTCGGCCATTTGCTAGATTTTTTTCTGTTGCAGGTATAACAACAATACACTAAATTACTGTATTTTTTCTCTAATTCTGGAGCAATAGCCCTAGGTGTAAAATGATCAATCTCAAAAGCATTTTTGGTAACTTGTTCTGATTTACCACAATATCCGCATATTCCACCAAAATCTTCTTTTAACTCCTGTAAATAATCTTTATAGTCAGATTTGCTTACTACATTTTTTCGTCTAAAAACAACAATATTTCCATGTACTCTCATAAATAATTCTCCTAATTTTATTGATTTAAAATTTTGTCCAAAGATTCTAAAATATTAACCATTTTCTTTGTAGCAGTAGTAGTTAATAATTCAGAGGGGATATCATCTACTTCATTATAAGCCCTCAATATTTTAAATAAATTTATTAATCGCTCTTCTTCGTTAGGAGAGATCAAGCCTTTATCTTTTTTATTTTTCAGTGATACATATTCATTTTTATTATGTTCTAACCTATTGTCGAACACACTTACCGCCTGTTTTAAACACGTTATTAATTCTTCAAATTTTGAGGAATTATAATCTGCATCCAATCGTTCCCTTTCGATAAACAGATTTTGTATTACAAGATTTTCACTTATTCCTTGATCACAATAATTTGTAAGAATAATACAAGGCAAATCGGGTAATTCACTATTAAGAAATGCTACAAGTTCGGTACCTTTGAAATCATATACAGAAGATAATTGATAATCAACCAACATACATTTAATCTCATTATCTAATATCCATTTAAGAACATCGTTTTTTGTGATACATCCCTCCACGAATAATAAATTAATTTCTTTACGTTTTAATCTCGTAATATAGTCATCAATCAACGTTATATCGTCGTCTATAAAGCCAATTTTATACATAATTATCTCCTCTATTATCGTTTATCGTTAAGTGTTATTTTGGAATAAAAGCCAGAAGCATGTTTATTATTTTCGGACAAATCAATATATCCCCCATAATCGTTAACTATCCGATTAATAATCCACATCCCCATTCCTGTACCTACTATTTCACCATTAGCCGACCGTTTATCACTTTCAAATGGTTCTAAAATTAGGCGTGGGTTCTCCTTATATGCATTAATTAATCCCACACCATTATCTGCATACTCAATCATTATCCCCGTATTTATCGCTTCTATTCTAATATCTATTTTCTTTTCATTTGTCCTAATTGTCTCAAAAGCAGCCGTACTATTGGAAATAAGATTATTTAAAATGCTTTCAATTTCGTATGGAAAACACTTTAAGCTTATTTCTTCATCCATAATACAATCTATCAAAATATTTTTAGGCATCAATACTGAATTCCAACTAGATACTAGTTCAGAAACCAATTTGCTTACATCTGTTATTCGCATTTTACGTTTATCTCTTTTTACAGATTCTACTGTTACCTTAAACCAAGAAGTAAATATACTGCGAAAATTATTAGCTTCCGAAATATATTTATATGCAGCATCCATATCTTTATCAAAGTCAATGGCTTCTTTAGCCATTGTTATTTTCATTCCCAACTTATGAGTAATATCCTTAATTTCATGAATATATGTATTTGTAATAATTCCTGTAGTTGCAAGAACACGTAACATTTGAAGCTCTGTCTCAAGTTGTTTAATCGTCGAATCTTTCTTATCTACCAAAGCAGATACTTTTTTAACTTCTATGTACTCAGGCAAATAGTCAGCACTTTTGTTCTTGGCGCGTTCTCTATTTTGAACATCTTTTTTTATTTTATAGTCAAGTTCTTTTTCAATTTCAGCAGTCGGATGCATTTTTTCAAAATAATCATTGAGTTTTTTACATACAGTTTGTCTATCCTGCTCAAAATATCTAATAATATTACGTAGGAAATCTTGAAGGAGTCTAAATTCTTCAGTTTCGACTATGCCTTGTCTATTAGCCTGGTCTGGAAGTGTAATATTTGTTCGAGATATATAGATACTACCATGCATTTGATCAGCATTGACACGCCAAGCTCCTGTAGAATGTGATACAGCTGCTGGTGATTTGTTTTTTCTCACTGATAGCATAAGCCAATCAACGGAAGAGGATTTGGGATCTCCATATGGTCTTACTCTAAATCCATCTCTGTAAATCCTTATTCCACCAAAAGAATCTCTAATATCAGGTCTTCCAGTAATATCCTTATAAAAAAATTTATCTCTGTCAACCTTATTAACTGAAAGCTTTGCAAAATATAGTGTTCCTTGAAAATCACCAATCGTATTATCAACTTGTTTCTTGCTTCGTAAGACTTTTTCAAATGTTGTTTCAATATTTATCGGTGTACCCAAAAAGAACTTTTTTTCTTCTTCATCAAAACCTGCTTCGGTAGTTATTTTTTCAAAATTGTCACCAAAATCAAATTCATCTCGATTTATTGCTATAGTTACGGCACCATTACTTTTAGCCAAAAACTTAATTCTATAATCATATGAAAAATCATCATCTTCTTGTAATAAAGCGGCATCGTCAACGGATGTATCACTCTCAAAGAAATATATATTAAAAACATTCTTAAATTCTGGTGGAATTAAAGTTTTTAAATTAGATCGAATACTTTCTATAACTTTTTTATCCCAATTGTCTCTTAAGTTAGTTAACTTAAATAATGAACCAGTTTTAGAAAATTTCTCTGAAATTAAATATATAACTGATTTATTCACTATGTCATTAACCATATCGATAAAAGTTAATTCACTTTCATCTAAATCAGCCGTAATATCTGTAATTTTCTGTCCAAAAGAAAATGCATTCCAATCAACTTTCCATAACAGATGTTCCTCTTTTGATATAGTCAAAAGATTGCAATTATCTGCAATTCTATCCAATGCAAATCGCCCTATTCCTTTTGCGCCTGTTTGTATACGTCCCTTTTGAGTCATAAAACTAATTTTTTTTGAAGAGCTTCCTATAGTCATCCAATGTTTTAAGATAATGTCTTTCGTCATTCCTGTTCCATTATCAGCAATGTATAAGGTATCAGTTTCTTTCTCATAATACAGAAGACAAATGGAAGCATCGGCATCATAAGTATTTTTTACTAATTCCAATATGGCACCATCAAGTTTTGATACATTTTCTCGTCCTATAAGTTTTGCGGTATAGGCATCAACATTAAAAGGTATTTTAGCCATAAATTTTTCTCCTCATTTCTATTCAATCAACATATCCATAGGAAAATAAAAATTGTTTATATCTTTAGGTGATATTCTGTATGAATTTCCATTTGCGATAACACCTATTGACGCAACATATGAGTAAAATAATTTGCTTTCCAAAACTTTTTTGGCTTTATATAGACTATATTTTTTTTGATTTTCTGTTGGTATAATATATAATCCAGATGTAGGAATTGTTTCCTTATCTATCAAGTATACTTTAGCAGCACCTGTAATTAAAGTTGAAATCAATAGCTTAGACTGATTTAAATGAATTAACGCCTGAGAACGACCATATTCAAACCAATTTATTCCATCATCACTTTTTCTTTTTTTTAATTCATCTTTATATTGATTAAGATACTCTACTGCCTGGGGATACAAACTTTCAAATTGTTCTTTTGAATATCTTTGTAAGCCTTTTTCTGTATAAAAATAAGGAAAAATTACCATTTCTTCTTTTTTTAAATTTATAGAACGGGGACTTACAGCTTTTCTTAATAATTTTTTTTCCAATTTAAAATCCCCAACAGTTATATAGTTACCATACTCAGAATATTTATCGATTATATACGCTTTATTCAACAATGTAGCGATAGAGCTAGCCGCATGAAAGTAATCCCCAAATCTAACATACTCTTCTTCAGCTAAAAACTTATTACTTTTGAATATCCACTTATATTTTAATTCAGATTTGGTCATTTTAGTGATTAATTTATCATTCAAATTGTGATAATTAATAAATGATTTGTTTGTTTGCTTTTTGTCGCAGACAATTATGGCAGATGCCGTCAACTTTCCTGAAAAAATTTTTTGACTTGTATAATCATAGATATCTGTTAAATATGGTAAAAAATAGTCTCTTAAATTTTGTGCAAATCTATTTTTAAAAATATTACTTGGAATCAAATAGGCTAATTTTCCATTTGGATTTAATGATTTTATGCTTGCCTCTATAAAAGCATAACAATAATCAAATTTTCCAATTGAACAAGTTTCATAAGTATCCCGAACAAAATTTCTATCTGACGGTTCAAGCTCTTTGTAAGAAATATATGGAGGATTTCCTACAACAAAGTCAAAAGTATTTGTAATATTTTCTTTTAAAAAATCACCCTCTAATATATTCCAATTAACATTATATATATTATATCTTTCCACCAGTTTGTTTAAACGATTTTTACAATTTTCAATATGTGTGGCATCAATTTCAGCAGCCCAAATATCATTTTGAAGCCCAACCCTAATATCATTTATTGTCATATTGCTTTTAAGACAACTTTTAATATACCTTTTAACAATTTCTATCAAAACATTGCCATCACCACAAGAATTTTCAGCGACTTTCTTTCCATATAAATTATTTCTATATCCTACAACATCTAATAATTTTTTAACATATTCAGGAGGCGTGAAAACTTGACACTTAGCATATACAGGCATTATAAAAATCCTTTCATTTCAATAACTTTAAAAGAGCACTTTTTTGTTCATCAGATAATGTTGACCATTTTTCTAACATCTCAGACTGTTCCTTTGTAATCACAACTAACTCACCTTCATTTGCAAAAAACTGAGAAAGTGTTATTCCAAAGGCTTTGCAAATATCCTCAAGTGTGCTAATACTCGGATCATTATTACGGGCAAACAAATTTGATAAAGTTGATTGAGAAACGCCTGACAATTTTGACAATTTATACATTGACCATTTTCTATCATCAAGTAATTTCCTTATTCTTTCCAAGGTATTCAATGCTAACCCCTCCTATACAAATTATATTTTACTACACAAATGGGGTATAGTCAAGTATTCATTTGTAGCGCCAATACTACGCTTTTGTTTAGTATACAGTTTTCTAATGAGAATTAGTAAAAAACTTTTTAATTATTTATTTAAATACTACAATATGATATATTTCCTACTGGTTTGTAAGCTGCAAAGAAACATCTTAACCCGATATGCGGCGGCGCTTTCGCACTAAAAGCGATCCCGAAACCTGCTGTACAAAATACTATCCGCTGGATCCGGTCTTGATTAAAGGCTCAAAAGACCGGCGGTAAAGCCTCTATAGTGGTTTATGCACTTATAGCGTTAAGATGTGCATAGCAGCGGTATTTGGCAAGCATATCATTTATGGGATCCTCCTCGCTGATCTCGTCAAGCACCGCTCTGAGCTGCTGAGCAGATGATATATTAAAAATCTTTCCTGCTCTTGCATATATCTGTTCTTCTATTTCTCTGAGTGTTTCAGCATATTCTTTCATAGTCTCACCACCTTACTATTTCAATAATCGTAGCAACGATATAAATAACGCCAATTGCAATAAGAACGCCTGTAAGAATATTTTTCTTTTTCATATTGACACCGTCCTATCTATGTGTTATACTTTAAGAAAGAGGTTAGGGTGTTCCCACCCCCTTTCTTAAGTATTCTGCTTAGGATTTAAGCTCTTTGATGGTTTTTACTATGAAGTAAACCGCCTGAGCTAAGCTTGCGAAAACAGCGGCATATGCTGTTTTCTTATCCGCTCTTGAGGGCTGCAACCCTCTTGAGCGTTTTTTCTTTTTCTTCGCCATCGGCTTTCCCTCCCTTCATCTTTGTTGATTATATCATACCACATATGCTTGCTATATGCAATGTGTATTTTCACCAAAATTCCAGTAAAAAATATAGTTATTTTGTATATAGCAAGCATATGCAAAATAGTGTATAATATAATAGAGGTGGTTTAACTATGGCCAAAACAGCATATGAACGTAATAAAAATGCAATTAAAAAATATTTAACTGATAAAACCGATAGCATTCAAATAAGAGTTTCCAAAGGCAAAAAAGAGGAGTACAGGGCCTTTGCCGAAAAGAGAGGTACAAGTCTCAATGCGCTTATATGCAGAATGCTTGATGCAGAAATGAGGAATAATACGATTAATTATAAAATAATAAACGAATTTAAATTCACGAAAGCAAATCTTGATATTACTGTTATAATAAGGGAATGTCCTACTAACAATGACGTTGCTTGTAAAATCTTATACTATGATAATAAACAAAAAATACATCACAATGAAATACCCGAAATGGTAATTAACGAAAAAACATTACAAACAGAAAAGGATATTAAAGCAATGGCGCTAAAGCTTATTTCAGATAGCAATATGTCAGTTTTAAACTCTCTGAACAATGAGCAATAATTTCTAATGTGAGCCAATCCCAAATTCTGTGTAAACGAAGAATAGTGTAATAAAAGAGTGTATGATGAGACCGATTGTGAAAGCAGTCGGTCTTATCTGCATATTAGCACATGATTATTTGATTGTCAAGCTGAAAATGTTATTCGGGTATCCTGTCGCCATAATAGATCACGAGTTGAGCGTAGATACGGCTCCAGTCCTGACGGCGTCCGGTCCACTTTTTCGTTATGTCCTTCATAGCCAGATACAGCATTTTGAAAAGGCTGTCATCAGTCGGAAATACGGACTTTGCCTTAGTCACTTTCTTCAGCTGACGGTTGAAACCTTCTATGGTATTGGTCGTATATATCAGTTTTCTGAGCTCTTGCGGAAACTTAAAATATGTGCTGAGATTAGGCCAGTTTTCGTACCAGGACTTTGAGATCTTGGGATATTTGCTGTCCCAGGTGGCTGCAAAAGAGTCAAGAGCATCCAGAGCAGCTTCCTCGGTGGCGGCGGTATAGACCATCCTGAGGTCAGCCATAAGTGCCTTGATATCCTTGTAGGAGACATATTTGCCGGAATTCCTGAGCTGATGAATTATGCAGTTCTGTATATCGGTTTTGGGGAATACAGCCTCTATTGCCTGCGAGAAGCCTGTCAGATTATCGGTGCAGGCGATAAGAATATCTTCAACGCCTCTGTTACGCAGACTATTAAGTACGCCTGCCCAGAACTTGGCACTCTCATTTTCGCCTACCCACATACCGAGAACGTCCTTCCTGCCGTCCAAATTAACGCCTATGGCTATGTATACAGCCTTCTTGATGATCTGTCCCTCGCTGCGGACATGATAATGGATAGCGTCGAGAAAGACAACTGCATAGACGCTTTCAAGCGGTCTCTGCTGCCATTCCTTTGCAACAGGGAGCACTTTATCAGTGATACGACTGACGGTAGTATCTGATATCTCCAGACAATAAATATCGCGAATATGATCCTCAATATCGGATGTTGACATACCTTTTGCATACATGGAGATGATCTTGTTCTCCATATCCTGAGATATGCTTGTCTGATTCTTAGGCAGTATCTTAGGCTCAAATTCGCCGTTTCTGTCACGAGGAACTTCGATATCCACCTTGCCCATACTGGTACGCAGAGTTTTCTTGCTGTGTCCATTACGGCTGTTGTCTGTTTCCTTGTTCTTAATGTCGTATGGTTCATACCCAAGCTCAGAATCAAGCTCTGATTCAAGGCTGCCTTCAATAAATCCGGCAAGTGCTTCCTTGAACAGCTCCTGAATATCATCCATGCTCTGGATATTAGCTGCCGAAAGAAAATCGCTTATCAGTTCTCTTCTTGCACGCTGTTCTTCTGTTTCATTTCTTCGTCTTCTGCTCATAATTAAACCTCCGAAGTAGTCTCTCTTTTATTATACACTACTTCAGAGGTTTACACAAATTTTAGGATAGACTCGATAAAACACACGATGTCAGTAATCAAAGGTACTGATATCGTGTGTTTTGCTCTTAAATGAAAAAGCATTTGATTGTCATATTGGATTCTTTTTTGTTATGAATACCTCGCAAATCTGATGTCTTGCTATATTCAATACGTCTGACTACGTTGCTAAGCAGTTCCTTTTTTTGCAGGGGATCAGCAGAAGAAAAATTTTCCAGTAATAATTCTATGTTTATAATTGCTTGCTCGTCCGAGATTTTTTGTGTGGTAATCTTTTCAGCATTAGATAATGCCTTTTCAGCTTCCTTTAATTTCTGAGCAACGATAGATTGCCTTTCAAGGTAAGTGTTTTCATCATAAATCTCTCGTTCCAATAAATCATGAAGTTTATTTTTCTGCTTTTTAAGATCACAAATTTCAGATTTTATCATGGAAATAACATCTATTGTATTTTCATTTTGTGTATTGCTGTTATTTATTCCGGAGAATTTATTTTTTAACTGTGCAAGGTGTATCTTGAGCGCAGTCAGTACAGCTTCATCTATTTTATCAGTACGAGAAGATACAGTATTACACTTTGTGGTTCGACATACCATATGTTCAATTTTAATGCCCGATGGTCTTTCTATTGTGCGGCGTTGCATACATTTTCCGCAGGATCCGCAGTAGAGCAATCCGGAATAGTAATTTTTCAGAGTATTTTCGGAAGTCGTGCTTGATGTTTTTCGGTTTATTCGCCTTTCTTGTGCCTGCTCATACAGTTCTTTACTTATAATAGGCTCATGTAATCCTTTATAGAGCGTGTCACCATTGGATTTTGAATGCCACTGGTTATAGCCCATATATACAGGATTGCACAATATTTTTCTTATAGAAATTCCCTCCCACCAATCGGAACGAGGTGGCTTTATTCCCATACTGTTTAGTGCTGTGGCAATTTTTCTTTTTCCAAAATGTTGATTTACATACATATCATAAATCAATTTTATAACCTCTGCCTCTTCGGGAACAACTTCAAGGGTGTGAATTTTGGGAGCAGGGTTTGTTTTTTTGTATCCGTATGGCGGAGAAGAAATTATAAAGTTTCCCTCTTTGATAGCTGCAAGTCTGCCTGCTTCCATACGGCGGCGTATGGTTTTGTATTCTCTTCGGCTCATAAACAGCGAAAATTCAAAGTATTCTTCGTCATACTCATTATTTGGATCATATACTTTTATAGGCGTAATGATTTTGGTATTAGAATCCTTAAATGCTTGTGCGACAATGCCTTGGTCTATGGTGTTTCCACGAGCAAGTCGTTCAATCTCCATTACAAGCACACCGTCATACATTCCTTCGGTAACGTCGTTAAGCAGCTTCTGCATCTGAGGACGGGCTGCTATGCTTTCACCACTGACAATTTCCTTATATTCAGCTGCAATGCTTATTTGCATTCGCTTTGCAATATCATACAGTGTCTTTTTATGCCTGGCCAATGTTTCACCCTCGCCACGAGCCTCTGCTTCAAGATCGGCACGTGATTTTCGCAGATATACAGCATAAAGGTTTGTTGAACTCATTTTTCCTCCGATAAAAGCAGGTATAATTTGACTTTATTCCCCAGTGGGGAATGTTATTTTTTTAATTAAGAAGTTTGTTAAAATCAATTATTTGAGCTTTTTGGGATAATAAATAGCTTGCTTGTTTTAGCACATTCATAGCTTTGTAGACATCTGTTCCACTTGATAATTCGTATTTTTGAGATGAACCATAAGGTGTTGTAACCTGTAAAATTATTTTAAAAAGCTCATATGTAAATGAAATATTATCAGAGTCATTAACGTTAACCACTGTAAAGTTGTGTTCACCAATTATAACCATAGATTACCTCTCCTTTATCGCTGTCTCTAATTTTCCAAAGGAAAATTATTTTTTACTTTTATTATCGACATATTCATCAATGCTTGACATTATAATGTTTTGTTCCTTTAAATTAATTTATTGTCGTAATTATGATACATTTCCTTTTCCTTCGTGTGAATAGCGCTCATATATCGTTTCTATTCGACCAAGTTTAATTTTACGCCTGAAAAAAATTATTTATCTGTTGTATTGTAATTTTCATTCAATAAATCAATTATATCTGCAATAGCTCGATGTCTTTCGGCTGGGGATAACTTAGAAAGGAGAGTAATAATTTCCTGTTCAGCGCTGTCACCGATAATAACTGTTCCATTTCTCACAGCTTGTACACCATGGTTATCTCCGCCAATATATGCCTCTGTATTTCCGATATTTGGATTATCAGTTCTTCCTAAAAGATAATCCACAGAACAATTAAGAAAATCGGCTATTTTTGCTAAACTATCATAGGCAATTACTTTGCCGTGCAACATATGTGAAAAGGTATTTGAACCGAGATTGCAACTTTCCAAAATTGTTTTCAGAGGAATTTTTTTTGATTTTGAGTATTCTTTTATATTATTCGCCACATATGGTGAATTATACAAATCTTGATTTGACATTTTATACACTTCTCCAAATATCGCCAAATTTAGAGAAATCATCTTGACATTCTCTATATATGGCGATATAATAATATATATACAGAAAAGATAACATTTTTTGTTATTTAATAGGTATATGTATTTTATATTATAATTCAAATTGCAATAAAAGTCAACATTTTTTGGCGGCAATTCACAGAAATTTACTATTGAGGAGAAACAGAAGATAATGAATGAACTCAGAATTTATGAAAACCTCGAATTTGGGAAAGTAAGGACAATGGAAATCAACGGAGAGCCTTATTTTGTTGCCAAGGACGTTGCGGAGATTCTCGGATATGCAAAGCCCGAAAACGCTTTAACTACTCACGTTGATAAAGATGATACCCTGAAACAGGGGGTCACCGATAGCCTTGGAAGAACACAGAATACAACGCTCATCAACGAAAGCGGACTTTACAGCCTTATCTTTTCAAGTAAGATTCTTAAGGCAAAGCATTTTAAACGATGGGTAACTCACGAAGTATTGCCATCAATAAGGCAAACTGGCTCATACAGCACACTACAAGCACCTGTGAGCGATTTTGACAGCTTGTCAAGGAGAATTGAAGCGTTGGAGAAAGAAGCTCTCCTGCGGCGTGTAGATGCCTTAGAGACTGCATACCAAAATGAAGATGATTATGGCAGCAAATGCTATAGATCAGTAGGGCAGGTTCCGGCGCATATAATCGCAGCTTTGAATTGTATGATTGACAGCGGACTCACTGTTGGCTATATGCTTGATTTCCTGGAAGATAACCATGTATGGCTCTCAAACAGATGTCTTACAGAGTATATCAGAAAAAGAAAGGCGGATAAATGTGGATATTAACACAGGAAGAACAATAAAATCAAGGCTTGCTGCACTGGGAAAAACACAAAAGGATCTGTTTATGGAACTTAACAGCAGGGGAGCTAAGCTCAGTACCATTCAGCAGCTGTATCAGTACACCAATGGTTACAACGTAACATATAAATCTCAAGTTATTTTGGCTGCTTCGCTGAAAATAATTTCCGAATGGGAAGAAAAACAGAGATAATAGACAAGTTATGTGTCATATTCTTATCAGAAGAGGTGATTTAATGAGTTATGAGTTATCTGTTGAGTCTGTTGACTATAAATTTGATGAAAACGGCAGAAAAATCAAGGTTACGGTTGGCTATACGTCATCAGGAACGAAAGTGATCATTGAAGAACCGGAGCATTCTGAAGAAGAAATGATGAAAATATTTGAAAATATGATGCTTAATGGGGGATTTGAGATTCTCGGATACGATCCGAAATCCATTAAATCATATGTTATTACATAATCGGGATTACTCCTCACCTTTAAGGGTAATCGCTCCTCACCTTTTTCGGCATTAGTCCTCACCTTTGAAAGCAATTACTCCTCACCTTTTCGGGCATTGCTCCTCACCTTTGGGTAATTGCTCCTCACCTTTAAGTCTGCAAAGCCGCTTGGCAAAAGGGTTTGTGGATTCCGTAAACAAGCTTAATAACAAGTATATAAACAAGATTGTTATAAACAAGCTAACTAACAACAGCCAGATTGACTGTTGGTTATCAGAAAAGAAGTGAAAAAATGGCTGAAAAAAAAGAACACGTTATTGAGATGTCTCATAGGCTCAATCTTATGCGTTCGGAAAAGTTTTGCACCAATGAGCTTAAAGTGCTTGATAAATATATGTCACGAATCAATCCGAGAGATAAATCTACACGAAAGGTTGTTTTCACTCTTAAAGAATTTCAGAAGGATCTCGGAATAAACGATTTGCGGTACAAAACATTGAGAACGAATGTTGAAGCTTTACTCGGAAGATGTGTTTTTTTACCGAATGCAGAAACCGGTGAGTTTATTGCTTTTCAGCTTTTCAAAGAGGTCGAGCTGAAAAAAGATGATGTAAAAGGTTGGATAGTTACTCTTGACTGTCATGACAGAGCTGTGGATTTGTTCTTTGACCTTGCCAAAGACGGATATTTCTGTAGAAAACTTAAATATAGTATGCGGCTTAATTCTGCAAATCAGATAAAGTTCTATATGCTGATGAAGGAATACGAGGGCGTGGGTAAAAAGAAAATAAGACTGGCAGAGCTTATCGACTGGCTAAAGGTAAATCCTAATATGCCGTGGAAATATTTCAAGCGTGATGTAGTCGATATATGTCAAAAGGCGCTGACGGAGCTTACCGATATTACATTTACATATGAATGTAAGAGAAAAGGGCATTCTTATGAATACATAACTTTTTTTATAAAACCGAATAATCAGGAACAGATGATGTTAGATGATTATGAAAATGATGAAGCTGACATTGCCTCACAGGAAATGGAAAATATGACAGAGAAAGAATTTAGATACAGCAATGAAAACATCGAGTTTTTGGCAGAGGCGTGCGACAATTCTTTCTCGGAAGATGAAATGCAGATCATTTACAGCATTATTGTTAAGAAAATACCAAACCATAAAGATCAGTTGGCAAGGTTTGACTATCTGCTTCTTAAATACAAGGAACTTAAATACAGAATTTCACGTACAGATCTTCCGCCGCTTAAATCAAAATTCAAATACTTTAAGTTTATGCTTGAAAGTGACATTCAGGAGGAATAGTAAAATGACTAATTATTTTGGAAAGGCAAGATTGATAAAAATTTTTTATCAATATATCTCGGATCGCTCTGAATATTTAAAGGCTTTTATGAAAGCGGTAAAAGAATACGGCAAGGATATTATGTTTGAATACAGAAAACATAACGGCTCTGAGTGGCTTAATTGTCATAATGATGGAAGTCAGTTTGAATTATATGCGACCGGAGGAAAAAATAAAATCCTTACTATGGAAGAAAAGAAGTATGATGAAAAGCAGGAGAATTATATTGAGGTAAAGCGAATATTAAGCTATTATGATAGTAAATTTTCTCCTTATCCCGAAAATAAAGATAAATCATTGGACTGTTATTCAATTTCAAAAAAGAAAGGTAATTTAAAGTCTGATGCGGTTGGACTTAATGAAAAAGATTGTGATGTAATATTTCTTGATACTGAAACAACAGGTCTCGATGCCGATACCGATGAAATTTTGCAGATATCAATCGTGAACAATAATGGTGATATCATTCTTGATAGTTATATTCGTCCTGAGCATAAAACGGAATGGACGGCAGCTGAAGCTATAAATCATATTTCCCCACAAATGGTAAAAAATGCTCCATTGATGTCTGATATAGCACCGCTGATATCAAAAATAATGTCCGGAGCTAAAGTAGCTGTTGCATACAACATTGACTTTGACTGGCATTTTATTTCCAAGGCACTTGAAGAAAATGGCTTTGATTTTGAAAATGATATGCCTGAGCTTAGATGCTGCATGAAAAAATTTTCAGAAATATACGGCGAATGGGATAGCGAAAGGTTGAGATATCGGTGGCAAAAGTTATCAACAGCGGCTTCCTATTATAATATTCCGTGGAGAGGTCAGGCTCATGGTTCACTTGCCGATACTTTCATGTGCAGAGATGTTTGGAACAAAATGAATGATGACTGAAATATCCATAATACTCATAGGACTGCTGCTTTGCGATTTTCTTACAAATGATAGGCTTAATTAAAAGGAGAAGCAAGCTACGATGAAAAAGGCAATAAATTTCTCAGATCTGACGCAATGCCCGTTTTGCGGATGTAATGGTTTTTATGTTCGACAGCACGCAGAGGGAACCGTAATATATCATCATTCCTTTGATGGTTCTGAATCTGATAATAATGATATGTATAATGATCTCAATATTACAGGCGGCAAAAGAGCTTATTGTTCTCAGTGCAATAAATTTCTTGGAAATTGTGAAACCAATAAAATCAGTTTGCCGGCTTTGAAAGCTCTTTTAAAAAATGAGGAGGAAGAAGAAATTGGCAAGTAAATGTACTTTAGAGGATTTAAAGGAAAGCGAGCTTGAACTGCTTGTTCCGCAAATGGTTGCAGATGTACTTGGAACATCTGCAAAGACCCTTATACAAACAGCAAGAAATGCTCCTGATAGTTTAGGTTTTCCAGTCATTAAAATAGGAAAACGTGTAAGGATCCCGAGGCGTGCATTTATTGATTTTATGTTGGGAAGTTCAAAGAAGGAGTAACGAAATATGGAAAAAGTAATTTTAATAATTATTTTGCAGTGCAGCTTGGCAGGTCTTAAATACTACTTTCAGCTGTTTTATAAAGCATACAAAAAAATTGAAGAAGAAAACAAGTACAGCGAACCTGACGAAACAACATCATCTGTAAAAACGCATCATTTTAATAAAAAGCAAAAATAATATTTTTTCTGCCAGACTGCTGTTGAAAAAGGTAGATACTTTTCTCCGTAAACGGTTGTTTGCAAGGCTTTTGGTGGACGGAAGCGGGTGGTGGCTTAATAAATAGCAAGCATAGAAAAGGTATATACCTTTTCCCATTATCTGTAATTTCAGATAATGATAGGGGTAAACACCCCTAATACCCCAAATTGTAAAAAGAGGTAAATACTATGCCGTATGGAAAAGATAGGATAATGAAACTTATTGGTTATTCGCCTAAAGAGTGGGCTATTATTTCTGACCGATCCAAGAAGCTGGGAATGAGAACAGGAACCTATATTCGCACCATTTCTGTTCAAGGGAGCATTAAGGTTTTCAATCTTAAAGAGCTGACAGATGTCTATAAGGCGATGAACAGGATCGGCGTGAATATCAATCAGATATCGACTGTCGCAAACAGCACAAAATCAATTTATCAGAAAGATATCGAGGACTTGCAAGAGGAAATAAAGCAGCTTAGGCTTGTTGTTGAGGACTGGCTTTCGCCGCTTCAGTCGGAGGAGCTGTTGTAATGTGCCTATAGTAAAATACGTTGCGGTTCATACTACTCCGTTGTCTAACATTGAGTATATTCTGAATGGTGACAAAAATGACGAAATGAAATTTGCAACAGGAATAAATTGTACTGCCAATCCTCAGGAGGCGTATGATGAGTTTCGCAGAACATTCGAAATATGTGCAAAAGAAAGATTTTTCAAATCTGAGATTGTCGCAGACAAGGACAAGTCCGAAAAACCAAAGCAGAAAGAAAAGGTGCGTATCCACCATTACATACAATCCTTTTCCCCGGATGAAAATGTCACTCCCGAGGAAGCTCATCAGATCGGTATTGAATGGGCGAAAAAGGTTTTCGGAAATGATCATCAGGTCATCGTGAGTACACACGTTGATAAGGATCACATACATAATCATTTTGCGGTGTGCCCATATAATCTGGACGGAAAACAATGGTATGCAAATTACAAGTCACTTATAAAAGTGCGAAAGATTTCAGATGCTATTGCTCTTGAACACGGTCTGCATATTATTGAAAGCCCCAAACACAAAAACACGATGAAGTATAATGAATGGCTTACACGAAAAAACGGCACATCATGGAAACAGCAGCTTTGCAATGATATTGACAAAATTATTCTGGATAAAAACGTAAAAAATCTTCAAGACATTGAGATGAAGCTGTCAGAGAAGGGATATGTTGTGCATCAAGGTAAGTATCTTTCGATAAAAGCGCCAAAGCAGAAATATGCGATTAGAAGTTTTCGTCTGGGAGATGGGTATTCCATACCTGACTTGGAATATCGTATTTTGCATAAGGATAAAGAAATCAGTCCTGCTGCTATTGAACGCCTATCCGGTATCCAGAGAGAATATGCAATATGTATGCGCCAGATGCAGATAAGCATTTTTATAAAAAAAGAAAAGAAAACTACATATTCAGATTTGAGGAAAAGTGCAGATCTGCTTAATTATTTAAGCTTAAATAATATAACATCTGTATCAGAATTTGAAAACAAGCTTAACTGTGCAGCAGAAAAGTATCAATCATTATCAGATAAGCATGATGCGCTTTCAAAGCAAATAAATGCTATGAAAAAAATAATAACAGACGGCGAAAGCTATCTTGCACTGTCATCCGCTGACTTTCTTACGTCAGAAGAAAAAGTAATGTATAATAAGGTTTCGTATGTTGAGGCAAGCGGAATAACCGACAGGGAGGATTTGAATGCGAGAAAATCAAAATTAGCAATGATCAAAAACGAGTTAAGCGATACTGCAAACCAATTAGAGCTGTTTAAGTCAGAAAGAGATACTATCGCTGCTAATTATGAGACGTATTTAAAAAATATGTCAAATCCTTCATATGCACCCCACCAGGATTATCAGCTTGAGCCGCAGCCCGAAGAGAGGCTTTATAGAAGAAATAATGAACAGGAGGTAGAACGATAATGTCAAGCGATTATAAGAAAACACAAAACATATTTCCGCATCCGAAGCGTGATGATTTGAAAAAGTTAACTGCTAAAGGCTGCATTTGCATAGCAGATCAGGTGAAAACTAACACAGCATCCAACGATGACTTTGGCAACTACACTCGGGAAGTTGTGATCGTAATACTGAAGGAACTTGCAAACAGCATGAGTCCTGGCGAAAGCCTCGACGAATGTTTCAGGAGGATAAAACAATGGAATTTAATGCAATAAACGGAGTTATTTTAATTGAGGAAATTTGTCAATTTCCTATAGCATTACTAATTGTTATTCTGGTAATTTATATTACAGGCTTTTTAGTCACTAAAAATATCGGCACAAAGAAAGAGACATCGTGGTTAGATATAATTATACTGATTAGTGTATTATTTATTATGGGATCTACACTCTATGAGCTGCTCTATGATCCTCTGCATTTAAAAGCTCCAACCGGCGAGTATAAGGTAATTACAACTCAGGATGTAAGTATGACTGAATTTCAGGATACATATGAAATCGTCGGTTACAAAGATGGAGTTTATACGGTACGAATGAAAGGAGAACAATAATCATGGCAAACAAATCAAATTTTGAACCATACGCTTATCTTTTTGCAATTTCATAAAAGCAACGAAAGCAAAGGAAGAAACGTCTATTCAGAAACAGGCAGCTCTGGATAAAGAGGATAACAGTCTGATAAGCGATATTTTGAACTCTGTTCAGAAAGATATGATGGATTCGATATGACTTAAAGGGGGTGATTATAATGAAAATCAACAGAACGGTTCTGATCGGCGGAGTGTCATTCCTCATCGGAGCAGCAGCTTCGGCAGGGATCGCAGCGTATTTGTGGGACAGGAAAGAAACACAGCGGCTTGAAAAGGAAATTGATCATCTTATGGCGATAAAAAAGGATGTGGAGACATTTGGTGAGCCTACAGATGATGATATTGATAAATTCACGTCAAAACATCTGGAAGGCGTTGCATATCAGCTTGAACTTCCGTATCATCTTGACGGCTATGGTGTGTTCTCACGGAAATGTGCTGCGATGATTATTCGCAGAATGGCAGACTGCTTGCAGGATAATGAAATTATCGCTGATTTTGCCAAAAAATACAAATAAAAACTAAGGAAGGGAAAAGCAATGGAATATAACGTTTTTAAGACTTTGAGGGTTATTGTAAAAGTATTGAGTTTGATATGTATATTTCTACTTTTATGCAATGTACAATTACATATTCAAGAAAACAATTTGCGAAGCAGTACTGTATGTGATAAACAGATTGTTGAACATATTTTCACTGAAAAGGAATATGTGATATACATTTCAGAGCCGAGCGAGGATCTGGCAAGGTTGGCTAATCCAAGAGCAACCGCAAGATTTTCAGTCAGTCCCGAAGTTTACTGCAAATATCAGGTCGGAGATGAGTTTGATTCTACCACAGAAATATGGTAATAATTCCCCGGTGGGGAATTAAGGAGGATATATTTATGGAATTTATTAATGGTGTTATTTTGATTGAGGCAGTTAAGTCAATGCCCATATGGTTACAGATTACAGCATATTTTGTAACGCTTGCAATATTCGTTTTGGATATCTATATTACATTTAAGGTATCAAGAAGCATTGCTGAGGGGGAGATTATAAAACCTTTAATTGCCGAAGTGTTAGGCGTAGCCTTATTAGTTACCGCAGGAGCTTTCGCCAAAGGCGAGATAGGTGGTGACTATTTTAAAGTGCCGAATGGATTATATCGTGTAACTGTAACTGCGGAAGCAGATATGACTGAATTTCAGGATACATATGAGATCGAAGATTACAAGGATGGCGTATATACGATAAAGCCCAAAGAAAACACAAATGAAAATTGAGGAGGATATATTTATGGAATTTATTAATGGTGTAAATTATGTGTCAGATGTAAGCAAAATAAATGAGGTGCTTTTTGTTATAATTTGGTGTTTGCTGCTTGTTTGCATTTGTTATCTCAGTATTAGAAATATGATTCTTCGTTCATCAGATGAAGAAGACTCATCACAAAAAAAGAAAAGAAAGCTTAATATCTTGAAAATTATAGCTACAATAGGATTTGCAGCTGCGTTTGTATATGGTGCTTTTGTCTATAATGATCTTTCTGATAAATACATTGTTACTATTTCGTCTGAGGTTAATATGGACGAGTTCCTTAATACATATGAAATTGTTAAATACGATGACGATGATAGGACGTTCACCATAAAAGTCCGTGAGCAGTAACCGCATAAGGGCATAAGGAAATGGCAACAGCCGCCATAAGCGGCGGCTGTGTCATATGCGATCAAGAAGCTTAAAGCATCTTGATTAATAGAAATCATCTTTATTCCCCACTGGGGAATGGAAAGGGCAAGGATTATGAAAGTAATATTTGATAACAATTCTTTTGTCGGTATCTCTATTGAGACATATAACAGAAGAGAATATGTTATTAAATCAGAAAATGGCGTTGAAACGTATTATGTTGAACGAGTAGGAAGTTTTCTCTCAGAGCACTTTGATTTTGCCAATCAAATTTTTACTTCTGATTTTTTTGAAGCCCAAAAGCACCTGAAACTGAATGCCGGGCATCAATATGATGCATTAGATGTATTAAAAGTATCTGCCCCCGAAATTATATCTGAATGGGAAACTGCCTATGACATTGAAAGCACTCACGCTGTTGGGGCACTGTATCTTATATATCGGAACGATCGGCAATATTTAGTTGCAGAAAAAGATTTGTTTTCACAAATCAGCCTTATCATCAATTATCTTAACAAACTGTATGCAGACGGATTGTTTCCACGCAAATGTATGAGATGCGGCTCTCTTTTTCTTTCAGGCAAACGGCACGGTAATGTTCTTTGTTCAGACGAATGCCGCAAGAAAAAGAAAGTACAAAATACAATACATTATTACAGCGTATGTTCTGAAAATGAGAAATTATATCTGAAAATATATCGGAAATGGAAAGAACGTGAACATCGTGCAGCTGATAACCACTCCATCAGCGAGAGCGGTCTGGAGCAGCTTGAATGGAAACTAAAACAGCTTATTGTTATGCACAGAGAATGTGCTTATAGACGGGAGGAAGGAAGATTAAATGAAGCCGACTGGGCTGCTGCTCTTGAAAATTATGACAATGAGCTTTATGAATTATGGGATAATATAAAAAGCCATAAATGCCCCACTGGGGAACCGACAAGAGGTAAATAAGTGTGTTTTGGGATAAATACAATAAAATTTGTAAAGAAAGAAATATAAAGCCCCGAAAACTTGCAGCAGAACTTGATATATCGCCTGCAACGGTCACAAGGTGAATAAATGGCAGTGTTCCAAAAATATCAGTCTTATGCCGACAGATAATGAAAAATATAGCGTTTATGCGTTAACGGCAGTTTGCAAATGTGGCGAAGCACTTAGATATGTCCCTATGGAGATGAGAACCGAATATATGTGTCAAGCGGCTGTCGAAGATAATCCCGATGCAATTCTTTATGTTCCTGATGAATATAGACAGCAGATAATAGAAAATATACGTAAGAGAAATGATTGGATAAAGTATATCTTCGATGATGGATATTTATCGGATCTGTTTATAAAGTGAGAAAGGAAATGATCGTATGAATAAGAAATTGATTAAAACTATTATGGAGAACAGAACTGCTGACAAAGCAACTAGGGACATTCTTCTCAGACTTCCCGATGAAGCGTATGATAAGCTCAAATACATAACCGAAAACTCCTTTGAAAATGGTGCTGATTGGGCAACAAGGCAGTTTCAAAGCGTGATCCGCAAATATCTGAGTGATGATGAGGAGCTTATGCAGCTCATAGATGAAGATGAAAGGCAGTATGGTAATGGACAAATTAGATAAAATATATGAGATATGCGCAGAGCATTTTAAAGAATGCCCTGCTCGATACAATATGTTCCTATTAAGTATCTTAATGAAGAATTGCGTATTGCAGCACTGGCAAACTCCAAAAGGACCGAATGGGAAGAACGTGAAATATGGAAATACATACCTGATAATATGCTCACATATAATGTATGCCTTGCAGCGTTAGACAGCAACCGCTATGCTCTTGAACATATCCCGAATGTACATAAGACTGCTGATATATATTTGAGGGCAGTAAAAAAATGCGGAAAGCTTCTGAAATATGTTCCCGTTGATTATCATACCGAAGATATGTACATATATTCGGTATCTCAGGACGGGAGTAATCTCCGATATGTTCCTCAGAGCAGCCGTACTGAAAAGGTGTGTATGGCAGCATTTGATGCTCAATGCAATGGCTCATCGGCGGTAGAGTACATACCTGATAAGTTCCTTACAGAAGAAATATGCAGAAAGGCAGAAATGCAGAACTGGGAGACCATAAGAGTTATTCCCAATCATTTTACCAATCATTTTAAAAGTACAGAAGTTTGGCTGTATGCCCTTAAGCACAGCAAATGGGCTGAAATCCACGATAAACAAAATAAATCATTCATCCAGTATGTAAGAGATAACGCTGCTGAAAACATAGCCGATGACATCTGTCAGAAATTCAGCGACTATCTTGAACAGAAAAGAAGGGAAGAAGATGAGTACCGCAAATGGATACAGATCGTATCTGCCAATCCATTCTGCTTAAAAGATGTTCCCGAGGAAAAAAGAGACTTTAATCTATGCAAGATTGCCATAGAAAATGAGGGGCTTATGCTGAAATATGTTCCCTCAAAGCTTCGGGTAAAAATGTTATGTGATATAGCTGTAAGAAATAATCCCGATGCGATCGTTTATGTTCCGCCGGAAATAAGAACAGATGTCATTGAACTGGTGGAAATCAGCTATCAATATGTCAGAATCTTGTTCAGTGACAGCAAGTTTAAGGACTTTTTGTGTAACCTATAATACTCATATCATATTCTAAATGTACTTTTTCAGTGCCTAGGTATGAATTGTTTCTTTTATAGACATTATATGTGTATGTGTAAGAATTGTGACCTTTTTGCATTGACGAGGAGACTTTCACTCCAACTAAAATGTATTTTACATCATTTGTTGAAACTAATGCATAATGAGAGGTGGTTTGTGAATAATATTCCCATTTGTTTTCGAAACTTTTATCATTTAATTTTTCCATACCTGAAACTGTTGGATCACTATATACTTCATTAAGTTTTGCTAAATTCTCCGTTGCCGTCTCATTGGATAATTTTTCTGATTTATGAAGATTGTCATAAATTATATATATAATATCAGTTATATCATTAGATGTATTATTAGAAGTATTATCTGTCGGCAGATCGTATTCGACCTTTATAGGCTGCTTATAATTAATATTATAGTTATTGTATATTATAGCAATATTATTATAAGCAGCTCCTGCAATTTTAGGGTTTGGATTGCTTATAAGATCTAAGTACTTTTCTTGTGCCTTTTCGTATTCTCCTTGAGCATAATACATATTTGCAAGCTCTATTTGTAAAGATGTGTCACCGTTGCTGGCACGAACAAAAACATCTGTTACATTTGGATTAAGATTTGGAAAAGTATTAAAAACCAAATATATTATATTTGTTACCATTAAAATAGTGTTTAAAAACAAAAAAATAATGTTGTTATTAGAATGTGGTATCTTGCGATGCCTTAATTGTAATTTTTTCAATTTATATCCAAGCATTAAAATATTATGTTTCATTTTTATCACCAACATTGTATATTGTAGTTTTTAGAGTATTGGTAGTTATTGATAATGAGATTTGACTAATACTTGTTCAGAAAATAAAATCACTTCTTTTCTTTGTCCTTTTGAACCTTTTCCTGCTCAATGAGATATCCGTCACGTTCAAGAAGAGCAAGTACATAGGAATTAAGGGATAATCCCCGATATGCAGCTTGCGCCTTAAATACATCTTTAGTACCTTTGGCAGTGCGGATCTTTATTTCGTCAAGTGTGCTGAGATATTTTTTGTGTGCTCTGAGCTGTGGCTCGGTTTGTTTCATATTATCAATCCTTTGCTTGGAGTTTCTTTTATTATAACATATAAATGTATGTGTGTACACATACATTTTCGATAAAATAGTATCGAAAAGTTTGTACAAAATTACATCTTGATATGTGGGGACACATATGCTATAATATAGACAATAAAAAACTTCCCCATTGGGGAAATGCCAAGATCAGGACATGAAAGGATAAGATATTATGACAACACTGTTACTTATACCCGTTAAGCTCATCGCAAAGGCTCTGCTTTATATTTTGTCCGCAATTATTTGCGTAATAGCATGGGTCATAGGGCTTCCGGCAATGATTTTTAGAAATCTCTGTGCTATTATTGGCGGTATATCAATAATAGCATTAACCATCCTGCTCGTGATTGGGGCAGCACCTAATACAGTAAATCCTCTGCTTTGCTATGGAGCTTCCATAGGCGTTATACTCATTCCTATGCTTCTTATTGAAATTATGAAAGCTTGCTTTTGTATTCGAGGCCGTCTGCTTGGCGCTGCGGATAATATACAACTGATTGGATAACAGGAGGATGGCAGCATGAATATTGAAGATAACATAAAGATTCAGCAGGCTTTTGTACAAGCACGAATTGAATATGCAGCCGCTGAGGAAGAAAGGCAGAAAAAGATTGAGGAAAAGGCTCACGCCGCATTGATTATACGTCAACAGCAGGCAGCAGAGCGAAAGGCTTTAATCGACAGAATAAAAAGTGATCCGGAGCGCATGAAAAAAATGGAGGGTTATGCTTTTGAGGTCACAAAGCCCAAGTACAATTTATAATCGGAGGTAAATATTATGGAAGAAATGGATATCAGGACTTTATCTGAGGGCAAATATGCAATTCAGAGGAAAAATGTGCTCAAGGACCACTTTCCCGCAGCATACCAGCGTATGCAGATGGATGGAACTCTTGAGGAGCATCTTGCATATACGCAGGAAAGCGTAAGCAATTACGTTGATATATGCGCCGAACGCTATAAGCAGACCGACGAATACAAGCAGGCGGAAGCTGCTGATCCGATGGAAGCAATGAGATTGCTTAATATGACCGTCCTTGAAGCGGAGGAAGCTGCTTACAGATCATGGATAGCAATAGACGAAAATGAAGAGGAGGACGATGAATAATGAAGATCATAGTTATCGCCAATCAGAAAGGCGGAGTAGGCAAAACCACAACAGCGGTGAATCTTGGCACTGCTCTTGAGCTTTCGGGAAAAAGGGTGCTTCTCATTGACCTTGATCCGCAGGCTAATATGTCTGCATATCTCGGATTTGAGGACGACGACAAAGCGACTATGAGTGACCTCGTAATGACAACGGCAAATAACTTTACGATGGGCGCTCAGAAGCGTGAAATGCCCTCTATGGACGAATGCGTTCGATACAGTGAGATCAATAAGGTACATTTCATTCCTTCTGATATAGGTTTGGCATATGCCGATGCGTGTATGATGCAGGCGGCTCAGAGGGAAAGCGTACTGAAATTCATTCTTTCAGACAAGGCTATACAGGAATATGACTATGTTATAATCGACTGTCTCCCCTCTCTCGGAATACTGCTCATCAATGCCCTTACTGCTTCAGACGGTGTGATAATTCCTGTTCAGACACAGAAATTTGCACTTGACGGACTGGATATGCTCAGTGAGATATATAATCAGGTAAAGGAAACTATCAATCCAAAGCTTGATATAACCGGAGTTCTTGCCACAATGGCTGATAACACAAATATTTGCCGCTCGGTTGTTGAGAAGCTTACAGAACGGTACGGCAATAAGATGTTTTGCACACAGATACATAAGTCGGTCGAAGCAGCCAACAGCTCAGAACGTATGAAGTCTCTTTGCCTGAACAAGACAAAGCTTGGAGAGGAATACAAGGCGCTTGCTACCGAAATAATGAGCCGAACATAAATATTCCCCACTGGGGAATAACAGGAGGCGATAAAATGCAGACTTACATCTGTAAATGCGGAAAGACCTTTGAAAAGTCAGCAAACGCTGATACCACAGGATATGTTCTTCAAAATTTCTCACCTCAGCACGAATGTTACGGCTGTCCGTACATTGTTATTGAGCGGGATTGGCAGACTAAGGAGATTATTAAGCGTGAATGCAGAGCTACTCCTAAAATAAACTATCGAACTTTTACGGATATAGGTACAGATGATAAAGATTTCAGGACTTGCCACCTTTATTCCCTTGACCTTGTGTTTGTTAAAAGGGTTCTTAACTTTGTAAATAGCCTTGAAGGAGCAGAGGATCATAATCACACAATTCCCGATGTGTGGCGTGCAGCAGACTTTGAAAGCCGTGGATTAGCAAAATTCCTGATTTATTTTCAGAAGAATAAGAAAGGAACTGCCGCACGCCGAGAGGTAATGCAGACGTTCTTCAATGCAGACGGTTTTCGTAGAAATACGTCAGAAGAGGACGAAAAGTATATCGTTTTACAGCGTATTGAGATTGCAAAGGAAAATGCACAGGGCAGATGTGAGCCTGAAAAAATGGAGGAAAAAATTATGAAATTTGATGTTACGAGTATGCTTTCAAGCACTCCCGCTACAGCGGAAACATTGTCTGTAAAGGAAATTCCCATTGATTTGCTTGTCCCCTACGGCAAACATCCATTTACACTTTATACGGGCGAGAGACTGGACGATATGGTGCAGTCGGTTAAGAACAATGGCATACTTACGCCTATAATAGTGCGTGATGCAGCAGGAAAGTATGAGATTTTGGCAGGACATAACCGTACCAATGCGGCAAAAATTGCAGGACTTACAACCGTTCCTGCCGTTGTAAAGACCAATTTATCCGATGAAGATGCCGAGATGTATGTTATTGAGACAAACCTTATGCAGCGTGGCTTCAAAGATCTCCACATATCAGAGCAGGCGGCTGTAGTAGCACTCCGGCACTCCAAAATGTTTGATGAAGATAAGCTTAAAGCTATTCATGATGAGCTTGGAGCTATGGAAGCAGGAGCAGAAAAGCCAAAGGCAGACAGCAAGCTTGCTATGGTAGGTGAAGAATACGGTTTGTCGAAAAACACTATCGCTCGTCTTATCAGAGTTAATAAGCTGATCTCCGCCTGCGACAAATATAAAATCGCTATTGATACTAACAGGCTATCTGTCAGAGCAGCTTGTGAGCTGTCATATATCAGATCCGTAACAGCCCTTAATGCCATATTTGAAAAGTATAAAGAGTTTGTTGTGATTGACAACATCTGGAATGATGTTGTCAAAATTGACATAAAGCTTGCGGCACAAATCAGAGATATTTTCGAAGGCTTTGACGGCACACAGAAAGCTGCCGAGCTTGCTCTAAGAGCGATACAGAAAGTTGAAAAGCCCTCAAGGCCTAAATCATATAAGCTTTCGGCAGACACTTATAGCAAATATTTCGATGACAATGACACCGAGGAGCACATAAATTCGGTTATCCAAGCTGCACTGGAACAGTATTTCCGTGCGAAATAAGTTGACAGTGAAATAATGATATGATATAATGTTTAAGATATAATCAATATCTTAGCTGACAATGCTACAAGATTTCAGAGTAAGGAGAACATCTATGACTAAAACAAAATTTATTGCAGTAGCAGCTGCTGTGTTACTGACCACCCTGGCAACTGCCTGCGGAGACCAAAAAGCCAATACAGATACATCTTCATCTGCTGTGACTACTTCATCAGTAGAGTTGGAGAATACGGAAGCAACTCCCAAAGACATCACAACAATAGATCCGTTTGACGGGTTAAATGTTGTCTTTAATGGTGATAATGGCAGCGGAACGGTAGAAATGGAATACACCGGTAATAATGCTTTTATTCGGGATAATGTAAGATTCCATTGCGATTCTCCGAACTCGACAAAACTTTCTAACGGAGATGTAATTTCTGTTTCAGCACGCTGTACTCCAAAAGATCTGCAGGAAAACAATCTGGAATTATCTTCCACAGAAAAGGATTATACAGTAACTGAACTTGGCGGATTCGTTGAAGTGCCGGATGGATATGATTTCTCAGAAATAGATGCCATTATGGAAGATGGATTCTTAAGAGGCAAATGGGAAAATATGTGCGGCATAGGAAAGCTCATCAATGATGTATCTGATTCAGATAAAATAAAATGGCAGATAAATGACCGATCGTACTCCTTATATGAGAAAAAATTATATCTCAAAAATAATAACCCAGTTCCAAATTACTATTATATTTTTTATAAATTGGACTTTGAGTGTGAAAAGGTAGATGGTTACTATGTAGATAACCCTGATTCAGAATACGATTATGGAGATATCGTGCATTGGAAGGGCCTTGCAGTTGTACAGCTTGCATCTTTATATGCGGATAATCATTCAATGATCGTTAAATCCAATTTTGAAAATGATATCAACTCTTTAGACAGCCAGATAATTTATTTTTGTAAAGATGAAACTGCATTAGAAGACAAAATAAACGAAGAGATGAGCAATTATCAAAAAAAATTTGATGCTGTTTATGATGTAAAGTAATATGTTTTATCATTGGACTGCTGCATTTCAATATGAAGTGCAGCATTTTTTTATTGTTTTTTTCTAATTCAAAAAATTGCAATAGCAACAGAATGTTTACACAACTTTTACAATTATAAAAGAGATGACTTTTTTGTCTCTTTTTGTCCGTTTTGGAATGATTTTGACTTATATTGGCATATTTTATCCGATTTGTCTTTTTTTCAAATGTGATATAATATAAATACACAAATTTGGAGGAAAAAAGCCATGAAAATAAAATTAGTTGCTTGCATATGTTGTGCTGCATTGTCGCTTACTGCTTGCATTGGCAGTAACGAAAATGTGTCCGAACAATCTGATTTATCATCGGAAGTAATTCAATCTACACTTGCAGAAACGGAGACCCCCGTATATGAATTTACCGAAAGCGACAAACTGGTAGCAAAATGGTTTTCGGAATATATCACTGATCCGGAAAGCTTTGCTGATATAACCGACTATCAATATTATGCACGCACTCTTAACCTGGAGAAAGATTACTTTCTTTCTTCTGATTTATGGCAGGTGTATTATAATCCTGAGATAAATCTTAACCGTGATATCGACTGCAAAGATGTTTATCTTATACGCATAGACCCTAATAAGCTAATGGATATCTATTCTGCCAGAATGGGAATGTCAGTAGATGAACTCTGCAAGGGGTTAGCGGTAACTAAAGAGCAATTATATTATAATTGGGGATTTATGCCTTCCTCTATTGATTACGAAACAAAGCATAATAATGGCGAAGTTACGTACTCTGAAAAAGAATCAGAAATATTCGGGGCATTTAATGGCGAAAACCGTGTTAACGTGATGAAAACACATCTTCTTGAAGTGAGCTATGATGGGGATATATCTTATAGCAGTAATGTTTCAGATCGGCTGAAAATAAGGCGAAGAGATATGCTTCACGCATATTCAGATGATAATTATTTATACAGTTCTTACAGTGATAATGAAAAGTCAGCACAAATCACAGTAAACGGCATCGGAATACGTGCAGTTATTCCGCTTACCATTCCAAATGCCTGGAACAACGCAGAAACGGATCAGGCAATTACTCCTATGATAAATGTTTCGCCTTATGCTTACGGTTGTACAGATGCAGATATTATCCCTATTACTGATTATTTGAATATGGAGGATTGACTTAAATGATAGGTGAAGATGCAGTAAACAGCACTACGGCTATGCTTGAAAAACTTATGCAGATTATCCTTGAGATAATCAGAATGCAAAGAGACAGCCAGAGATATAATTCCCGTGAAGCAGCTAAATCATCTAAAGAGAATGCCAAACAGCCAAAAATAAAATTTGGCGAGATGAAAAAAACAGAATATAAAAAAATGCTCAATGCAGGAGATAAAATGCACCGAATTGAGGTTGATAAAAATCAGCTTGAAGGGCTGAATAAAATAGCCAAGGAGATAGGTGCCAAATACTGGGTTATGAGTACAGAAGGTAATACAGCTTCGGTAATTGTTCCAGAAAAGTTTTTTGTTCAAATGCAGGGAGCATTGGAGGAAGCTACCAAGTTACAGCTTACTAAATCGCCTCAGTCACTTGCTGTACATAATGGTGCAGAAATCATATCAGCTGAGGATATTGATATGGCTAAGGCAGTGCTTAGTTATCATGACATTCCGGCGGCAACCTTTAAAACCGATGGCGGCTACATGAATATTGTATCATCTGATTTTGACGGACAATATAAAGCGGCCATGCAGGAGATTTCAAGGCTGAAAGATGAGCTGAAAAATATTGATATTACAGTATTTGAGCAGACAATGCCATTTGAATATATAAATAAGCTTGACACAAAAATTATTGAAGCCACTCAGGAAATGGCACAATATATTAAATTAAATGTCCCTGATGCAGAGCTGCTCAGGACAGAAAGCGGAGAAATTGCCGTTAAATATCCCGCTGCATCAGAAGCACAAATACAGAATTGCATAACAAACTATTCTAATGACATAGCAGCTGCACAGGACTATCAGGCTGTGATAATTGATAATACCATCAATATAAATCGGGATAAGCTGCTCATCAGCGAAAATACATCTGAATATTTTACAAGAGTGCCAAATACAGCAGGACAGGACTACATAAAAATAGCTAAAGACGATTCCACTCTGACCGATGGCAAAACCATATCTGCCAAGATAGATTATGATAAAACATATCAGATATTTGATAAAGACGGCAATCTTAAATCCGAATTGCCCGGTAGAGATCTTGCCGCAAAATATAATACAAAAAGTCGGTCTGCCAACAAGAAAACTGATATCAGGCGCTATAACAATGATTCGCTTGATCGAATTGAAGTATATAACGCCAAAGAAAATAAGCTTGTCAGAATCGGAATAGAAAATGCCGATGTGGTACGCAAAAATTTGCTTGATTGCGGGATAAGTCCATTTGCGGCCGAAAAACTTCTGGCAGATATAGATAATTCACTTTCAGATGATTATAAAGCCGTATTCAAATATAATCCGCCTTCTATACAGAACAGTTTCAGTGAAATAAAAAGCGATATGCTTGAACAGTATAAGGTGGCTGAAAAAATCAGCTCTGCTCAGCTGGTTGATGGCTTCAATGATACATTAGGTAAAAAATGCTGCGTTTTTGATAAAAGAACAAATGAATATGTTCTCGTCCCCGCACAGGAAAATCGTTTAAAAACAGCGCTGGCACAGATGGGCTACGATGTTTTACAGACAAATGTAATAGTCTCGGAAGCCCAAAAATCTTACTCTCCAAGCGGAGCTACTCTTGAACGTGAAGATATTCACGCACAGAGTTTTGAGACCGGAAATGCGGAAGTCAGTGCATATAAGTTCTGTAACGATGAGCATGGAATTATACTCATTAAGCAAGAGATTACTGATACTGACGTATCTATAAAATATGCCGATATAAATAAGGATACTACACGTCCTGAAATTGAAAAAGCATTAAAGTCCGAATTTCATATGCAGGATGCGGCATCTATCGCAGAATTGCTGAACTGTATGGAAAAGGAACAGCTTATTTCCAAGGCAGTTTCCACCATTACTAAAGACGGCTTTGAGATCTCCCAGGTATCATCAGATTATTTGAAAATATCAAAGGATAGCTCCACTTTAATGCTGGATAAAAACAAGGTCGATATTAAGCAGCTTTCCAATGCGTTTGGAATAACAGAAAAACAGGCTGAGAAGCTTAGTAACAGTCTCAGTAAATCATTGAAAGCTGCCGATAGGAAAGAGAAAAGCCAGACCCTTAATGATATCAAAAATGCAGCAAAGAAAGCGTATGAACAGCTATCTGATAAAAAAGCGCAGCCGTCTCCTGAGAAAAAGATCTCAGCGGAGTTTGACAGGAGTTAAACTATGGCAGATAATAAAGGAATTCCTCAGAAGAAAAAAACGTCCGATTTCGTGATATATGCCGTGATTGCCGTTATACTTTTAGTTGTAGGTATATGGGGAGGCTATGTTTTACAGGAAACAGCGAATATGAAGGGCGAAATAAACTTTCAAAAAGCACTTGATCGTTCAAGTGATTATGCTAATGTCAGCAGCTTCTTTGCGGCAGTAAATTCTGCCTTAACGGAAAATGGCATTGCTAAAAAAGGAGCCATTTATGGCGGCGTGGCTGGTTTATTGATTGTTGCTTATCAGCTTTCAAAGACTCCCAAGCGATTTCACAGAAAGGGCGAAGAGCACGGATCGGCAAGATGGGGCACAGACAAAGAAAAAAAGATTGTAGGAGATGTCAATGATTTCTATAACAATGCCATTCTTGCAGAGGATATTTTTCTTGTAGTTGACAGAAAAAAACGTGATTTTAACGCTCTTTCGGACAAAGACAAAAAGGCAGCTGAACACCAGAAAGCCAAAGAAGCCGCACAATATGAGATCCGTATTACCAAGCTGAAAAATGAAATAGCTGAGTTTCAAAAAAATTCCCCAGTGGGGAATAGCGGGGAGAATACAAATGGAAACATATGAAATAAAAAAAGGACGTCTCATACGATGTAACATATTTTCTGAGACAATGGAAATCCCTGATAACGTGAAAGAAATAGGAAAATATGTTTTTGCATTGAATACAACCATTAAAAATATTATTTTACCTAAGTGCTGTACCATTATTGACAAGGCAGCATTCTTCGGATGCACTGAACTGGAAAATATTTCAGCGGAATATGTTAAATCAATAAGCGAATCAGCGTTTGAAGAGTGTTATAAATTAGAAAACATAAACGTTAACAGCTGTTTGAAAAGCATAGGGAAGTATGCGTTTGAAAAGTGCTATGCCCTGAATATAACAGGTCCTGATGGCTGCTATGCTGCCGATTATGCTTATAAGAATAATATCTTTTTCTGCCCAACAGGCAAAGATATTACCGAAAATGCCAAAATATCAGTTGCTCTGATTGCTAAGAGAAAAAAGGCAGCAGAAAAAATCAAACCTATGCTCAATCTTAATATGCTTATTCTCGGAGGCACAGGAACTGGAAAATCCAGATTTTTTGTAAAGCCTAACCTGATGATGTGTAACACATCGTATGTTGTAACAGATCCGTCAGCGGAGCTTGTAGAATCCTGCGGAAAAATGCTTGAGCGAATGGGTTATGCTCTTAAGGTATTCAATATTGATAATATGGAGTACAGCTGCAATTACAATCCGTTCCATTACATAAGAGATTTTAATGGCAATGTAGATGAAAATGCTGTTATCAAAATGATAAACACATTCATGATGAATACAAAGGGAGAAGGTCAGGGCGGCGAGCAGTTTTGGGAGGACTGTACAAGAATGCTGCTTTCCGCAGTATGCTTCTTGCTTGTCGAAACCGCCTCTGAGGAACAGCAAAATTTTTCAAACGTACTCGATTTGATTCACAAAGCCAAAGTTATCGAGGGTAAGGAGGAAGAGAAGTCAGAGCTTGATCTGATGTTTGACAAACGAAAAGAAGTATCTCCCAATGCTTTATCTGTACAGTATTACGATGAATTTAAGCAGGCAGCAGGAAAAACAATGCAATCAATCCTTATCAGTACAACCACACGTCTGCAATGTTTCAAGCTTGAAAAAGTCAGAAATCTCACCTGTACTGATAATATAGAGCTTGACACTGTTGGCGACCGTAAGACTGCGCTGTTTATCATAATACCATCAACAGATAATACCTATACGTTTTTGGCAGCGATGATGTACACTCAGCTGTTTGACAGCCTGTACAGACGTGCAATTTCAAAGTTTCACGGACGACTGCCATATCATGTAAGATTTATACTTGATGAATTTGCAAATACCGGAAAAATTCCGGATTTTGAAAAGGTGCTTGCAACTTGCAGAAAATTTGAAATATCAGCTCAAATTATTTTGCAAAACCTGTCTCAGCTAAAGCGTCTTTATGAAAAATCCTGGGAAGAAATTCCTGGAAACTGCGATACAACCATCTTCCTTGGCGGCAAGGATCAGACAAATAATGAGTACATAATGAAAGAGCTTGGCAAAGAGACCATAGATACCATGAATATCAATAAGACCAAGTCGAAGCAAGGTTCCACATCATATAATGATGGAATTATGGGACGTGAGCTTATGACCCTTGATGAGCTTGCAACTATGCCAAATAATGAGTGTCTGGTATTGATACGAGGATTGCGGCCGTTCCGCACCAATAAGTATGATATCGTAAATCACCCACGATATAATATGCTCAAAGAAGCAAATGAGAGCCGAAATTCTTTTTATTTGGATAAGGAGATCCATACAGCTGAAGAACCTGAAATAATCGACCTGTCAGAATATATTGACGATAACTCTACTATTGAGAATGAAAGTTATAATGTCACAATAAATCTTATTTCATCAGATAGTGATATAATCGTACCTATATCTGAGATCAACAAGGATGTAAGTCCTGAAATCAATTCTTTGTTTAAAGATGTTTCGGGAATATATTCAAAGACAGCCTAATTCCCCAAAGGGGAATTGGTCAGAAAGGAAACTCTATCATGAAACTTGAACTTGATGACAAGGAAAAACTAAAGATATGCGATGATATTTTTGATATCTTAAACCACGGCGGAGAAGTAATTATCAGAAAACGCAGCAAAAACGGCGAGAAATATCTCGAAATCGCAGAGCAAAAAACCACATTAAAAAGCAAGATGATAACAGCTAATAAAATTTAATAGGCATATCCGAATGGGGATATGGAACAGCTGATGGAGCTAAACGGTATAGTGATATATCGTTTAGCTCCATTTTTTATTTAGCATATCATCGGGAAACCGAATGATATAAAAATTTTAGGAGGGTGTTCAAAATGAACAGAATTGAAATGCTTGAAGATGCTGCAACAACAGCAGGAGCAAAAGCAATGGTTAAGGCTACTAACTGTGTGGGAAAGCTTATGACCAAGAGGACTGGCAAAATTCTTGTAACTTTGCCTCTTGCGTTATCTCTCATGGCTGTAACCGTATTTGCAGACGGTGGATCTAACGGAGGAGCAGAAGGAACCATCAATACGATCATCGGCTTGCTCAAGACATGGATCCCCCGTCTTGGTGCGCTGTTAGTCGTTGTCGGCGGCATTCAGCTTGGAATCGGCTTTAAGGACGACGATCAAACCGGTAAAACACGTGGTATGCAGTGCATGATCGGCGGTGCTATCGTAGCAGCTATTGGCGCATCGGTATCGTTCTGATGAATCCCTACTCTCGGCGCAGGCAAAATATCTTGCCTGCGCTATAAGTTGGTTGAGGTGAATTTATGGAAATATTTAAAGATAATGCCTTAGCGTATGCTGATTTGATAAGTTCTATCATTAACAGCTTTAAGGAAATTATTCTTAACATACTTGGTATCAATATATATGATGCCAATATTGTTACAACCGGAATAGAATCTGCTGCGCTTTCTCTTGCAGGGCTTTTTCTTGCAATGGAAATGATATCAATGATATCTGAATTCAGATTTGAACGCATTGAAGATGCTATACGATTATGGATAAAATTGCTATTCGCCAAAATTATAATAGAAAACTCTTCAAATATTATAGGCAGCATTTATGACCTTTTTAAGGGCCTTGGTGTGGTAAGTATTGATGATGGTTTTTCAAAAATAAGCGGAAGCATAGGAAACATCACAGAAGCAGCTATTGCACCGAACAAAGGGTTATTGGGTGAAGGATATATCTTTTCGTGTATCGTCTTATTGATAGTGACTCTTGTAGTCTCCGCTCTGCTTATAATGCTTACCGTAGAAATAATGGGAATAGTATTTGAAATTGGAATACATCAGGCAATAGGCCCTATTGCAATATCTACTTTATGCAACTCAACGGCCCGATCCACAGGAATTGCGTTTATAAAATCCTATGCAGCTGTCTGCTTACAGACAACTGTCATTGGAGCGATCTTTACCGTATATGTTAAATTCGCAGATGATTTTATTGTAAGTGATTTATCAGAAAAAATAGCAGGCGTAGGCGCATTTGGAATTATGTTTAGGTTCTTATCACCTGTCCTAAGCCTTGCTGTACTATGTATAACCGTAAAAAAATCCGGCGATTTGACCAAACGAATGTTTGGAGCTTAATGGAGGGACACATATGGGTGTAATGAAACGAAAAATTCCTGCGGAAATAACCTCATTTAAAGAAAAATTTTTCTTCGGATTAACAGTACGGCAGCTTATATGCGGCGCAGGAATATTGGCGCTGGCCATACCCACAGGAATATTCGGAAGTAAATTTTTCACGCAGGATACTGTTGGATGGATCATTTTAATTGAAGTTGTTCCTCTTGCCGCCATCGGTTGGTTTAATTATAACGATATGCCCATCGAAGTTATTGGCAAAAAGGCTATAAGATACTATGTAGAATCTCAAAAGAGAAAACTAAAATTTAAGCCTTCTGAAGTCAAACTGCATGAAACTCTCATAGATATTGAATATTCTGAGTTATCCAATGAACGTTCGGAAGAGCTGAAAAGATTAAAAGGAAAGAGGTCAAAATAATGGATAGTCCTGAAATTATTGCAACTCCCCCTACTTCCGAATTTATAACATCAATTTCTGATGTGTCAAGCAGCGTATCTGCATTATCAGAAGAAAATAATGAAGTTACTGTTAGCACACAAGAATTTACAAGCGAAACCCCAGCAGAAACCCTTGCTGCTGAAACGTTAATTTCCGAAGTAACATCCGAATCTGAAACGGCCAATACAGTCATTGAAACACTTCCGGCTGAAACAACAGTAATCGGCACAACTTCCGTGACCGTTTCCGAAAGATATTCCGCATCCGTTTCCAATGACAAGTTAAGCGCTGGATTTTTTGATAATACGAACATTATAACTGCTTTTGCACTTGCGATAGCAGGTACAGCTGCAATAGCATTATTACATAAATCAAATAGAAAAAGACATTCTCCGGAATACGAACCCCAAAACGCCAAAGAAAGAGACAAGGCTCGTATCAATGAACGCAACGCTATAAAAAAGGCTAAAGCAAAAAAAGAAAAAGAGCAGTCAGGCGGTAAGAAAAAGCTTAAAATTTCTCGTACCGTGGCAGAGACTATACCTTACAAGAAAATACTTGATAATGATATATGGCTTCTCTCCGATCACATATATTCAAAGGTGTACACCATCGATGACATAAACTACAATATGGGCGATGAGGTGCAGCAGAATGATATGCTTGAAAACTACTGCACTTTTCTCAACACCTTAGATGATACGGTTGATTGTCAGATTTCAGTATGGAACAGCACCATCAACATTAAGGATTATGAAAGTAAGATACTTGTTAAGAGAGCCAATGATGGATATGATGATGTCCGCCAGGAATACAACGATAAGGTCTTGCATGAAAATCTTTCCAAAGGTCAAAATGCCATCAGAAAACAAATATTCATTACTATGACAATAAAAGCTCCGGACAATGAGGTGGCACAGCGCAAATTCAACACTATTGATCTTGAAACTAAGAACAGCTTTGAACGTATTGGAAATACCAATCTTCGTCCTCTTTCAAACCAGGAACGTATTGAACTTCTTAAAGATGTTTTCGTTGGAGCAGATGTAGCTATTCCAAAGCTTACTAAGGAGGACATCGACAAGGGACTTGATAAGGTCTATTGTGCGCCTGACTATTTTGAATTCAAATCCGATTATTTTATGTTCGGAGAATTTTATGCCAAATGCGTATTTATAAAGGAGTATCCTTCAACTGCCAATGATAATATTCTCAACGATTTGATTGCATCAAATATTCAGATGCTTGTTACTACAAATGTTTTTGCACATGACACGGCGGAAGCACGTAAACTTGTACAGCGACAGATAACGGCGATTGAAACCAATATGGCACAGCGAGAAAGCGCAGCAGCTAAGGCAGGCAATTTCTCGGCACAAATGCCGGTTAAATTCCGTAATCAGATAGAAAGCTATAAAGGCCTGTATGATATGCTTACCGTCAATGATCAGAAGCTCTTTAGCGTTGCGACTATTATTATGGTTATGGCTAAGGATTATGACAAGCTGAAAACAAATATGGAAGTAGTAGCCTCTGCCCTCAAGAGAAATGGCTGTATGTACGGTGAGATGAAATGGCAGCAGGAAGACGGAATGTGCGATGTTCTTCCTATCGGAACACAGCGTAAATTTGAATGGAGCAGATCGCTGCCTACAGAAAGCATCGGAATCTTTGTTCCTTTCAATGTCAAGGAAGTACAGCAGGAAGGCGGCATTTATTACGGATTAAATAAGCTTTCCAATAACCTTATTTCTTTCAAGCGTATAGAATCCTTAATAAACCCTGCCGGATTTATTTTAGGTTGTCCCGGTTCAGGAAAATCCTTTGGTGCCAAGCGTGAAATGCTTGCCGTGTTTCTAACAGACCCAAGAGCCAATATCATAATAATTGACCCTGAGCGAGAATACCCCTCAATAGTAAATATGTTTGGCGGCACTTCAATAAAAATATCTACCGGCTCAACCAATTATGTAAATCCATTTGATTTTGATATGGCCCTGCTTGCTGATGATGACATAGATGTTATTTGTGATAAATGTCAGCTCATAACCTCATTTATATCCATTATGAACCCCAACCGAAGCCTTACGCCGCAGGAAGTGTCCTTCATCGACCGCTGTGTCCGACTTGCTTATGTTAAGTCGGGATACTTAAAAACATTGGACAAAGCGGATATGCCTACATTAGGAACATTTCGTGATGTAATGCGGAATGAGACGGAAGACGTTGATGAAAAGATGAAGCAGGACCTCCTTATCACCCTTGAGATGTATGTTGATGGTTCAGCCAAATATTTCAATAATCAGACAAATATCGAAGCGGACAACCGTCTTATTTCGTATGACATCAAAGATCTGTCCGGTGTACTGAAAACACAGGCTATGCTTTTGGTGCTGGATAATGTATGGAATCGGCTTTCAGCCAACAGGGATAAGGGCGTACCAACGTGGATATACATTGATGAAATTCACGTTCTTTTCAGAGATCCGTACTGCTTGCAGTTTATCAGAGACTTGTACAAACGTGCAAGAAAATACGGCGGCGTGCTTACCGGTATTACGCAAAACGTTGAAGATCTGCTGAGAGATGATGACTGCCGTACAATGTTGTCAAACTCGGAATACCTTATGCTTCTCAAGCAGTCTCCTGCTGACAGTATAAAATTGCAGGAGACTTTACACTTCACAGACAGTGAACTGTTTTATGTAAATAATATCGGTGCCGGCGAGGGTCTTATGGTTCTTGGCTCAAAAGATAAGATTCCTTTTTGGGATAAATTTCCTAAAGATACTAAGCTTTATAAATCAATGTCCACATCGTTCTCGGAGACGCAGGCTCTTATGGATCAAAAGGAATTATAAAGGAAGGAACTTGTATATATGGATAAAAATGTCCACCTTACTGATAAAAATGAACGTGCAAGGAAAATATACAGGGTAAAAATGATGACTGGAAAGCAGCGGCATTTGAAGGCTAAAAAAGAACAATCCTCTTTTTCTGCTTCTCAGCCTTTACCATCTAAATTGCCCGAAGACAAGAAACATAATACGCAAATGCAGTTCAATACATATCAGAAAAAGGCCGCTGAAATCAACGAAAAAATCAAAACCGATATACAAGTTAATATCGAAACCTCTAAACGGCAGGCTGCTGTATCTAATCAAAGCAAAAATACAGCAGCACAGGCCAATAGTATGGCGAAAGAAGCAGCATCAAGGCTTGAAAACAAGCTAAAAGCCGATGTTGCCATAAACAGAAAATCCCCGGGTGATAATCCAAATTCCCCAGTGGGGAATAAAAATAAAGGCGTATCCAAATCACAAAAATCAAGATTTTATCTGAACGCTCATCAGAAAGAAAGAGCTTATCGTATTAAGCCTGATAATGAAGCAAGGAAGCGCTTCCAAAAGGCTGCTCAGAATACGGACAAAGAATATATAAGGCTCAACACAGCCATTGGTAAGCAATATTATAAAATTTACAAATACCAGGAAGCTCAAAAAAGACTTGACAATAACTCATCTGTTTTGCCTTCTGACATCATCAATGTAGCAGAAAATATTGTCGATGTTTCTTCCAAGGTAACTAATGCTGTAAATAAAAATAGTACCGGAGAAGCTGTCGCTTCTCTTGCAGCCGTACCCACAGAAATTGCTGCAAGGAAGATAATTGAAAAGGCTGCGCAAAAGCATAAATCTATTGAAAAATTAGAACATATTGCCGGTGCCGCAGCCAGTGTTGCATCCGGCGTTGATTCTCAGGACAGTGTTGGGGCTGCCACATCTGCCGCAATTACTTCTGTCCCAAAATATTACGTGTCCCAAAAGGTTACTAAAGCTATAAAAAAGGGACTTGATGATCATTACAAAAATAGCCAGGAAATTAAACGTGATAAGCTTAGAGCCAAACAAAGACAGGCTGCTCAAAGAGCAGAACAGCTGAAAAGAGAACAGGCTCAGCGTCAAATAAAAATAAATATATACAAGACAGAACATGGTATCACATCAAGCGGAAATAGTGCCGCTCAAAATATACGAGCAATTATAAACTCGGGGGGAAATGCAGCCAAAAAGGCGGCAATCGCAAAATCATCATCAGTTATTGTCGCAGCGGCAGGCAGCTTATTGGTCCCGATAATTTGCGTTATTGTTGTAGTGGTAATACTTGTTGCCCTATTTGCATGGATGTCACCGCATACAACAGAATTGTACAACGATACCACTGGCGAGTATGAATTAGTGGAACTGAAAGAACAGAAGGAAATACTTCAGGGATATATAAAGTACATACAGCAATATTTTGATAAAAAGCAGCTGGAGATACTGGAGATTGTTGATTTTCAATTTGGCGGATTTGAACCTGACGAATATGATTATGACAACCCCAAAATAACAATGTCGCATCTGTATCAGGATAAAATTTATGTAATATCCTCTAAAAAGGTGATAGTGGGTATTGGAGGAGCCTCCGATCCGGTAGAGGTTACTACTCCCCTATATACAGAAAGCTATTACAAAAAATATCCTGATGGTGTATATAAAACCACGCCGGAAAATGCTGAAATGACATATACCATTATGGACACTACATTTCCGCTTGAAGAAATGCTGAATAAATGGTCATTGGGATATGATGGCAAAGCAACAGAGCGCACGCCATACTTTCAATCGCACTATACGCTTGATACTCCTACATTATATAGTGGAATGGATATAACTAACCTGGTTATACATCAATATGATGGTGAACGATTAGTACGGCAAGCACCTGCCACAGAGTGGGTAGCGGAATACGCCGAACTGTATGCCAGAGCATTCAAAGAAATGAATAATGGAGATGGAGCAAATCCCAACACAACCACCGAATTCAGAGACTTTGTTGTCATTTCCAAGGGGTGTACTCCAAACCCACCTGCTGAGGATCCTACTACACTCAGCCGTATGGATAATCATATATGGGCACTTAATCAGGTGACTGAAAAATATATAAAGCTGTCCGACTATTGCGATATGGAATCCATTATCGCAATGGCGGCTGTAAAAAAATGGGGAGACATTACAGCAGCAGATTTTGACTCTTCAACCTATGATTTTAACATAAATACGTCTGATCTTGATACTGTCCTACAGCAGATATATACGTTTGATTACAGTTATCAATATGGCAAATGCCCTGAACGGGACTGCCATCGTGACACTACTCCGAGTGGATTTACATACAGTTGTAACAAAACGCACCAGATCCTAAGAGGACAGGTCAACAACTGGGAATATATCTATGATAACGATCATGGCGATATATCATTTGTAAAAAATAAGCTTGGAATTTCAGGCGATAAAGCGGACATTTATAATGCCTACAAGGAATTTATCTCGAATGTCTTAGGAGATACAAGCACAAAGCTTGATGATTACGAGACCTCTTTAGTTGCACAACGCAGGCTGGAAGCATTGTACGAAGCTGAACACGGTCCCAGACCTGCGATGCCGAAAAACATACATCACACTATCTACAAGGACTATTACGTTAATAATGATGGCTCTACTGACCCTAATCAGCACTATTTCATACGATTGGCATGGGATAAAGTCAAGGAAGCAAATTCGTACATAGTTTATGAATATGATGTACGAAACGATAAGTATATTCGCTGTGCAGGCACTACGACAGATATGGGCTTATCTATTGATGTCGGAACGCTGATGACATATACCACGTATTTTGAAAATGGCGTGCAAAAGTCAAAGTACGAATATAGAGCAGCCACTAAGAATTACCTGATACTTGCAGTCAACGATAATGGCTACAGCAAATACGATGCCGCAGATGTTTATACTGTCACAATCGTCCCGGATGGTATGACACCATAAACCATAAGAAAGCGAGGTAGAAAACAAAATGGTAAAATTTACGGATTGGCTGAAAGTGCAAATAAAGAACCCGAAGTTTTATATAAAGCTTTTTGCTGTTATCTTAACATTTGGGATACTGCTAATGCCTAAAAATACGACATTTCAAAGTGCAGAAAGCGATTCTTCGGAAACAACCTCTTCATCCGAAACCGAACAGCAATCAGATACACCTGAAGATCCTGAAAACAAGGAAAATACCGAAAAAAAGCATGAATTTCATATAGGAACAACTAATATCATAGGCCTTGCAGGCGGAATTATTGCTCTTGCAGCAGTTAAGTATAAGGAACATAATTTCATTAACAATCGTAAATAATAGGAGGAGAAAAATGGCTGTACATAAACTGATAATCGCCGAAAAGCCCAGCGTTGCAGAAGCGATAGCACATACGGTGGGTGCAAGGGATAAAGTATATGCAAAGGAAAGCAAAAACTTTTGCTATGAAGGAAACGGATACTACGTTGCCAATGCGGCAGGTCATCTTTATTGTGTCGGTAAGCCCGAAGATTATGGATATAAGGAATGGAATATAGACACCCTGCCTTTCTTTCCTGAACTTTCTGTACACGAGACCGAAGATAAACAGGGCCTGCGAAATATGCTTACACTGCTTATGGCAAGGGAGGACGTTTCAGAAATAATCTGTGCAACAGATGCCGGACGTGAGGGCGAGCTTATCTTCCGCCATATCTATGAGGCTAATCACTGCACCAAGCCCGTCAAGCGCTTGTGGTGCAATTCAGTGACAGATGAAGCCATAAGGGCGGGGCTTAATTCGCTCAAACCAATGTCGGATTATGACAATATGTACACGGCTGCACTTACACGGGAAAAGCTTGACTGGTATATCGGAATAAATTTGTCTCGCCTTTATGGCATTATGGATAAATACAGCCACAAAATAGGCAGAGTCAAAACCCCTTTGCTCAGTATCATTGTACAGAGAGATGAAGAGATAGAAAATTTCATTTCCAAAACAAGTTACAGGCTTGTGCTTTCAAACGGAGCTGTATCACGGGAGGTGTTTGACGATAAGTCTGCGGCGGAGGAAATGCTTCATAACAGCACCGGTAAGCTTGTGAATGTCATATCCGCAGAAACAAAAGAAAAGACTGAAAATCGTCCTGAACTTTACAACCTGGCTGCATTGCAGATGGATGCAAATGATATGATCGGGCTTACAGCCGCCGAAACGCTTGAAATAGCACAGAAGCTTTATGAAAAGAAGCTTATCACATATCCGAGAACAGACAGCAGATATATTTCGGATGACCTTATACCTGATGTAAAAAAATTTATAAAACTTATCAGCGAATCCGGCAAATACTCGGACAGAGCCAAAACTCTTTTGGATAAGGGACTTAATCTTGACAGCAGGATTGTTGATAACACAAAAATCAGCGATCATCACGCTTTACTTCCTACACTTAACGCTGCGCAGGATATATCTCTTTCAGAGAATGAGAGCAAGGTGCTCGATATTATAATCAATCGTCTGCTTATGGGTGTAGATTCAAAATACAGATATACAGAAACATCATATGAATTCTGGTGTGAGGATATTACATATGACCTTGTATTCCGAAAAGCTGTTGATATGGGATGGAAAGCATATTGCCCCAATGCTGAAAATGATAATGCTCAAAGCCTTCGATATGAAGAGGGCAGCAGCTTTGAAGCGGAGTTGTCATTGAAAGAATGTGTTTCTCAGCCAAAGAAACATTTTACTGATACCACACTCATATCAGTTATGGAAAATATTGATAACCGAATTGACGATAAAAGCCTTAAGGCTGCGGTAAGCGGTAAGGGTATCGGAACGTCTGCAACCCGTGCGGCGATCATAGAAGACCTTATTGCGGCGGATTATATATCCAGAAAAGGCAAACAGGTAATTTCAACTCAGTTCGGGCGTGAATTTATCGCATCAATTCCTGACAATCTTAAGTCTGTTGAACGCACAGCAGAATGGGAACAGTATTTTGATGATATCCAGTCTAAGGGAAAATCTCCTGAACAGCTCGAAGCAGATGTGAAAGCCTTTATCAAAACCACAGTTATTTACGAAAAGAGCAGCGGAAGAAAGCCATTATCACACACCAATCCCAATGCACCTGAACGCAAAGCTCTTGGCATTTGCCCCCGATGCGGAAAAAATATTTATGAGGGTAAACTCAATTTTTACTGTGAAGGCGGCAGGGACTGCGGCTTCTCTCTTTGGAAAAGAAATAACAATGTCACAACTGAGATAACAGCTGAAAAAGCCAGAAAGCTTTTATCCGGCGAAGCAGTTCCGCTAAAGGCAGTAAGCAAGGAGGGCGAAGAATACACTGCATCGTACAAGTTAGAAGATAAAGGAAAATATATAGATCTTGTCCGTCAAAAAGCAGAAAAGCTTCCAATAGGAAAATGCCCCAGATGCGGAAAAAACATTTATGAGGGAAAACTCAATTTTTACTGTGAAAGTGGTAAAGACGGCTGCGGATTTACTCTTTGGAAAGAAGATAAATTCAATGGCATTACAATATCAGCTAAAAATGCTGGAGAACTTCTTACAAAAGGTAGTTCTAAAATAAAAAAGAAAACTCTTGACGGAACCGAAACAGCTGAGTATAAGCTAAAGGATACAGGCAAATACATCAATCTTGTCAAGGGTTAATAAAAGCTGAACAGCGATAAACTGTTCAGCAATTATCTGCATAAAAAAGCAACAAAATATTAACACACATTTAAAGATAGGAGGAATCCGCTTTGGGAGTATATCGTGATTATATATCTGATGACACTGATATGCAGACCATGCTTTTTCGGTATTCCATAATGGTTGATGTCTTTAATGCACATCTGCCAGCGGAACTCAAGTGTCAGTATCATTTATCAGATGATCTGAAAAAGAAAATACTGAGGCAGCCGTATTCCGAACAGAATGACAGGTTGATTTTGCTGTTCGGAATGGGCATCATCGGAGAAGCAACCCTTAAAGAGCTTGTACTTCACAATAAAACTGATTTTCTTTCAGATGTTATAAAGCTTGAAGACAGGGTACGAACTGATGAAGATAAGAACGAATCCGAAAGGCTCTCATATGAAACCCTGGAGCAAATCATTTTACTTTGTGCCAACTCTCAAAAATTTGATGAGTTTTCTCCTTTGCCCTTTGAGCAGGCAGAAAAGCTTATATCAAACAGTCATATCTTCATTGAAAATGGCTTTGTAAAGTGTGATAAAGATATGGCTATGCTCGTAAATGAATCCGGAGGGCAAATGGGATATTATGACGAGAACAGCGACAGTATTTTTATCGAAAAACCTGAATATGTTGCCGCTGCCCTCGCTGATAATTATGATGTTTCTTCGGAAACTGCTCCTATTGTAACCGACTATAAAGCCCTTTTATGTTATTCATATGTTTATGATCTGCTCTATGGCAGGGAGTTTATAAAGTATGCCTGCGATAACCATATTCCCTACGATGAAAATTACGCTGCTGCATATGAGAAATATCTGAAAAAGATAAAACTCACATTCAATATTAAGGCATATACGAAAAAGCGCAATATTTGCGGTAACAAGGTCAATTATTTCGATTATGCCTTTAATACAGTGGAAAACAATGAGCTTGTGCAGACCGCTTTAAATGCCGATGAGGCATATTCCGCAGAAATTGTGCTTGATGTCAATGAAAACTACACTGATGCAGAATTAACAGTCAAGGCACTGAACAAATATAAAAATTCCAGGCAGCTTCTTGATAAAACTGTTATCGAGATAATGCACGGAAACAATATACTTCTCTATATTTACGACAGTGGTAATTTCACAGCTATTGACAGTACATCATTCAGGAACCAGTTATTTGACTTCGATAAAATTTGGAGCGTCATACAACTGTGCTCACGTGATGGAAGTCTCAAACGTGTTAATAACACAATTACCATTCCTCAGAAATATCTCGAAGAAATCGAACCAAATCAGAGGGAATATGCCGAACGTATGATATCCGAGCAATATTCACGAATGCTCAGAAATAGAAGGGTTAACCCACTTGTACAATCTTTAAATGATCTTAAAGTGGCTGCCGAACAGAATATGGAGGCTATTCAAAAGGAAAAGGCGGAAAAAGCAGCACTTAAGGCAGCTGCCCTTCAGGCAAGAGCAGGAAGAAAGCCCGGCATATCATTAAATGAAAATTCAGAATCAGAAAATAACGGAGGTTAAAAGAACTATGAAAGTATTTATTTATGGATTTAACAGGAATGCAGAAATATGTATTTACGGAATATCCGGCGAGGAAGAAACTGAAAAGTTTCTTACAAAGTTTTTTGCTGACAAAGGGTTATATCTGTTGTCAGAGGAAGAAAAGAAAAAATATAACACCGATGCCGAATATGCGGTCAGCAAAGAAAGCTATGAAGCTCTGGCTCAGAACATTGAGCGCATACAGGCAGCGCTTGATGCAATCGCTGATGATGTTATCAAAACAGAATGCGACCCGAATGAGGTTTACCAGATAGATGGGAAATGCTATGTAGTATAAAAAAATTCCCCATTGGGGAATTTGGAAAGGTTAGATATGCCATTAACTCATTCTGAAAATGAGAAAATCATTCAAAATAATATTGATGATCTATCATTTCAAAAAAGAATTGATTTATATATCAATGGACAATTGAAAGTTTTTGAAACCATATCATTAGGAAAATTTAATCTTCTTAAAGCGGTTGGAGCGAAAACTGACGAACTTACTGTGAATCAAAATGTAATACGAAATAGTATTTTACCAGAGCATTCAAGGACTGCTCATCATACATCGGGTCATAACATCACAATAGACGTAATTAAAAATTTGCCTGAATTTATAAGGAATCCCATATTAGTTATGAGGGGTAATCATCCAAATACTATTACATTAATCACAGAAATAAAAAATCAAGACAATCAGAACATTATTGTTCCAATTGCCTTAGATTTAAGAAGTACCGATAGCATAGTAAACAAAATATCAAGTATTTACGGAAAAAATAACATAGAAAACTATTTGAATAAGAAACTTGACAAAATTATTGCTTATGACAAAGAAAAAACAGATAAACTGTTCACGACTATAGGATACCAATTATCCAAAACGACTTCAGTTATCTGCTTTGATAATAGTATAGCATACTCAATGAAAAATGTCAAGTATCCGATTGAAAAAAAGGAGGAAATAACTTTGAACGAACAGGAAATGATGGCTCAGATCGAAGCCAAACTTCGTAGGGAATTTGAAGCAAAGTTCCAGAAAATGGAGCAAAAGTTTGCAAGCCTTGAAGACCAGGTGCAGACGATAAACAAGTTTATGGCTGCTATGACTGAGGCTCAGGATCTAAGCAAAACTATGGCTGAAATTGAAAGCGTCACGAAGCAGATTACCGAATGCGACAAAGCAGCGTTTTACTGTTATGACAGATTCACAGACAAATTCTTTGCTCAGGGCAACGATTATCGTGAATGGCAGGAAGGTCAGGCGGCAGAGACACTTAAAACCGCATTTGATGACAAGCGGATAATGTCCGAAGGCGATAAAACCATTATTCCTATAGTATCATCTGACGGCGGTGCTCTTGGTGTAATTACCGCTGAAAAGGAAAATGGGCTTTCGGAAAAGGAAATTGAGTTCTTCAAGCCTAACAGTCAGATAGTCAATACCATAGAGCTTGCATTGAAAAAGGAGTTCGAGCATCAGGGCAGAATCACCGATGAGCTTACTCATCTCAAAAACAGACAGGGGCTCAATGAATATGCGGCTGATACCATTTGCGGCAGAATAAACGATAATCTTCCCGTGAACATTGTAATGTGCGATATTGACCATTTTAAGAGCGTAAATGATACATATGGACATGATGCAGGAGACACCGTATTAAGAGACGTGGCAGCAATACTTCAGGAAGGCACACGCACCGGCTCTGATTGTGCTTTCAGATTTGGCGGTGAAGAAATGATACTTATTCTTAACTGCGAACCTGAAAAGGCTTACGAAATAGCAGAACGTCTGCGAATTTCCGTAGAAAATTCCGAACACACTGTAACAGCTGCTGATGGGCAGGAAAAGAATATAAGTGTAACTATTTCTATGGGCGTATATCAGATGGCTCCTGAAATAGAAATGACGCCTGATAATGCAAGAGCTGTTTTTGATGCAGAATTCAAGTGTGCTGATGAATTGGTCTATAACGCAAAGGAAACGGGCAGAAACAAGGTCGTTACCACTGCCGACATTATGGACAAGGTCATCGCACAGAGAGAAAAATCAGCTGAACATGGTGAAAAATCAGTACATACCCCTCACAAGGATTATAAGATATTCGGCACTATTTCATATAAAGATATTGTCGATAAAAAGCGGATAAACGGAATAACTGCCGAACATATTGATTCTCTTACTGACAGCCTGAAAAAATCAGGCATAGACTTTTCAGGTATAAAAGATGAGACTACCGGGAAATATTCTGTTTCGGTTGACGGCTGGGACAACCTCAAAGCAGCGAGAAACATATACAACAGTATAAAATCACAATCTACTGCCAAGGAAGCGCTCACCAGTAATATAGAATATCAGCTTAATTTGCGTAAGGACTTTGGATATCTTACTCAAAACCAGTATGATACACTTATGTCCGCAAAAAATGACATAAGAGATACTTATATCAGCAAATTTGGCGAAGAATTTGACAGTACTAAGCTGGATAAAGTGATCAGCGAAATAGTCAGTGAATGTTGCCCGCTGGCTAAAGAGGTATCAGAAAAATTACAGTCACTTTCTGAAACAGAAAAAGATGAGATATTAAAAGCTCATGCTGATTTTGAAGCAACTGCTGATGAGTTTGATGAGGAAGAACTTCTTTCATATTCATTAAGCCAGGCAATTACCGATGAACGTAAAAGCACTAAGGAATTTTGTGCCGAATTGAAAGAAATAAATAATTGGGCTACTAAGGTAGAGCAAACAGCTGCTGAAAGAAGCCGCAATGATAACGAGCATGAGCAAAGTAAGTAAAGCAACTCTTCAGATAGCTTATATAACAGAATTCCCCATTGGGGAATAAAGAAAGAAGGTTGAAAAATGGGCGAATACAAGCGCTATACGGACGAGCAAATTGAACAGGCAAAAAATGCCGACCTGGTCGAGTTTGTGCGTTCACATGGATTTGATTGTGAAACAGTGGGAAAGGAAATTCACGTTAAGGGTTACGGCGGATTGTACATAAATCCCCAGAAAAACTTATTTACAATTTTTTCTCAGAGTAAGGCAGACGGTTCACCTGAAGGCGGAAAAGGGCCGTTGGCATTTTGCCAGAAAGTAATGGGAATGTCGTTTAAGAATGCTATGCAGTCTATTGTTGGTGATGCTGCGGAAGTAAAGCAATTCGTCCCCAAGAATACTGTACCTCAGAAAGAACATCGGGAATTTATTATGCCCGAAAAATCGGATAACTGCAAGAAGGTATTCGCATATCTTATCAATCAACGTCAGCTTGACCCGAAAATAATAAGCGATTTTGTAAATCAAGGAGTATTGTATCAGGGATATGCTCAATTCGGTCAGAACGACGATGCTCCAAAGCACGAAAATGCTATCTTTCTGCATCTGAATGAAAATGGCGAGCCTTGCGGAGCCGATGTTCAGGGTATATATTCAGGCACAAGATTTAAAGGAATAGTCCCTCATGATGATACAGATAACGGATTTGTTTATATCAAAGGAAATGCCAATACGGTTGATACTGTTTATCTTTTTGAAGCCCCTATTGACTTGATGTCATTTGTGGAGCTGCACCCTGAAATAGAAAATGCAAAGTTCGTTTCAATGGGTGGGCTGAAGCCCACAATCGCTATGCACTACATTGAAAGCAATATGACTGTTATATCGTGCGTTGATAATGATTGTGCCGGTCAGAAATTCAATGATAAGATCCTGAAAGAAAAAATGCAGGATTCGCTTTCAATGGCAGGCGGTTCAGATATTGATAAAAGGTCATTTACTGACAGAGACCCGCCGATCGAATACATAATTGCTGATATAAACGGTAAGCAGTGCAGCTTTTTTCTTTCGGCAAATGATTTCATGGATGCAAAAAATTCAAAAGCGGAGATTGCGCAATCCTCTTTTATTTGGGCAAACCGCAGCAATTTCCGAGTGAATCGTGAATGTGCCGAAGCAGGAGTAAAGGACTTTAATGACCTTTTAAAGCTTACCAAAAGCGGGAATTTTGCGCAAGAGGTGCAAAAAGTAACTGTATGGTCAGAAAAAGCACAGGAGAAAGCACAAATGCGCTCACAGGAACGAAGTGCGGCTATAAGTAAATAGATGTGGAGGTAATTCAATGTCACAGTCCAAAAAAGAAAATCTGCATAAAAAGATATATTACCCAGACTGTCGGGCGTATCCATCAAAAGATGCTGTGCTTGCTGATATGAAAAAGCGCAGAGATCGGCTTAGACAGCTTGTCGGATACGCTGAAAAGGAACTTGATACACTTAAATCCGCAGAATCGTTTATTTCTGCAAGAATATGCGATATCGAAAATGATATAAGGAAAGGAAAAATATAATTATGGAACAGAAGAAGTCATCAGAAAAGGCCAACAAGCTTGCAGCGCTTAAGGCAGAACAGACAAAAAGGCTTGCGGCAGTTGCGGCAGCGGAAGCAAAGGCAAAGGCTATTGCCGAAAAGATTGAAGCAGAAGAACGCAAGCAGCACGAAAAGGAAGTCAAGGAGCTTGATACACTCTGCAAAAAGAATAAGATATCCTATAAGCAGATAATATCTTTTTGCAAGTGCATTTCTGAAAAAGGCTTTACTGTCGATGACATCATATCACTTATCAGTGATGATAACAAACCTAAGGAGGAAAAATAAGAATGAGAAACGTTGTAATACTTACAGGCAGACTTACAGCAGACCCCGAACTTCGGCAGACTCCTGCCGGAAAATTTGTATGCAGCTTCAATATTGCCGTTCAGCGTGACAAATCGCCCGAAGAAACCGATTTTATCAAGGTTGAAGCTTGGAACAATACAGCTCAGTTTTGCTCGAAATATTTCCACAAGGGCCAACTTGTAGATATTTTGGGCACACTTCGCAGCAGTAAGTGGGAAGATGCCAATAAGTCCGTACACAATGAAAGGACTGTATTGATAAAGGAAATATCATTTGCCCCTACAAATAATCGTAAGCCACAGGAAAGCGAGCAAAAGAGTAATTTTAACAATCCATTTGCTTCACATGAAATGGAAGATTTTACTGAGGTCGATACTGACGATCTTCCGTACTGATTTCCCAAAACGTTGACAGGAGGCATAAGATATGAATAATATCATAGGGAATACCCCTTACCGTAATATTCAGAACAAAAAATATATTGACAGCACAGCCGAATATATCGGAAAGCTTGCAGAATTTCTTGATAAGGAGCAAATCCCCTATTCGGGACGGATAAGCGAGTATAAATCCACTATTACAGTAAGCGGCGATGAAAATTTCAAAAGGGCAAGCGAAATCCTCGATAAGATAAAGGCGGAAAATCCCCGCCGATTTATCGGAAACACTCAGTACAAGTATATAAGAGACAAACGCATAATTTCAATGGACGCTGATGTCGTTGATAAAATAGCTGCACGTCTCGATTCTGAGCATATAATGTACTCAGGCATTGTTGAAGGTGAAAAGGGCAGAATTACGGTCGGCGGCTCAGAAATCGAAGCTTTGGTTAAGGGCTATATTGAGCAGGAAAGAAACGGCTATGCAAAGGTTTCCTTTGAAATATCCCTTACATCTGATGCTTTTGATGAGATTTATTATTTAAGTGATAAAAGCGGAAACGCATATTATGATACTGACGGCGTTGTACCTACATTCAATTACGTTGATGATGCAGCGGAATATGCCAAGGCACATAACATTTCTATCTCCACTGATGAAGCTCAGATAAATCAGTGGAGAGAAATTGAACGTGCTGACAAGATAAGACACGATAATGCAAAGCTTGTTACCTCGTTTCCAAGAATGGGCAACGATTATCCTGACCATTTTACATACAATTCAGATGGAAACAGTTTTGAGTGGATATATTATAATCCTGATGGCAACTTTGGTGAAGGAGAATTTGTCTGCAAAGCTATATATGAACAGGATATCATCGCTGCATATAATGCCAAAATCAGTGCAGCTGACGAAACAACAGGCAGGAATGAATTTATATATTCTCTTTTCAGTTCTTGTGAGGAATATATAATAAGCTCTGACACAGAAGCGTTTACATCTGCGGCAAGAAACTATATAAACAAGCCCGAAAACACACTTGAATTTTATGGTATTGCCGAGAACAGCAGCAATATCACAGCTGTTGACAGACTGATTTCTGCACTGGAAGAAAAAAGTTCTGCTGTCCGTTCCGCCGAAGAAAGCCGCAATAATTCTGTTATCAATGAACAGAGTGATAATATCGCTATCGAAGGACATATCGGAACTTGGTATGTCATTGACAGTGATATTATAGACGGCAAAAAGATGTATCTTCTTGAAAATGAAATATACGGCGATGAATCAGCCTGCATCATAGTTGATGAATATAAAAACGTTATTATGGCTGACGTGTGGAACGGCTTTGAAGAATACTATGATAAAAATTCCCCAGTGGGGAACATCGTTCACGATGACAATCTCAGCTTATCCGAAAGGCTGTATAATATTGCCAGTCAGGAGCTTGAAGAATATGAAAACAGCCTTGATACTGCCGAAAAAGCAAAAGCAGCGGCATATGAGCTGACTGTTAAGCGTGATATATTGGCTTATATTGAATTTGACCTTTCCTCTGATATTGCTGATCCTGATGTACAATCTGCTATAGAAAATCTTATTAAAACAGGTTCTCCGCTTTCGGTATATTATAACGAGTGGCTGAAAAATGAATATGACAATCGTATGGAAGCTGTACGAATGACTGCGGCAGATGTTCATAGAACGGAGATACAGCATAAAGAAGAACGTACAACAGAATTTCCTGCGGCTACTCCCTCAAAAATCGCTCTTATTACCGTTCATCAGTATGATTCACAATACACGAAATCTATCGAATATCTTTCTCTTTCTGATGCTATAAGGCAGATGAATGAATTGAAGTACACTGCTTTCTCGGAAATGGGTGAGCAGATCAGCGCTCCACGTGCAGCAGAGATTGAACAGGGAAATGATAAATGGGTATATAGCCTTGAATTTGACCTTGATTACAATACGGTAAGGATTTACACATCTACTGATGACTATATCAATATAGGAATTGAAGAGGCATTGAGCATAGTCAGCAATCACAGCGAAGAAGAAATTATTTCAGAACTCAAAAAGGTTGCTGAAAAGGAAGAAAAACAGGCTCTCGAAAGATCCGTTGAAGAAGGCATTATCGGCTCAATGGGATATTCCATTGATGAAATGGATAAGGCTTTTGAAGCAGAAAACAGCAGAACAGACTATGGCAATAAACTCGCAGACAATGGAGTATTCATTGGTAATTCTGAAAAGGAAATTGAAAATTCCCCAGTGGGGAACTATGATGAAGAACTTAAAAAAGCGGCTGAATATCTCAAAGCTTACAATGAGAGAGAATTTGATATTTCTCCCGATGATGAGCCTTTTACAGCAGATAATCTCAATCATATTGGTTTGGGATATACAGAACTCGGTGACAATGCCGATTATAGCTTTGAAGTTGAAGCAGACCTTGAAAAGTATGAGGTGCGGTATTTTCTTGACGAAAAGCTTGTAAAAACGGATAAATATAATTCTTTGAAAGAAATGAATGAACAGGAGCTTTCAAATCTTGAGTTTGACTATTTTGTCAGCGAAGGAAATGAGATGCTGGATAAAATGATTGAATCAGGTGAAATGATTATTCCTGATGTGAAAAAAACAGATGTACAGAAAATAACAAATGAAAAAAGCAGCTATATGATCGTTGATGATGTTCGTCACGCTATCAACGAGCTTTACAACGGCACGGCAGCAGAAGCGTATGACTGGGAAAACTATCATTCAGCTTTTATGTCTGTTCTCAATGCCAATGTTCATAATGATATTTCTTTACCGCTGTACAAATCGGCAGCCGAAAAAATTCTCCTTGCTGCTCAGGCTGATTTGGGAATGATTACTGACAATGAGTATAAAAATGCCCTTTCCTGCCTTGATGTGGTCCTTAAAAATGGTCAAATGCTTGAAAATCCCAAGGAGCAGGAGATTGAGCAGTTTTCATTCTTTAGTGCCAAAAATCATTATGTTTCAATGGACGAAATAAATCCGTCAAAACATAGAGATGCCGAAAATGACAATTCTCCTAAGCCTGAAAACAAGGAAAGCACTGCTTTAAAAAGCGACTATACCATAAACGAAAGCAATTATGGGGATTTTGGCGGAGATAAGACACGCTGTCAGAACAATATCGCTGCTATACGCCTTTTGAAACAGGTGGAGAGTGAAAAGCGCAGTGCTACCCCCGAAGAACAGCAGATACTTGCAAAATATATTGGTTGGGGTGGCTTGGCAAATGCTTTTGATAGCAGCAAGAACGACTGGAGTAAAGAATATGCGGAGCTGAAAAGGCTTCTCACGCCGAAAGAATATGCTTCTGCAAGGGCATCAACACTCAATGCACACTTTACAAGCTATACAGTCATAAACTCGATTTACTCTGCTCTTGAAAATATGGGATTTAAGGGTGGAAAGATTCTTGAACCGGCACTCGGAACGGGAAATTTTTTCGGTTCTATGCCCGAAGAAATGCGTAATAACTCCAAGCTTTCAGGTGTTGAGCTTGACAGCATAACAGGACGTATTGCAAAGCTTCTTTATCCCTCTGCAAATATTCAGATAAAGGGCTATGAAAATACAACTTTTGAAAACAACAGCTTTGACATTGCGGTCAGCAATGTGCCGTTTGGCAGTTACAAAGTCAATGACAAGGAATATAATAAGCAAAATATGCTTATTCATGATTATTTCTTTGCCAAAACCCTCGATAAAGTCCGCCCCGGAGGAATAGTAGCATTTGTGACCTCAAAGGGTACGCTTGACAAGGAAAGCCCCGAGGTCAGAAAGTATCTTGCCGAACGAGCAGAGCTGCTCGGTGCGATACGTCTGCCAAATACAGCGTTTAAGCAGAACGCAGGAACAGAAGTCACATCTGATATTATTTTCCTGCAAAAGCGAGAAAAGCCTGTCAGCGTAGAGCAGAACACACCTGAATGGGTATTCAAGGATATCCTTGAAAATGGGATTGCTGTAAACAAATACTTTGCTGACCACCCTGAAATGATACTTGGTGAAATGGTGGAGGGCAATAAGCTGTACGGAAATCAAGCCAATGCCACTATGTGTGTTCCGATTGAAGGTGCGGACCTTAAAGAACAGCTTGCTGTTGCAATTCAAAATATTAAAGGTGAATACAACGAAGCTGTCAAATTATCTGAACGTGAAAATGCTTCTCACGCCGAAACAGTATCCTGCCCTCCCGATGCACCAAAGTATAGCTATGTGATCTCTGATGATAAGCTGTACTATCACAAAGCAGGAGACACTATGGAGCTTGTTGATGCAAAGGATACTGACCGTATCAAGGCTATGACACAGCTCAGAGATGGTGTTCACGAGCTTCTTGACCTGCAGATAAACAACTACAATGGCGACAATGAGGTTAAAATATCTGATGCACAAAATAAACTCAGCAAAGACTATGATGATTTTGTTGAGCATTTTGGCAGAATCGGACAGGCTGAAAATAAAAGGGCGTTTGCAAATGATAATAGCTATCATCTTATAAAAAGCCTTGAAAAAACCGATAACGGCGGTAATTTTGTAAGCAAAGCCGACATATTCAGCAAGAAAACCATAAATCCACAGGTAGTTGTAGATCACTGCAACAATGCTCAAGATGCTCTTATTCTTTCTCTTTCAGAAAAAATGCGTGTTGACATGGATTATATGTTGATGCTTACCGACAAATCCGAAAGCGAACTTGTAGCAGAACTTGGGGATAAGATTTATCAGAATCCTCAGAAAAATATGCGCTGGGAAAGTGCTGATGAATATCTTACAGGCAATATCAGAGCTAAGCTTGCAGCTGCTGAAGAAGCAGGACTTGAACGCAATATTGAAGCCCTCAGAGCTGTTATGCCGCAGCGCATAGAAGCTGCTGATATATCTGTCAAGCTTGGTTCAGCATGGATAGATCCTGAATATATACGGCAGTTTATACTTGAAACACTTAAACCTGATTTTCAGACACGCAACAGCATTGAGGTTATATATTCCGAGGTCACTGACAAGTGGAAAGTCGATGGTTATCAGCATAGTTATGGCAATACTCTTGCCACTGAGACTTACGGTACTTCCGATATGAATGCGTATGAAATAATCGAAGTGTCACTAAATATGAAAAAGGCAGAAATCAGAGAACGTGTAAAAGATGAAAATGGCATTGAAATCAAAGATGAAAAGGGCCGATATGTTTTAGCTGTAAATCAGGATAAAACAATGGTAGTTCAGTCTAAACAGGACGAGCTGAAAAAGAAATTTAAGGATTGGATTTTTGCAACCCCTGAACGCAGAGAAAAACTTACCAATCTCTATAATGAGAAATTCAATTCCGTAAGGCTCAGAGAATATGATGGCTCACACCTGAACTTTGTTGGAATGAACTCAAATATAGCTCTTAAACCTCATCAGAAAAATGCAGTTGCACGCAGCCTTTACAGCAATGGAAATACTCTCATTGCCCACGAGGTCGGTGCCGGCAAAACATTTGAAATGGTTGCTATAGCAATGGAGGGCAAGAGACTCGGACTTCACAGCAAACCACTTATAACTGCTCCAAATGCACTTACAGAACAGTGGGGCGATGCTTTCCGTACTCTTTACCCAAATTCAAACGTACTTGTGGCAACAGAGAAAGACTTCAAGCCAGAAAATCGAAGAGATCTTTTTGCAAAAATTGCAACAGGGGACTGGGATGCTGTGATAATCGGGCATTCTCAGTTTGATATGATACATCTATCCCGTGAACGAGAGCTTGAGACACTTTACAGTGAAGTAGATAAGCTTGAAGCGGCACTTGATGAAATCAGTGCAACATCCAATAAAGGATCATATTCCGTAAAGCAAGTAGAACGTGCTATAAAATCTTATACAGATAAAATCCAAAAGCTCCTTGAAAAAACGCCTAAAGAAGATATGCTTTGCTTTGAGCAGCTTGGTATCGACAAAATCTTTGTCGATGAATCCCAGGCATACAAAAACCTCGATACTCCTACAAAAATGCAGAACGTATCAGGTATAGGCAGCGGCGGTTCGGGCAGAGCTATGCAGCTTCTGATGAAGTGCCGATATCTTGACGAAGTGACAGGCGGTAAGGGTGTGGTTTTTGCCAGTGGCACGCCTATAAGTAACTCAATGTCCGAAATGTACACACTTATGCGGTACTTACAGGCTGATAAGCTCAGGGAGCTTGGAATAAACAGTTTTGACCGTTGGGCATCTATTTTCGGTGAAACAACCACATCAATGGAACTGTCACCCGAAGCAAACGGCAAGTATCAGATGAAAACACGTTTTGCCAAATTTCAAAATCTGCCCGAACTGATGAACATATTCAAAGAATGTGCCGATATTAAAACGGCAGCAACATTGAATCTTGACAGACCTGATTTTGGAATGCACAATATCAATGTTCCTGCAACAAAAATGCAGTCAAAGATGATAAAGGACCTTGGGGAACGTGCAAAGCTTATCCGTGCAGGAGCAGTGGATCCTACCGAGGATAATATGTGCAAGCTTACTGTTGACGGCAGAAAGATAGGACTTGACCAAAGGTGTATGAATCCATCACTGCCTGATGATCCAAATTCTAAGGTAAATGTGTGCATAAACAATGTTTTTGATATTTGGAAGCAAACGGCTGAAAAGAAAAGCACTCAGCTCATATTCTGCGACCTTGCAACACCACAGGCTGCTGTTAATGAAAATACATACACGCTGTATCGTAAGGACACTAAAGGCGAATATGCACCCGTTTACAGCGCAAAGCTCGGTCAGAAAGATACGGCTGATAAGATTTTCAAAAAGCTTACCGGCAGTAAACCACCTAAGAATTTCAAAGCAGGAGGTGTATTTGATGAAGATATCATAATGATTCACACTGTGGATTATGACACAATGACTGCAAGCAATAGTGCTGTAATAGCTTCAAGCGGAAAAATCTCAGAAATTCCTGAGGAGACGTGGTCAAAGCTGCACCATTCTCCTACCGAAACCTTTGAATCTGAGCGTAAATTCTGTGTTTATGATGATATCAAGCAAAAACTTGTGGCGAAAGGCGTTCCCGAAAAGGAAATAGCTTTTATCCACGATGCGGACACAACCGAAGAAAAGCAAAAGCTTTTTGCAAAGATGAATAAGGGCGAAATCCGTGTAATGATAGGCTCTACACAGAAGTGCGGTGCGGGAATGAATGCACAGGAGCGAATGATAGCTCTGCACGACCTCGATGCACCGATGCGCCCATCGGATATGGAGCAGCGCCACGGACGAATTATCCGGCAGGGCAACACTAACACTAAAGTTGATATTTATCGCTACACGACCGACAAGACATTCGATGCTTACCTATATCAGATGCTTGAAAACAAGCAGAAATTTATCAGTCAGATTATGACCGATAAGTCTCCGGTCCGTTCTTGTGAAGATGTGGACGAAATTGCCCTTGACTATGCGGAGGTAAAAGCACTCTGCGCAGGCAATCCCCTTATCAAGGAGAAAATTGATCTTGAAACAGAGATAACAAAGCTTAATGTCCTTAAATCATCTTTCCTTTCTCAGAAATACGCTGTTCAGGATAAGGCTTATACAATACTTCCACGAGAAAAGTCAGTTAAGGAGCTTTATATTGACAAGCTGAAAAAGGACGTGGAGTTCTCTGAAAAAGAGCAGCCCTTACAGAATGAAGATGGAAAGAACTATTATCCAGTTATGGTAGGTGATAATGTATATAACGAAAAAGATGCGGCAGGAGAAGCTATTCGACAGGCTATTCTTGATAATAAGGACATATTGCATGGCAAGGAATCTCATATAGGTACATATCGTGGCTTTGAAATGACAGCTTTTCTTGATGTTTTTAGTAAGAAAATCAAAGTAAATCTGAAAAATGAAACCAATCATTATGGCGAGCTTAATATGGACTCCAATGTTAAGGCAGGCGGAAATATTATCAGGCTTGATAACGTAATTAACAGCATTGGCATTACTCTGATGAAAGAAGAGGAAAGACTACAGGCTATATGTGCAGATATTGAGCAAGCAAAGGCTGCTGCCGATGCTGTATTTCCTCAGGAGCAGGAGCTTGCAGCCAAAGAAAAAAGACTTGAAGAGGTCAATGCACAACTTGCCTCGACCGATGTTAGCACACAGGACAGAAGCTCTGAACTGTATGCAGCACTTGTGGATATTTGCCCTGCTCTTCAATACAGCAAGGAATTCTACTGCAAATATGAGGCTGAGGAGGGCATAGAACCTCTTTACATTGAGCGAAATGGTGATGTTGTATTTGTCGCACACACCTATACTCAGAACGGCGATCTGATGTATGATCCTGCGATTGAATTTTCTTTTGACAGTGAAAATCAGAAAGCTGATGCTCTTTCCTATGAATTAAGCGGAATGGGAATGTATCAGGACTTCCGTGACGGAAATCTGCCAAATGATAAAGCAGATGTTGAAGAAATGGTTCTTGAGACAATGTTTGTAAATATCAAGGATTATGATTATAAGCTTATTGAGACTAACATTGATACTGAAATTGATGAAGATGAGAGGGGAGAGGATAAAAAAGAAATAAATAGATGATATAATTATATGTGTATCATGTATATTAAATTAAGCTCCAGTATCCCGTTAACATCAAAAATCCGAATCCTGCCCTGGCTAAAATGATAATTTCACAGCTTGGCGGTCCCGACGGTGAGCTTGCTGCATCACTAAGATACCTGAGCCAGAGATATACCGCACCCTATGCTCAGGTAAAGGGCATTCTGACCGATGTCGGCACCGAGGAGCTTGCTCATGTTGAGATGATCTCATCTATAGTATATCAGCTGACCAAGAACCTTACTCCCGAGCAGATAAAGGCAGGCGGCCTGGACGCATACTATGTTGACCATACGCTGGGCATCTATCCGTCATCGGCAGCAGGCGTTCCGTTCACCGCAGCGTACTTCCAGTCAAAGGGAGATATTCTCACCGACCTCCATGAAAACATGGCTGCGGAACAGAAAGCTCGCTCGACCTACGATAATATCCTGCGTTTTGCAGATGATCCCGATGTCCGTGACCCCATAAAGTTCCTGAGACAGCGTGAGATCGTACATTTCCAGAGGTTTGGTGAAGCTCTTCGCATAAGTCAGGATAACCTCAACTCCAGAAACTTCTACGCATTCAACCCTGAATTTGATGTCCGCTGAGAAGCGGACGAAAAAAACGTCGGATACACATTTGTGTGTCCGACGTTTTGCATTATCAAACTATAAGCAGTATCGCAGCCATTACAGCGTATGTGGAAAGAAAGTACAGAACGATAAATGTAACCAGCAGCGCCGCTGAGGTTCCGCCTGCGCTTTTGAGAGCTTCCGATACGTTTATGCCGCTTGCTGCTGCGCTTTTCTTTATCTTGCTTCCCTTGGAGATAACGTTTTTGTAGTAGAAGTAATTTGAAAGCGTTGCAAAGATGAATATGACTACCCAGCTCACCAGCGAAGATATGTTGTACAGCATATTGAAGCTTTCACCGGTGACACTGAACTCGGCAACCTTGGTAAGCGCCGCTTCAAACGAGGGATACATATTAACAAGTGCGTCCTTGAAGCCGTATTCCGTGAGCATTATCTTCATGCCCATAAGCGATGAGGGAATGGATATGATGGACTTTATCAGCAGCACCAGAAACGCCAGCAAAGGCATCTTTCTGTAAGCAAAGTAAAATTCGGGGAATAGCATTGCGGGGATATTGAAGCTCAACTTGAATTTTGTGGCTTTCATCACCCTGAACTTGGGAAGATAGAACCTTGTGTTGCTGCCTATAAAATCCGCAATGTCCTTGGTGGTCATGTCCTCGTCGTACTTTTCATCGGGACTGAATCCGCAGAGAGGATCGCTGTAGTTGAGCATATACGGATACATGGTCTCCATAGCGTTCTGCTCGGCGTTGTTGAAAAAGGTATCGCCGTTTGAAAAGCTTTCCTGTTCTTCACCGTCCGCTTTGTCTTTCTGTGAAAGGTAATAGGGAGTGGGAGTGCCGCACTTGTCGCAGAAAAGCTGGTCATTTCGCAGAGTATTGCCACAGACTGAGCATTTAAGCCCCTCCGCCTGCTCTTTTTCCTCGACCTCTGCTTTCCAGCTCATGTGCTTGCTGTGCAGCTCGTAGTTTATACATCTGCCCTCTTTTTTGTAGCAGTCCCTGTGATAGGGAGTGCCGCATTCGGGGCATACCACGATATCGTCATCATCGGTAAATTTTTTACCGCAGGACTTGCATTCATATCCTGTATAGTTAAACAAACTATACTCCTCCGATCTGCCATTGGCTAGGTTTGTTCCTTATAGTATATCACATTTTTTTCCAAAAAACAAGACGATTTCATACTTTCATCTTTTTAACACAAAGATATCATTTTTTGTGAGAAAAAATTACACATTGCAGGTGTAATATAAAATGCGGAGGATTATATAATCTCTATGGAAAGAATGATGAAAAATGAGATCAGGAAAGATCATTAAAAGAATTATTCAGCTGGCGCCTGTGCTTATGATCGTTCTTATGGCTGTGATATATTTTGCCGCCCTTAAAGACCTTACCTTTGAGCAGGTGCTGAACTATACGCCCACAGCTCCCTTGGCTGCTGCGGCTGTGTTACTGCTTATGTATGCACTGAAATCCCTGTCCTATTTCTTCCCCATGCTGCTCATTGCCGCAGTTGCGGGAGCGGTACTGCCCATATATGCGGCTATCCCCGTTAATCTGCTGGGAATAGTTATAATGGCGTCCATTCCCTATGCAGTGGGAAAATATGCCGAGGGAGAAGTGGTGGACAAGCTTGCCGCAAAGCACGAGAAAATAAGCATCGTCCGTGAATACAGCACCAAGCACCAGCGGTTCGGAGCATTTTTCCTCCGTATCGTCAGCTGCCTGCCATATGATATCGTAAGCCTTGTTATGGGAAGCCTGCGCTTTGATTACAAGGACTACATCATCGGCTCGTTTCTGGGCACAGCTCCGGGAATAATACTTACTACTTTTATGGGCTCAGCCATAACCGAGCCGCTTTCGCCCGAGTTCATCATCTGTGCTGTCATTGAGGTCATCATTGCCGTTTCGTCTGCGGTGGCTTACAGGATACACAGGAAAAAGCAGGGTAAGATCAGCGGTCAGGGTCAGGAGTAAATGCGGAGCTTTCTCCGTTCAGATAATTGTGAGCTTCTGTCAGGAATGCTTCACGCTGCTCTGCCAGAACCTCTGAATGTTCGTTTTCCTCGATATATGCCGTTACCTGACTGAGAGCCTCGGCAACAGTTTCGGGGTCGGTGTCGCTAAAGAACTTGAACAGGCTCATATAGCAGTATCTCTGCTTGCCCTCGCATATGCGCTTTGCTATATCCATGCAGAGCTGTATGATGTCCTCGTCATTTTCAATAAGACCGCACACCCGCAGTCCCGCAAAATCCACTTGATTTGCAGCTATTACCGCTGACTTTTTGAAATAGTCGGAGCATATCTTCATTGCCTGCTCGTTTTCGGGATTTATCATGCCGAAAAGCTGTGCGGAGAACTTGCGGCAGAACAGAGGAATGAAGAACGGGTCGCTTACGGTGAAGCTTTCTGTATCTGAAAGGGTCTTGTATGCAAGGAACTCGTACCACCTTATATCCAGATCGTCGATATCAATGGTAAAGTGTACCTTTTCATTGTCGGGAGTGAAAAAGGCGGTGGGGGAGCCTTGGGCATACTTGCCGTCCGCATAGTCCAAACCGTCCAGCACCCACATCAGCTTGGGATAATCCACAGGGTCTTTCATAAGATAGCTGAACTTGTCATACGCCGCATAGTTATCCTTGATGAAATAGGCGAAAAATCCTGCCGAGGCAAACACATCGGGATAATCTTCATACAGGCGCTTTACCTTGGCGGTGACGGTCTCGCTGTCCTTGTCGAGCATTATGGCATAGCTCATGGTGAGGATAAGCGTGTCGGTGAGAAAGCTGAAAAACGAGCTTTCCGCATCAATATCACGTTCAAGGAGATACCTTGCATAAAGAAAATCGGGCTGGCTCTTTTCGGATATTATATCGTCCGAAGCCCAGCCTATGCCCATATCGGTTATGAGCTTATATTTTGAAGCAAGCCTGCCGTATGCGGCAAAAAGCTTGTCCGATTCTTTGAACAAACAGGTGTGGAGCAGGAAATATGCCTCGTTTACTGCATCGGAGGGATTCATACCGCTGATCAGCCTTTCCAGAAGGTCGTTCAGGCGGTTTGCAAGATAATCGGAAAACTCATTGCTGCGGCACATCATAATGTAAGGCAGATAGCTTTCGTCACGTATTTTCTCTCTCCAGAATTCATCTGCTGCGGCAGTCTTGAACTTGCACAGCTCCTTGAGCAGCTTTTTGCGCTTGCTGCCGAAAGAAAGCTTTACGTCCGTTACATACTGCGAGCAGAGGTTTTCATCCTCATAATAACTGACCATTCCCGTTGCCTCCGTAATATTTGTTTGTATAATTATATAATAATTTGCCGCCTGCGTCAACCGTTTCACGGCAATATATGGAAAAATTGATAAAAACCGAAAAAACACTTTAAAATAATTCGGTTATGTGATATAATGTAAGATAACGTGTTTGTGCCCAAGCATATCCCTTATAAGGAGGAAAATATTTTGAGCAACGAAAAGAAATTCTCCAAAAAAGCCGCTGACGAAGCAGCTCCCAAGCATATGGCTGAGGCGGCTCCCGCTCCAAAAAAGAAGAAAAGAAAAAAGAAGAAGGCAGGCCCCGTTAAAAAGACCTTTACCGTTATCGGGACCGTGCTTCTTACGCTTATACTTATAGTTGTCATCTCGGTGTCTATCATTGCGGCAGCTCTTACCGTGTATGTAATGCAGTTCAGAGAGAATACGCCCATAGATATCGACCTGGACAGCCTTAACCTTGCCTATACGACCTTTATTTACGGCGATGACAAGGACGGCAACCAGGTAGAGCTTGCAAAGATAAGCCGTGGTGCCAACCGTATCCCCGTATCCATCGACCGTATCCCTCAGCATGTCCGTGACGCTTTCGTATATATCGAGGACGAGCGTTTCTACGAGCACGCAGGCGTTGACTGGAAGCGTACCTTCGGTGCTTTCCTCAACGAGCTTACCCATGGTATGCTTTACGGAAGCAAGCAGGGTGGTTCCACTATTACTCAGCAGCTCGTAAAGAACGTTACCGGTGATAAAGAGCAGAACATGGACAGAAAGATGCGTGAGATATTCCGTGCGGCTGACCTTGAAAAATACCGTACCAAGGACGAGATCCTTGATGCATATCTTAACTGCGTAGGTATGGGCGGAAGCTGCTCAGGCGTTCAGGCTGCTGCTCTCAAATACTTCGGCAAGGACGTGTCCGAGCTTGATCTTGCAGAGGCTGCCTGCCTTGCGGCTATCCCCAAAAGCCCCGAAAGCCTTAATCCCTTTGCAAACAAGGAAGCAAACCGTGAGCGTCAGCTCCTGGTGCTCAAGGCAATGTACAATAATGCGGCTATCTCCAAACAGCAGTATGACGATGCTGTTAACGAGGAGCTTCAGTTCAGAGACCCCAACAGCGAGACCAATTCCAGCGAGATACAGAACTGGTACATTGATATGGTCATTCGTGACGTTACCCTTGACCTTATGAACCTTTACGGCGTTGAGTTCGATGAAGCCAGCGATATGCTCTACAACGGCGGCTACACCATCTACACTCCCATTGATATCGAGATGCAGGAGGCAATAGAAGCCAAGTACAGAGACTACAGCACATTCTCCAACAACGTCCTCAGCGACCCGCCCCAGTCCGCATTCATCTGTATGGACTACACAGGAAATATCCTTGCGGTAGCAGGCGGAATAGGCGATAAGGCAGGCTCCAACATCTTCAACCGTGCCACCATGGCAAAGAGACAGGCTGGTTCAAGCTTCAAGCCCATTGCAGGTTATGCTTATTCCATTGAAAATAACCTTGCCACATGGTCATCAATCTACCCCGACCTGCCCATTGAGATACCCGATGAAAACAACCCCGGTCAGACAAGAAAATGGCCTACAAACTACAGCTCCACAGGTGCAAACAACGTATGGAGCGGAAGATCGTACTTTACATTCCAGGCTCTCCAGCGTTCGCTGAATACCGTTTCCGCACGTCTCGTGCAGGCGGCAGGCCCCTCAAACGTGTTCGAGTTTGTAATGAACAGGTTCCAGATATCCACACTTACCGCTTACGATGCCGACCTTTCGCCTATGTCCGTTGGTGCGCTCACTCAGGGCGTTTACCTCAGAGAGCTTGTTGCGTCATATCAGCCTTTCGGAAACGGCGGAAAGTATTTCGCTCCCACCTCATATACTTATGTTCTTGACCCCTCGGGTGAGACTATCCTCCAGCACAGTTACACACCTATCCAGTCCATCAGCGAGGAATCCGCTTATGTTATGAACAAGCTGATGCAGCAGGTAATCGAAGGCCCCAACGGTACAGGTAAGGCTGCAAAGCTCAACAACGTTCCCGTTGTAGGTAAGACAGGTACATCGCAGGAGTGGAGAGATAATCTCTTCATCGGCTGCACTCCCGATTACGTCAGCGGCGTATGGTATGGCTATGATGATAACAGAACTGTAAAGTCAGGCACATACTACAACACCGCACAGCTCTGGAAGAACATCTTCGGCGACATTGCGGACGCTGGGGAGAGAACTGAGTTCCCCGAGTGCGAGACCATCAAGGAGCTTTACTACTGCTCCAACACAGGTCTTATCGCCAGCGGAAGCTGCCCCACAGGCAACAAGGGCTACTACAAGTCCACCAACGTTCCCCCTATCTGCACAAAGTGCGGAGGCTCGTCCGCAAGTGACGCTAATGATGAAAGCACATCGAATTAAAGGAAGTTTTATATGGATAATAAGATAACACTCAGCTGCCCCTGCCATTTTGGTCTGGAAAGCGTACTTAACTTTGAGATAAAGAAGATCGGCGGCGAAAATATTACTGTCACCGACGGACGTATCTCATTCGAGGGCGGATATGATATCCTTGCCCGTGCAAATATCTTCCTTGCCACAGCTGAAAGAGTGCAGATAAAGCTTGCTGAATTTCACGCCGATACCTTTGACGCTCTCTTTGAGGGTGTTAAGGCTATCCCTCTGGAAAGATTTATTGGCAAAAGCGACGCATTTCCCGTCAAGGGTCACAGCCTGAACTCAAAGCTTTCCAGCGTTCCCGCCTGCCAGTCCATTATCAAAAAGGCAGCGGTTGACAGGCTGGCTTCCGTTTATCATCTGAATTATTTCGAGGAAACAGGCTCTGTTCATCAGATACAGTTCAATATCCTCAAGGACACCGTAACCGTTTATCTTGATACATCTGGTGCGGGACTGCACAAGAGAGGCTACCGCCGCAATTCCAACGCTGCTCCTATCAAGGAGACCCTTGCGGCAGGCATAGTTGACCTTGCAATGGTCAAGAGAAATACAATCTTCTGCGACCCTTTCTGCGGAAGCGGAACCTTCCTTATCGAAGCCGCATACAAGGCGCTGAACATTGCTCCGGGACTTAAAAGGACATTTGCAGCCGAAAAGTGGGACGTTATCCCCCAGGATATCTGGCGTGAGGAGCGTGTCCGTGCAATGGACAGCATTATCCGTGACAGTGATTTCTTCGCATACGGCTATGATATCGACCCCGAGTGCGTTCAGCTTTCCATCGACAACTGCGCAAAGGCAGGCGTGAAGAAGCGTATAAGGATAGAGCGTGCCGATATCAGGGATTATGACAACAAGGACGGCGAGATAACAGTCTGCAACCCTCCCTACGGCGAAAGAATGCTGGAAATAAAGGAAGCCGAGAAGCTTTATACCGAAATGGGCAAGGTGTTCAAGGCAGATAAGGAGCACCCCTGTGCAATAATCTCGCCCCATGAGGACTTTGAAAAGTTCTTCGGCAAGACTGCCAACAAGCGCAGAAAGCTTTACAACGGCATGATAAAGTGCAATCTTTACTCATATTACAAATAATTTCAAAAATCGCTTGACAAAATAAGTTTAATATGTTAAACTTACAATATTGTGAATATGTACCTGCGTGGGGGAGTAATCTTCTTAGACTGATACAAGGTTTAAGCGGCAAATCGACATACCGACCGAAAAGGTCCGGTTTGCCTTAATTGATAAGACTCATGTACAGATGTAGCCGATGTTTCGGTTCTGTCTGTATATGAGTCTTTTTGTTTTGTACGGAACCAAAGACCGCAAGGTCATACAAACAGCGGCATATTCATAGAATGTATTATTATTCTTGAAAGGATTTGAAAAATGGATCTTCTGTCATTATTTCTTATTGCTGTGGGTCTCTCAATGGACGCATTTGCGGTCTCAGTCTGTAAGGGGCTTGCCACACCTAAGTACAAGCTGAAATATTCCATGATATGCGGCGCATGGTTCGGCGGATTTCAGGCGCTTATGCCTGCGGTGGGCTATCTTCTCGGCGTAAATTTCAAAAAGTATATCACAGCCATTGACCACTGGATCGCATTTGTGCTGCTTGCTCTCATAGGCTTCAATATGATCAGAGAGGCGCTCAAAAATGATGACGAGGGCGCAGACCCGTCATTCACTGCAAAGTCAATGTCACTGCTTGCCGTTGCTACCAGTATCGACGCACTTGCTATCGGCATAACCTTTGCATTCCTTGATGTTAATATCGTTGCTGCCGTACTTTTCATCGGAGTCTGTACATTTGTTATCTCAGCCGCAGGCGTTAAGATCGGCTCTGCTTTCGGAACCAGATTCAAGTCCAAGGCGGAGATCGCAGGCGGTGCGATACTTATCATTCTCGGTTTAAGGATACTTGTTGAACATCTGATGAATTCCTGAGTGACATTAAAATCCCATTAGAATTGCGACAGAATGAAAAGAATAATGTGATAAACAGCTGAAAATTATGATTATCAGTTGACGGTGGATTTTCTGTGTGTTAAAATAAAAGTATAGCAGAATGCTCTATTTACACGATAAAAAGGAAGACTTGATATGAGTGAAAATCCCTATGCAGTTCTCGGTCTTGAGCCGGGAGCTACCGATGATGAAATAAAGAAAAAGTATCGTACACTGGTAAAGCAGTACCACCCCGACCTTCACCCCGATGACCCCGAGGCTGCCCGCAAAATGAGCGAGATAAACGATGCTTACGAGCGCATAAAGTCAGGGGATACGGGTCAGAGCCCATACGGCAGTGCGGCATACAGCAGCTCCGCCCCCAGCGGAACCTATACCAGAAACGGAACAAATTATTATTACCGGTATGCCGATATCAATGATTTTGATGATATCTTTAAGGCGTTTTTCGGCGGATTTGGCTTTAATATGCACACTTCCGATACCATGAGCGCCGAGGAAGCCTTTGAACGTATCGACAACTACCTCAGAAGCGGCGATTATCGGAACGCTGCCGCTGTGCTGAACCGTTTTTCTGTCTCCGCAAGAGATGCCAGGTGGTATTTCTACGCAGCCGAATGCAGCGAAGGCATGGAGAATTTCTCCGATGCGGTGCAGTATGCAGAGCAGGCGGCACGTATGGACAGCACCAACAGGGTGTATGCTGATTATGCGGCACAGCTCAATAAAAAGCATGGCTTTAAGCTGAAGATACACAGGTTTATCCCAAGACTTTTGTCAGGTATTGCAATGGTGCTGGCGATAATGTTTATTGTAAGAATGTTTGGTTTTCTTTTCTTTCCCTTTTTAACTTTTTAATGAAAGGCAGCGTTTAAAATGGACAAGCTCAGGAATAAATTTATAAACTTTATGTATGGCAGAAGCGGCCCAGACAGCCTTTATAAGGCGACTATGATAGCCTGTATCGTGCTGATGATAATCAACCTTTTTGCCCGCTCGATCATACTCAATCTGCTTATATGGGCATTGCTCATATGGGGAATGTTCAGGGCGTTTTCCAAGAATATCTACAAGCGCCAGCAGGAAAATATCAAATTCATGCAGCTTACCGACAAGGCAAAACGCAAATTTAATATGACAAAGACCATGCTGACAGATAAGGAACACTGCTATAAAAAGTGCTCCAAGTGCAAGACAGTTCTGCGGCTCCCCAAGCAAAAGGGTGAGCATACCGTTCAGTGCCCTAAGTGCAGGGAGAGCTTCAAAGTTAAAATAAGGTAAGGGATAATTAAAAATGTCAGGCTGGATAATAACAATAATCGTCTGCTTTCTGGCAGGAATGGGCGCAGGTCTGGGAACAGGCTTTGCGGGAATGAGTGCGGCTGCGGTGATAACCCCAATGCTGGTAACGTTCCTCGGAATGCCCGCATATGAGGCGGTGGGAATTGCCCTTGCCTCAGATGTGCTTGCCAGCGCAGTTTCGGCATATACATACGGCAAAAACAAAAATCTTGACATAAAAAACGGACTTATAATGATGGTCTCCGTGCTGGTATTCACAGTTGTGGGAAGCTATGTTTCAAAGCTTGTGCCTAACTCGGCAATGGGCGGATTTTCCGTCTGCATGACGTTCCTGCTGGGTATCAAGTTCATAGTAAAGCCGGTTATGACCACCAAGGAGAAGATGGAGAGCGTTTCTCCCAGGAAGAGAGTTATCCAGTCTATTGTCTGCGGCGTGCTTATAGGCTTTATCTGCGGATTTATCGGTGCAGGCGGCGGAATGATGATGCTCCTTATCCTTACAAGCGTTCTGGGCTATGAGCTTAAAACAGCTGTTGGAACCAGCGTTTTCATCATGACCTTTACGGCGCTCACCGGTGCTGTTTCGCATATGGTAATGGGCGGAATGCCCGATATCCCGGTGCTTATTCTCTGCATTGTGTTCACGCTTATCTGGGCGAGGGTCGCAGCAGTGTTTGCCAACAAGGCGTCGCCAAAGATGCTGAACCGTGCTACAGGCGTTGTGCTTGCGGTGCTGGGTCTGGGAATAATGATAGTTAATTTTGTAAAATAATGCAAAGCAAAAGGCTGTATCATTTTTCGTGATACAGCCTTTTATATTATGGCGGAACGTTATGTAGCTCCGCCTGAACCTAATCCGAAGCTGATGGATAAAGCGTTGTCAACACGGTTCATTGACGGCGTATCCAGTTCGCCCATGCGTTCTTTCAGACGCTTTTTGTCAATGGTCCGTATCTGCTCCAGAAGCACAACACTGTCCTTTGAGAGGCCGCATTTATCAGCGTGTACCTCGATATGGGTGGGCAGCTTTGCCTTTTCACGCTGACTTGTGATGGCAGCCGCTATAACAGTGGGACTGTGACGGTTACCCACATCGTTCTGAACGATAAGTACAGGACGTATGCCGCCCTGCTCGGAGCCTACCACGGGGCTGAGATCGGCGTAATATATTTCTCCTCTTTTAACAGACATTTTTGCTATCATCCTTTCCTGATATCGGAATTTATCGTCTGTTTATATTTTTACCGCTTATCGTGAAAATAAACAGCGGCGGAGAAATTTTTCTAAAAAGAAGCGGGGGACGGATAATGATACTAATCCCCAATAAAACTATAGACAAAAAATCATCGCATAATCCATATACGCAAGATTATGCTCGATTTTTTGTATAGTTTTTAATTGGTTCTTAGTATGATATCCGATGCCCCCGTTGATATTATATGTTTATATGCTGATAGTTGTTACAGTGCCGTAAAGCATATAGGCGATTACCACAAGCCATGGTACCGATGTGAAGAAATACTTCCATGTGCGCTGTTTTGAGTAGAGCGATGTGCGGAACAGCTTTCCGCCCGATGAATAAAATCTGATAATGATAACTATTGAAGCGATTATGCAGGCAAGGCGCAGAGCCACATTCAGCAGGGAAGCTATTACCAGCGGCATATATCCCATGATGGTGGCTTGCAGGTTGCTGATGTCTATGCTGCTGTTTTGTATCAGCACCATAAGCACCGCCGACATACTGTTGTTGATTATATGCAGTATCATTGAGGGGACAAGTGAGTTGTATTTTACCGCAATGTACGCCCATACCAGACCCATGCAGACCGCCGGGAGACACTGTGAGAAGTTCTGGTGCATAAGTCCGAACAGCACTGCGGACATTATTATTCCAAATGTGTTGCCGTATTTGCGCAGTCCGTCAAGAAGCACTCCACGGAAGATAAGCTCCTCCATAATAGGCCCCAGCAGGCAGATGTAAAGGTAGATAAGTATTTCAAGCCATAGGGGATTGTTTTGCGGCGCAATGTTAAGTGCGCTGGTGTTGTTTACGGAAAAGTCCGACAGCTTTCCGCTGAGAGCCGCCGCAATGGCTGAGATTATTACATTTATGACCGAGCCGACTGTTACAACTCCGAAAGACAGCGCCGTGAATTTCAGGAAGCTTCCGCCTGTGATGCCCTTGACTGTGAATTTCTTCCTGATATCCGTCTTTGTCACCAGCAGACCCACGCCGAAAGCTGCAATATCCGCAATAAACGGGAAGACGTAGGAATATATGGCTTTCATCAGGGGAGTGCTCCTGATGATTTCCTTGCCTGCGTCTATCTGCTCCTTGGAATATCCGCCGCCCAGCATTGCCGCACATAGCTGCAATATCAGTGTGTTAAGTATGCTGAAAACGAATATCAGCGTTACAACTATCCATGCTATCCTGAAATAGTATCGCCGCAGCTGCTTTTTTTCGTCCTTGTCAGGCGGCGGACACATCATATTCGACTGCTGATAAATATATCCGTTCATATTATGTCCTTTCTTTTTTATTGTATAAAAAATGCCCCGAAAAAGGGGCATTTATTCGTTTCTGATAATTTTCAGCACGGCAGTTCTTTCGGGAACAGGCTCGTCGCTGAACGAAAATACATCGTGAAAATCACGCTTTATTTCTTCAAGGTCGCATTCGGAGGAGGTCATCACCGTTCCCAGAACATCGCCCTTATTTACGCAGCTGCCAACATTACAGCTGAAAATAATGCCTGCGGTGCTGTCAATGTCGCCGCCCTTGACCTTTCGTCCTGCGCCCAGAGCCAGCGATATAAGACCTGTCTTTTCGCAGGATATCTTTGAGATATATCCGCTCCTGTCAGCTCTTACCTCTGCTGTGCGCTTCGGCTTTCCGAAAAGTGAGTAGTCGTCAAATGCTCTTACATCTGCGCCCTGCATCTGAGCCATTGTCCTGAATGCTTCAAGTGCCTTGCCCGAATGTACTGCATCTTCCGCCAGCCTGCGACAGCAGTTTTCATCGCCCTTGCCTGCAAGCATGAGCATTTCTGCGGAAAGGGTAATGCTGACTTCATAAAGGTCAGCGGGAGCATTGCCCTTCAGCGCTTCTATTGCTTCAATGACCTCCACTGAATTGCCCACCGCATGACCCAGGGGCTTATCCATATCGGTAAGGACAGCTGTGCATTTTCTGCCTGACAGCTTTCCCACAGATGTCATTGCCGAAGCAAGCTTCATGGCATCATCGTAATTTTTCATGAAAGCACCATCGCCCACCTTTACATCGAGGACGATACCGTCAGCGCCAGTTGCAAGCTTCTTGCTCATAATGCTGGAGCATATGAGGGGAATGCTGTCAACCGTGGCAGTGGCGTTTCTCAGCGCATATATTTTCTTGTCCGCAGGAACCAGCGTGCCTGACTGCCCTGCAATGGAAAAGCCTGTTTTTCTGATTATCTCAATAAACCTTTCATGGCTTATTGAGGTGCTGAAGCCCGGAATTGATTCAAGCTTATCGATCGTTCCGCCTGTATGACCGAGACCACGTCCCGACATCTTTGGAACATAAATTCCACAGGCAGCGCATATAGGCGCAGCGATCAATGTAGTCTTGTCTCCGACTCCGCCTGTGCTGTGCTTGTCGATGCAAATGGCTCCAAGCTCCTCAGACGGGTGGAATGTGTCGCCTGAGTGCATCATTGCCATTGTGAGGGCTGCCGTCTCCTCAGCTGTCATTGACTGAAAGCATATCGCCATCAGCAGTGCCGACATCTGATAATCGGGGATCTCGTCCCTCACATATCCGTTAACAAACCATCTTATCTCATCGTCGGAGAGGATACCTCCACGGCGTTTTTTCATTATGATATCATAAGCGGTCATATAACGGCGTCCTTTCTGTAAGCTTACTCTATTGTGATACCGGGGAAGTAGTAAGCAAGTATCTGATCGTATGTATAACCCTGTTTGCCGAGAATATTTGCACCGTTCTGGCTCATTCCTACGCCGTGGCCGTAGCCATATGTAATAAAGGTGAATTCACCGTCAGCATAGCTTACGTCGAAGCACCAGCTCTTGATGCTGTATTTGAGCACCTTCTCACGAAGTCTCATGCCGGAAATTGTGAGCTGATTATCAACATTAAGTCCGCTTACGTAATTTCCGTCAACTCTGGAGGTTACTGTGAGCCAGTTTGCGGGATCCTCGGATAAGGTGATGCCTAAGCTGCTTTCAAGCGCTGTGCGGATCTGATCCTCGGTAAATACGGTGATAACACCATAGTTGGGGTCGGACTGAGCATCAAAGGGAGTGGCAACGCTTGTGAGATAGGGAACATCTGCACCGCCCCATACATTTACGGCAGAAGCTGTAGTGCCTGCGGAGGAAGCTGTGTAAACTGTCTGGGCAACCTTGCCGTTATAGTAGCAGCATTTGCCCCATACAGCGTTTACTGCGTCGGTCACTTCCTGGGGAATATCTCTCTTTACCAAAACGGTAGGTACAAGTCCGTTTACGTTGTGGTATTTAACATATGAATATGCCGCAACAGCCTGAGCCTTGAGAGCTTCGGGGCTGAACGAGGGCGACATTTCAGTGGAAACTATCATTGATACCAGCTGATATGCGTCAAACTGCTGAACGGTTCCGTCAACTCTTGCAGTGAATATCTCGCCTGCTTCGGGGTCGAAGGTGGTAAGAGCCGTATCGGAGGGGGCAGTTTCAGACCATGCGGGAGTAGTCTCAAAATAGTCCGAATAGTCGTAAACGGAGTCATCGGTAGGCTGTGTGGAAGCGTCTATGTCCTCCTGCATCTGCTCCAGTCTGCGCTCGATATCATCGGTGGAGTCGGTGACAGCCTCATCTGTAACAGGAGTTGTTTCTCTGTCCAGCTCGGAAAGCAGGTCTGCCTCGCTTTCGGCAGCGTCTGCAAATGCCTCGGGAGCCTCAACAGTTACCTCCGCAACGATATGGTCGGTGAACTCTTCCTCGGCAGCAGTGGTTTCGGAAGCGGTCGTTTCGTCTGCCTCCTCAGGCTGAGCCTCTGTGACTTCCTCCTCGGTCATTGCCTCGGGTACTGCTGTCACAACAGCTTCAGTTTCTGCCTCGGTAACATAAAGGGGAGTTATGACCACCTCGTCGGGAGCTGTGGTCACAGCCTCATATTCGGGGTTAAGGTCAAATCTCTTGTTTACCTGTGCTTCTTCGGCGCTTTCGGGGATATCGGCTTTCTCCTTCAGTACCTTATTATGTGCGGCATCAGAAAAAATATCTATTGATGCTTTTTCTGTCTGAACAGTGTCAGTCTGCTCTGTCTGCTGTGTTTCGGCGGAAGTATCGTAAAACTTTCCCGAAATACTGTCGGTGTTTACCTCGTCCTTCATGCAGAAGGCAAAGGTGTAGAGACCACCGACAACAGCAAGCGCAGCTATGCCGTTGAGTACAGTTCTCAGTTTCATAATAATATCCTTTCTCGTAGCTTTTATCTCTTTTTTTCAGGGAACAAAGTGCAGAAATTCCCTCTGACGGTCGTTACTCGTCTATATATGTTCCGCCGTTATATTTATAGTAGATGGCGGGCCATTTCGGATTGGGGTTCTTGCTGAATTTTGTGGTGTCGATAGTGTCTGTGGATTCATCAGCTCGAAGCTTTCTTGCCACGATAACATGGCGGGATTCGTCCCACTCGGTGGAGCAGGTGGAAAGAGTGAGGTACTCATCGTCCTCAGTGCAGTCAATACCGGTAATGATAGTGCTGCGCTTTGTTATCTCGTCCATGAACTTGTCATAAGGATAATCGTCGTTGAAATCGATATAATTCTGATAATCGAAGACGGGATTTCCATTGTCATGCTCAGGGAGAGTGTTTATTACAAAGGAAGCGATTATAACATAAACGTCTTCCGAGTAATTGGTGTTAAAATAAACAAAAGGATTTTTCAGCCAGTAAGCGGGATCCCAGCGGTAGTAGTCCAGATTTCCGAACATAGTGCCGTCCTTCTGGTTGTGAGCGTAAAGGATAATGTTGTCCGAGCGCTCATATCCGCCCACCTTGTTGCGGTAATCCGCAAAGCAGGTTCCACACTGGCGCTGATTGTTGTAGAAGTTGTGCTTGAGGTAATACTCATTGTCCGTGCCTTTGACAACAGGCTCGTCAACGCAGTCGGGGATACGTACATATCCTACAGTGTCGGGGTTGATCGCCAGCAGCTCTTTTGCCGCAGCCAGCTCTTCAAGGGGAGGAAGCTCCTCGGGAGGAGTGTTTTCATCGGTCTCGGCAGGAACATCATCGGTCTTGTCCTGAGAGGACTGTGACTGCTGGAGCTGCGCCTGCTGATAGATGACTTTCAGAGTATTGTGGTTCTGCTTTGCCTCATACATCTGGTAAAAGTAATCGCCCAGAAGAACGGCGCAGACTATCAGGACAACAATGGAGATAAGTACGATTATCTTATTGATGATCTCTGATGAAGAGTCGCCCTTCTGCGGAAAAAAGGATTGCGCAAAGGTTTTCTTGGGACCTTTTTTCGCAGGCTTTCTTTCAAATCTTACTTCATCGCTCATGGACATAGCAAAAACCTCGTAAACTTCAGAATATCAATATTATTTCTTGGATTTTCTTGTGGTCGTGACCTGTGTTGCAAGAGAGGGAGCAGTGTTGCGGGAGCTTGACTGTTCAGTCTCGGATTCGGGTACGGTGGTCTCCTCTCCGTCGGAAACATCGGAATCGGGAACTTCCGTTTCGCTTTCAGGCTCGCTGTAAACAGAAGCGGTGGTCCCATTCTCAATTTTCGGAGCAAGGCTCAGCTTTGAAACAACAGCATCGCTCTGCTTGGTCTTGACGGTGGTGGTCACGGTGGTAGGTTCTGTCGTTACCATTGTGGTCATTTCGGGAGGTGCGGTTATGATCGAAGTGGTGATAGCAGTCTCGGAAGTGGTGGTTTCCGTTGTGGTCTCCTCAGAGGTGCTGTTCCTTGAAAGGATAGCGTCCCAGTCGATCTGCTTTGCATTGGGATTGAGCCTTGCGGTGGAGAAATCAAAGCTGTCAGCAGTTTCTCCCTCTCTCAGCTTTCGTGCCAGCACAACAAATCTGGAGTCCGAATACTCAGTGCTGCAGGTGGAAAGCAGCATGAGCTTGTCGCCGAAAGCAACGTCAACAGGGGAGATTATCTGATTTCTCTTGCCTATCTCACCCATGTACCAGTTAAAGGTAGCTTCGTCATTCAGCGTTTCGATATAATCATGATAGTGGAATACTTCGCCGTTGGAATCCTGCTTCTCGTACACATTTGTAACAAAGTAGCCGTAAATAACATAATCGTCTACTTCGTAATCGGTGTTGAACGAGAATATGGGATTTTCACGGTAAAACTCCACGTTGTTTTTGTAAAGCTTCAGGTTTCCGAACATGGTGCCGTCTTCCTGATTGTGACCGTAAAGCACTACATTTGGAGAAGTGTAATCCTCCGAAACGGTGCAGCGGTAGTCAATGAAAATGGAGCCTGCCTTGTTTTTCCTGTCGTCATAGGTGTGGGTCAGATAATAGATGTTATCATCGCCCTGAACAACGGGAGCATATATGTCGCAGGCAGGGATCTCAAGGAAGCCCTTAACATTGTCGGAGATATTCACAAAGTCGTTCATAACGCTCTCGGCGTGGGACTCACGTTCTTCCTGAGAGGGGAGAATGGTAACGACCTCGCCGTCATCGAGAATAGAAGTGGCAACAGTGGTAGTTACCTTTTCCTCTATCTCCTTTGCGTCCTCGACCATTTCATGGGACTGTATGAGCGTGCTGATGAGCATTATGGCAGCTGCCACAAAAACGCCTGTTGAAGCTATAAAAACTATCTTTCTTATAACCTCGCCTGCGCTGTCGCCCTTCCATGGGATTATCCCCTGGATAAAAGGCTTTTTCCCGGCAGGTGCGCTTTCCTCAGGCTTTTCTTCCTGAGGACTGTCCTCATCGGAAATATTGCTGTCGGGAGAAAAGTTATCCTCAATGATAATGCTGTTTTCATCATTGTCATTGTCCTTTTCGTCCGACTGAACGATCTGGTCAAGCTGATCTCCGCCGTCAGCGGAAATATTTATCTCGTCGCTTTCTACCTTGTTTTCCGTAATGTTGCTGTCCTTTTCGGAGCTTGCTTCATCGGAAACAGCGGTGGACGCAGTAGCGTCAATGCCTGCTTCCTCATCGAAAATGACTATCATGCCGTTTTCGTCGGTGACAGGCTCGGTTATCTTAGCCTTGCCGTCAGCATTGCTTTCAGGCTCGGGCTTATCTGTAACAGGGGAGAAGCTTACGGTCTTTGCCTCGGAAACATCAGCCATATCCGATATTTCCTCAGCCTCGGGAGCTTCCACGCCTGCGGGTTCGCTTTCAGTATCTGCAGTATTGTCTATGGTGCTTTCAAATCCGCTGCCCGAAGCGGCTGCGTCATTGAAGAACTTGGAAAAATCACGCATAGTTCTGGGCGGATCATTTTCCTCCGTAGGAGTGCTGCTCTCCGAAGGATCGCCCGACTGCTCAGCAGTGAAATCTTCTATCAGACTGTCGAAGAAACCGTCAACGTCTTTCTTTTCACCGCCTGAGGTCTTATTTTCATCTGACATAGTAATAACATTCCTTTTTGTTTTTAGCCTGATTATCTGCTGTAGATGTAATTCCAGTCAGGCTCCTTTGCGTCGGGATTGAGCTTTGCGAGAGAGGTATCCACCTCCGGGCTTTCGCCGTCACGGACACGTCTGCCAATAACGACAAAGCGTGAAGGCTCAAATTCATTGCTGCAGGTGGAAAGGGTCATGAACTTGTCCCCCTCCTGAACATCAACGCCCGTGATTATTTCGGAGCGCTCCTCTACATTGGAAATGAACTCTTCATAAGTCCTTTCCTTTGAGCCGAAGCGTATGTAGTTGTGATAATCAAACACATTGCCGTCCGTTGTCTGCTCAGGCTCGACCTCGCAGATAAAAAGGGCGATTATCTTATATGTGTATTCCTCGTAAAGGTTTGAGAATGTGAATGTGGGGTGCTGGAGATAGAAGTCAAACTTCTTTGTGTTCTGCTTGGTTATCTTGTATTTCTGGAGAGTGCCGAACATAGCGCCGTTTGCCTGATTATGGCCGTACAGCACGATGTTGTCGCTCTGGTTGAAATCGTAATCATTTACCACGCAGCGGAAGTCGGCAAACACGGTTCCCGGCTGGGAATAATTGCCGTAGAAGTCATGGTCAAGGTAATATTCATTGTTATCGGTCTGCATAACAACGTTGTCGATGGTTGTGCCGCCAACGGTTATCCAGCCCGCAGTGTCTGCGTTGTCATTTACAAAGCTCTGCATGGAATCGAGCATAACAAGAGGCTCGGGAGCAGGAGTTGTGGCTTCTGTGGTAGCTTCGGTAGTCGCCTCAGTTTCGGCTGCAGTAGTCTCCTGAGTGATTATCACTGTTTCCGAATGGCGCTTTGCCAGCTCGTCCTCAAGCTTTGCCGCTTTCTGTTCCTGAATAATATAATATGCAAGATATGCAAGTGATAATGCCAGTATTACGGACGCTATCACCACAATTATTTTTCTTGGAGAGAATGTTTTTTTATTGCTGCTCATCTTTTAACCATCTTTCCGGATTATTTGAATATCACTTTCCAGTCAGGCTCTTTTGCCTGGGGGTTAAGGTATGCTGCCGACGTATCTACCTCGGTATCCTCGCCCTTTCGTGTCTTTCGTGCAAATATTACGAACCTTGAGGGTTCAAACTCATTGCTGCACGTTGAAAGTGTGAGAAACTCATCGCCATACCTTACATCTACCGATGTTACGATCTGGGAACGCTCGTTTATGTTCGAGATAAAATCCTCATAGACCGCCTTGTCGGAAAGGTCAAGGTAATTGTGATAGTCGAAAACATATCCGTCCGAAGTCTGATAAGGCTCGACCTCGGTAACGAAGTAAGCGAAAATTTTGTAAACATCGCTCTGATAGTTTGAGTTGAATGTGATCGTCGGGTGAGCCTTGTAATGCTCAAGATTTTTCTTGTAGTCCTTCAGGCTGCCGAACATTGAACGGTCTTTCTGATTGTGACCGTAAAGGACAAGATTGTCCGACCTTTTATTTGATGTGAGCACGTCACGGTAATCAAGAAATACCGTGCCTGCCTTGTTGCTGCTGCCGTCGAATGCTTTTTTCAGATAAGTGGAGTTATCTGTAGTCTGTACCACAGGAAAATCCACCTCTGTGCCGTCGATGCTGATATATCCCACAGTATCGGGATTTATTTTCAGCAGCTGGGCAGCTCCGGGGAGAACATCTCCTCCCGAATCGTGAGCTATATATGACTGATAAAGGCTTTTCAGCGAATCGTTAAGCTGACGTGCGCTGAATGAAAGGCGGAATTCATTTGCAAGTATAACTCCGCAGCCTATGAGCACCAGCACGGCAAACTGAGTGAAGAGCTTTGAAAAGACTTCCTTCACGCTGTCGCCCTTTTGTATGAGCAGCCAGTGACCTCGCTTGGCTTTTTTCTTAGCCTTTACCGCTTTTTTGTACGCCCTTTCGGCGCTTTTTGACATTGCCATTTAATCTGACCGCCTTCTCTGAGAGCTTATTTCATTTCAATTTCAGGCTTGTCTCTCTTTGTGGTGCCATAATTAAAATATAGATTAACCCCATTTGGCGACACCTATATAACTTAATAATACACTCAAAACGCCCAAAAGTCAATAAAACAGATCAAAGTTTGTGAGATATATCAAATACAGCGGAACTATTTCTACAAAAGACGGGCTTATTTCACCTTGACAACACAAAACTGCCATTCAGGCATCAAGTCAGCAGATATTGAATCTCTTGACCTCGGTCTCTTCCACAGCCTTTTGGATAAGCGGCTCGAAATCGAAGGAGTTCTGTGCTGCGATGACCTCTTCAAGTATGGGCTTTGTCTTGGGGTGCTTGGGAGTGAACACAGTGCAGCAGTCCTCGTAAGGCTCGATGGATATATCAAATGTATCTATCTTTCGTGCTATTTCAACTATCTCGCTCTTGTCCATGCCGATAACGGGACGGAATACCGGCATACGGCAGGCATTGTCGGTGCATACGATAGCTCCCATGGTCTGGCTTGCAACCTGACCAACGCTCTCTCCTGTAATGAGGGCGGTTATGCCGTTTTTCTCGCAAATCCTCTGGGCAATTTCCATCATAAGGCGGCGCATGATGATGGTGAACAGCTCTTCGGGGCAGTTGTCTCTCAGAGCTTCCTGTATCTCGGTAAAGGGAACGCAGTAGAATGTGGTATCGCCGCACCATGGGGTTATCTTCTCGCAAAGGCGCTCTACCTTCATTCTTGCTCTGTCAGAGGTGTATGGGGGAGAAACGTAGTGGATAGCGGAAATGTCTATTCCACGCTTTGCCATCATATAGCCTGCAACGGGGCTGTCGATACCGCCCGAAAGCAGCAGCATAGCTCTGCCCGAGGTGCCTACGGGGATTCCTCCCGCAGCGGGGCGGTTGCCTGTGTGGATATATGCGTTGGTATCTCTTATTTCAACGTTTACGGTAACATCGGGGTTCTTTACATCAACATCAAGCTTGGGGAACTTTTCAAGGATACGTCCGCCCAGCTCAGCGCAGATCTCGGGAGACTTCATAGGAAAACGCTTGTCGGAGCGCTTTGCCTGAACCTTGAATGTGCGTGCGCAGGAAAGCTCTTCGCCGCAGTATTCCAGAGCGTCACGGCAGATAGTCTCAAAATCCTTTTCGGTTATCATCGCACGGCATATGGCAGCAGCGCCGAAAACTCTCGATGCCCTGAGAACAGCCTCGTCCATGTCGATAGTGTCCTCCAGAGGCTCGCAGTAGATCATGGACTGGGAACGGGTGTAGTCAAACTTGCCCAGAGGCTTCAGGCGGTGTCTCAGGTTCTTGATGAATGCCTCTTCAAAAGTTCTCTTGTTAAGACCCTTGAGAGCGATCTCGCCCTCTTTGAGCAGGATAATTTCTTTCATATCATAATTCCTTTCAGATTTCTTATCTCTTGGCAAGGCTCATGTAGCCTTCCTGCAATGCAGTCGCCAGTGCTTCTACCTCTCCGCATGATGACATTCTGGAGAATGATACTCTTATGGCAGAATCAGCCACCTTGTCGGGAATGCCCATAGCAGTAAGCACACTGCTGTGACCGCCCTTTGAGCAGGCAGAACCGCTGGAAACGTAAATATTCTTGCTTTCAAGGAAGTGGAGCATTATCTCGGAACGTATGCCCTTTACGGAGAAATTCAGTATAAATGGGCACTGATCCTCAGCGTTGGAGTTTATGGTGATGTAGTCAAGAGCCGCAAGCTTCTTTCTCAGCCTGTTGTTAAGCTCTTCAGCATTTGACCATGCAGTGGGGATTGTCTGGAGCTGTGCCCTTACCGCAGCGCCGAATGCGCTTATAAGTGGAACTGACTCTGTTCCCGAGCGCATACCCTTTTCCTGACCGCCGCCCAGCATTCTGGGATTTACCCTGATGCCCTTTTTGATGTACATAGCGCCTACGCCCTTGGGAGCGTGTACCTTGTGACCGCTTACGGTGATAAGGTCAGCGTTAAGGTCTGCTGTCTTGATGGGTATTTTCAGGAAGCCCTGAACAGCGTCGCAGTGAGTGATGCAGTCGGGATAGGAGCGTTTTATCTGTGTAAATATCTTCTTTACGGGCATTATAGCTCCCGTTTCGTTGTTTACCAGCATGCAGGAGGCAAGCACGGTGTTATAATCAACGGCAGCGATGAACTCGTCAGCGTCGATCTCGCCTGTTTTCTGGGGCTTTATCCTTACGACCTCAAAGCCGTTCTTTTCCAGATACTTCATGCTTTCCTCAACGGAGGGGTGCTCAATGGCGGAAACGACTATCTTTTTTTTGCGTTTGCCGTAATGCTCGGCAGCGCCTATGATAAGCGTGTTGTTGGATTCGGTAGCGCCTGATGTGAATGTGATGCACTCAGGCAGGCAGACAAGAGCAGCGGCAATGGACTTGCGGGCTTCCGTAACGGCAAGCTCGGCGTTCAGACCCACTCTGTGGAGAGAGGAGGGATTGCCGTAATTGTCGGTCATAGCGGCGAGAGCGGCAGCAACGGCTTCCTCGCAGGGCTTTGTGGTAGCGGCATTATCGAGATATGCAGGCATATATGACCTTTCCTTTCTATTCATATAATACTAATCTTCAATCAACCTAATGAACGATTAAAGACTGGTATAACATCTAAAAATGCTTTATTTTCACATACTTATTTCTATTATACTACATTCCAATAAAGATTTCCAGTACAAATATAAAAAAATGTGTATATTGTTACGATGCACAAAACAAGAGGAAAATCATTGCCGTAAATGGTAAATCAGCCAAAACTCTTGGTCTGCTTGACTTTTTGTCATTTAACTGATATAATAATCCCATACCAAGCAGTTTAATAAAGCAGCTCAGTAAAGCATATTACAAAAGGAGATATGAAAATGTCCGACAATATCAACAAGAACGGGGAATTTGATATTCCCGAAACAGCACAGCCCGCTCAGTACAGCTGGAATAATACCCCTCAGCCAGAAAGCTCAAATGAAGAAAGCCCCGTAATGATACGCCGCAGAGTTAAAAGCGGATATAACTGGGCTGGTTCCCTTATCCTTTGGCAGCAGCTTTTTGCCATGATAGGCATGGTTATTTTCCAGATGATATATTCAGCAATGGTGATGCCCTCAATAATTGCCGATAACCCGGAGCTTACCGCAGAAACGATTACGGCAGAGCTTACTGCACGCATGTCGGAAGGCTCGGCAATGATACTGATGAACTCGGTATGTATGCTTGCGGCAAACATTCTTGCAATTATAATAGTATATTTTGCTTCAAAGAAGTTCAAATTCAATGAGATGTTCTCAAAGTCTGACTTTCCTTCATCGGGTATCGTTCTGGCGGCGCTGGGCATTTTCGGAATACAGGGCTTTTCCATTTTGGTTCAGACCCTTGTTACAACCCTGACAGGCTATACAGGCATGAGCGAGACCACGTCCTCCGCACTCAGCTTCACTGACAATATTGTGACAAATATCGTGCTTCTGCTGTATGTGGTGGTGGCAGCCCCCATTCTGGAAGAGATAATGTTCAGAGGTCTTGCCATGAATCTGCTTGCACCTGTCAACAGAACATTTGCCCTTATCGCTTCTTCACTGCTTTTCGGACTTATGCACGCAAACTTCAACCAGATATTCAACGGCTTCCTGCTGGGAATGCTGCTGGGATATATCGCCCTTAAAAGCGGCTCAATAATCTCGTCCATGATATGCCACGTAGTTGCAAATGCCAATGCAATGCTCCTGTCCTACATTTTTGAGCATAAGCTTGCCGACACTATCGGCGACAAGGCATATACATATGAGTTCATTGCTTTTGCAGCCGAGCTTGTGATAGGCGGCGTTGCACTGTTCTTTATGCTGAAAAAGTACGGCAAGGTAAATCAGTCGGATATCATCACTACCTCCTACACATACGAGTTTGAGCAGGCAGAGGAGAAAAAGCTCACATGGAGCGCACTTCTTAAATCGCCCACATTCTGGGTATCGGCAGTTATCTGCCTCGGAAGCGCCTGCCTGATGCTCACACAGGTTACGGTTTCATAAATCACACAAATTAAATTGTACAGCGCTCGGAAAGGCATTTCTTACCGAGCGCTGTTTTTATGTATTTGCCTAGTGTTTTTTTCAGTTCATTGTCAGGTGAGCAAACAAAAAAGCGGCAGCCTCCTGAAAGGAAAGCTGCCGTAAAATATATCAGCCGCACATGATGCTGTAAGCGTCATGTTGTTTTGAGGTGACTGCGGCGGGTCTGTATCTGCCACTTTGTGTTGAGACTTCTTGTTCTGTGCATCTTTGAGAAGCTTGCAACAAGGTCGGTGGACATTATCAGCATAAGGATAATGCTGGCGGATTTTGCTTCCTGTGCGGGTATCATTGTGATAACGCTCATTATGGGGTCGAAGCAGGCGCCCATAAAGGAAGTGATGATGGCTGCAAAGCCGATGCTTGTGGGTATTGATGTGTATTGTGTGATATGCAAGGGGATCCAGTTGTAGTTCCAGTACTGAATGCCGCATATCTTTTCCATCAGATGACCCAGAATAAGTTCTCCCACGGTGACAACTGCGAAAGCGCAGAGGAAATATACAAAGAATTTTTCGCCCTTTGATCTGTCAACGGGAACCATCTCTGCGAGTGCCATATTTTCAGGCGTGCCCAGCAGCAGGTACATTCCAACGACCAGCAGACCGTATCCCATAAGGAACGGCGCATTCATATTGCGGTTGTCAATGAACCCCTTTGTCAGTGATAGCCACAGATTTTCCAGTGAAAATCCGAGGAATGAGATGACAGCTACCATTATACCCAGTGAATAAATGTCATACTTCATAATCATAATCATGACCGTCCTTTCGTTTTATATTTATCGGAGTGTTCCGATATTTCTTTCAACAATACCAATATAATATAGTTTCCGCAACTGAATCTCAACTAAACCTCAACTACAGTTGAGATTTGACTGTTGGTCATTCTTTTCTGCTTTTTGAATAATTTTTACATATATTGACTGTATATTTTGTTGAATATTTTGGGCAAAATCGGCGAATATATTTAAAATATTAAGGCAGTATTGATAAAAATAAAGTGAAGATGCGCAGAAAAATAATATCATTTCGGAATTTGCAAGATGAAATTGAGCTTATTTTTCTCCAGAAAAATAAAAAACCACAGCCGGATAAAATACCCGACTGTGGTCATATTCATATCGCCTGAGCCATGCAGAGCTTGTAATAAAGCCCCTTCTTAGCCATAAGCTCATCGTGTGTACCCGACTCGGCAATGCCCTTGTCGGAGATGTACATTATCTTGTCGCAGCTCTTGATAGTGGAAAGACGGTGGGCAATGATGAACGATGTTCTGCCCTTCAGCAGATGGTCAATGCCGTGCTGGATATACCGCTCTGTCTTTGCGTCAATGGAGGAGGTAGCCTCGTCAAGCACAAGTATCTTGGGGTCTGCAAGAATAGTTCTTGCAAAGGCTATCATCTGCCGTTGACCCTGAGAAAGGGAAGAGCCTCTTTCCTTAACAAAGGTGTCGTATCCGTCGGGCATCTCGTTTATAAACTCGTCCGCTCCCACGACCTTGCAGGCAGCTTCTATCTCTTCATTGGTGGCATCGAGTCTGCCGTATCTGATATTGTCACGAATGCTGCCGCTGAAAATAACGCTGTCCTGGAGCATTATGCCCATTTGTGAGCGAAGTGATTTCAGCGTAACATCGGAGATGTCAATGCCGTCAATAAGCAGCCGTCCGCCGTTCAGATTGTAAAATCTTGAAATAAGATTTACTATAGTGGTCTTTCCCGCTCCCGTAGGGCCTACCAGCGCAATGCTCTGACCTGCCTTTACATCAAAGCTCAGGTTTTCAAGGATATTGATGCCCTCTTCATAGCCGAATGTAACATGGTCAAAGGTAACATCGCCCTTTATCTCGGGCATTTCTGTGGCATTTTCCTTGTCGGTGACGGTAACGGGTTCGTCCATTGTCTCGAAAATTCTTTCAAGGTATGCAATGGTGTTGATGAAGGTGTTGTACAGATTGGAAAGGTTCATGATAGGCTGCCAGAATCTGCCTGAGTAGCCTGTCATAGCAACGATAGTTCCCACCGTGATTCCTGCCTTGGGACCAAGCACCAGCAGACCTACCAGATATATCGCACCTGTTACCCAGATGGAAATGTTATCAGCCACTGGCCATACCGCATTTGAGAAGTATATAGCTTTCATCCAGCTCTTGCGGTATTCCTTGGAAAGGCGGTCGAATATCTGCTCATTTTCCTCTTCACGGGTAAAGCTCTGGGTGATGCTTACGCCTACCAGACCCTCGTGAAGATATGCGTTAAGGTTGGAAGACTTGTTTGAAACGCTCTGCCAAGCCCTTCTTTGCATTTTTTTGATAGCGAACATAAAGAACAGGAACAGGGGAAGTCCCGCCAGAACTACCAGAGCCAGCTGCCAGCTTACCACGAACATGAACACGATGATGAAAATGATATTGAACATTTCCAGCACAAAAGTGATAAGTCCGTTGGTGAGCAGGTCGGAAACGCTGTTTACGTAGTTGATAACTCTTGTAAGTATCTTTCCGTGAGGTCTTGTGTCGTAGTATTCAAAGGGAAGCTTCTGCAAATGTTCGTACAGGTCTTTTCTGATGTCGTATATCATGTCCTGACCTGCAACAGTCATTATCTTTGCACGTATTGTGGAAAAGATAACGCTTATAACAATGGTGAGCAGCAGCAGAACTGCAAGTATAATAAGCTCGGCCTTATTTTCTTCGGGAATGGTAACGTCCAGCGCCCTTTGTGTGATAAGGGGAGCCAGCAGTGAGATGACCGCTGCCGCAACGCTCAGCAGCATTGATATGATGACCTGTTTTTTGTATTTTCCCACATAAACCAGCGCACGCTTGAAATGCCGTATGTCAAAAGGGGTCTCAAGCTGTTCGTCAACGTCGTATTTGTTTCTTGCCATAATATATCACCCCTTAGTTGGTCTGAAGGTCGTAAACTTCTCTGTAATAGCCGTGCTTTGCGATAAGCTCCTCATGTGTTCCGATATCTTCAATGGAACCGTTGTTGAGTATGATTATCTTATCAGCATTCTTAGTAGAAGATATTCTCTGGGCTATTATTATCTTTGTGCATTCAAAGTCAAGATTTTTCAGGCTGTTCTGAATGTACTTTTCAGTTTCCATATCCACGGCGGAGGTGGTATCGTCAAGGATAAGGACTGAGGGCTTTACTGCCAGCGCACGGGCAAGGGATATTCTCTGCTTCTGACCGCCCGAAAGTCCCACGCCTCTTTCGCCGATGATGGTGTCATATCCGTCAGAGGTCTTTCTGATGAAATCGTCTGCGGCAGCCAGAGTTGCGTACTTGTAAACCTCTTCCTCGGGCATATCGCTTCTGCCGAAAGCAATGTTTCCGTCAATGGTGTCGGAGAAAAGAAGCACGTCCTGAGAAGCCACGCCGATGTTCTTTCTCAGCTGTTCAAGCTTCAGCATCTTCACGTTCACTCCGTCCACGTTTACCTTACCCGATGTGGTGTCATACATACGGGAGATAAGGTTGATAAGAGTGGTCTTTCCCGAACCTGTGGGGCCCATGATAGCAACTGTCTCGCCCGGTTCTATCTTAAAGGAGATGTCGTGGAGAACATCATTTTTCTTGTTGTATGCAAAGGAAACATGGTCAAATTCAACGGAACCCTTGAACTTGTCTGGCTTGTCAACAGCGTCCGCACGGTCAACGATAAGGGGACGGGAATAATAAACTTCGATTATCTTGTTGAGTGAAGCCACAAACCTCTGGAGATCGTTTATGATGTTTCCGAGCATTCTCATGGGGTTGGTCATTGTCCAGATAAGACCCGAAAATGCAGTGTATTCGCCCACGGTTATTCTGCCGTTCATAACGAACAGACCGCCTGCAAGAATCTGTACCACAGCAAGTCCCTGAGCTGTTATTTCGATAGAGGGGAAGTATTTGAGCCATACCAGCGATGCGCTTTTGTTTGCGGCGGAGTAATTCTTGTTGAGCTTGTCAAACTTCTCTGCCTCGTAATCCTCACGGGCGAAAGCCTTTACAACACGGTTGCCTGAGATGTTTTCCTCAGCACCCGTGTTCATTGCGGAAAGACGGTCACGCAGATCAACGTATCTGGGACCGATGACCTTCCTGAATGCAAGAGTGATTGCAAAAATAACAGGTGTAAGGGCTATCATGCACAGAGCCATGAGCCAGTCTATGGAGAAGAAGAAAATTACCGATGCGCTGTAGAGGACAATACATTCAAGTATCGACTTGATTATCCATGCAATGGAGTGACGCACCATGTCAAGGTCGCCGCTGAGACGTGTCATAAGGTCACCTGTGCTGTTTTTGTCAAAAAAGTCCGAGTCCTGCCTCTGAACATTTGCGAAAAGGTAATTTCTTACCTTGTAGATGATGCCCTGCGAAGCCTTTTCGTAGCATATGCCCGATGTGTATGTAATGCAGGTTCGCAGGAACGTAAAGCCTATCATTATAAGTACCAGACTTACCAGCCTCTGGGGAGCGGCGGCAAGATTGGCAGCAGCATTTTCCCCGTAGATGAATTCATCTACTATCTGCTGGCTGTAGTGGGGCGTGATGATGTACATTGACTGGCAGATGACTGTCATACAAAGTGCAACGATATATACCGCCCGATACCCCTTTAGGTTTTCCCATAACCATTTGATCTGGAACATATCAGTTCCTCCTTTCGCACCAAGCCTTCCCTGTAGGGTTTGGTTCAAGACATTAAGTGTTATTTTACACTATTTACCATGCTTTTCAATCGGATATTTCATAATAAATTATGAAGTTTTTAGCGTGCCACAGTCGGATTGAAATTTCCTACAAAGTATAGCACTTTGGTTTCACGAATAATATAATATATATATTTTAAAGTTGTAAAAAAATATCAAGCGGACATATAAGCATACATAAAACAAATGCCGCCCATAACGGACGGCATTTACAGCCGCTTTATTATACTATAGATTTTAATACTGGGCCTGGGTGAAGTGTTAAATCTCTGAATTGTAATTTTATCTTATTCTTCTTACCTTGACCTTTATGGGCTTGCGGACAGCTGCTGCATTTGCATTTTCTGCGGCTTCCTTGATAAAGTATTCCTGAGCATTGATAAGCTCTTCGCCCTCAGCGGGAATAACCTTTGAATAGGTTCCGTCGGGGTTCTGGATACGTGCCTTAACATTGTCCCTGAGCATGATATCGAAAATGTGGAGTATCCTGCTGCGTATCTTGGGAGAATTTATGGGAGCGGCAACTTCTATTCGTCTGATAGTATTTCTTGTCATAAAGTCAGCGGAGGAGATATATACCTTCCGGCGTTCACCCTTGCCGAAAATATAAATTCTGGAGTGTTCAAGATATCTGCCCACAATGCTGCGGATAGTGATGTTCTCGGTCTTGTCCTTGACACCTGCCACCAGACAGCTTATTCCTCTGATGACCATTTCGATCTTGACACCTGCACAGCTTGCTTCGATGAGCTTATCCATAAGCACCTTGTCGGTAAGGGAGTTGAGCTTCAATCCGATGTAAGCTTCCTCTCCGCATTCTGCAGCGGCTATCTCCCTGTCGATAAGCTCGATTATCTTGTTCTGGAGCGAAAGGGGGGCTACCAGCAGATAAGAGGAATTTTCCACCAGATTGCCGATAGAAAGAGCATTGAACACTGTTCCTGCCTCCGCACCGATGTCGGAATCGGCAGTCATAAGGGAAAGGTCGGTGTAAAGCTCGGATGTCTTTTCGTTGTAGTTTCCTGTACCTATCTGAGTGATGTACTGCACCTCGCTGCCGTTCTTTCTTGTGATAAGCAGCAGCTTTGAGTGTACCTTCAGATTTTCGGGACCGTACATTACCTTGCAGCCTGCCTTTTCAAGGCGCTTTGACCACTCAATGTTGTTTTCCTCGTCAAATCTTGCACGAAGCTCTACCAGAACAAAGACGTCCTTGCCGTTCTCGGCAGCGTTTATGAGGGCTTCAACTATCTTTGAGTTGGAAGCCACACGGTAAAGGGTTATTTTGATGGAAACAACGTCAGGGTCATTTCCTGCCTCGTTCAGCAGTGCGATAAACGGACGAATGCTCTCATATGGGTACGAAAGCAGAATGTCTCTGCGGAGTATCTGGGGGATCATGGGCGCACCGTGTATTACCTCGGCAGGGCGCTGTGGAGATACGGGGGTGTAGAACATTTCGGGGTGAGCCTTTTCTATCCTGTTTCTCAGCGAGAATACAAAGGACATATCAAGGGGAGCCTTGCAGCGGGATATCTGATGCTCGTGCAGCTCCAGATTGTGGCACAGGAATTTCTCCGCTTCGTTATTGAGGCAGCCGTAAATTTCCAGCCTTACAGGGGAGAGCTTCTTACGCTTTTTCAGCAGCTCCTCCATTACCTGACGAAGATCAACATCATGGTCATAAAGAGCTTCTTCCATATTGATGTCGGCATTTCTGGTTATTCTTATAAGCGCCTTGTCGATAATGCGGTAATTTTCAAAAACGCTGTTGCAGTAACGCAGGATAACTTCCTCCGCAAGAACAAATCTGAGGCGCTCCTTGTCGGGGAGGATTATCATTCTGGGGAAGCTTCCGTTTGCTGGGATAATGCCCAGCTTAACGGAGTTTTTGGACTCCAGATGAGTGATAGCATAGATATCCTTGTTTTTAAGGAATGGGAACGGGTGACGCTTATCCACTACCTGCGGGGAGATTATGGGGCGGATCTCGGAATTGAAGAACGCCCTGAGATAGTTTTCTTCCTCAGGCTTGAGAGATGACATCTTAACGTGCTCCACGCCGATAGCGGAAAGAGCACGCATGGTGTTGAAGTAAGCGGCATCTTTCAGGGGAACAAGCTCTGCCACCTTGTGATAAATGGCGTTCAGCTGATCCTTTGGGGTCATGCCTGTCTTGTTGTCGGCTTCGTTATCCTCAACAAGAGTTCTGTCGTAAAGGGAGCCGACTCTTATCATAAAGAATTCGTCCAGATTAGACTGGAATATCTGTGAAAAAAGCAGCCTTTCGCAAAGGGGAACATTGTCGTCCGTTGCCTCTTCAAGAACACGTACATTGAATTTAAGCCAGCTGAGTTCACGATTGTCATAGCAGTTATTCATAACAGCAACCTCGCTCTATGTAATTGTATTATTTTTATTATACCCTGTCACTTAAATAAATCAAGAAGAAAAATTTGCAGCTTCGGTAAAATGCAGGTAAAGGCTCAGTCCTCACAGTAATATATAAGGTGCTTGCGTACCTCCGAAAGCATATCACGGTAAAGCTCCGTAGCATCGTTCAGACCGCAGGTCATTTCGGGGTCATTCAGGAAGCCGTTGAAAGCAACATCAAGGTCCTTTGTTTCATACGCCCTTACCACCTGAGCCTGATTGCCGCAGTGGCGGAGTGTGAGACAAAGTATGTCCTCGGGAAGAGCGCCTGCCGCAACGGGGCGGACAGCTCCACGGCTGATAAGTGCATTTGTCTGCACAGCCGTGCCCTCAGGCAGATTTTCCACCTGACCGTGGTTTGGCATGATAACAGGGCAGATAAAGTTTCCGCCGCCTGCCAGCGCACGCACCATAGCCGCAACCTCAGTGGTTCCTGCCGACTTCGGCAGAGGCTCGCCGTTCATGTATCTTTTCACACGGGAAGCCTTGTCGGAGACTATTTTCTTTTTGTACGCCGCAGTGATGGGGGAGAACTTCCAAGAGTTCATTTCCTTCACATTTCCTGTGTACCATGGGGGACAGAAGCCTGCGGTAATCCTGTCGTTCTGGGCAGGGATAAGACCGTACCGCAGGAACAGGTCAAACTTTACCTTGTGAGCGTCCGCATCGGGATTATTCTTGTATTCATTGGCCCTGAACTCGTAGCCGTTTGATACGTATTTTTCCGCATATTCCGTAAACATGGGGAAAAGATCCTCACCGCAGAATGTGATCTCGTCAAACCATGAATAGCCGTCGATGCCCAGCAGATTTGTCTTGATATCACGCCGCCTTACGCCTGTGATGCCTTTGCTTTCGCAGACAATGGTCGCCAGCATATCACGGCAGGAGTGAGTGGAGCAGTCAGCTCCCACAAGCTTCATTTTCGGGAACACCTTTTTCATTACCGAGATGCATTCCGCCATGGGAGTGCACAGGCTTATGACCCAGGCATTGGGGCAAAGCTCACTTATTTTTCTTGCATATTCAGCGCATACAGGCATTATTTTAAGCGCCCTTATAACGCTGCCCGGCCCGGAGTTTTCCACAGACGGCTGGAAAATGCCGTAGGTCTCGGGGAGATGAAGCTCGGTCACAAGCTCTTCAAGGCTTCCGGGGTCAAAGGACAATATGACAAAATCAGCGTCCCTGAGGGCTTCCTCCGCTTCATCACAGGCAAGATAGACCACATCGCCCTTAACTCCGCCATGGTCATGTATCCCGTTGCCTATGACCTCGTTTGCCAGAGCACGGGACTTGTCCGTATCGTAAAGCCTTACCATAGCGCAGATATCCTCGCCCGAAAGCTCGGGGATAAGCTTCCAGCCGAAGTTATCCGAACCGCCGCCTATGTAAGCGATATTCAGCCGTTCACTGTTCATTGTCATTGTCCTTTCAAGCTAATTTTACTATTATATATTATGCAATAAAAGCGTGATTTTGTCAAGAGAGATAAAAATAAATGAGATATAATTTAATGATGTGGCATTAAGTGCAGTATGTAAGTTAATAAGTCAAGGTGTGCGGATTATTCCTATACCTATTAAGTTATATCTGATTTAGAACCTGTCTTCATAAGAAATGTGTGCGGATTTTCGAGCATAATTTTGTTGCAGAGTAGGCAAAAATCCGCAGGCGGGCTTTCGCCCGGCAAGGATTTTTAACGCAGTCTGCGGCAAAATTTGCCGAAAAGACGTGCGCATATGCTTGTGAAGACGGGTTCTTATTCGAGAGCAGCTGCTCTCCGCTTGACCTGCAGGCTAAAATGGTGTATAATAAAACTACAGCAAATATGATGATAAAACGGAGGTAATGTATGCCGTCACTTGTTAAGAAATTGATAAGCAGCTTCAATCCGCCCGATATCCGCAAATTTTATAAGATTCACCGTGAAATAGTACATTTCATGGTGCGCAGCGCCGTTAAAGTCAATGACGGGCATTTTGATAAATATGTGACCGCTCCCGACGGACATAATATCCGTGTGAGGATATACCCACCCAGAACCATAGGAAACAGCACAAGACTGCTGGTGTTCTACCATGGCGGCGGCTGGGTCATCGACGATATCGACAGATACCACAAGGTCTGCCGACAGCTGGCGGAAATGACGGGAAGCTATGTGCTTTCGGTGGATTACCGCCTTGCTCCCGAGCATAAATATCCCGCAGGTCTGGACGATTGCTACGAGGTAACGAGACTGGTGTTCGCAAACGCCGCAAGATACGGCATCAAAAAGCGCAATATCATTCTTATCGGCGACAGCGCAGGCGGAAACCTCGCCGCTGCCGTTTCTCTCAGAGCAAGAGACAGGCACGAGTTCCGTGTAAGGCGTCAGATACTTATCTATCCCGCCACAGCCTGTGAGTTCGGCGACGATTCACCATACCTCTCCATGAGGCAGAACGGAAAGGGCTGCCTGCTCACCGCAGAGCGCATGAGGGGCTATCTTGACCTGTACCTTAATGATATCTCTCAGAAGGACGACCCATATGTATCGCCCATAAAGGCGGCGTCTCTCAAGGGCCTGCCCGAAACGCTTATCATTACCGCAGAGAATGATCCTCTCCGTGACGAGGGCGAGGCTTTCGGAAAGCGGCTTTACAATGCGGGAGGCAATGTGAGAGCATTCCGTATCAAAAATGCCTATCACGGATTTTTCGGTACAGACCTGCTTCGTCACCCTCACGCCAAGGAAGCTGTGAGCATCATAATGTATTTTCTCCGTTTAACGGATTGACCGAGGTGTTTTATATGCGCAGAGAAAGCAGTGCGCCGTGGAGCCGCCTTGATAATGCGGCTAAAATTTTCCCATCTACAGTTGAGGGCGCCGATACCCGTGTGTTCAGATTTTCCTGCGAGCTTACCGACGATATTGACCCTTATGTGCTGCAAAGGGCTGCCGAGAATGCGGCTGCCAGCTATCCCAATTTCAACGTGATAATGAAAAAGGGGCTTTTCTGGTACTATCTTGAAAGCTGCGACTTAAAACCGCAGGTTAGCGAGGAATCCCTGCCCGTCTGTGCCGCAATATATGAAGATGATGTCCGCAGCCTGCTTTACAGGATAACTTATTACGGCAAGCGGATAAATCTCGAGGTGTTCCACGTCCTTGCGGACGGCACGGGAGCGCTGATGTTCCTTAAAACCATCGTTTACCGATACATCATTTACAGATATCCCGAGCTGTTCGGCGACTGCCCGCCTGTGCTTGACGAAGACGCTTCCTTTTCCCAGAAAAGTGATGACAGCTTTCAAAAGTATTATGACAAGAGTGTCAAAAAGCGCAGCGTGAAGATGATAAAGGCGTTCAGGCTGAAAAGCGAGCGGCTTGAAAACAACAAGCTTCTTGTGATAGAGGGCTTTGCATCGGTAAAAAGTGTTATCGCAGCGGCTCATAAGTATGAAACTTCCCTCACTGTGTTCCTGACGGCGCTGTATATAAAGGCACTGAGCATGGAAATGCCTCTCCAGAGCAGGAACCGCCCCATTGTTATAAATATCCCCGTAAACCTCAGAAGATATTTTCCCTCCGAGACCGCAAAGAATTTCTTTGGAATGATATCGGTGCAGTACAACTTCACTGAAAGAAGCGGCGAGATGGAGGATATCATTGCCGTGGTAAACGAGGAGTTCAAAAAGCAGCTTACGAAAGATAATCTTGCCATTCGTATGAACAGCCTTGCGGCGCTGGAGCATAATCCCTTTGTAAAGATCGCCCCTCTGCCGTTTAAAAATGAGGTGCTGAGGATCGCAAGAAAAATAGGCGTAAAGGGCGAGACCTCCGTTATCTCCAACGTGGGAAAGGTTGATATGCCCAAGGAGTTTGACGGGCTTATAAAGCGTTTTTCGGTATTTGTAAGCACCCAGAATATCCAGCTGAATATATGTTCGTATAAAGATGAGCTGCAAATGGGCTTTACATCAAGCTATGCGGCAACGGACGTTCAGCGGAACTTTTTCAGGTCGCTTACCGAGCTTGGCATAGATGTTACCGTGAGAAGCAATGATTCTTACGCTGAAAAGCCTTTGGAAGGAGATGACACATCATGCAGCAGTGCAGAAAATGCAGAGTAAATGTCGATGGTGATAAGGGCAGGTGTCCTCTCTGTCAGGGCGAGCTTACAGGCGAAAGGGAGCGGGATATGTTCCCACGCATTGCCGAGCCGAGGTTTGGCAGCGAATTTCTCATAAAGCTTATTTCATTCATTGCCATATCGGCGATAGTCATTTGCGCCGCAACGGATTATCTTCTCAGCGGCAGGCTGTCGTGGTCGGTCATATGTATAGCAGGCGTTATCTGCGCATGGCTCACCACATCTGTTGGCATCGCCTACCGCAAAAGGATACTGAAAAACATCACCTGGGAGCTGTTCCTGATAACAGCGCTGTCGGTGCTGTGGGACAGGTTCACAGGCTGGCGTGGCTGGTCACTGGACTTCGTTCTTCCGTGTGCCTGCGTGTGTGCAACAGTGTCCATTTTCATAATCGCAAAGGTGCTGAAAATGAAGTCGGGCGAGTATATCCTCTACCTTATCATAGGCGGATTTTACGGGCTTCTGCCGCTGATATGTTTGTTTGCGGGACTGGTTAAGATAAACTACCCGTCAGTCATATGCGCCGTGATAAGCGTTATCTTTATGGCGGCACTTTTCCTTTTCAGAGGAAGATCCACCACGGCAGAGATAGAAAGAAGATTTCACTTATAAAATAAACAAGCCTCTTCCGCTTGATATGCGGAGGAGGCTTATCGTTTATTTATTCGGCATTTGCGGAATTTCTGAGGATAATATCATAGACCGTCAATGTTCTTCCGTCACAGTCGTTTTCCATTTGGTCAAGTATCTTGTCAAGCACACGCACTTCATTTTTGTCTGTGCAGGTATCTCTGTATCGGATAATTTCGGGAGCGGCGCCCGATGAAAGGTCGCTCATCATGCTAAAGCTGAAGTAGGGGAGATTTCCCTTGCTGTATTCGTTCAGGTCATATTTTGCGATAACTCCGTCAATGTTGCAGAAGCTGAGGGCGGCAAACATTATCACAAATGCCGTGACAGTCACCTTTGAGAGATTGACTTTTTTTGTTATGACTGACAGAATGACCGATGTGAAAAGCACGAACAGAAGCAGCATAAACCAAGATGTGTAAACTCTCAGCTGGGTAAGACCGTAAACCCTTATATACATGAACATTTTGCTTACAGCGGTGGATATGAGCAGAAGTGTGAATACGCTGAGTATGCAGGTCATTGCCTTGACCGCTGCGGGACGCTCTTCCTTGTCGTTATCCTTGCAGAAAAGGTTAAGGGCAAGAATAATCGCCAGATTTATGACAGATACAAAGCACAGCTCAAAAAATCCACGGCGGGCATATTCGGAGTAGATAGTGTCATTTGAGGGAAGCTTATCCATAAATGCGGAGAGAAAATAGCTGAGCTGGGAGAAGAAAAAGATAACATAAAGCACGCAAACGGGGAGTGCGGAGAAAACGCCCGCAACAGGTGAAAGAAAACGTACCGAGCGGAGATTCTTCTCGTAGTTCTCATCTTTCAGCAGCTCCTTTGAAAGCTGCTTTTCCGATGCACGGCAGCCGGAAAAGATGTAGAACGCAACAGGCAGTCCTATAAGCAGTTGAACGATGAATATTATGACTTTGGTAAAGCCGTCGTTCATGATAGATGAGATTATGCGGCTGAAATTATCATCAGCGCTCATAAGCAGTCCGCATACGACAAGTGTGGCAGGCACGGCGATGATAAGACCCAGCAGAGCGCTTTTGATGTTCTTGCCCGAGGAGCTTTTCTCGGCGGGAGCTTTCAGTGCCGCTGCACCTGCACCGTATTCGGCAAAGGGTATTATCATAAGCGAGCCGAACATATCCGCAGGGAAGAATCTTCTTATGGTGCGGAAGCGTTCATCGGAGTCTGCAAGCTTATCATACGCCAGCACCAGGAGTACAAATATCAGGTCAAGAAACTGTATCAGCAGGTTCGGATTTATAAAAATATTAACCGAAAATGAAATGCACAGGGCAATGCGCAGCGCTTTTCTAAACGTAAATTTAGTGCGGCTCACAGGATATATGAGGCAGTAAACCGTAAGCAGAAGAGCAAATATCATTGCTCCCAGACCCATTCTGCCCTCTGTGAACAGAGGAGCAGCAAAAAGCTTTACCGATAAGAAGCCGAGAACGGCTGCAATATAGGCAAATATTGTCTCACGGGCGGAAAAGGTATATTTCTTTATTACCTCAGGGTGATATTCCTGATATGCAGGTGTGTTATTTACAGGCATTTCATTCATGGCTGACCGTTCCTTTCGTCACTTTCATTATTTTCAGGCTCAGGGTCGGGGGCATATTCCAGAATATCACCCGGCTGACAGTTAAGGGTCTTGCACAGCTTTTCGAGGGTAGAAAAGCGCACAGCCTTTGCCTTTCCTGTTTTTAGGATAGATAGATTTGCCTGAGTGATGCCTATTTTTTCGGCAAGCTCACCCGAACCTATCTTCCTTTTTGCCATTACCACATCAAGGTTTACAATAATTCCCACAGTGCAAAACCTCCTTAAATTGTAAAGTCATTTTCTTCACGGAGACGTATTGCTTCTGTGAAGCAGTTCTTGATAACACGGAGGATAAGTCCGATAAAAGCGGCTGCAAAGGTGATAACAAAAACAAGTATCCTGAATCTTGCAAATATCAGGGTAACTACGGCTATTGCAAAGCAGCAGTATGAAAGTATTTTCAGCAGCTTTACGTTCTCGTCAATGAACACCTTTTCGCTGCCGATGTTCTTTATAAGCTTGTTGAGCACGAACAGTATAACAAATCCGAATGCGGCGCACACATAAAAAGTTATCAGCAGAGGAACTGTTACGTTGTCACGCTGGAACGATATCTGCTCATACATTTTTGCGGCATATGGCATAAGGAACAGCGCCGCTGCGCAGAGGACAATGGCTATCTTGATAAGTACCGATGTTATCGCTATTGAACGTTTTTCTTTTGTCATTTTTCAAAGCACCCTTTCAGATGATATTATGATCGATGTGTACACGTTTCATTACATATATAATATCACACCGAAATGCGTTTGTCAATACCTTTTTACTGAAAAACGATAATTTTTATTTGATATGCAAAAAAGCAGCCGATAACATCAGCTGCTTTGTAAAATAAATATCAGAATGAAATAAATCCGCCGCCTGTTTCAACGGGAGCGCAGGACAGGATATAATCGCTGTTGCGCTGAAGTCCGTTCTGTGCGATTATGGATTCAACGGTGTATTCTGCCGTTGCGGGCGTGTTATTTTCCTGCGACAGATGCCCGAGGATAAGCCTTGTTGTGCCGCTTTTTATAAGCTCCGCTCCGAAATTTCCGCTGTCATCATTTGAAAGATGACCGTGGTCTGAGCGGATACGCTCCTTTAAATAAACGGGATAAGGCCCGTTCCTCAGCATATTCACATCGTAGTTTGCTTCCAGCAGCACTGCGGAAGAGCCTGTGACCGCATTTCTGACAGTATCGCTTACAAAGCCCAGATCTGTGCATACGCAGCAGCTTTTGCCGTCGGAAAAATCCACACGGTAGCCGCATGACTGAGGCGTATCGTGGGAAGTCTCAAAGCAGCTTACCGCCATATTTCCTATGCAGACCTCGCCCGACATATCATAGCTGTGGGAATTTATATATCCGCCGTCAAAAAGAGTATCCATGGTCATGCTCTGAGCATAAACGGGAATGCCTGTCTTTTTGGTGAGATTTTTCAGCCCGCTGATGTGGTCGGAGTGTTCATGGGTGATGAAAATTGCTTTCACCGCCGATGTGCTGAGACCGTTCAGCTCCAGCGCATTGCATATTTTCCTGCATGATGCGCCGCAGTCAATGAGAACGCCGCTTTCGGGTGTTCCTATGTAGGTGCAGTTTCCCTTGCTTGATGAAAATAAGGGGTATATCCTTGGCATTTTATCCTCCGTAAAACAGCTTACAATCCTGAGTCGTGCCCTGCGGGAGGCGCCTTGTCCGATGCCTTTATGGCAACGATGGTATAGCCTGTGGTTTTCTTCTGAACAACGTAGTCAACGTATTTTTCAGGCAGGGGAGTGTCGTCCGATGTGAGCGTGAGCCATGCGGGCGTAGGGGAGACATATCCGACTGTAAGTGTGTAGCTGTCGCCCGACTTCTGTATCTCCTCGATATAAGGGGAGTAGGTGAAAAATTTGGGATTTTCGGGTATTCTGTATGAGCTTAGCTCTTCGTCATAATAGAATGAGATATCCGCTGCCGCAATGGTCATATGTGTCAGATTAAGACCCGAGCCGAAAAGCTTAGCGGCGTGCTGTTCAACATCGACTTCGGGTACGATTATGTAGTCAAAGTCCATGGTGTACTTGCTTTTATCCTCGTACAGGATAATATCCCATATGGCGGCGGAGATTATTGTTTCGTTTTTGAGCTTTGTGGTCTGGTCAAAGGCTGGAGGGTCGCAGATGACTACGGGGTAGATGAACTTTGCAAACTCGTTCTTCTGCTCCGTGTTGTCCATAATGCTGTGTACCTTGTCGGAGATAAATCCGACAGTGGATATTATGCCTATGACCGACATTATGATAACAAAAACGCCTACAATGAAATTAAATACCTTTGATTTTGCCGAATTTGCGTCCGAGGGCTGGTCGCCCTCTTCCATTTCAGTCATTTCGCTTATTTCGGAAATGTCCTCATCAAAGGCGGAGTCAAGCATTTCAATGAGATCGCCGTTTTTCTTTTCAGCGGGCTTCTTTTTTTTAGACATAGCCGTTTCCTTATCGTACCTGACCGTTTCCGTCGATCAGATATTTATTTGTGGTTATCTCGTAAAGTCCCATAGGGCCTCTTGCGTGGAGCTTCTGGGTGGAGATGCCTATTTCGGCGCCGAAGCCGAACATGCCGCCGTCGGTAAATCTGGTGGAAGCATTTACATAAACGCAGGCGGAATCTACCTCGCTCTTGAACTTATTAGCGTTTGAAAGGTCGTTTGTAACGATGCACTCGGAGTGACCTGTGGAATATTCCGCAATGTGTTCTATTGCCTGGGAAATGTCGTCAACCACTCTTACAGCGATGATGTAGTCGCCAAACTCGGTGGCATAATCCTCCTCGGTGGCGGGAACAACGCAGTCGCCAAGGATTCGCTTTGTCTCGGCGCAGCCCCTTATCTCTACATTATGCTCGTCAAGCTTTTTCTTCACAGCGGGAAGAAATTTTTCTGCAATGTTTTTGTGTACAAGCAGTGTTTCGATAGCGTTGCAAACGGAGGGACGCTGGGTCTTGGCATTGTCGGTGATGTTCACAGCCATTTCAATGTCAGCGCTTTCATCAACGTACAGATGGCAGTTGCCTGTGCCTGTTTCTATAACGGGGACGGTTGCGTTCTTGGTTACAGCCTTGATAAGACCTGCACCGCCTCTGGGGATAAGCAGATCAAGGTACTTGTCGCACTTCATAAGCTCGGTGGTGACTTCACGGGTGGTATCATCAACAAACTGAATGATATCCTTGGGGAAGCCTGCCTTTTCCACGGCATCTCTCATTATCTCGCAGATGCACTTGTTGGAGTTGTAAGCCTCCTTGCCGCCTCTGAGAATAACTGCATTGCCAGTTTTAAGGCAGAGTGTGGCAGCGTCAGCGGTAACATTGGGACGAGATTCATATATCATTCCGATAACGCCCATAGGAACACGGATTTTGGTAATTCTCATGCCGTTGGGGCGAACAGAACCGTTATCCACCTTGCCGATAGGGTCTTCCAGCTTGATAAGCTCGTCAACAGCGGAAGCAATGCCCTTTATCCTGTCCTCGTTGAGCATAAGTCTGTCCTGCATGGAAACGGACATTCCGTTTTCTTTTGCAGCAGTAAGGTCTTTTTGATTTGCTTCGATTATCTTATCCGAATTTTCAATAAGCGCACGGGATATTTCAGCCAGAGCCGAATTTTTCTTTCCTGTATCGGCAACTGCCAGTATCTTTTTTACCTTTACGGCATTGGAGCCGAGAGTTTCAATATAGGTCATCTCATTACCGCCTTTCATTATTCGTGTTCATTTGCAAGAAAAATAGTTCCTACCTGCTTGCCGTCAAAGAAGTCGTAAAGCACCTCGGGATTTCTGCCGTTGAGGATAGCCATGTCAAAGCCTGCTTTTGTGGCGATCTCCGCAGCGTTTACCTTTGTTATCATGCCGCCTGTGCCAAGACCTGTTCCCGCACCGCCTGCAAGGTTTCTTATCCTGTCGTCTATCTTTGTGATAACGGGGATAAGCTTTGCATCGGGGTTGCTTCTGGGGTCGCCGTCGAAAAATCCGTCAATGTCGGAGAGGATTATGAGCATATCGGCGTGGCAGAAGATGCCGACATGAGCCGCCAGAGAGTCGTTCTCACCGAATTCAAGCTCCAGCTCATCAATAGCAACGGTGTCGTTTTCATTTACGATGGGGATAACATTGTGGTCGATAAGCTTCTGGAAAGCGTTCTCAACGTTGTTTTTTCTTGGGGATTCAAGAACGTACTTTGTAAGAAGTATCTGAGCCACATTGACGTTATATTCGCCGAAAAGCTTGTCATATATGTACATCAGTTCGCACTGACCCACAGCTGCGCAGGCTTGCTTCATTGGAGTATCGGAGGGGCGTGATTCAAGACCGAGCTTTGCCATTCCGAGACCGATAGCTCCCGATGATACCAGGATTATCTCGTAACCGCTGTTCTGGATATCCGCAAGAGTTTTTACAAAGCGCTCCATTCTGCGGATATTGAGCCTGCCTGTTTTATGGGTAAGTGTGGAGGTCCCTACCTTTATAACTATTCTTTTCTTCTGATTTATATCAAACATATAAGCATCTCCCAAGTTTTAGTTGACTGTATTCTGAGGTGTTCCGTCAATGAATTTTTTCAGGTTGTCTGAGGCGATCTTCAAAAGTCTTGTCCTTGTCTGAACAGGCGCCCACGCCACATGAGGGGTGATAATGCAGTTTTTGGCTGTAAGCAGAGGATTATCCGCCTGCATTGGCTCGACTGAGACCACATCTACTCCCGCACCTGCAATAACGCCGCTGTTAAGAGCCTCCGCCAGGTCATGCTCATTTACTATAGGGCCTCTTGCGGTGTTTATAACAATAGCATTTTGCTTGCACAAAGCCAGTCTTTCGGAGTTTACAAGGTCTTTGGTCTTGTCGGTAAGGGGGCAGTGAACAGATATAAAGTCTGCCCGTGAAAATACCTCGTCTATGGAGACAAATTCGGTCTCGCTGTCAGTCTGAGGTGTTCTTGTGGCTGCGATGACCTTCATTCCGAAAGCTCTCGCTATCCTTGCAACAGCCTTTCCAATGCTTCCGTAGCCGATTATTCCCATAGTAAGACCGTCCAGCTCGTAGGTGGGAATGGTAAAGTATGAAAATGTGTCCGACCTTACCCAGCCGCCGTTATGAACGTCTGCATTGTAGTCAGCCGTGCGGCTGGCGAAGTACAGCACATATGAGAATGCCTGCTGTGCAACGGCAGAGGTGGAATATGCGGGGACGTTGCATACGGTTATGCCAAGGTCATTTGCTGCGGCAATATCCACATTGTTGTAGCCTGTGGCGCAAAGTCCGATATATCTGAGCTTAGGGCATTTTTCCATAAGCTCACGGGTAAAAACAGTCTTGTTGATGATGACCGCTTCCGCATCTCCCACACGCTCAGCCACCTTATCCTGTGGGGTAAGTGGGTAGCCTGTAACATCGCCCAGCGAATAGAAGCAGTCAAGGGAGATATCTCCCTGCGTTACCGTTTTTTCTTCAAGCAGAACTATCTTCATTCGGAAAATCCTTTCGTATGGGTCATTCTGCGGAGTCGTCCTTGTTTTCTTCCGTGCTGTCGGCTGTATCCTCTGCGATGTCGGTATTGTCGGATTTTTCATTGACCGTTTCATCAGCCGCTTCCGATTTTGCTTCAAGACGTGCCTTTTCCTCAGCCTGAGCCTTTTTCGATACCTTTACCATATCCACAACTGTCATGATAAACAGGATTATCTCTTCAAGTCCCAGAATGTAGAAAAACGGCTTTGCTTCCGAAACGTAGATGAGCATTGTTGATGCCACACCGATGAGCATATACAGCTCATATGCGTTCTTTTTCTTTTTATAGCAGAGTATCAGCATGATAACACTGAAAATAACAAATCCAACGTGAATGTTGAATGGCAGCGGAAATCTTATAGAGTGTTCCATTTGTTTTGCAGTTCCTTTCAATATGGTTAAATATTTAATCAAATCATTATATCATATATTTGTTAAATTTTCAACACACTTTGCAAAATCCCCATACAGCGTGTTCTTCGCCGTATGGGGAGTGATGATTACTGTAGATCGCCGTGAGAAAGGGCGGTAAGGTATGCGTTGATAAAGCCGTCAAGATCTCCGTCCATGACAGCGTTGATATTGCCGTTTTCAAAGCCTGTGCGTGTGTCCTTTGCAAGGGTGTAGGGCATGAATACATAGGAACGTATCTGAGCGCCCCATGCGATCTCCTTCTTAACGCCCTTGATGTCCTCGATTTTGTCAAGGTGTTCTCTTTCCTTTATCTCGGCAAGCTTGGATACCAGCATCTTCATGGCATAATCCTTGTTCTGGTACTGGCTACGCTGAGTCTGGCAGGATACAACTATTCCTGTGGGCTTATGTGTAAGACGTACAGCGGAGCTTGTTTTGTTGACCTTCTGTCCGCCTGCGCCGCTGGCACGGTAGAAGTCAATCTCCAGATCCTCGGGGCGTATCTCGATGTTAAGGTTAGCGCCGTCCATTTCGGGCATAACTTCCAGGGAAGCAAATGATGTCTGGCGGCGTCCGGATGAATCAAAGGGGGAGATACGCACAAGTCTGTGAACACCGTTTTCGGACTTTAAGAAGCCGTAAGCATTAAGGCCCTCAACAAGAATGGAAGCAGACTTTATTCCCGCTTCATCGCCGTCAAGGTAATCAAGTGTAGTTACCTTGAAGTTGTGGCGCTCAGCCCAGCGGTTGTACATTCTGAACAGCATCTCTGCCCAGTCCTGAGCCTCAGTTCCGCCTGCGCCTGCGTGGAATGTAAGGATAGCGTTCTTGCTGTCATATTCGCCTGTGAGCAGAGTGGTGAGCTTGGTGGTCTCCAGCTCAGCCTTGAACTTTTCAGCTTCTGCCTTAAGCTCTGCAACAGTAGCTTCGTCCTCGTCATTGCCCTCTTCAACGGTAAGCTCTATCATTGTAAGAGTGTCCTCGAGCATTTCGTTGAGCTTCTTGTAGTTTTCTATGGTAGCCTCATTCTGCTTTATGGTCTGCATAACCTTCTGGGAGTTCTCCAGATCGTCCCAGAAGCCGTCGGCAGCGGACTGCTCCTGAAGCTTTGCGTTATCTTCTTTGAGCTTGTCAATGTTAAGAATATTGTAAAGGTCAGCCATATCCTTGCGGTAGCCTTCCAGTTCCAGTCTGAGTTCGTCAAGTAAAAGCATATATCAAATTCCTTTCAGTTAATAAGTATTTTGTTGTGACAGATAAGCTGCGTCAGAAAATTGCGTCCCTGTGCCTGTATTCGATGTATTTCTTGATAGGCTCCCTTACAGGCGGGCAGATATTCTCAGGGATACGGTCAATATCGAAGAATTTCAGCTCCATGACCTCTTCGGGCTGCATTTTCATCTCGCCCGAATATTTGCGGCAGATATACACAATGTCAATGGTGCTTACCTCGTCCCCATTGGGATAGGTGTAATGCTGTTCCGCGCCGGAAAATACGCCGAACAGTTCAAGGCTTTCGGCAGTAAGTCCCGTTTCCTCCAGAAGCTCCCTTGCCGCAGTGTCCTCCACCTTTTCAAAAAGCTCCACAGCACCGCCGCAGTATGACCATGTGCCGTTGTCGGCACGCTTCTGCAAAAGTATCTGTCCCCGGGAGTTTTCAACTATAACGCTTGCGGCAGCATGGATTATGGGACGGTGCCCAACATATTTTCTTATCTCGGATACATATCCCATAGTCACTGCTCCTTTCAGAAATATCTTGAAATTTCCTCTGCCGATTTTTTATGAGGGCAGTCAGGCTCCTCGGCAGGATAGCCCAGTGCGATAACAGCCGCAACTCTTTCGGTATCGGGCAGAGAAAGTATCTCGGACAGCTTGTCGCCGTCAACGATACCCATTATAACGCAGCCGATGCCCATATCATGCGCAGCAAGGCAGAATGTCTGAGCGGCAATGCCTGCGTCATACATTTCCCAGCTGTCGCCCAGAGGAGTGGTGAAGCTTCCGTCACGCTCATATCCGCATATGCCCTTTACTATGCTCTGAACGGCAATGCAGCCGCAGTTTCTGATAATGTCATGGTTGTGGGCAAAGCCATATACAGCCTCATCAGCGATCTTTTCAATGAGAGCCTTGTCTGTTATGATGTTCCATCTGGTGGTCTGAGAGTTTTTCCACGAGGGAGCATAGGCAGCCGCACCGATTATCTCGTTGATAGTTTTCTTTGTAACAGGCTTGTCGGTGAATTTTCTCACTGTGCGCCTTGTCTTTATTCCTGTGATAAGCTCCATATATATCAATCCTTTCCGTTATTTGCGGCAGAATCAGTCTTTATCTCCTTATAGGTCTTGAGGTGGCGGAATCTGCGGTGAATGAATTTATTATCATAGAATTTCTGAGCGCTGTAAAGACCCGTATAGCCCGAAAGCATATACGATATGCCGATGACCAGCGCATAATAGGGGAGACCGTCCGCTCCGAAAAGCTCAATGGTCAGCAGGAGCGTTGCAAAGGGGCAGTTGGTAACACCGCAGAAAACCGCAGCCAGTCCCACAGCAGCCCCGAAGGAGTGGGAAAGTCCCAGCAGGCCGCCGAAAAAGCAGCCAAAAGTAGCGCCTATGTAAAGTGAGGGCACTATCTCTCCGCCCTTGAAGCCGCAGCCCAGGGTAAGAGCTGTCAGCAGCATTTTCAGAATGAATGCCTCGGGTCGGCTCTGACCGATAAAAGCCTTTTTGATGATATCAGTGCCTGCGCCGTTGTAGTCAAAGCTGCCTGTCAGCGCATATATCAGCATGGATATCGCCGCAACTATAGCTCCGCCTGCAAGGATTCGCAGGTATGGGTTCTTGATGTATTTTTTGTAAAGCTCCGCTGTTTTGCTCATTATCTTGCAGAAAACAATGCTCACTATCGCACCTGCTATACCCATAATTATAGTTCGTGCCAGCATGAAATATGAGTCGGCATGGAACTCAGGGATATAGCGGACGAGGAATGATGTGGGCTTTACGTGGAACCAGTCCGCCACCATTGCCGCAGTCAGTGACGACAGCAGGCAGGGGACTATTGCCGAGTAATGGGCAATGCCCACCACAGTCACTTCAATGGCAAACACCGCAGCAGCGGCAGGAGTGCCGAACAGTGCGGAAAAGCCTGCAGCCATGCCGCACATTATGAGCATGGAGTAATCGTTCCTGTTGAGTTTAAGTGGCTTTCTCAGCGGAGAGATAAGGCTTCCGCCCAGCTGGAGCGCCGCACCCTCTCTGCCTGCCGAACCGCCCAGCAGATGGGTTATCAGCGTGGCTATGAAAATAAGGGGCGCAGTTTTTATAGATACCTTTTCTTCTCCTCTTGCACCCTTGATGATGCCGTTGGTGCCGTGGTCGTTGTCCATTCCGCAGAGCTTGTAGAGCCACACGATAACAACGCCGCCCAGAGGGAGAAGCATTACGAGAAACGGATTTGCAGTGCGTATCTGGGTCACCTTGTCAAGAGCCATATGGAAAAACGAGCATACAACTCCTATGAAAATGCCCGAGCATACGGCTATGCACAGCCATTTCAGGAAAACGGTGTATTGGTACAAGACATTTTCCCTGTCGGAGAATATCCCTTTGAATCTCACAATATCCCTCCGATTATTTTGCAAGCGCAAGGAGCAGCTCTCTTAAAAGCTTGCAGGCAATGGCAGTCGATGCGCCGCTCTGATCGTAATGAGGCGAAAGCTCGTTCATGTCAGCGCCTACGATGTTCAGCTCTTCGCCAATGAGAATGATAGCTTCAAGCAGCTGATTGAAAGAAGCTCCCCCTGCTTCGGGAGTGCCTGTTCCGCAGAAATATGCAGGGTCAAGCACATCAAGGTCAATGGTGATATACACGTTCTTGTCTTTAAGACGGCTCACAACATCGGGGAGACCTCTGAAAGAAACTCCGCCTATGTCGGTCTTGTGCATTTCGGTGTGCTCTGCCGCAAACCTGAACTCGTCCCTGTCGCCGCTTCTTATGCCAAACTGGAATATCCTGCCGTCGCCTATGATGTCATGGCAGCGGTGGATAACGCAGGCATGGGAAAGCTGCTGACCAAGATAGTCGTCACGCAGGTCTGCATGAGCGTCAAAATGAAGTATATAAACGTCATTATCATATTTCTTTGCCACTGCACGGAAAATTCCCAGAGTAACAAGATGCTCGCCGCCAAGCATTATGGGCAGCTTGCCTGCATCAAGTATCTCCTTTGTCCTTGCCTCGATATCGTCAAGAGCGGATTCGGGGGAGCCAAAGCGCAGCTCAAGGTCGCCTGAGTCAAAGACCTTCAGGTCAAGCAGGTCTTTGTCCTGATATGGCGAATATGTCTCTATCCCGAAGCTTTCGGAGCGCATTGCAGCGGGGCCGAAGCGTGTTCCTGGACGGAACGATGTGGTGCTGTCAAACGGTGCGCCGAAAATGACCGTATCTGCTTCCTCAAAGGGAACATCGCAGCCGATAAAGCATTTAATCTCAGGTTGCATTATCCAGAAGCTCCTTTACATAGTTTGGTATTGCGAAACAGCCCTTATGCAGGTCTGTGTTGTAGTATCTTGTCTTTATTCCGAGAGCGTTCCACCTGTCAGCGTCAAATTTAAGGGGGTCAACAGTCTTGGAGGCAAAGCCGAAAAGCCAGTGTCCCGAGGGATATGTGGGGATATGTGCCTGATATACACGGCAGATATCGAAGAATTCCTTTATGCGCTTGTGCGCTCTCTGCATTGCCTTTGCGTCATCGTCATAATAGGGGCTTTCGTGCTGATTTACCAGAATGCCGTTTTCGGTAAGGGCATTATAGCAGTTGCCGTAAAATTCGCTGGTGAAAAGACCTTCTCCGGGGCCAAAGGGATCGGTGCTGTCAACGATTATAAGGTCGTAGCAGTTTTCCTTTGTGCGCACGTATCGCAGGCCGTCCTCAAAGTGGAGATGCACCCTTGGGTCATCAAGCTTGCAGGCAGTCTGAGGAATATACTGGCGGCAAACATTCACCACTTCCTCATCTATCTCCACCATGTCGATGTGTTCGATAGTGTCATAGCGTGTAAGCTCACGGACAGTTCCGCCGTCACCTGCGCCTATAACGAGCACCTTTTTTATATCAGGGTTGGAAGCCATTGCAACGTGGGTTATCATTTCGTGATAGATGAACTCGTCCTTTTCGGTGAGCATCATTATGCCGTCAAGGGTAAGAAATCTGCCGAACTCGGGGCTTTCAAAAACGTCAATTCTCTGAAATTCGCTCTGTCCGCTGTAATACTGCTTGTCAATTCTGATAGACATTTTAGCGTCCTTTGAATGATATTCGCTGAACCATAATTCCATGAAAATCAGCCGCCTTTCTTAATTCTTTTTCTTCCGCTGCTTTGGTGCGGGAAGCTCGCTGTAAAGGGTATCGAACAGCTGTGATATAAAAGTCCTGTCCTCTGCATTTTCCACAAGGAGCATCGGCTTTGCCCCCTCATAGGGAAGCTCTCTGGGAGCATCTGGCATAAGCCTTTGGGCTGAGGAAAAATCCTTTACAAGAAATTTGTTGTCATATATGCCGCCCACAAGCTTGCTGCGGAAATATATCATGTATTCGCCCATCATTTTGCGTGTGGTTATCTCATCAAGCCCCAACAGGCAGTCGAGAATATAGTCAAGATATTCTTTTGATGAAGCCATATATCATTCCTTTATTACCCTTATCTTCTCGATGTTCATATCCTCGGTACCTGTCATAAAGCAGCCACGCTTTTTGCTGTAGTCGATATTTTCAAGTATCTCTGGAGTGAGAAGCTCGCCGGGGGCGATAATGGGTATTCCGGGAGGGTAGCACATAACAAACTCGCAGGATATCCGTCCCGCACTTTCCATAATGGGCAGGACTTCCTGCTCGCCGTAGAAAGCAGCCTTTGGGGAGAGCATTATCTTGGGGTTTATGTACTCATGATCCACATGGCCTGCGCTTTCCTTGCCGAAGCGCCTTTTTATCTCGGACAGTGCGGAAACAAGACGCTCGATATCCTTCCAGCGGTCGCCGGGGGACATGATTGCAAGCACATTTCCAATATCGCCAAGCTCCATCTGGATATCGTAGGAGTCCCTGAGAATGTCATATACTTCAATTCCCGCAAGACCGATATCTCTTGTATATATGGACAGCTTTGTCTTGTCAAAGGCGAAGATATCATCGCCGTTCACAAGCTCGTCGGAATAAGCGTAATATCCGCCTATCTTGTTTATCTCCGTGCGGGCGTATTCTGCGGACTTTACTACCTGAGCGCAAAGCTCCCTGCCCTGAGTAGCATAGTATTTTCTTGCAATATCAAGGGAGGACAGCAGCAGATATGAGCCGCTTGTGGTTTGTGTAAGGTTGATTATCGCACGCACATGACCCTCGGATATCCCTGCATTCTTTCCCACCAGCAGAAAGCTGCTCTGGGTAAGGGAGCCGCCTGTTTTGTGCATTGAAACAGCCGCCATATCAGCGCCTGCCGTCATGGCGTTAACGGGCATATTCTCGCCAAAATAAAGGTGAGTGCCGTGAGCCTCATCGACCAGCACCTTCATGCCGTGAGCGTGAGCGATCTCTGTTATCTTCCTGAGATTGGAGCAAATTCCGTAGTATGTGGGGTTGTTAACAAAAACCGCCTTTGCGTCGGGATTATCAATGATAGCCTGCTCAACGTCCTTTACGCTCATGCCCAAAGGAATACCAAGCTTGTGGTTAACTCCCGGATTTACATAAACGGGAACAACGCCGCTTACTATCATAGCGTTGATGGCGCTGCGGTGTACGTTTCTGGGGATAATTATTTTATCCCCTTCCTTACAGACGGAAAGTATCATGGATTGAACGGAGGAAGTGGTTCCGTTTACCATAAAAAAGCAGTGACCTGCCCCGAAAGCTTCGGCGGCAAGTCGCTCTGCGTCCCGAATAACGGAAACGGGGTGACAAAGGTTGTCCAGTGGCTTCATGGAGTTAACGTCCACGGACATACAGGTCTGACCGAGAAATTCGGTGAGCAGGGGATTGCCCTTTCCGTGCTTGTGACCGGGCACGTCAAAGGGTACTACTCTTGCTTCGTTATATTTCATCAGCGCCTCGTAAATAGGCGCATTGTTCTGAGTGTACTGCATTGCTTAAATTTCCCCCTCGCTGGCAGGCAGGCGGCTTATGGATACTCCCCATACAACAGCGTCAGCGATCACGCCGACTGCGCACATAAGAATTGCGTTTGCCATATGAAATAACTCATCAAGCCCGCTGAAGTATATAGCGGTAGTCCGCCAGAAAAACAGAATATAGGCGGTGTAGCCCGCACATAAAACATAGATCACAATGGATAGAATAAACTGAAACTGAAGTCTGTCCGCAGCGATGCCGAAATATTTAAGTCCCTTGGCGTTTAAAAGCGTTACGATAAGAGCGGAAACAGTAAATATCACAGGCCATACAAGATTATCAAGCATATCGCTTTTGGCAAGAGATTCTGCTATCGGGTCTCTCCAGCCGTCAACCTGATAAATATAATAGTTGTCTCCTACGGCATACTTATCGCTTTCAAATTCATAGACAGTGAATTCGTCGGTGTGATACTGACCGTACAGATCCTTATATTTATATGCCGCATTGGCAACAGTGTATTTTTCTTTGCCGCCGCTTTTATAAAAGTTGCTGTTTTCGGTGCTGAACTCGGAAATATCGGTTATCTGTGCAGTTATCCTGTGATATTTTGTATTTTCCTTTATTCCCCACGCCAGCCACAGCAGGGAAACTGTAAGCACGGTGAAAGCGCATATAAAACAGGCAGTCTTTTTCAGATTTTTTGTCACAGTATCAGCTCATTTCAAGGTGTATCAGAATATGTTCATTCCGCTGAATATCTCTATCATCTCACGTCTTAAAAGGTCGTTTATCTCAAGTCGCCTTTTGGGGGCAAGCTCGTAGGTGTCGGTATTGAAAAGATAATTCTGGAGGAATATCTCCTTTATCATCATTTTTGTATGGAAAATATTTGCCTGATAAACGTTTATGTCGATAGCGTCGTACTTTTCAAGGGTCTCCTTGGCGATATAGTCCTGAATGGAGGTGATATCGTGGTCGATGAAAAGCTTTTTGCCCTTTTCGTCACGGGTAAAGCCTCTTACTCGGTAATCAATGGTAATGATATCGGAATCAAAGCTGCCGATAAGATAATCAAGTGATTTAAGAGGAGTTATCTCGCCGCAGGTGGAAACGTCAATATCAACACGGAATGTTGTGATGGCGTTGTCGGGGTGAAACTCGGGATAGGTGTGAACAGTTAAATGGCTCTTGTCAAGATGCCCTGCAATATCCCTTTTCTGGGGAACTCCACGCATATTGCAGGACTCGTCAATATCGTCCCTGTCAAGGTGTTCCTCGGAAATAAGCAGCGTGACCGACGCACCCTGAGGCTCGTAGTCCTGCTTTGAAATGTTCAGTACGTGTGCACCGATAGCATCGGTAACGTCGCAGAGGATCTTGGTAAGTCTATCGGAGTTATACTGTTCGTCGATATACTTAATATAGTCCTGCTGCTCCCTGGGACTCTTTGCATAGCAAATATCATAGATATTGAAGCTTAGAGTTTTGGTGAGATTATTAAACCCGTAAAGCTTGAGCTTATCGTTCAACCCTAACATCACGTTCCTTTCGGATCATATTTTAACAAAGCTTTTTTGCAAAGCAAAGCCGCTCTGATGTAAAAGCATATTTATACATTATTACACATTATATATAATAACCGCAATCCACCCAAAAGTCAAGGGAATTGCCAAAAATAAAAATTATTTTTGCTGTAACCGATTACGCTCGAAAACAAAATTCGGTAACTGATTTTTTTCCGTGATGCGCATGATAAGCCTTGCAGGGCGCTTTCTTATAATGTGACAAATTGGTTACATTTATAATAATTATTGACATAAGCTGCAAAATACGGTAAAATTAAATAAGTGTTGAACAAACAAAGAAAAATACTGAAAGGATCTCGAAAATGAAGCGTTATACCAGAAGAGCTTTGGCGCTTGTGTCGGCAGCGGTAATGGTCATGTGCGGCGGAGCATCCGCATTTGCAGATTTTACCGACCCCGCTTACGCTTATGCCGATTTCAGCAGGAACAAAACGGACAGCAGCGATACTGCGTCAGGCGGCTATAATACGGACACTACTGACGAAGATACCGTCACCGATGATACAGATAACACGGACGACGGCGCTGACGAGGTAACTGACGATACCGAAACAGGGCAGACCACTGAGGAAGTGGATACCTCCGACGGCGTTGTTACCAAGCCCGCAAAGGAAGTTACCATTTACAGCTATAAATCCACAGTTTATGCAGGGGATACCTTTAAAATAGGCTGCCGCCTGAAGCCGTCAAATTCAGACGATGTGCTGACCTATTCCAGCTCCGGTAAAAAGGTGGCAACGGTTGATTCCAAGGGAAATGTAACCGCAGTGGCAAAGGGCACGGCGATAATCACAGTAAAGGCATCATCGGGCGTAAAGGACAGATTTGCCCTTACCGTCAAGGTAGCTCCCGTTGAGGAGGATACCTCTTCCGATGATATTATCGAGGATACAGGCGATAACGGTGATAACAGCGGAAGCGACAGCAAAACACCTGCTTCATCTTCCGATAAAGCTAAGTCCATTGAGCTTAAACACAGCTCCGTGACTATATATGAGGGCGATACATATAAGATAATCTACGAGCTGGCTCCCTCCGACTGCACAGATACTGTTTCATTTCGTTCACTCAATAAGGCAGTGGCTTCCGTAAGCAGTGACGGAGTTGTTACTGCCAGAGGAGCAGGCAACACAAGGATCGTCTGCAAAACAGGCAGCGGAAAAAGCATAAAGCTCAACGTCAATGTTGTTTCAGTTATGAGCCAGGAAGAGCAGGATAAGTCATATGAGGAAAAGATAACCAAGGAATATGACGCAAACGGCGATCTGGTTCCTTCAATGGTAAAATTTGCCGAGGAATCCGCAGGCGTTCAGGTAGGTCAGAAAGTCCTGCTTGATGCAAGGATATATCCCGCAGGCGCAAAATATACGTACACCATCGAGTCGGATAATCCTTCTGTGGTAAATGTCAATCGCAAGGGCGAGATAACAGGCATCAAGGAAGGCAACGCTGTCATCACTCTTTCCACCGACAACGGCAAGACAGACAGCGTGTATGTCACCGTTTACGGCAGCAGGATAGCAGGAATTGACGTTTCCAAGTGGAACGGAGATATAAACTGGAAGCGTGTCAAGAGCAGCGGCAAGGCTCAGTTTGCAATGATAAGAGCTTCCTACGGCTATGAGGACACCGACCCAATGCTTGCAAAGAATGTGGCAGGCTGCGAAAAGTATGATATTCCCTACGGATTTTATCATTATATGTATGCACGCAATGTTTCCGAGGCAAGAAAGGAAGCTGCATATTTCCTGAATGCCATCAGCGACTATTCGCCCGAGTATCCCGTGGTGCTGGATATTGAGGAAGATTTCTACAAGTCAATGCCAAGGCGTGATGTTACCGATATCGTCACCACGTTTATGGAAGCACTTGAAAATTCCGGCTATTACGCAATGATATACAGCTATGCCAAGTTCTTTGACGATAATCTTATAATGGATAAGATAGAAAAGTACGATATCTGGGTTGCCTGCTGGGGCGATGAAGTAAAGCTTGCTGAAAACTACAGCTACCACTACGGAATGTGGCAGTACAGCGAGGTCGGCAGGATATCGGGAATAGATGAATATGTTGATCTCAACTACTCATTCAAGAATTATCGTGACACTATAAGAAAGTACGGACTTAACAATCTGAAAAGATAACGATACAGCAAATCTCCTCTGCTTTTGGCAGGGGAGATTTTTTATAGAAATTGTTATCAGTATAAAACAAAAAGTCCTTACAGAAAAACTGTAAGGACTTCATGGTCGGAGTGACGGGACTTGAACCCACGGCCTCTACCACCCCAAGGTAGCGCTCTAGCCAAACTGAGCTACACCCCGACAAAACAGAAGTTACTCTTGTTTTACTTGTTATCGTTTCTGACGACTTTTATATTATATCATAACGGAATACGTTTGTCAAGCTTTTTTTGAAATTTTCCCTTTTAAGGCTTATTTGTCGGAAAATGGTTTAAATGCGTGATTTTTGGCAGCTATGCCTTAGACGTCACACTTTATTTACAAAATTATCCGCAGTATGATAAAGCACACTGCGGATAAAATCTTATGCGTTGTTCTTGATGTTAACGTCCAGCTTGGAGTAGGGGATCTCGATGCCGTTCTTGTCAAATGCAGTCTTGACGTTCTCGATCATATCATGATAAACTGTCCAGTAATCGGAGGTCTTTGTCCATACTCTCATGGTGATATCCACCGAGCTTGCGCCAAGGTTCGATACTCTTGCGAAAGGTGCAAATGCGCCCGCTTCCTTTACTGTCAGGGGGTGAGCGCTGATAACGCCGTTGATGATGTCAATAGCCTTGCGGAAATCCTGCTCGTAGGAAACGCTGAATACCAGATCAACACGGCGCTTGTCCTCACGGCTGAAATTGGTGATAGTTCCGCTGGAGACCATGCCGTTCGGGATATATACTATTTTATTGTCAAGAGTAACAAGCTTTGTTGAAAGGATCCTGATGTCGTCAACAACCCCCTCTATGCCGTTTGTGATAACGTAGTCACCCTTGCAGAACGGCTTTGTGAAAAGAATGATGAAGCCCCCTGCGATGTTTGAAAGGCTGTTCTGGAGAGCAAGACCGATGGCAACGCCTGCCGCACCTATTACTGTGATGATAGATGTCATGGGTATTCCCAGAACGGAAAGGGCGATTACAATGACAAATGCCGACAGTATGATGTTTGTAAGGGATTTGAGGAAGCCCTGTGCAGTCTCATCAATGTGAGACCTGCCCATGCACCTGTCAACGAATTTCATAATGAGCTTTGTTATGAATTTTCCCACCAGGAAGATCACTACTGCGATTATAACTGTGGGAAGGTAGGCGATTATTGACTCGCCGAATTTTTTGAGCATATCGCCTGTAACGCTGCCCTTGGCAACTGCGTCCATAACGACCTCTGCCTCGCTGACTATCTCGGGAGCTGTAGTCTCGGCGACTGTATCAGCTACCTCGCTGATAGCTTCTGTTACTGCTGTTTCTTCCAAAATATCATATCCTTTCGTGAGTTGGTTATTATTATAATTATAATATTATCCGCCTGTCATTTGATGTATTTTGTTTTGCATATAAGTTAATATCTGATTTAATTTGCGTAATAATTATCGCAATAAAGTGATATCACAGCATTGCAGAAAAATCTGAAATAAAATTTGTTATAATGTAAAATAATATATTAAATTTGAAAAGATGCTTGAATTTCCTTATAAACTATATTATAATAAGTGTAAATATGATTCCATAACTGGGGTTTATGAAAGGAAGTTCATTTAGTATGAAATTAAAGAAGTTAATATCTGTAGCAGCTGCAGCAGTTCTCTCCGCTGCAATGTTCACAGGCTGCGGAAGCAAGGCTCCCGAAAATACCGTTTTCTCCATTGATGACCTTAACGGCAAGAAGATAGGCGTTCAGCTTGGTACAGTTGGCGATACCTATGCTTCCGATGTTGAGGGCGCTACCGTTGAGCGTTACAACAAGGGCGCTGATGCAGTTCAGGCTCTCAAGCAGGGCAAGATCGACGCAGTTATCATCGACCTCCAGCCCGCTACCGTATTTGTAAGCCAGAACAGCGATTCCCTTACTATTCTTGATGACAAGTATCCCGATGAGAACTACGCTATCGCTATCAAGAAGGATAACGACGAGCTTACCCAGCAGATAAATGACGCTCTTGCACAGCTCGAGTCTAACGGCACTCTTGAGCAGATCAAGTCCAACTGGATCGGCGATGAGGCAGGTCAGCACCCCTACACCTCTCCCGAGGGCATTCAGTATGACGGCACTATCGTAATGGCAACCAACGCCGAGTTCCCTCCTTACGAGAGCATGAGCGGCGAGGACGTTGTAGGCTTTGACGCTGATATGATGAAGGCTGTCTGCGATATTCTCGGCAAGGACCTTAAGATCGACAACATGGAGTTCGATTCCATCATTGCCGCTGTTCAGACAGGCAAGGCTGACGTTGGCGTTGCAGGTATGACCGTTACCGAGGACAGACTTGAAAACGTAAACTTCTCTGATCCCTATACTACAGCAACACAGGTAATTATTGTAAGAAAGTAAACCATTTAAATTTTGCGGCTGTCAGCAGTCTTGCGGGCAGCCGCATTCAGTTTGGAAGTGATGCTATTTATGATTCAGGATATTATAACGATGATTCAGGATTTTATAACGAATTTTGCTGACAAGTTCTATAAGACCTTTATCGTGGACGACCGCTGGAAATACCTTACAAACGGCCTTAAAAACACGATAGTTATTACGCTTTTTGCCGTAATGCTGGGCATCGTTCTGGGATTTCTCATTGCAATAGTCCGTTCCACCCACGACAAGACAGGAAAGCTCAAATTCCTGAATGTTCTGGCAAAGATATACCTTACAGTCATCAGAGGTACGCCTGTTGTAGTTCAGCTGCTTATAATTTACTTTGTTATTTTCGCATCGGTTTCCGTTGATAAGATATTTGCGGCGGTGCTGGCGTTCGGTCTGAACTCTGCTGCATATGTTGCCGAGATAGTCCGTTCGGGCATAATGTCCGTTGATAACGGTCAGTTTGAGGCAGGCTCAAGCCTTGGCCTCAACTATGCTCAGACAATGATGTACATTATTATCCCGCAGGCGTTCAAGAATGTTCTGCCCTCTCTTGCAAACGAGTGCATCGTTTTGCTGAAAGAGACTTCTGTTGCAGGATATATTGCCGTGCAGGATCTTACCAAGGGCGGCGATACTATCCGTTCCGCAACATATGAGCCGTTTATGCCCCTTATTGCCGTAGCAATCATCTATCTTGTGATCGTTATGGTACTTACTCACTTTGTTACAAAGCTCGAAAGGAGGCTGGCGGCTAATGATAAGCGTTGAAAATCTCTGTAAATCCTTTGGTGATCTGGAAATACTCAAAGGCATCACCGAGAACATCGAAAAGGGCGAGAAGGTCGTTATCATAGGCCCCTCAGGCTCAGGAAAAAGTACATTTCTGCGCTGCCTCAATCTTCTTGAAAAGCCCACTTCCGGCAGTATCATTTTCGAGGGAACGGACATCACCCATTCAAGCGAAAAAGAGCTTAATCTCATGCGCCAGAAGATGGGAATGGTGTTCCAGCACTTCAACCTGTTTGCTAACCTGAGTATAATAAATAACATCACTCTTGCTCCCGTAAAGCTGAAGCTCATGACCAAGGAAGAGGCAGAGGCTAAGGCAGAGGAGCTGCTGAAAAAAGTAGGACTTCTTGATAAGGCTTATAATTATCCCTCGCAGCTTTCTGGCGGTCAGAAGCAGAGAATCGCCATTGCCCGTTCACTGGCAATGAATCCCGATGTAATGCTTTTTGATGAGCCTACATCAGCCCTTGACCCCGAAATGGTTGGCGAAGTCCTGAACATCATGACCGAGCTTGCCGATGACGGCATGACCATGGTCGTGGTAACTCACGAAATGGGCTTTGCCCGTGAGGTTGCATCAAGGGTAATGTTCATGGCTGACGGCGTTATCATGGAGCAGAATCCTCCCAAGGAGTTCTTTGAAAACCCGCATAACCCCAGACTGAAAGAATTTCTCTCAAAGGTGCTTTGATGATGGAAAGCAGGATAGTTATGGGGCTGGAAAATGCTCCCGAAGCAAAGCTTATCCGACAGACTGTGTTTGTTGATGAGCAGGGTTTCAAAAACGAGTTTGATGATACGGACAATAAAGCCTACCACGGCATTCTCACAGATAACGGAGAGCCTGTGTCAACGGGTCGGCTCTTTACCGAAAACGGCGATTATCATATCGGCAGGATAGCCGTTATGAAGCCGTACAGAGGAAAGGGTCTCGGCCGTGAGATAGTTTCTCTTCTCGAAAGCAAGATATCCGAGCTTGGCGGGGGAACGGCAGTTCTCTCAGCTCAGACAAGAGTAAAGGGCTTTTACGAGTCTATGGGCTACACCGCCTACGGCGATGAATATTTCGATGAATATTGTCCCCATATATCAATGAAAAAGATCATAAAATAAAAAAATCAGCTTCGAGCATATGTTCGGAGCTGATTTTTTATTATTCCGCACTAATTATCTTCCACTTGCCGCCTTCAAATTTCAGCGTGAATGTTATATCCTGTGAAATGCTCATGCCCTGCGAGAAGTAATCTGCCTTGGTCATACATTCCCATTGGGTAAAGTCTGCGGCTTTTTTGTGGTACTTTACATCAACATCGGAGCTGATAACATCGGTGTCCTCAAGCTCTTCAAACTGGGGGAGAGACCTGAAATGATCCTTCTGCTGCTGTTTGAAGCTCTTGTCGTCAGTCTGATCGGAATAAATATCCGTTACCTTGTTCATTGATTTAAGGTCGCCTGACGCAAACGCCGCACAGTATTTTTCGATAGCCTTTGTCTGACCGCCGATAAACCATGTTACGGCTATGACACCCAGCAGGAGTATCAGGATTATCAGTGACACTATTTTTCCTATGGTCTTAGATGCGCTGTTTTTACTCATATTACCGCTCCGATTGTGTGATTATTCATTCTTGAGGATAGCACCCTGTGCGCCGGATGTAACAAGGGCAGCATATCTCTTGAGGTAGCCTTTAAGCTCCTTCTTCTTGGGAGTGAAGTTAGCCATACGGCGTGCGATCTCTTCATCGTCAACGTTGAGGCTGAGGGTGTAGTTAGGGATATCAACGGTTATCATATCGCCGTCCTGAACGATACCGATAATGCCGCCAACAGCTGCTTCGGGAGAAACGTGGCCGATAGCCGCACCTCTTGATGCGCCTGAGAAACGACCGTCAGTGATAAGAGCAACATCGCTGCCGAGACCCATGCCCATGATAGCGGAGGTGGGGTTGAGCATCTCTCTCATGCCGGGGCCGCCCTTGGGGCCTTCGTAACGGATAACCACAACATCGCCCTTGACGATCTTTCCGCCGAGGATAGCTGCCTGAGCGTCCTCTTCGCAGTCGAATACCTTTGCGGGGCCTGTGTGCTTGAGCATTTCAGGAGCTACCGCACTGCGCTTAACAACACAGCCGTCCTTAGCAAGGTTTCCTCTGAGGACTGCGATTCCGCCTGTTTCGCTGTAGGGATCGTCAATAGGACGGATAATATCGTGATTCTTGTTTACGCAGCCTGCGATATTTTCGGCAACAGTTTTGCCTGTGCAGGTCATAACGTCGGTGTTGAGCAGATTTTTCTTGTTAAGCTCGTTCATAACTGCGTAAACTCCGCCTGCTTCGTTAAGATCCTCCATATAAGCGTGACCTGCGGGAGCAAGGTGGCAGAGGTTAGGGGTCTTTGCGCTTATCTCATTTGCGATATCGAGATTTATTTCAATTCCGCACTCGTGAGCGATAGCGGGGAGGTGGAGCATACTGTTGGTGGAGCAGCCCAGAGCCATATCAACGGTAAGAGCATTGTGAAATGCCTTTTCGGTCATGATATCAAGTGGTCTGATGTTCTTTCTGTAAAGCTCCATTACCTGCATACCTGCGTGCTTTGCAAGGCGCAGTCTTTCGGAATAAACAGCGGGGATAGTACCGTTGCCCTTGAGGCCCATGCCCAGAACTTCGGTAAGGCAGTTCATGGAGTTTGCGGTGTACATACCCGAGCAGCTTCCGCAGGTGGGACAAGCCTTGTTCTCAAACTCTTCAAACTCTTCCTCGTTTATTCTGCCTGCGGTGTATGCGCCTACAGCCTCGAACATACTGGAAAGTGAAGTCTTGCTGCCCTTAACGTGGCCTGCAAGCATGGGGCCGCCTGATACGAAAATTGTGGGTACGTTTACACGGGCAGCAGCCATAAGCAGACCGGGAACATTCTTGTCGCAGTTGGGTATCATTACCAGAGCGTCAAAGTGATGAGCAAGAGCCATGCACTCGGTGGAATCTGCAATAAGGTCACGGGTAACGAGAGAATACTTCATTCCCTGATGACCCATTGCAATACCGTCGCAAACTGCGATAGCGGGGAATACAACAGGTGTACCGCCTGCCATAGCAACGCCCATCTTTACGGCTTCAACGATCTTGTCGATGTTCATGTGACCGGGAACGATCTCATTGTAGGAAGAAACGATACCTACCAGAGGTCTTTCCATTTCCTCCTTGGTCATTCCGAGAGCGTTGAAAAGTGAACGCTGGGGAGCCTTGTCGGCACCCTCACAGAAAAAGTTACAATCTTTGCAAGACATTTTTTATTACCTCTTTTGTTATAAAATGGTTTCCTTGTATGTAGCTGCCGCTTCATCAACGGCAGCCATGAGCTTTGCCTTGAAGTATATCCTGTCATTTGGCAGGTTTACCTTTGTTATGCTGCTGTCTGCAATGCCTTTTTTATAATTGCAGATGATGTTGTGTATCTCACTTTCGGCAACGTTTGTCATAATGAATACGGGCTGTGAGCTGTCGCCCTCTTCATAATCGGAGCTGCTTTCGGGGGCATATACTGCGCAGTAATCTATCTCAGCTGCACCCGAGCAATATCTGCATTGTTATCATCGCTGTCACAGAATATAAAAGTTACGTTGCGTGGCGGCTTTGCGGGACTTACCGCAGCTGATGCCTGCGGAGCAGCCTGTGTCACTGTCTGTGCAGCGGAACGTGCATACTGAGCTGTGCTTTTTTGTTCGTCTAAAAGAGTATTGACTGTCTGACCGACCTTTTCGGTGATTTTGTCAAGCTCGCCGCTTTCAACGAACGATCATATTTTGTCCGGAAATCCCATCTCAGCTCTCCAGTCCGAGGAATGCGGCGCCGATGATTCCTGCGTCGTTTCCGAGCTTTGCAATGACTATCTCGGTGTTCTGAGAAAGCATTCTTGTGTAAACTTCCTTCTTGACAAGCTCCTTGACGGGGAGAAGAAGGGGATCGCCCTCGTTGCATACGCCGCCGCCTATGCAGAGAATGTCAGGCTGGAAGATGTTGATGGTGTTGGTGATGCCTGCAGCAAGGTACTTGCAGTACTTTTCAACTACCTCTGTACCTGCCTTGTCGCCATCTCTCATAGCCATGAAAGCGTGACGTGCGGAGAACTTGCCGTCCTCTGCCAGATACTTGTTGAGTATGGAGGAGCTGTCAGCCTCGGCAACTTCCTTAGTCATGCGGATAAGACCTGTTGCGGAGGAGAATACCTCGAAGCAGCCCTTTCTTCCACAGGTACACTGAGGGCCATCGACCTCGATGACCATATGGCCAAGCTCTGCACCTGCAAGGTTGGAGCCTGTGAGGATCTTGCCGTCAACGATGATTCCTGCGCCAACGCCTGTTCCCAGAGTGATGCAGACAGCGTTCTTTGCGCCCTTTGCAGCACCTGCAACAAATTCGCCGTATGCAGCTGCATTGGCATCGTTAGCAACATAAACAGGCTTGTTGATATGAGCCTGAATGTACTTTCTTACGGGTACATCGTGGAAATCAAGGTTGTTGGAATAGGGGATAGTGCCGTTGATATTATCAGCGATACCGGGAGTTCCCACGCCTATCCATTCAACATCGTCAACGGAAATGCCAGCCAGCTTACATGCCTCAATGGACACCTTAGCCATATCATCGCAGATATCCTTTGCGGGACGGGGGCAGAGAGTTTTTGTGGAAGCCTTTGCGATTATCTCAAACTTCTCATTTACAACTCCGGCTTTGATATTTGTTCCGCCCAAGTCAATGCCAATGTAATATTTCATTTGTTTGACCGCCTTTCATATATTAAGACGCAGATACGATATTCCGCAGCCATACGCCTTTTTTTATCAGAATAAAGCCTATTGTTACCTTTAATATATCCACTGCCTGGCAGCAGAAGTATATTTTAAGAATATCAAAATCGGTGAAATTTACCAGAAGAAGTGCCGTTGGTATAGTGACAGCCCATACATATACGCTGTCGAAAAGGAAAGTGATGAACGTTCTTCCGCCCGAACGAAGGGTGAAATATGCGGCGTGCATAAATGAGGTCAGGGGAGTGAACATTCCCGAGATGACTATAAGGCTGCCTGCAAGCGACCTTACACTGTCATCTGTGTTGTAAAGTTCAGGGAATACCTTTGAGAGTGCAGCCATCATGATTCCAGTGAAAATGCCTGCCGCAACGGTGAATGCGATAAGCCTTGTGTCGGTCTCCCGTGCCTTTTTCATATCTCCCGAGCCGAGTATCTGTCCCACGATTATTCCAACGGAATTGCCCAGGGCAATAAAGATGACCGAGAACAGGTTGAAGATAGTGGAGGAGATATTGGTAGCCGCAACCACTTCCAGCCCTCTCATTGAGTAGCATCGGTTCAGCAGAGCCATTCCCGATGACCACAGTCCCTCATTTACAGCCAGAGGCAGACCGTGTATGATTATCTGCTTCACAAGGTCGGAGGGTATCTTGAGACTGCTGTATGCGCCATTGATGAAAGCATTTTTGCCGCTGTTGGCATGAGTCCATATCACAACGATGATGCACTCGGCAAATCGTGCGATAACAGTGGCAAGAGCCGCTCCCTTTACGCCCATTTTGGGCATGCCAAGGTTTCCGAAGATAAGCACCCAGTCAAGCACAAGGTTCATGAGCACGGCGGTAAGGCCTGCAAACATGGGAACAAGCGTCTGATTGGTCTCTCTCAGCGTGGAAGCGTATATCTGTGTTACCGTAAATGGGATAAGACCTACTACCATTACACCCAGGTAGTCAAGTCCCGACTGCAATATCAGCGCCTTGTTGCTTTCCTCGCCGTTTCCCGTAAGATACGAGCTTATAAGTTCGGTGCTGAACAGTGATAGGATCGTTCCGCCTGCCAGCAGCACCAGAAGCCCTGCATAAAGCTTGAAGCGGAAAGTATTGCGCACGCCCTCGCTGCTGCCCTTGCCGAAAAACTGCGCACCGTATATCCCGGGGCCTGCAAGAATTCCGAAAATGCAGAGATTGAATACGAACAGAAGCTGATTTATCACCGCCGTACCCGACATCTGAGCTGTGCCCAGCTGACCTACCATTATGTTGTCCAGAAGAGCAACAAAATTCGTTATGCCGTTTTGTATCATTATGGGAACGGCTATTGTGAAAACCTTTTTGTAAAAGCTCCTGTCACCTATAAATGTACGGATATCCATGCAAAACTCCCTGAAATACTATTATAATATCAATCAATATGGGTCATAACAGCGGAGCACTTGCCTGTAAGCTCAAATTTGCCCAGACCTGCGGGAATGAACACGCTGTCGCCCTTTTTAAGCTCGACCGCATCGTTGCCCTCGGAGGAAAGCACGCAGCCGCCGTCAAGAACAAGGATATTTACAAAAGAGGTCTTGTCAGCCTCGAGAGATGCCGCTGTATCAATGTTCAAAGCGTCAACGGTGAAATATTCGCACTTTGCAAGACGCTTCTTTGTCCAGCCGCCCATGTCAACAGGTTCGGACTGAGGATAAGGCTTTGCGGGGCAGAGGTTTGTAACGTCAACAGCCTTGTCGATGTGGAGCTGTCTGGGCTTGCCGTCTGCGCCTACTCTGCCGTAATCGTAGATACGGTAGGTGGTGTTGGAATTCTGCTGTATCTCAGCGATAAGGATACCCTTGCCTATGGCGTGGAGAGTTCCTGCCTCGATGAAGAAAACGTCGCCCTTCTTTACGGGAACGGAGTTTGTAACTTCAAGCAGAGTATTGTTTTCTATTCTCTCACGGAATTCTTCCTTTGTGATATTATGCTTGAAGCCGTAGAGCAGGGATGCTCCCTCGTCGCAGTCAACAACATACCACATCTCGGTCTTGCCGTATTCGCCCTCAACTCTCTGAGCATACTCATTGTTGGGGTGGACCTGAACGGAAAGGTTGTCCTTAGCGTCGATAAGCTTTATAAGAATAGGGAAGTTCTCGAACTTTTCGCAGTTTGTTCCGAGTACGGACTTGCCTTCCTTTTCAATATACTGAGCCAGTGTGAGACCTGCAAATTCGCCGTCAGCCACAACGGAGTTGCCGTCCTTATGGCAGGAAAGCTCCCAGCTTTCAGCGATCTTGTCAAAATCGCAGTCCTTGCCGAAATCGTCTCTGAGTCTTGTGCCGCCCCAGAGGTAGTCTTTAAAAGCAGGCTTAAGCTTGATTGGATACATAATTTTGTGCTCCTTTTCATGAATGTATGAGCTTATATGCTGATTTCATATCGTTCTATAGGGTGATGTGAAATCAGCATTGCAAAAAAGCTCTGATATTTAAATCATAACACAATAAGACGGATTTGTCAATTATGGAAATGAAGGATTTGGCGGGTAATCGAATACACTATTTAATACGTATTCTGACCTTAAAGCGGATCACTGTTAAAAATCAGTGAGGTATCGGCAGAAAAGAGGCAAAAATTGGCTGTAAAAAGCATAAAAATCAAAAAAACACTTGCAATTTCAAAATGAGTGTGGTATAATAATCAAAGTACACCAATAGTAAAGGACAAAGACTGGAGCAATCCGGTCTTTCTTGTTTGATGGAGGTATTGTTTATGGCAGGAAAAAAAGGGGGCAAGGGCGGCAGCACCGTTTCAAGGGTGTTCGATATCGCCAAGCCCATCGCCGATGAGCTTGGTCTTACCATCTGGGACGTGACCTTCGACAAGGAAGGCTCTATGCGCTATCTCAGAGTGCTTATCGAAAAGCCCGACGGCTACGTTGATATGGACGACTGCGAGGCTATGACACGTCCGCTTTCAAAGGCGCTGGACGATGAGGACCCTATAGATGAGCAGTATATGCTTGAGGTCGGTTCCCCTGGACTGGGCAGAGAGCTTAAAAGAGAGGAACATTTTCTTGAGTATCTCGAGTGCCCGCTGCGCATAAGATATATCCGTGAAAAAGACGGCGTCAAGGAATTTATCGCTGTTCTGACTGCGTATAATAAAGACGACGGCAGCATTACAGTTGAGACCGAGGACGGCACCAAAAAGGTTATTATTTCCGAAACTGCGTTCATCAAGCTCTACGATGACGAGGAGCTTCCCGATGAATTCTGTGAAGACGGCAATTAACATTATATTTTCAGGAGGAATTTCAAAAAGATGAACAAGGAATTTTTTGAAGCACTTGAATGTCTCGCACATGAAAACTCTATCCCGCTGGAGGCTCTTGTTGAGAAGATCCAGCAGGGCATTATGAAGGCAGTCAGAAAGGAATATCCCGACTGTGACGATTTCCTGGTGGATATTGACCCTGCCAGAAACGTATTTGATGTATGCGTTCTCAGAACTGTCGTTGATGATGAGCCTATCGACCTCAACGAGATAAACATCGAAGAGGCAAAGACTATCGTTCCCGGCTGCGTTTGCGGCGACAGAGTTCCTTACAAGCTTGATACAGCAAAGTTCGGCAGAGTTGCTGCTCAGTATGCAAAGCAGTCTATCCGCCACGATGTAAAGGAATTTGAGAAGGAAAAGCTCATTGCCCAGTACAAGGATAAGGTACATGACATTATCTCCGCAACCGTTCAGAAGGTAGAGCCTGCAACAGGCAACGCTGTTCTGCTGGTTGACAAGAACGAGATCTATCTTTACAAGAACGAGCAGATCCCCGGAGAGGTACTTACAGAGGGCGATATCATCAAGATATATGTTGTGGGCATCGTTAACCCCGACAGAAAGCCTGCCATCAAGATCTCCCGTACACATAAGGATCTGGTAAAGAGACTTTTCGAGCTTGAGATACCAGAGATATACGACGGCGTAGTTGAGATAAAGTCCATCGCAAGAGAAGCGGGCTCCAGAACAAAGATCGCAGTTTGCTCCAAGGACCCCAACGTTGACTGCGTAGGTGCGTGCATCGGCCCCAAGCGTTCAAGGATAAGCAAGATAGTTGAGGAGCTGGGCGGCGAGAAGATCGACATCATCGTTTATGACGAGGATCCTGCAGTATTCATTGCCAAGGCACTTGCTCCCGCTGATGTTATCAGGGTAGATGTGGCTGAGGGCGACGAAAAGGCGTGCACTGTTATCGTTCCCAACAACCAGCTTTCACTGGCTATCGGAAACAAGGGTCAGAATGCCAAGCTTGCAGCCCGTCTGACTGGCTATAAGATCGACATCAAGCCTGAAAATCCTGTGGACTGACCGTCCGCATTTATATAAATGAGGTGATATTGTGGCAGCGGTAAAAAAGATACCCATGCGTATGTGCCTGGGCTGCAATGAAATGAAGACCAAAAAGGAGCTTATCAGGGTGGTAAGGTCTCCCGAGGGCGAGATATCTCTGGACACAACAGGAAAAAAATCAGGCAGAGGAGCTTATGTGTGCCCCAATGCCGAGTGCCTGAGACTTGCGAGAAAATCCAGAAAACTTGAAAAAAGCTTTTCCTGCCGCATATCAGACGAGGTTTATGATAATATGGAGAGAGAGCTGAATGAGCGTCAGTAAAGAAAAATTATTCGGTCTGCTTACGATCTGCCGAAAAGCGGGAAGAATGACCATGGGTTTCGATTCTGTTAAGGAGTCCATACTCACGGACAAAGCGAAAGCGGTTTTTCTTGCCTCGGATATATCCGCAAAAACAGAAAAAGAAGTCAGATTTTTCGCAGACCAAAAGGCTGTTCCCGTTCACTGCATTGATGCCACTATAGCTGAGATAGAGTTCTCGGTGGGCAGAAAAGCAGGTGTTATCGGAATATGCGACGAAGGATTTGCAAAGAAACTGACAGAGCTTATCGGATAATATCCGAAAGACGTCACGTAATAATAGGAGGGTAATTATAGCCTATGAGTACAAAACAGAACCAGACAAAATCCAAACTCAGCGAGGTTGCCAAGGATCTTAAAATATCAAATCAGGAGCTTAGCGACTTTATTTCCGATAAGTTCGGAACCGTAAAGAAGCCATCTGCAAGTATTACACAGGATGAGCTTAATTATATTCTCGAGTCTTTTTCACAGAATAATCAGGTGGATAGCTTCAATCCTTACTTCGAGTCAAGGAACAATAAGCCCGAGCCTAAGAAGGAAGAAAAGCCTGCCGATAAGAAGCCTGCACCTGCAAAGAAGCAGGAAAAGCCTGCCGCAAAGAAGGATACCGCTCCCAAGGCTCCCCAGAAAGCAGCTGCCGAGGCTGCAAAGCCCGCACAACCTGTTCAGACTGCAAAGCCTGCTGCTCCCAAGGCTGAACCAAAGGCAGAAAAGCCTGTTGAGAAGAAGCCCGAGGCACCCAAGAACAATAATAACAATAACGAAAAGATGCCTCTTCACAAGAGCGAGCAGAAGTCTGCGCTTGAAAGATTCAACAATCAGGTTAAGAAGTCTGACGAAAAGAAGAACAGCACTGTTAAGCAGGAGCCTAAGAAGCCCGAAAACAAGATCGCTGACAATAACAAGACTGTCAAGACCAAGCTTGGCGGCAATTTCTCTTCCGAGAGCGTAAAGGTAGAGCAGAAGATGCGTACCGTTGATACAAGAGGAAGCTATGTTGATATCGACAAGTACAACGAAAAGTACGAGAATATCGCACCTCTTTCCGGCGGCGGAAGCGGAAAGCGCAGCAAGGACAATTTATCCAAGAAGCAGAAGCTCACACAGAAGTCTGCTCAGAGAAACAAGCAGCAGTATTCCAGCAAGAAGGAGACCGAGGCTGAGAAGCTCCGCAGACTGGAGCTTGAGCGTGCAAGAAAGCAGCAGCTCAAAGTCCTCATTCCCGATGAGATCGTTGTTTCCGAGCTTGCTTCCAGACTTAAGGTAACAGCTACCGAGGTCATCAAGAAGCTCATGGGTCTGGGCGAGATGTGCACTATCAACCAGGTCATCGACTTTGATACAGCTTCTCTCGTTGCTGAAGAGCTGGGCGCAAAGGTTGAAAAGGAAGTCATCGTTACCATTGAAGAGCGTCTTATCGACGACAGCGACGATGAGGGCGAGGGCGTTGAGCGTGCTCCCGTAGTTGTTGTTATGGGTCACGTTGACCACGGTAAAACTTCACTTCTCGACAGGATAAGAAACTCCCACGTTACCGACTCCGAGGCGGGCGGTATCACACAGCACATCGGTGCTTACAGAGTAAATTACAAGGGCAAGGACATCACATTCCTTGATACTCCCGGCCATGAGGCATTTACCTCCATGCGTGCAAGAGGTGCTTCCGTAACGGATATCGCTATCCTCGTTGTTGCCGCTGATGACGGTATCATGCCCCAGACAGTTGAGGCTATCAACCACGCAAAGGCTGCGGGCGTTTCCATTATCGTTGCTATCAACAAGATGGATAAGGAAGGCGCAAACCCTGACAATATCAAGCAGCAGCTCACCGAGCATGACCTTGTTGTAGAGGAATGGGGCGGCGACGTTATCTGCGTTCCCGTATCCGCAAAGACCGGTATGGGCATTGACGAGCTGCTTGAAAACGTACTTCTTCTTGCCGAGGTTGCCGAGCTTAAGGCTAACCCCAACAGACTGGCAAAGGGTACTGTTATCGAAGCACGTCTTGACAAGGGAAGAGGACCTATCGCAACTCTGCTTGTACAGAACGGTACACTGAGAACAGGCGATGTTATCATCGCAGGTACTTCCGTTGGACGTGTTCGTGTTATGACAAACGACAAGGGCAATGTTGTTCATGAGGCAGGTCCCTCTTATCCTGTTGAGATAACAGGTCTTGCAGAGGTTCCCTCCGCAGGCGATGTGTTCAACGCAGTTGAAGATGAGCGTCTCGCAAGAGAGCTTGTTGAACAGCGTAAGCATGAGGCTAAGCAGGAGCAGTTCAATCAGTACCAGAAGGTTACTCTTGACAATCTGTTCAGCCAGATCGAGCAGGGCGAGATCAAGGAGCTTCCTATCATCGTCAAGGCTGACGTTCAGGGCTCCGTTGAGGCAGTCAAGCAGTCTCTTGAAAAGCTCTCCAACGATGAAGTCCGCATAAAGGTCATCCACGGCGCAGTTGGTGCTGTTTCCGAGAGCGACGTTATGCTTGCAAGCGCATCCAATGCTATTATTGTAGGCTTCAATGTTCGTCCCGACCCCGTTGCTACAGAAAACGCAGAGCGTGACGGCGTTGATATCCGTCTCTACCGTATCATTTACGATGCTATCGAGGAGATCGGCACAGCTATGAAGGGTATGCTTGCTCCCAAGTACCGTGAGATCGCTGTCGGACGTATCGAGGTTCGTCAGGTATATAAGATCTCCAACGTTGGTCTTGTTGCGGGTGCATATGTTCTCAGCGGCAAGGTAACAAGAGCGTGCCAGATAAGAGTTGTAAGAGACGGCATAGTTATTGCCGAGGATAAGATGTCCAGCCTTAAGCGTTTTAAGGACGATGCCAAGGAGGTAGCCGAGGGCTACGAGTGCGGTATCACACTTGAAAAGTTCAATGATATCAAGGAAGGCGATATCTTCGAAGCATTTATCATGGAAGAATATCGTCCCGACTGATAATAACAGTGCGGAAAGGACGGCGCAGATATGCCAAACTTTAAGAATGCAAGATTATCCGAAGATATTAAGCGTGAGATCTCAGGACTTATCCGTGAGAGAATAAAGGACCCAAGAGTAAAGGACGGACTTGTTTCTGTTGTCCGTACCGAGCTTTCGGGCGATAATTCACACTGCAAGGTATATATTTCCCACCTTGACGGCATGGAGGCTTCAAAAAATGCCGTAAAGGGTCTGGAAAGCGCAGGGTGGATGATAAGAAAAGAAATTTCCAACAAGCTTCATCTGAAAAAATGCCCCGAGCTGAAATTCATTGCGGACGACTCCATCGAGCATTCCGCAGAGATAGCAAAGATGCTCGAGAACATTGCGGAAGCTGAAAATGAGGAAGAGACACAGTCTGAAGACGAATAATAAAGCCGAGGAAGGCAGACAGCCGTAATGGTGCGGCTGTCAGAAAGGTGGTCATAGGTTTGAACAGTGATAAAAAGGTTGAAAGCATAACAGTTCTTGAAGCTGCAAATTTTCTGCTTAAAAATGACAATTTTTATATCCTTACCCATGTTAATCCTGACGGAGACGCTATGGGCAGCGGATTCGGACTTTGCAGAGCGCTGAGAGCTGTGGGCAAAAAGGCGAATGTCCTTTGCTCCGACCCCTTTCCCAAGAGATATTCCTATCTTTACAACGGCTATGAGCCTCAGAAGTTCGTTCCCCAGACTATAGTTTCAGTAGATCTGGCGGATACGAACCTTTTCGGAAAGGCTCTTTCCGTTTATGCGGACTTTGTTGACCTGGCTATTGACCACCACATTTCCAACACGGGCTATGCCGCAAAAACTCTGCTCAACGGCAAGGCTGCGGCTGCCTGCGAGGTGCTTTTCGAGGTGTTCACCGAGGGCAAGTTCCCCATAGACCTCCAGACTGCCGAGTGCCTTTACACCGGCATTTCCACAGATACAGGCTGCTTCCGTTTTGAAAATACCACTCCCAGATGCCATGAGATAGTGGCAAAGCTTATGGGATACGGTATCCCTTACGCAAAGATAAACCGTGAGCTGTTCGAGATAAAGAGCAGGGCACGCCTTACTGTAGAGCAGCACGTTATCAACTCCATGGAAATGTACCTTGATGACAAGTGCGCCGTTATTGCAGTTACCTCCGATATGATAGCGGAAACAGGACTTGCTCCCGAGGAATTTGAGGGACTGGCTTCCATTCCCATGCAGGTGGAGGGCGTTGAGGTAGGCGTTACCATCAAGGAAAAGGAGCCGGGCAAATTCAAGGTCTCCATGAGAAGTGCGGAGAGCGTGAATGTTTCTGAGCTTTGCGCAAAGCTTGGCGGCGGCGGACATATCCGTGCGGCTGGCTGTACTGTGGAGGGCAACCTTTCCCAGGTAAAGCTCAAGATACTTTCTGTTATTGCGCCTGCGCTGGGTTTTGATCTATGGCTGTCATGAGTGAGCTTAACGGTATCATCTGCGTTTATAAGCCTGTGGGCTTCACTTCCTTTGATGTTATTGCCAAAATGCGTGGTATCCTCAAAATGAAAAAGCTTGGTCATGCAGGTACTCTTGACCCTATGGCGGAGGGCGTTCTGCCTGTGTTTGCAGGCTGCGCCACAAAAGCGTGCGATATGCTTCCCGACCATGACAAGGTTTACCGTGCAGGCTTCCGCCTTGGCGTTACTACCGATACTCAGGACAGCAGCGGAACGGTCATTTCAGAAAATGACACACCTGTTTACAAAGACGGGCTTATATCTGCGGCAGAGGGCTTCAGGGGAGATATAATGCAGCTTCCTCCCATGTATTCGGCAGTTTCGGTCAACGGAAAAAGGCTTTATGAGCTGGCAAGACAGGGCAAGACCGTTGAAAGAGAGCCGAGACCTATAACCGTTTATTCCCTTGATATAAAGGAATATGATGAGCAGACACGCAGCGGAGTTATGGAGATATCCTGCTCAAAGGGTACATATATCCGCACCCTTATAAATGATATAGGGGACAAGCTGGGCTGCGGCGGAATAATGACATCGCTTGTGCGCACGGCTGCCTGCGGCTTTACTCTCGATGACTGCGTGACTATTGAGCAGCTCCAGCAGACTGCCGACGGTGACAGGGACTTCGGTAAATATCTTCTCCCCGTAGAAGCTGTTTTTGACTATCTGCCAAAGGTAAGACTGTGCGAGGCTCAGGAAAGAATGTACAGAAACGGGATACGCCTTGACGTTTCCCGACTTGATATTGATGATACGGCTTCGGAAAGATACGCAGTATTCGGCAGCAGCGGCGGATTTATCGGCACTGCCGTTATAATGCGTGACGAAGATCTTCTGAAAGTCGAAAAGAATTTTCTCTGATTTTTGAGGTGATTGCTTTGATCCTTCTGTCCGATGAGGAGCAGATAAACGGAAAATACACATCTGTTGCCCTTGGCGTTTTTGACGGAGTTCACAGGGGGCATAAAGCGGTCATTGACGCAGCTGCGGAAAATGCCGCAGCGAATGATCTCAGCGCCGCCGTATGCACTTTCAGGACTGCAACGGTGGATACCAAGGGCACAGGCTTTCGTCCCATTTACAGTGACGAGACCAAATGCCTGCTCCTTGAACACGAAGGGGCAGAGTATGTTTATATGCCCGATTTTTCCCGCATAAAGAATAATTCTGCCGAGGATTTTGTGAGAGATATCCTACGCAAAAAAATGAATGCCAAGACTGTGGTATGCGGCAGGGATTTCAGACTGGGCAGGGGAGCTTCCTGCACTGCTGAGGGACTGTCCGTGCTGTGCAGAGAAAACGGCATGGAGCTTATCGTAGTCGATGATATCACTGATAACGGCGTAAGGATATGCTCTTCCGATATAAGAAAGGACATTGCCGAGGGGGATATCGTTTCCGCAAACCGTCTGCTGGGGCATGATTATGCCATAACCGGCGAGGTGGTCAACGGCAATCATTTTGGTCGGCAGATGAATTTTCCCACCGCCAATCAGCGTATAGACAGCGGCTGTGTTCTGCCGAAATTCGGCGTGTATGCTTCCTATGCCATGATAGACGGAAAATTTTATAAGGGCGTTACCAATATCGGCGTGAAGCCTACGGTTGAGGTAGGCGATGCCCCTCATGCGGAGACATATTTTATCTCCTTTGACGGCGACCTTTACGGCAGGAACATAGTTCTGCGGCTGGTGGATTTTCTCCGCCCCGAAAAGCGGTTCCCGAGCATTGAAGCTCTCAGGGAGCAGATAGCAAGGGACACCGAGACCGTCAGAAGCAGAGAATATAATATATAAAAGTATATCTGATATTTTCAGAAAGGACTGTTTATAAATGGATACATCTAAGAAAATACGCACCAGATTTGCACCCAGCCCCACAGGCTTTATGCACATCGGCAACCTGCGTACAGCTATCTACACCTATATCATCGCCAAGAAGTACGGCGGAGATTTTATCCTCAGGATCGAGGATACCGACCAGGAAAGATACGTTGAGGGCGCAGTTGAAAAGATATATGATACCCTGAGAGTCTGCGGACTTAACTGGGACGAAGGCCCCGATATCGGCGGACCCGTTGGTCCCTACATTCAGTCCGAAAGAATGGGTATCTACAAGGAATATGCTCTGAAGCTCATTGAGTCGGGTCATGCGTATTACTGCTTCTGCACCAAGGAGAGAATTGATGCTCTTCACAAGGCTCAGCAGGAAGCTAAGGTATCCAATATGATGTACGACCGCCACTGCCGCAATCTTCCCAAGGAAGAGGTTGACAGGCTCCTTGCGGAGGGTACACCCTATGTTATCCGCCAGAAGATGCCTCTTGAGGGCAGCACTACATTCCACGATGTTCTTTACGGCGATATTACCGTTGAAAACGCTATCCTTGATGACCAGATACTTATCAAGGCTGACGGTATGCCTACCTATAACTTTGCAAACGTTATTGATGACCACCTTATGGGCATCACCCACGTTGTAAGAGGAAACGAGTATCTTTCCTCCGCTCCCAAGTACAACCTGCTTTACGAGGCATTCGGCTGGGATATCCCCGAGTATATCCATGTTGAGCATATCATGCGTGACGCACAGCACAAGCTTTCAAAGCGTGACGGCGACGCATATTTCGGCGATTTTGTTGACAAGGGCTTCTATGTTCCCGCTATCATCAACTATATCGCACTTCTGGGCTGGGCGCCCAAGGGCGAGAACGAGATATTCTCTCTCGATGAGCTGGTACAGGAGTTCGATATCTCGGGACTTTCCAAGTCTCCCGCAGTTTTTGATATCGTGAAGATGAAGGCTATCAACGCCGAGCATCTCAGACGTCTTTCCCACGACGAGTTCAAGGCTCTGGCACTTCCCTATATCCGTCAGACCTGCAAGCGTGAGGATATTGACATTGATGTTCTCGTAAAGACACTCCAGCCCAGAACCGAGCTTTTCACCGATATCCCCGAAAAGGTGGATTTCATTGACGAAATGCCCGAGTACAGCGATGAGCTTTACTTCAACAAGAAGATGAAGACAAACGCCGAAACAGGTCTTTCCGCACTGAAAATGCTTCTTCCCGTGCTGGGGGGCGTTGAGGACTGGAACGAGGAGAATATCCACTCCGCAATATTTGCTGAGATTGAAAAGCAGGGCGTAAAGAACGGATTTATGCTCTGGCCTCTCAGAGTTGCACTTTCAGGCAAGGCCCTTACCCCCGGCGGCGGAATCGAGCTTGCCGCAATTCTCGGCAAGGACGAGACCATCAGGCGTACAGAAGCTGCAATTACCAAGCTTGGCGGCTGAAAATACTCTGTTTTATCACTGCAGAAAGCATAAATTTGAAGATTTTTTCTGCATTAACGTGTACTTTTCACATAACTGACACATTGAAACGCTAAAATATCATTAACGAATTTGTGCAGTGATGCAGTAAAGTCATAGTGCGACTTTCGGAATTACAATTCTCACGGAGAGGAATGACTATAATGATCGAGGTTAAAAACCTTACCAAGCATTACGGCAGCAAAAAAGCTCTGGACGATATCTCGTTTACCGTAAATGACGGCGAGATACTGGGCTTTCTCGGCCCCAACGGTGCAGGTAAATCCACAACCATGAATATCCTCACAGGCTACATTTCCGCCACCGATGGAGAGGTGCTCATCAACGGGATAGACATTCTGGACGACCCCACAGCCGCAAAGAAGGAGATAGGCTATCTCCCCGAGCTGCCACCCCTTTACCTTGATATGACCGTCAAGGAGTATCTCAGCTTTGTTTATGACCTTAAAAAGTGCAAGATACCCAAGCAGGCGCATCTTGAAGAGATCTGCAAGCTTGTAAAGATATCAGATGTCTATAACCGTGTCATCAAGCATCTTTCAAAGGGCTACAAGCAGCGTGTGGGCATGGCTCAGGCGCTTATCGGAAACCCCAAGATACTTATTCTTGACGAGCCTACAGTAGGTCTTGACCCCAAGCAGATACTTGATATAAGAAACCTTATCAAGAGGCTGGGAAAGAAGCATACCGTTATCCTTTCTTCCCATATCCTGTCCGAGATACAGGCAGTCTGCGACAGAATAGTTATCATCAATCAGGGCGTTATCGCAGCAGATGATACTACCGAAAACCTTACAAAAACCGTTTCCGACGATCTGCGCTACACCGCAAGGATCGACGGTCCCCGTGAAGAGATACTCAAGGTCATCGGCACAATTCCCGGCGTTAGGGAAGTTACTGCCGAGATGGAGAGAGAGCCCGGCGCTTACGATTACGAGATAGAGGTGGAAGAGGACTCCGATATCAGACGTGAGCTTTTCAAGCGCATTGCAGGCAGAAACTGGTATATGCTGGGTCTCAAGTCCAACGAAATGACCCTTGAAGATATCTTCCTTAAGATAACAATGGGCTCCGATGTCAAGATAAAGTCCAAGCCCGTTGACGAGGATACTCACAGAAAGCTGATGGAGCAGGTAGATGGCGCAGTTGCAGTGGCAAATGCAGTCGATATCGCAAACGCTGCTCAGTCCGCTCCCGATATCAATGAGTCCGACGGGGAAGAAGAGGAAAAAGCAGATGGAGGTGAAATGTAATGGGCGCAATTTTCAAAAGAGAAATGAAAGCATACTTTACATCACCCATTGCTTATATTTTTCTCGCAGTATTTTATATTATCACAGCCTTTTACTTCGTTAATATGAATCTGGCAAACGGTTCTACCGATATGTCCTATGTGTTTGCGGGAGTATTCGTTATTATGATGATACTTCTCCCTCTGCTGACCATGAGGCTTTTTGCAGATGAAAAGAAGCTCAAAACAGATCAGGGACTGCTCACCGCTCCCGTAAATCTCTTTGAGATAGTAATGGGCAAGTTTTTTGCAGCAACAGTCGTTTTCCTTGTGGGCATGGCAATATACATTCCCTATATCCTTGTGATACTGAAGCTTGCGGGAACGATCGCATGGGCTTCCGTTATCGGAAATCTTCTTGGACTGCTGCTTCTCGGCTGCTCATTCATTTCCATCGGAATATTCGTTTCCTCCCTTACAGAGCTTCAGATAGTAGCTGCCATCGTAAGCATCATCATCAACCTTGTGCTTTATATGATTGATGTTATCGCATCTACCGTAAGCATCGACATTCTTAAAAAGGTAATGGTCGCTATCGGCTTCTACAACAGATACACTGAATTTACTCAGGGTATCCTTAATATCACAAGCGTTGTGTTCTTTATCAGCACAATATTTATTTTCAACTTCCTTACCGTCAGGGTACTGGAAAAGCGCCGCTGGAGTTGATGCCTGACGGCTGACCGAATTGATGTTTACATCTGATGAAAGGAATGAAATAAATGGCTAAGGAAAAGAAAAATGCCGAGAATACAAAAAATACAGCCGTTTCCGCTGATGAGACTACCGAAAAGGCTGTAAAGAATAAAAAGGCATTCAATAAAAGAAAATTCAAGTACGGCTCCATTGCAACAGCCATTACAGTAGTGGTAATTGCAGTTGTCGTTCTTGTGAATGTTGTTGTGAACATGGCATCTGACAAGGTGAATATGTCCATCGACCTTACCACCAACGGAAACTTCGAGATATCCCAGCAGACCATTGACTACCTCAATACTGTTACCGAGCCTGTTTCCATTGTATGTATGTCCGATGAGCTTACTTTCCAGACCTCCAACTACATTTATTATAAGCAGGCTTACGAGGTACTTAAAAAGTACTCAATCTACAATGACAACATAACACTCAAGTTCGTTGATATGGTCAAGGACCCTACCTATGCTGACCGCTACAAGGACAAATACAAGGGCGAGATAAGCGCATACAGCATCGTAGTTGAAAGCGACAAGAGAATCAAGGTGCTGACTATACAGGATCTTTACAACACCGAAACACAGTTCGATTACTCTTCCTTTACTTCCTATGATGTTCCCGTTTCTTCCAAGGCGGAGCAGGAGATAACCTCTGCTATCATGTATGTTACCGACCCCGATCCTATGGAAGCAGTTCTTTTCAAGAGCGAGACATCGGGTACTTCCTACGACAATATCAATTCTCTTCTGGTTGCAAACGGCTATGAGGTAACTGAGATAGATCCTCTGGTGGATACTATCCCCGAGGACGCAGATATCGTTGTTATTGATGCGCCCCTTAACGATTACGATACCAACGTGATTGATATGCTCTATGATTTCCTCGACAACGGCGGAAATCTTGGCAAGAACCTTATCTATCTTGCAGACTACACCCAGAAATCTACCGCAAACATTGACGTATTCCTTGCTGAATGGGGCATAAAGGTAGAGGACGGCGTAGTAGGCGACCAGGACACCAATAATCTCCAGGGTCAGAGCTACTATGTTGTAAGAAACTACATTACCGACAATGATTATTCGGGAAATGTTGCACAGACAGCTCTTCCCGTTATTGATTACCAGTCCAGACCCATTACTCTCCTGTTCGACTCCAAGGATACCAGAAGCACAGTTGCGCTTCTCCAGACCAAGGACACAGGCTTTGTGATGACCGAGGATATGCAGGCTGATATCCAGAACGGCAACACTCCCAATATCGTAAACGGAGTTCAGACCACTATGGCTCTGGGCAGAAAGTACGTTTTCGACAGCGACAACAATATGGTATTCAGCAATGTCCTTGTTATCGGTTCTTCCGAGACAATGGACGAGGCTTTCACCTCCACCACTTACTATAACAACGGCGACTACTTCGTTTCTATCCTCAATACCATGGCAGGAAAGAACAGCGGCATATCTATCGTTGCAAAGGATCTCTCCGCAGCAACATTTGATATCGACCAGGGCACAGTAAGCAGATACATGGTTCTGTTCGTGTTCGTTATTCCTCTTGCAGTGCTTATCGTAGGTGCAGTGGTATTTATCAGAAGGAGAACTAAGTAATGAAATCGAATGTCAAGCTTCTGATAATCGGTGCAGTGGTGCTGGTGATGCTCATCGGTGCAATAGTTGCTCTTACAGTTCTGGGAAAGGACGACGAGGCTCAGGAGGCGGAGGAGACTACCGCCACCGAGACCCTCTCCCGTCTGCTTTATGAAAAGGATTCTTCCCTTATAAGCGATATCCATGTGAAGAACGAAACAGGGGAGTACGATATCGTCAAGTACGATGACAGCTCTTGGTTCGTCAAGGATTTTATCGGCGTGCCTCACAGCACAGTGGCGATCCAGGATATCCTGAGCGCTGCTTCAAGCCTTACAGCAGATCAGACAGCCTCGGACAATGCAGAAGACCTTTCTGTTTACGGACTGGCCTCCCCCCGTGCTGATGTTACAATTACCTTTGACGACAGCTCCAAAACTGTTAAGGAGATACTTGTAGGCTCAGATTCACCCTCCGCAGGTCTTACCTATGTATGCTTCAAGGGCGAGAACACTGTTTATGCCGTTGATACATCTGATATCGACTGCTATCTCAACGAAAGCTTTGACTTCCTTGCCAAGACAGTTTACACTGCCAAGCAGGCAGAGGACGAAAATGACACTACCGACTATACCAAGATAAATAAGCTGACCATTTCCCGCAAGGATATCGACTATGATATCGTGCTTGAGTATGATACCCGTCAGGACGATGAAAATATTGTTTCGGGAAATTCGGCTACTCACGTTATGACAAGCCCCGTTCAGCTGGATCTTAACCCCGATACTTCCTATGATGTGCTCAACGATGTGTTCAACCTTACAGCGACCGATATTGCTGTTGTTGCTCCCACAGATGAGATCATGGCACAGTTTGGACTTGACGATCCCTTTGCTGAGGTGGATTTCGATATCGTAGGCGGAAACTTCAAGCTCCTTATCGGCAATGAGTACGTTGACAGCGACGGAAAGGTGCTGGGAAGATACTGCTATGCTGACGGCATCAACATGATATATATGTTCAATACCGACACTATCCCTTGGGCAACTGTAATGCCGCTTGATATCTCCATGACTATGATAACAAGCACATACATCTACAGCATCAGCTCAATAGATGTGGCAACCGCCGACAGCAGCACTCATTTTGAGCTTAACGGCGATTCTTCCGATTTTCAGGTCAAGTGCAGCGACAGTGACGTTACCGCCGATAACTTCAAGAGCTTCTACCAGTTTATTCTCCGTGCCCCTGCTGAGGAGCTTTATCTTGAAGAAACCGATGCTCCCGCTGATATCACCATAACCATCACCCACCAGAGTGGTATGGACAAGATCGAGTTTATCAAGTCCGATGACCGAAAGACTATTATCCGTCTTAACGGCAGAACAAGCTTCAAGTGCAGAACAGCATATACCTCACGTCTCATTGAAAATCTGGGACATCTGCTTAACGGCGAGAATATGGTGGATACCTGGTAAACGGCGGCAGATTGCGGCATATTTTTCAGTAGCGGAGTGCTATAATGATATTATTCGGGCTGTAAAGAACTCTTATGAAAAATTTCCAAAATATGAAAAAACTACTTGATTTTTCTGTATATTTGTGTTATAATGTATTAAAGAGATAAATGCAGCAAATTCTGTGATATAAGGAGGAACAGCTATGAACGACGCAGCAGAGGTCAAGACAAAAAAATCCGACTTCTTCACTTACAAGGGTTATCCGCTGGTGAGAAAAGGTGACGAAATTTACTACGGCAATATGTACGACTCTTATGTTATAATGATGCAGATCATTGAAAAGACTAAAGTTGGCAATCTCGACGTTGCCAGCAAGGTAAGGATATACAAAATGGCTACCGACGAAAAGCTCAATCCCGTTGAGGCTATCGTCAAGCAGAGCGAAAAGAGCAGTCTTTATGAGGCTCTTGATATCGCATATATCTGGCTTACAAGATAAAACAGCATACCTTAAAAGGCGGCAGATGATGCCGCCTTTTTTATGCCTGATTTTTTTATCACCATTTTGCTGCCGCAGCATAATATGAACTATGAAGGCAAGACAAAGCGAAAACGTCGCTGAAAGCCTTCAGGGAATACATATCAGCAAGATATGCTCCCAACAATACATTTTTCAAAGGAGAGTTTTATTATGAACTGCAACTGCAACGGTGGATTTGGTGGAGGCAACTGCTGCTGGATTATCATTATCCTTATCGTTCTCTTCTTCTGCTGCGGCAATGGCTGCAACGGCGGCAACATCTGCGGCTCAGGCTGCTGATAATTTCGATACGGGCTGTATCATCTAAAAAAATGCCGCAGGGAGACCTGCGGCATTTTTCATGTTGAAAAGTATATCTTAATATCTGTTGTCGTAAACTCTTGTGGATTTCTTTTCGCTTCTGGGGAGGTCGCCGATGGCAACGGGCTTTGCATTAACGGTTATACCGATCTTGCCCTTGAAGCCCTCCACGATCCTGTGTTCAAGCTCGTACTTGTTAACGCCCTCTTCTGCTTCAACATAAAGTGTGCAGATGTCCTTGCCCTCAAGGTGGTCGATAACGAACTGATACTCGCTTGATGCGCCATCAACGTTTTTGAGAAATTCCTCGATCTGGCTGGGGAAGATGTTGACACCCTTGACCTTGACCATATCGTCTGTTCTTCCGAAAATGGTGTCAATTCTGGGGCGCTCGCAGCCGCAGGCACATTTTCCCGGGATAATTCTTGTAAGGTCATGTGTGCGGAAGCGGATAAGGGGAGCGCCCTGCTTTTTGAGAGTGGTGATGACAAGCTCACCAACCTCGCCGTCAGGGAGATTTTCGCCTGTAACGGGGTCAACTATTTCAAAGTAAAGGTAATCGTCCCATACATGAATGCCGTTGTGCTCGCCGCAGCTTACGCCGATACCGGGGCCGTAAACCTCAGTAAGACCGTAAATATCGTAAAGCTCGATGCCAAGCTCCTTGGATATTCTGTCTCTCATCTTCTCGCCCCAGCGCTCTGAGCCGATAATGCCCTTTTTCAGCTTTATCTTATCGGAAATTCCACGCTTTGCGATCTCCTCAGCAAGGAGAAGCGCATATGAAGATGTGGCACAGAGAACGGTTGACTGCATATCCACCATCATCTTGAGCTGCTTGTCGGTGTTGCCCGGGCCCATGGGTATAGCCATTGCGCCCAGTCTTTCGCAGCCCAGCTGGAAGCCTATACCCGCAGTCCATAAGCCATAGCCTGGGGTTATCTGTATCCTGTCCATATTGGTGATGCCTGCCATACGGTAGCAGCGCTCAAACATTATAGCCCAGTCCTCAACGTCCTTCTTGGTGTAGGGGATAATAACTGGAGTGCCCGTTGTGCCCGAAGACGAGTGGATACGTACTATCTCCTCATCGGGAACTGCCTGAAGTCCCAGAGGATAAGCGTCTCTCAGGTCGCCCTTCCATGTAAAGGGGAGCTTTTCAAAATCCTCCTGAGATTTTATGTCATCAACGTTGATTCCCTCCAGCTTATGTTTGTAAAAACATTCCTGAGAGGTGAGCTTTCTGAGCTGCTCCTTGATAAGAGCAAACTGCTGTTCATTCATTTTCATAGTATGGGTAACCTGCCTTTTATAGATCTTTAGCCCTTAGCAGCAGGATATCAGAATCCTGCCATCTGGGTAAGTGTTTTTTCCATTTCGGTCTTGTCTGAACTGAATTCTATTGCAGTTTCGTAAGAAATAATGCCTCTCTTGTAAAGTCTGCCAAGGGTGTCGTTGATGGTGCACATACCCTGACGTGCGCTGGACTGCATGGTGGATTCGATCTGAGGTATCTTGTTGGAACGGATAAGATTCTTGATAGCGTCGTTTCCTACCATTATCTCAAGAGCTGCAACACGTCCGTTTCCGTCAGCAGTGGGGACAAGTGTCTGAGCGATAACGCCCTGTATCATGTTTGCCAGCTGAGAACGTACCTGCTCCTGTGCATGGGGAGGGCAGGCGTCAATGATTCTGTCCATAGTCTGCGCAGCGCTTGATGTATGTAATGTGCCGAATACCAGATGACCTGTTTCTGCGGCAGTCATTGCCAGGGAAATAGTCTCATAGTCACGCATCTCACCTACGAGGATAACGTCGGGGTCTTCACGGAGAGCACTTCTCAGGGCGTTGCTGAAAGAATCAACATCTCTGCCGACTTCACGCTGGTGGATAGTTGCCTTTTCCTGAGTGTATTTGTATTCAACGGGGTCTTCGATAGTGATAACGTGGCAGGCACGGTTCTTGTTGATATAGTCAATGATAGCTGCAAGAGTGGTTGATTTACCTGAACCTGTAGGGCCGGTTACAAGGATAAGACCTCTGCGCTTCTGAGCAAGCTCGGTAAGAACGGGAGGCATTTTCAGTTCTTCAAGTGTGGGTATCTTGTTATTGAGAAGTCTGATACAGCAGGCAAGTCTTCCGCTCTGGCGGAATACGTTGACACGCTGTCTTGCACCGTTTTCAAGCTCAAAGCTGAAATCGATGTCATTTCCCTCAGTAAGAAGCTTCTCCTGGTCGGCCGAAAGAATTGAGAGAATGGTGCGGTTTACTACCATATCGCTGAGCTCGCCGAACTTTCTCAGCTCACCGTTTACACGTACAACTGTGGGAGCGCCGACTGTAAGATGGATATCAGAAGCATTGAGCGCTCTTGCTTCCATAATAAAATCTTCAAATGTCATATATAGCTGTTCCTTTCAAATTACTTGATATTAAACTGTATTCCGCTGGCTGAAAGATATACTTCGTTGGACATATTTGCTATTCTCTGGTTAACTGCGCCGAGAATTTCTCTGAAAGCAGCCTGTGCAGGGTCAGCGGGAGTTACGGAGAAGCCTGTTTCAAGGGTGATTATTATCATGCTGCCGTCCTTGATCATAATAGTGTCATACATTTCGGTAACATCACCTATGATCTTCTTCTCAATCTCTTTTTTCAGCTCGTCCGTCATGGCGGAAGCATCGGGGCACATTTCCTTGATGGTATTTGATGTGTATGCTGCCAAACTGTCAAAAATAACGAACTTGTGGTCAGTAAAATATGAAGCGGGAGCGCTTGTTACATTTGTTTTAATGTCCCATTCAACATAGTTCTGCTTGTTTCCGTACTCGATACGGTGCATAGTGTCAGCATCAACAGCGTCCGATGTGCGCAGGTAAAGAACATAATCGCAGGCTGCAAAATATGAAACAGCCCATCTTGACTTGCCGCTTGCCGCTCCTCCTGTTATCAGGATAGTTTTTGACATTGATATCATCCTTTCAGTATATAAATGGGGGCATAATACTAATCACCAATAAAACTATATACAAAAAATCATCGCATAATCCATATA